>Ga0182228_1000230_pt1 | contig 11892 bp, 14 predicted proteins | sample G6R1MG_19_FD_128385 | JGI IMG/M metagenome (GOLD analysis project Ga0182228, IMG submission 128385) | Miscanthus phyllosphere microbial communities from Michigan, USA - G6R3_MAIN_07NOV2016_LD1 MG | ecosystem: Host-associated > Plants > Phyllosphere > Phylloplane/Leaf | place: USA: Michigan... | reverse complement strand
CCGCACGGCCTGCGGCCAGAATCAAGAGCGGACTTATGTATAGCGATAAGCGCTCCGGCGTGGCACGAGACTGAAAAACACTTCAGAAATCCACTTTCCCGCGTCCGGCCTTGATCGAGCCGCGTTTGCTCTTGGACTCCAGGCGTCGGGTCTTGGAGCCGAGAGTCGGGCGGGTCGGGCGGCGCTTCTTTTCGACCTTGGCCGCGTTGACGATCAGCTCACTCAGGCGCAGCAACGCATCGGCACGGTTCTGCTCCTGGGTTCGATACTGCTGGGCCTTGAGCACGATCACGCCGTCGCTGGTAATCCGGCTGTCACTCAACGCTAGCAGCCGTTCCTTGTAGAACGGCGGCAGCGACGAGGCATTGATGTCGAAACGCAAATGCACGGCGCTGGAGACCTTGTTGACGTTCTGCCCTCCTGCGCCCTGGGCACGGATAGCAGTCAATTCGATCTCGGCGTCAGGCAGATGGACGTTGTTGGAAATCACCAGCATCGGGTTATCTTCTTCTCGGCAACGGGCAAGGCTACTTGCCGGACTGGGCAGGCACGATAACGCTACGCCTGTTTTTGGCCCGATAACAGACCCACATCACCGCCAGCCAGACCGGTATCGCGTACACCGATATGCGGATGCCGGGGATCATCAGCATGATGCCGAGGATAAACACCACAAACGCCAGGCACACATAGTTGCCATAGGGATACCACAGCGCCTTGAACAGCGGCACTTGCGCGGTCCGATTCATGTGCTGGCGGAATTTCAGGTGCGAGTAGCTGATCATCGCCCAGTTGATCACCAGCGTGGCCACCACCAGCGACATCAACAGTTCCAGCGCCTGCTGCGGCACGAAATAGTTGAGCAGCACCGCAACCAGTGTCACCGCGGCAGAGGCGAAAATCGCCTTGACCGGCACCCCGCGCCTGTCGACCTGGGCCAACGCCCTGGGTGCATCGCCCTGCTCGGCCATGCCCACCAGCATGCGGCTGTTGCAGTAGGTGCCGCTGTTGTACACAGACAGTGCCGCTGTGAGCACCACGAAGTTAAGAATATGCGCCGCCGTGTCGCTGCCCAGCATCGAGAACACCTGCACGAACGGGCTGCCGCTGTAGGAATCGCCAGACGCATTGAGACTGGCCAGCAGGCTGTCCCAGGGCGTCAGCGACAACAGCACCACCAGCGCGCCGATGTAGAAAATCAGGATGCGGTAGATGACCTGGTTGATTGCCTTGGGGATCACGGTCTTCGGCTGTTCGGCTTCGGCAGCGGTGAAACCGAGCATCTCCAGCCCGCCGAAGGAGAACATGATGATTGCCAGCGCCATCACCAAGCCGCCGACGCCGTTAGGGAAAAACCCGCCATGCTCCCAGAGGTTAGTCACCGAGGCCTGCGGGCCACCGCTGCCACTGACCAGCATGTAACTGCCCAGCGCGATCATGCCGATGATCGCCACCACCTTGATGATCGCGAACCAGAACTCGGTCTCGCCGAACACCTTGACGTTGGTCAGGTTGATGGCATTGATCAGCACGAAGAAGGCCGCTGCGGATACCCAGCCCGGGATGTCCGGCAACCAGTAATGGATGTATTTGCCGACGGCGGTCAACTCGGACATGCCGACCAAAATGTACAGCAGCCAGCAATTCCAGCCCGACAGGAACCCGGCGAAACCGCCCCAGTAGTTGTGCGCGAAGTGGCTGAACGACCCGGCGACCGGCTCTTCGACGATCATCTCGCCCAGCTGGCGCATGATCATGAAGGCGATGAAGCCGCAGATGGCATAACCGAGAATCATCGACGGCCCGGCTGATTTCAGCACGCCCGCCGAGCCGAGAAACAGGCCCGTCCCGATGGCACCGCCCAAGGCGATCAACTGGATGTGTCGATTCTTCAGGCCGCGTTTCAGTTCGCCCGAGGGTGAGGTTGTTTCACTCATTCAATAGCCACCTGATCGATCTTGTGCTGTGACGAAATAGAACCTGCTGCGCTTGTGACGCAACAGAATTGCAGCGTTCGAGGCGGATGGCCCGGAGCGTTGAACAGCACTGTTTCACAGAAAAAAGCGCAGCATTGTACACGGGCATTCCGGCCGAGGTTCAAAACCGGAAGGTCGATGCGTGACCGCAGTGTGACAGCGCTTTTCAGAGCGCCGAAAACGACAACGCCAGCCCTGTGGACTGGCGTTGCCATTCATTCACACCGAGCGATCATTCAGGCTTGCGACGACCGAAGCCTGGACGCTGACCTGAACCTGCCGGTGGGCCACGACGTTTGCCTGACGGCGCATCATCGTTGACCAGCTTGATGCCGACACGCTTCGGGCCCGGCTTGGCCGGACGCTTGTTCATGTCGCTCGGACGCTCGGCGACCGGCGTACCACGGCTGTTGTCGGCCGGACGCGGCGCGCGTGAACCGGGCTTGCCCGAATCCTTGCGCGGCGAAGGACGCTGAGTCGAATCGCCACCGCGCGGACGATCGCGCTCGCTGCCGGTGATCTGCGGCTGACGCGGTGCGCGCTCGCCGCCGGTCGCCGGAGCACCCGCCGCCGGACGCAAGGTACGAACACGCTCGCCTTTGCCCAGAGGGCGCGACGATTGACGCTGCAGACGCTCCATCTTGTCTTTGGTCTTGGCATTCATCTGCGGCTGGGCCACAGGTTGCAGACCAACTTCAGCTGCCAGAATATCGACTTCGTACTGGCTCATTTCGCGCCAGCGGCCCATCGGCAGGTCGGAGTTGAGGAACACCGGTCCGTAACGCACGCGCTTCAGGCGGCTGACCACCAGCCCCTGGGATTCCCAGAGACGACGCACTTCGCGGTTACGGCCTTCCATCACCACGCAGTGATACCAGTGGTTGAAGCCTTCGCCGCCCGGTGCCTGCTGGATATCGGTGAAGCGTGCAGGACCGTCTTCGAGAATCACGCCATTCTTGAGGCGCAGCAGCATGTCGTCATCGACTTCGCCACGCACACGAACCGCGTATTCACGGTCCATTTCAAACGACGGGTGCATCAGGCGGTTGGCGAGTTCACCGTCGGTGGTGAACATCAGCAGGCCGGTGGTGTTGATGTCGAGACGACCGATGTTGATCCAGCGGCCTTCCTTCGGACGCGGCAGACGGTCGAACACGGTCGGACGGCCTTCCGGGTCGTCACGGGTGCAGATTTCACCATCGGGCTTGTTGTACATGATGACGCGACGGACCGTTTCGGCCGCTTCTTCGCGCTTGATGACGCGACCATCGACACTGATGGCGTCATGCAGGTCGACGCGTTGACCGAGGGTCGCGTCCTTGCCGTTGACCTTGATACGGCCTTGGGTAATCCAGGCTTCCACGTCACGGCGTGAACCCACGCCAATGCGCGCCAGAACCTTCTGCAGCTTTTCGCCTGCGGGTCCGATTTCCTGGCTGTCCTGCTTGTCTTTTTCACTCATCTGGGCACCTCCCGGTGTGTCGAATCAGGGCTGGCCGAGAACCGGCAAGACCTGTGCCCGGCGCGCTGTGGATAGCGGCAAGGCGAAATACTTGAAAGCCCGGGCGACACTTGATCGCCGAGGGTCGGCCATCATACGCCCCTGCGCCGGTTTACGCATCCGGCGTCAACGGCAAATGCCCGAATCACTTCTTCTTTTTACGACCGGCGGTCTTGAGCTTGGCGAGCCGCTTGGCAGACTCCTCAAGCACCGTGCGCTTGTCGTCCTTGTCGAGTTTCTTCCAGGCCTTGATTTCGCGCTTGCTGCGGCCGCATCCCAGACAAATGTCATCATCGAACTTGCACAGGCTGATGCAGGGGTTCTTGGTCGAACTCATGGGCAGCGAATCTCATGGCGAGTGGTATCAGATGTGACCCTGGGCTGGCGTATGAATTCGACCGAAATGCGCTGGGCGTTGGCACGACAGTCCTGATTATCGTTCTGCACGCTCCAGGACGAGGTATCAAGAGGACGCAGAGCGCTCATGGCTACATACAGGTCATGTGGGAGCGAGCTTGCTCGCGAAAGGGCCCGTACAGAATCCGAAAATAGCGAGCCTGCACCATCGCCTTCGCGAGCAAGCTCGCTCCCACGAGACTTGTGTATCACGCTGAACGCTTCAGCGTGGGAGCGCGAGTCAATCAGACCTCATCGTCGCCTTTGTCGTCTTCAGGCTCTGGCTCCGCGCGCAGCAGGTCGTCGAAGTCGGTCTTGAGGCCCTGCTCCATCGAGTCCAGTTCCACCAGCAGGCTGCGGAAGCTGGTTTCGTCACGCGGGGCTTCCGGCTCTGCGTCCGGGTCGAGGCTGGCGTCGGCCAGGGCTTGCAGGTGCGCAGGCACCGGTGCCTCTTCGAAATCCAGCACCGGCTCGGTTTCCATCTCGCGCAGGTCGGCCAGCGGCGGCAGCTCGTCGAGGCTTTTGAGATTGAAGTGGTCGAGAAAGCCTTTGGTGGTCGCGAACATGGCCGGTTTGCCGGGCACATCCCGGTAGCCCACCACACGAATCCACTCGCGCTCGAGCAGAGTCTTGACGATGTGGCTGTTGACCGCGACACCACGGACATCTTCGATCTCGCCCCGCGTGATCGGCTGGCGGTAAGCGATCAGCGCGAGGGTCTCCAGCATGGCTCGGGAGTAACGCTGCGGCCGCTCTTCCCACAACCGCCCGACCCACGGCGAGAAGCGGTCACGAATCTGCAGGCGATAACCCGATGCCACTTCCTTGAGCTCGAAGGCGCGCCCCTCACAGGACTTGCGCAACACCTCGAGTGCCTTTTTGAACACCGGAGGCTCAGGGCGCTCACCTTCCTCGAACAACTCATACAGGCGCTCCAGCGTCTGCGGTTTTCCGGAGGCCAGCAGAAATGCTTCAAGCAGCGGGGCCAGTTCGCGGGGTTCGTTGAGGTTCATGGGTGTGTTCTTGCTCTACTCGGCTCGCGCCCGGACATGGATCGCCGCAAAGGGCTCGTTTTGGACCAGTTCGACAAGTGACTCCTTGACCAGCTCAAGCACCGCCATGAACGTCACGACCACACCCAGACGCCCCTCTTCGGCGGTAAACAGCTCGGCGAACGGCACAAAACCGCCGCCCTTGAGACGTTCCAGGACATCGCTCATGCGCTCGCGGGTGGACAGTGCCTCGCGGCTGACCTGGTGGCTTTCGAACATGTCGCCACGGTGCAGTACTTCGGCCATCGACATCAGCACTTCTTCAAGGCTGACATCCGGCAGCAACTTGCGTGCGCGGGCTTCGGGAGCGTCCAGTTTCGGCACGATGACATCGCGGCCCACCCGGCTCAGCCCGTCAATACCCTCGGCGGCGACCTTGAAGCGTTCGTATTCCTGCAAGCGGCGAATCAGCTCGGCGCGTGGATCGCCTTCTTCCTCTTCGACTTCCGCCGAGCGCGGCAACAGCATGCGCGATTTGATCTCGGCCAGCATGGCGGCCATGACCAGATACTCGGCAGCCAGCTCCAGGCGCACGGTTTTCATCAGCTCGACGTAACCCATGTACTGCTTGGTGATCTCGGCAACGGGAATATCGAGGATGTCGATGTTCTGTTTGCGGATCAGGTACAACAGCAGGTCAAGCGGGCCTTCGAACGCTTCGAGAAAGACCTCCAGCGCGTCGGGCGGGATGTACAGGTCTAGCGGCATCTGCGTGACAGCACGCCCGTAGACCAGCGCGAACGGCAGTTCCTGCTGGGCGTCTGCCTGGCTGTCCACTGCCTCGACGGCTGTCATCAGGCACGTTCACCGAACGGCGTCGGATCACCACAGCCGACCCGAACGACCTGAGGTTCACCCTCGGCCAGGTTAATGACCGTGGACGCCGAAATACCGCCGATCCCGCCGTCGATGATCAGGTCGACCTGATGCTCGAGAATCTGGCGCATCTCGTAGGGATCGCTGAGCGGCACGCTGTCGCCCGGCATGATCAGGCTGACGCTCATCAGCGGCTCACCCAATTGCTCCAGCAGGGCCTGGGCGATGGGATGGCTTGGCACCCGCAGGCCGATGGTGCGGCGCTTGGGGTGCAGCACCAGGCGCGGCACCTCACGGGTGGCATTGAGAATGAAGGTGTACGGCCCGGGCGTGTGTGCCTTCAGTGCACGGAACGCGCCGGTGTCGACCTTGGCAAACAGCCCCAACTGCGACAGGTCGCAGCACATCAGGGTGAAGTTGTGCTTGTCGTCCAGCTGGCGCAGGCGGCGGATGCGCTCGATGGCGCTCTTGTCACCGATCTGGCAGCCCAGTGCATAGGACGAATCTGTCGGGTACACCACCAGCCCGCCGGCCTTGATGATTTCAGCGGCCTGTTTGATCAGGCGCGGCTGCGGGTTTTCCGGATGGACCTGGAAAAATTGACTCACGATTACTTCCTGTTCAGACGGCGGCAGTAGGCTGTTCATGTTTGAATCTGCACCACAAAGGCGGTAGATCTTCAGGCACGGGACGATAAGTACCGATCTCGCCCCAGGTGCCAGGACCGTGGAAGTCGCTGCCGGCAGAGACCAGCAGACCGAACTCGCGTGCAAGGATGGCCAGGGTTCCGACCTGATCGGCAGGCTGCATGCCATTGACCACTTCTATGGCGTGCCCACCGGCCTGGACGAAATCGCCGACCAGTTTACGCCGTTTGCTGCGGGTAAAGTCATAATGTGAAGGATGCGCAAGGCTGACCCACGCACCCGACGCCCGCAAGGTGGCGACCGTGTCCTCCAGCGTCGGCCAATGCTGCTTCACATCGCCCAGTTTGCCCGCCCCCAGCCATTTGCGAAATGCCTCGGCGCGATCCTTGACGAAACCCGAGCGCACCATGAAGTCGGCAAAGTGCGGACGCGCAGGCGCATTACCGCTGTCACCCAGCTCCTGCTGAATCGCGCGAGCGCCTTCCAGCGCGCCAGGCATACCTTTGATCGCCAATTTACGGCTGATTTCTTCCGCACGCAGCCAGCGTCCTTCATGCAAACGGCCGATGGCTTCGGTCAGCGCCGGGGCCTGGGTATCGAATCCGTAACCCAGAATATGGATGGTCGCGCCGCCCCAGGTGCAGGACAGCTCCACCCCGTTGACCAGTTGCATACCCAATGAATGCGCCGCCGCACGGGCCTCTTCAAGCCCTTCGAGGGTATCGTGGTCGGTCAGCGAAAGGACGCGCACGCCGTTTTCATGAGCACGCGCAACCAGTGCCGTAGGCGAGAGCGCCCCGTCGGAAGCGGTGCTGTGGCAGTGCAGGTCTACATTCATAGTGATGCTTTCGTGTTCATTGATGTTTGTTATTATGCCGCCACATCCTGCTTCTGGCTGCCATTGTGAAACAATTCATCGACTTCATCCCGCTGCTCCTGTTCTTCATCGTTTACAAAACCGAGCCGCGTGCCGTGGATATCCTCGGCAATACCTATATGGTAGGCGGCATTTTCAGTGCAACGGCGATGCTGATCATCAGTTCGGTGGTGGTCTACGGCATTCTCTACGTCAAACAACGCAAGCTGGAAAAAAGCCAGTGGCTCACGCTGGTGGCGTGCCTGGTGTTCGGCAGCCTGACCCTGGCCTTCCACAGCGAAACCTTCCTGAAATGGAAAGCCCCGGTGGTCAACTGGCTGTTTGCCGTCGCCTTCGCCGGCAGTCATTTCATCGGCGACCGCCCGCTTATCCAGCGCATCATGGGGCATGCACTGACCCTGCCGGCGGCGATCTGGACCCGGCTCAACATCGCCTGGATCATATTCTTCCTGTTCTGTGGCGCAGCCAACCTGTATGTGGCCTTCACTTATCAGGAATTCTGGGTCGACTTCAAAGTATTCGGCAGCCTGGGCATGACCCTGATCTTCCTGGTCGGCCAGGGAATCTACCTGTCACGCCACCTGCACGACACCGCTCCCAATACGACCAAATCCGAGGACTGACATGCTCTACGCAATCATCGCCACCGACGTCGAAAACTCGCTGGAAAAACGCCTCAGCGTTCGCCCGGCGCACCTCGATCGCCTCAACGCGCTCAAGGATGAAGGCCGTCTGGTGCTGGCCGGTCCACACCCGGCAGTCGACAGCAACGACCCGGGCGCTGCCGGTTTCAGCGGCAGCCTGATCGTTGCCGAGTTCGAATCGCAAAGCGCCGCCAAGACGTGGGCCGAAGCCGATCCATTTGTTGCCGCTGGCGTCTATGCCAACGTCGTGGTCAAGCCGTTCAAGCAAGTCCTGCCCTAATCCCCGCCCTCCGACAACACCTGCACGCCCTGCTTCCAGCGAAGCAGGGCCGTCCTCCCGCCCTTCATTCATCATTCCCGCCTGCCTGCCGATAACCTGCTCAATGTGCGAATTTACACGGCTCGGTAAAAGGGAGTTCAGATGCGTTCAGCGACGTGGTGTCTGTTGGCGATATTGGTGGCGGCGAGTGTGCAGGTAAACGCCGAGACGGTCGGTGAAGGTGGCGCAGTACAGCCTTTGCATCAGCCCGGCACCGCCAGCCAGATGGCCGACCTCCAGGTGCGTCTCAACGACAGCGAGCGGCAGCGCGAAGAATTGACCCGGCAGTTACAGAACGCCGATCCGGAACGCAACAACGCCTTGCTGACACGTTTGCGTCAGGAGAACCAAAAGCTCAAGTTGCAGCTCAAAGAAGCACTGTCCGCAGCGCCCCCGCGCCTGCTGACCGAGCAGCAACAATGGTTCATCGCAGGCGGTGGCGTTGCGATGTTCGCCCTTCTGTGCGGTATATTGGTCAGCGGTTGGCGTAGGCAACGTCGGCAGTGGCTAAATTGAGTGAGTCATGAGCGAGCTGTTACTAATTGATGATGATCAGGAACTGTGCGAACTGCTGAGCAGTTGGCTGAGCCAGGAAGGCTTTCAGGTGCGCGCCTGTCACGACGGGACCAGCGCGCGTCAGGCATTGGCCGACGCCGCACCCGCTGCCGTGGTGCTGGACGTGATGCTGCCTGACGGCAGCGGTCTGGAGTTGCTCAAGCAATTACGTGCCGACCACCCCGACCTGCCGGTGGTCATGCTCTCGGCACGCGGCGAGCCGCTGGACCGCATTCTGGGTCTGGAACTGGGCGCTGACGATTACCTGGCAAAGCCCTGCGACCCTCGCGAACTCACTGCCCGCCTGCGCGCCGTGCTGCGCCGCAGTCATCCGGTCGCATCATCCAGCCAGCTCGAACTGGGCGACCTGACCTTCAGCCCGATGCGCGGTGTGGTCAGTGTCGACGAAAAGGAGCTGACCCTCACGGTGTCCGAAAGCCGCTTGCTGGAAGCGCTGATGCGCCAGCCCGGCGAACCGCTGGACAAGCAGGAACTGGCGCAACTGGCCCTGGGCCGCAAACTGACCCTGTACGACCGCAGTCTGGACATGCACGTCAGCAACCTGCGCAAGAAAATCGGCCCGCACGCCGATGGCCGCCCACGCATCGTCGCGCTGCGCAGCCGCGGCTATTACTACGCGCTTTGAGTCGCTTCACGTGGCAAGCCTGACGCAGCAAGCTGAAAGCCCGGCGCTTGTGGCGTGTAGCCTTAAGCTGACAACTTGCAACGGTCTCCTTACACAAGCTTTACCAAGCGCTGACTGCGCTTGACCTTGATCTCCCTAAACTGGGCTCATCGGCATCGAGCCGCACTAGAGACAAGGAGATACACAATGCGCAAGACCCTGATCGCTTTGATGTTTGCCACTGCCCTGCCGACCATTGCTATGGCCGCACCACCAGCGCCACCTGCCGGTGGCCCGGATGCTGACGCACCTGCCATGCACATGGATCGCGATGACCGCGGCCCTGGCCCACGTATGGATCGCGGCCCTGGCCCGATGGGACCGATGGCCGAGCTGGACCTGACACGTGAACAGCGTCAGCAGATCGAACGCTTGATGCGCGAGCAACGGCACGAGCGTCGCGAAATCACTCAAAGCTACCTGGAAAAAATGCCTGCTGCCGACCAGAAAGCAATGCACGACGAAATCGAAGCCAAACGCTCCAAGACCGACAGCGAAGTTCGTGCACTGCTGAGGCCTGACCAGCAGAAGCTGTTTGACGAGATCAAGAAGAAAGAAGATGAGCGTCGCGCCGAATGGGCCGAGTTCAAGGCCTGGAAAGCGGCAAAAGCAGCAAAAGCGCTGTAACCATCAGGCCTCGCGGCCGATGAGCTGAACACAACCCGGCATGCACGCGCATGCCGGGCTTTTTTACTGAGACCGAGGAAATCCCGTGCGTTCATTGTTCTGGCGAATCCTGGCCAGCTTCTGGCTGGCCATCGCTCTGGTAGGCGGCCTGTCGGTGCTCATGGGGCACATGCTCAATCAGGATGCGTGGATCCTCAGTCGTCACCCGGTGCTCAACTCGTTACCCGAACAGTGGACGCAACGCTTCGAGGACAAGGGCGCGGATAACGCTCAGGAATTTCTTCAGGACATCAAACGTCGCAATCGTATCGACACACAAGTGCTCAGCGACAGCGGCGAGCCGATGGTGCGTGGCACCTTCCCGCCGCGCGCCGCAGCTCTGGAAGCGCGGCAGCGGGAAGACGACGATCAGGGGCGCAAACTGCCCTGGCGCCGTCTGGCCACCGAGTACAGCAGCCCGAAGACCGGCGAAACCTACCTGTTCATCTACCGCGTTCCGCACCCGGAGCTCGACGAATGGCACCGTCAGAGTCTGATGTGGCCGCTGAGCGCGCTGGGCATTGCGCTGGTGGTGCTGACCCTGTTCAGCCTGTTCGTGACGCTGTCGATTACACGACCGCTGAGTCGCCTGCGCGGTGCAGTGCACGACCTGGGGCAAACCAGCTATCAACAGCACAGCCTCGGACAGCTGGCCAACCGGCGTGACGAGTTCGGCGTGCTGGCCAAGGACTTCAACCGCATGGGCGCGCGCCTGCAAAGCCTGATCGGCAGTCAGCGCCAGTTGCTGCGCGATGTGTCTCATGAATTGCGCTCACCGCTGGCCCGATTGCGCATCGCCCTGGCGCTGGCTGAACGTGCCGAGCCTGCCGAGCGTGAAAAGCTCTGGCCACGGTTGGGCCGTGAGTGTGACCGGCTGGAGGCGCTGATCAGCGAGATCCTGGCCCTGGCGCGCCTCGACGCCGAGCTTCGCGGCCCTGAGCCTGTCGACCTCGAAGCGCTGCTGCAGCGCCTGAAGAACGACACCCAACTGGACGGTATCGACCAGAACATTCGCGTCGAGGTGCAGGACAACCTGCAGTTCAAAGGCTGGCCGGACATGATCGAACGTGCGCTGGACAACCTGCTGCGTAACGCGCTGCGCTTCAACCCCTCCGGTCAGCGCATCGATCTGCAGGCAACTCAGGTCGGCGATCACGTCCGTCTGAGCGTCCGCGATCATGGTCCGGGGGTTGCCGACGAACATCTGGCACAACTGGGCGAGCCGTTTTACCGCGCCCCCGGCCAGACCACGCCCGGTCACGGCCTGGGGCTGGCGATCGCCAAACGCGCAGCGGAGCGACATGGCGGCACCCTGATGCTGGGCAATCACCCGGAAGGCGGGTTTATCGCCACGCTGGATCTGCCCAGAGAGCCGCTCAGTTTATCGTCTGTCTGATCAGCCCTGCCACTCGCTGACAAACCCGCCCACATCGACTTTTGGCGCTTCGCGCGGCGGGTTCAGCGGGGTGCCCAGGTACAGAAAGCCGAGCACTTCTTCGCCGGCTTCAAGGCCGAAGCCCTTGGCCACCTGAGGCGCATAGGACAGCTCGCCAGTCCTCCAGACCGCACCGATACCCAGTGCATACGCTGCCAGCAACACGCCATGTGCGGCGCATCCGGCGGTGATCCGCTGTTCCGAGTGCGGGACTTTGAAGTGGTCCTGCAAGCGCGCGATCACGACCACCACCAAGGGTGCACGCAATGGGCCAAGACGGGCCTTTTCCAGCGCCTGCGGGGTAACTTCAGCGCCACTCTCCT
>Ga0182228_1000227_pt1 | contig 11970 bp, 12 predicted proteins | sample G6R1MG_19_FD_128385 | JGI IMG/M metagenome (GOLD analysis project Ga0182228, IMG submission 128385) | Miscanthus phyllosphere microbial communities from Michigan, USA - G6R3_MAIN_07NOV2016_LD1 MG | ecosystem: Host-associated > Plants > Phyllosphere > Phylloplane/Leaf | place: USA: Michigan... | reverse complement strand
GGGCGCGCCGCAGGACGACACCCCCGGTCCGGAGGCCGGGGACCGCCACCACGGCGGACAGGGCCTGCTCCACACCCCCGGATGACGGACAGGACAGCAGTGGCACGCATCGTCGGCGTCGACCTCCCCCGCGAGAAGCGGCTCGAGGTGGCGCTCACCTACATCTTCGGCATCGGCCGGACCCGTGCGCACGAGGTGCTCGCGGCCACCGGCATCAGCGGTGACACCCGCGTGCGCGACCTCGGGGAGCCCGAGCAGGTCGCCCTGCGCGAGTACATCGAGGCGAACTTCCGGGTCGAGGGAGACCTGCGCCGCGAGGTCGCCGCCGACATCCGCCGCAAGGTGGAGATCGGCTCCTACGAGGGCCTGCGGCACCGCCGCGGCCTGCCCGTGCGCGGCCAGCGCACCAAGACCAACGCGCGCACCCGCAAGGGCCCGAAGCGCACGGTCGCCGGCAAGAAGAAGGCCGGGCGCAAGTGACGCGCGGCTGAGCGCCCGGGCCACCCGCCCGGCAGCGCGCAGCCGCCCCACGGCCACGCCGGCCAGCCGCACACGAGACCCTCGCACCCAGGAGAACAGCCATGCCCCCCACCGCCCGTCGCGCCTCCGCCGGCGCCGCCCGTCGTCCTCGCCGCAAGGAGCGGAAGAACGTCGCCGTCGGCCAGGCGCACATCAAGAGCACCTTCAACAACACCATCGTGTCCATCACGGACCCGTCCGGTGCCGTCATCTCCTGGGCCTCCGCCGGCCAGGTCGGGTTCAAGGGCTCGCGCAAGTCGACGCCCTTCGCCGCCCAGATGGCTGCCGAGGCCGCTGCCCGCCGCGCCCAGGAGCACGGCATGCGCAAGGTCGACGTCTTCGTGAAGGGCCCGGGCTCGGGCCGCGAGACCGCGATCCGCTCCCTGCAGGCCACCGGCCTGGAGGTCGGGCAGATCTCCGACGTCACCCCCGCGCCCCACAACGGCACGCGCCCCCCGAAGCGCCGCCGCGTCTGACCCGCTGACGACCCCCGGGGCCGAGGGCCCCGGGGGTCGAGCAGCTCCACCAGCACCACCCCCGCGCAGCAGACCTCGCCGCCCGGGGCGATCTCGATCCGAGGGTCATATGGCGGACCCCGGCAGGAAGGCAGGCACCCGTGCTCATCGCACAGCGCCCCACGCTCCTCGAGGAGCCGATCTCCGAGCACCGCTCGCGCTTCGTCATCGAGCCCCTGGAGCCCGGTTTCGGGTACACGCTCGGCAACTCCCTGCGCCGCACGCTGCTGTCGTCCATCCCGGGCGCCGCCGTGACGAGCATCCGCATCGACGGCGTGCTCCACGAGTTCAGCACGGTGCCGGGCGTCAAGGAGGACGTGACCGAGCTCATCGTGGGCATCAAGGCCCTCGTCGTCTCCAGCGAGCACGACGAGCCCGTCGTGATGTACCTGCGCAAGCAGGGCCCGGGCACGGTGACGGCTGCTGACATCGCCCCGCCCGCCGGCGTCGAGGTGCACAACCCCGACCTGGTGCTCGCCACGCTCGACGAGACCGCCCGCCTCGAGGTCGAGCTGACCGTCGAGCGCGGTCGCGGCTACGTCTCCGCGGCGCAGAACAAGGACCTCGACGCCGAGATCGGCCGCATCCCGGTCGACTCGATCTACTCGCCGGTCCTCAAGGTCACCTACAAGGTCGAGGCGACGCGCGTCGAGCAGCGCACCGACTTCGACCGCCTCGTCGTCGACGTCGAGTCGAAGCCGTCCACGCGTCCCCGCGACGCGATGGCCAGCGCCGGCAAGACCCTGATGGAGCTCTTCGGGCTGGCCCGCGAGCTCAACGTCGAGGCCGAGGGCATCGACATCGGCCCGTCGCCGTCGGACGCCGCCCTGGCGGCCGACCTGGCGCTGCCGATCGAGGAGCTGGAGCTCACGGTCCGCTCCTACAACTGCCTCAAGCGCGAGGGCATCCACACCGTGGGCGAGCTCACCGCCCGCAGCGAGGCCGACCTGATGGACATCCGCAACTTCGGTGCGAAGTCCATCGACGAGGTCAAGGTCAAGCTGACCGGCATGGGCCTGCAGCTGAAGGACAGCCCGCCCGGGTTCGACCCCGGCCTGGCCGTCGACAGCTACGGTGCGGACGACGACTCCGCGTTCGCCGAGACCGAGCAGTACTGAGCACCGGGCTCGAGCGCCCGCCCCGCTGGGGCGGGCGCTCGAGCCCCGCACCACCACGCGACGACCGACAGCACGACTGAAGCACTGGAGAAGAGATGCCCACCCCCACCAAGGGTCCGCGGCTCGGCAGCGGCCCGGCGCACGAGCGCCTGCTGCTCGCCGGCCTGGCCACCCAGCTGTTCGAGCACCGCAGCATCACGACCACGGAGGCCAAGGCCAAGCGCCTGCGCCCCCTGGCCGAGCGCCTGGTGACCTTCGCGAAGCGCGGTGACCTCGCCGCCCGCCGTCGCGTGCTGTCGACGGTGAAGGACAAGGGCGTCGTGCACGCGCTCTTCACCGAGATCGGCCCGGCCATGGCCGAGCGCCCGGGTGGCTACACCCGCATCACGAAGATCGGTCTGCGCAAGGGCGACAAGGCCCCCATGGCGGTCATCGAGCTCGTCATGGAGCCGATCACCGCCCGCGCCGCCACGGTCCGCGAGGCCGAGGCCGCCACCGGTCGCGCCGCGCGCGGCAACACCGACGCCCCGGCCGCTGCGCCGGCCGACGGCGCCGACGCGTCCGACGAGGCCACGACGCAGGCTGCGCCCTCGGCGCCCGCCGGCGAGACCACGGCGGTCACCGACCAGCAGGCCGAGGTCGACGACGCCGCGGGCTCCGCGCCCGCCGACGGCGACGCGGCGAAGGCCGACGAGGGCCCCAAGGCCTGATCCCGCTCGTCCAGGACCCCCGCACCCGACCAGGGTCCGGGGGTCCTGCGCGTCCGGGCGCCCGTGGCAGGGTCGCCCCGTGCAGGAGGCGACGGTCCGGGTGCGGCTCGACCTGGGGTACGACGGCGGCGGCTTCGCGGGGTGGGCCCGCCAGCCCGGCCTGCGGACGGTGCAGGGGGAGCTGGAGGCGGCCCTCGGGCGGGTCCTGAGGCTGCCCGAGCCGCCCACCACGGTGGTCGCGGGGCGCACCGACGCGGGCGTCCACGCCCGCGGCCAGGTCGTCCACGTCGACGTCCCCCGCGGTGCGTGGGAGGCGCTCCCCGGGCGGTCGACGCGCAGCCCCGCGGTGGCGGCCGTGGCGCGCCTCGCGGGGGTCCTGGAGCGCGACGTCGTCGTCTCCCGGGCTGCCGAGGCGCCACCGGGGTTCGACGCGCGCTTCGCGGCGCTGCGCCGCCACTACGCGTACCGCGTCAGCGACGACCCGGGCGGGCCGTCACCGCTGCGCCGCCACGACGTCGTGGCGGCCGGGCACGCCGGGGGCGGGCGCGACCGGCTCGACGTCGGGGCCATGGACGCCGCCAGCCGGGCCCTGGAGGGCCTGCACGACTTCTCCGCCTACTGCCGCCCCCGCGAGGGCGCCACGACCACCAGGACGCTCCTGCGCTACCGGTGGAGCCGCGCCGCGGCCGACGCCCCGGCGGGGGAGGCGGGGCTGCTCGTGGCGGAGGTCTCCGCGGACGCCTTCTGCCACTCGATGGTGCGCGCCCTGGTGGGCGCCGCGCTCGCCGTGGGCGCCGGGCGCCGGCCCGTCGGGTGGCCCGCCGAGGTGCTCGCGCGGGGCGTCAGGGACGGCGGGGCGGCGGTCGCGCCGGCCCACGGGCTCGTGCTGGAGCGGGTCGACTACCCCGACGACGCCCACCTGGCGGAGCGGGTCGTCGAGGCCCGCGCCCGGCGGGTCCCCGCGGGGGACCTCCGGCGTGACGCGTGAGGTCCGCCGTGGCAGCCTCGGGAGCATGAGCACCCCCGGCAGCACGCCCGAGCAGGACCCGGTCACCACCCTCGCCGACTCGCAGGACGACGCCTACGCCAGCGCGCTCCTCGACGAGGGGCACTCCCCGAACGAGCGCGAGGTCAGGGTCGGCAGGTACGGCCTCACGGCCGACGAGGAGCTGGCCGGCGAGCCGCTCGACGAGCGGCTGCAGGAGGAGGAGCCCGACCCGGCCGCGTCGGTGGCCTACGGCGAGGACGCGACCGCCACCGGCCCGGGGGCGGAGGGGGCCGGTGACGCCGACGACCTCGAGCTGTCCGCCGACGAGCCGGCCGACGGCGACGTCGAGGGCGAGCTGCTCGACGACGAGGTCGGCGACGCGCGCGCCGGCCGCCTGGTCGAGCCCGACCAGGGAGCGGGCGGCGACCGCGAGAAGAGCGCCGTGGCGAGCGACGCCGGCGTGGACGGCGGCGCCGCCTCGGCCGAGGAGGCCGCCGTGCACGTGGTGCCGGACGTCGAGGACCCGACGGCCCGGGCCTGACCGACCCCCGGCGCCCCCCGCTGCGGGGCGGGCGGGGACGGCGGCGGGGCGCCGGGCAGGCGTTTTGACCCGGCGCCCCGCCGCCGAGTACTGTGCAGGACGTCGTGCGCTCCGTCTGCGCCGTGGAGGGTGACAACGCCTCCGGCGCGGCTGGGTGAGCCGCACACCGCTGAACCAGCGAGCACCACCGATCCACCCTGACGAACCACTGTCGAACGAGCGAGGGTCCGAGCGTGCGCACGTACACCCCCAAGCCCGGCGAGGTCCAGCGCGCCTGGCACGTCATCGACGCCTCGGACGTCGTCCTGGGCCGTCTGGCGAGCCAGACCGCGAACCTGCTGCGCGGCAAGCACAAGCCGGTGTTCGCGCCGCACGTCGACACGGGCGACTTCGTGATCATCATCAACGCCGACAAGGTCGTGCTGACGGGCAGCAAGTCCGAGCAGAAGCGCGTCTACCGCCACTCGGGCTACCCGGGCGGTCTGAAGTCGGAGCGCTACACCGACCTCCTGGCCCGTGACCCGGAGCGCGCCGTCGAGCGCGCGATCCGCGGCATGATCCCCCGCAACGCGCTGGGCCGCCAGGTCATCGGCAAGCTCAAGGTCTACGCCGGCCCGGAGCACCCGCACTCCGCGCAGCAGCCCACGCCCTACACCCTGAACCAGGTCGCCCAGTAAGGGCGCAGGAGGACCTCCGTTGAGCACCGACACCGTCAACACCGACGACACCGACCTCGTGGAGGGCGTCGACGCCGACTCCACCGAGGGCCTCGACGACGAGTACAGCTCCTACTCGACGACCACCCCCGGCATCGCCGGCGGCGGCTCGAGCATCACCGCTCCGGGCGGGGCCACCGGCCGCCGCAAGGAGGCGGTGGCCCGCGTGCGCCTCGTCCCCGGCTCCGGCCAGTGGACGATCAACGGCCGCACGCTCGACGCGTACTTCCCGAACAAGGTCCACCAGCAGATGGTGAACGAGCCGTTCCGGGTCACCGAGGTCGAGGGCCGCTTCGACGTCGTCGCCCGCATCGACGGCGGTGGCTCCTCGGGCCAGGCCGGTGCCCTGCGCCTCGGCATCGCCCGGGCCCTCAACGGCATCGACCTCGAGGCCAACCGCGCCCTGCTGAAGAAGGCCGGCTTCCTGACCCGCGACGCGCGGATCAAGGAGCGCAAGAAGGCCGGCCTCAAGAAGGCCCGCAAGGCTCCCCAGTACAGCAAGCGCTGATCGGGTCTCCGGGCTGCCGCAGGGCAGCCCGGAGCCGGACCACGAGCTGACATGGGTCGGTACTTCGGAACGGACGGCGTCCGCGGTCTCGCGAACGTCGACGTCACTGCGGAGCTCGCTCTCGACCTCTCGGTCGCAGCAGCCCACCTCCTGGCCGACGCGGGTGCCTTCTCCGGGCACCGGCCCCGCGCCGTCGTGGGGCGGGACCCCCGGGCGTCCGGGGAGTTCCTCTCCGCAGCCGTCATCGCCGGCCTCGCCAGCGCAGGAGTCGACGTCGTGGACGTCGGCGTCCTGCCGACGCCGGGCATCGCCCACCTGGTCGCCGCCACCGGCGCCGACCTCGGGGTGGTGCTGTCGGCGTCTCACAACCCGGTGCCGGACAACGGCATCAAGTTCTTCGCCCGGGGCGGCCACAAGCTGCCCGACGAGGTGGAGGACGCCATCGAGGGGCGCCTGCGCGAGACGTGGGCGCGCCCCACGGGCGCCGGCGTCGGGCGGGTCACCGCCGACGCCGGTGCCGGGGGCCGCTACGTCGAGCACCTCCTCTCGACCCTGCCGCACCGCCTGGACGGGCTGAAGGTCGTCGTCGACTGCGCCCACGGCGCTGCCTGGGCGGTCGGACCGGAGGCGCTGCGCCGCGCGGGCGCCGAGGTCGTCGTCATTGGGGCCAGCCCGGACGGGCTCAACACCAACGACGGTGTGGGGTCGACCCACCTGGGGCCCCTGCAGGCCGCGGTGCTCGCCGAGGGCGCTGACGCCGGCATCGCCTTCGACGGCGACGCCGACCGCTGCCTCGCCGTCGACGCCGCCGGCGCCGTGGTCGACGGAGACCAGGTCATGGGCGCGCTGGCGCTGGCGCTCGCCGACCGCGGCCAGCTCCGCGGGGCCACCCTCGTCGCCACGGTGATGAGCAACCTCGGCCTGCTGCTCGCCATGAGGGCCCGCGGCGTCGAGGTCCTGCAGACCGCGGTCGGTGACCGCTACGTGCTCGAGGCCATGCGCGAGGGCGGCTACTCCCTCGGTGGCGAGCAGTCCGGCCACGTCGTGATGCTCGACCACCAGACCACCGGCGACGGCGTTCTCACCGCGCTGCACCTGCTGGCGCGCGTCGCCGAGCTGGGGAGGCCGCTGGCCGAGGTCGTCGGCGTGGTCCAGCGGCTGCCGCAGGTGCTCGTCAACGTCAAGGGCGTCGACAGGGCGCGTGCCACCTCCGACGCGGGCGTCGCCGAGGCCGTGGCCGCTGCCGAGGCGGAGCTGGGCACCACCGGCCGCGTGCTGCTGCGGCCCTCCGGCACCGAGCCCCTGGTGCGGGTCATGGTCGAGGCCGGCGAGGTCTCGCAGGCCGAGGCCGTCGCGGCGCGCCTGGCCGCCGTCGTCTCCGCCCGCCTGGCCCTCTGAGACCCGCCGGGGCGGCACGGCCGCCCCGGCTGAGCCGCGGGATGCTGGCGACCCCTCAGAGCTTGCGCAGGCGGACCCGGGTCACCGAGTGGTCAGCGGCCTTGCGCAGCACGATCGTGGCGCGGCCCCGGGTGGGCAGGACGTTCTCCCGGAGGTTCGGCTCGTTGATCTCCTGCCAGATCTGGCGGGCGCGTGAGCGCGCCTGGGCGTCGCTCAGGTCCGCGTAGCGGCGGAAGTACGACTCCGGCCGCGCGAACGCCGTCTCCCGCAGGCTGAGGAAGCGCTCCTCGTACCAGCCCGCGACGTCCTCGGTGCGGGCGTCGACGTACAGGGAGACGTCGAAGAAGTCGCTGACGGCGAGGCCCGTGCGCCCGTCGCGGCGGGGCTGGGCCGGCTGCAGCACGTTCAGCCCCTCGACGATGAGGACGTCGGGCTGGCGCACCACCACCTCGGCGCCCGGGACGATGTCGTAGACGAGGTGGGAGTACAGCGGTGCCCGCACCTCGGGAGCGCCGGACTTGACGGCGGTGACGAAGCGCAGCAGCGCCCGGCGGTCGTAGGACTCGGGGAAGCCCTTGCGGCCGAGGAGCCCCCGGCGCTCCAGCTCGGCGTTGGGCAGCAGGAAGCCGTCGGTGGTCACCAGCTCGACGCGCGGGGTGTCGGGCCAGTGGGAGAGCAGCTCGCGCAGCAGCCGCGCCGCCGTGGACTTGCCCACCGCCACGGAGCCGGCCACCCCGATGACGAACGGGGTGCGCGGCGCCGGGCCCCTGCCGTCCTGCAGGCCCCCGTCGAGGAAGGTCGAGGTCACCGCGTGCATGCGCTGGACCCCCGCGGCGTACAGGTTGAGCAGGCGCGACAGCGGGAGGTAGACCTCCTCGACCTCCCGCAGGTCGATCCGCTCACCCAGCCCGCGCACCCGCTCGAGGTCGGCCGCGTCGAGCACCATCGGGGTGGAGGCGCGCAGCCGGCTCCAGGCGCTGCGGTCCAGGTCGACGAAGGGGGAGCCGCCCGTCCTCGCGACGGCGGCCAGGGCGCCGGTGCGCGTCGTCGCTGGATCCACGGAGCGTCATCATGCCGTCCGGGCGCCCCGTAGCCTCGGGGGCATGTGCGGCATCGTGGGCTACGCGGGTCCGGCGTCCACCGGGACCAGCAGCGGCGGGGGCGTCCCCGACCTCGGCGGTGAGGCGCTCGCCTCGGTCCTGGAGGGCCTGCGCCGGCTGGAGTACCGCGGGTACGACAGCGCGGGCGTCGCGCTCGTCACCGGCGGCGAGGGCGGCTCGCAGCGCTCCCTGAGCGTGACCAAGCGCGCCGGGCGCCTGGCGCGCCTGGTCGAGGCTCTGGACGCCGAGCCGCTGCCGGCGTCGTCCACCGCCATCGGGCACACCCGCTGGGCCACGCACGGCGGTCCCACGGACGCCAACGCCCACCCGCACACCAGCGCCGACGGCCGCCTGGCCGTCATCCACAACGGGATCATCGAGAACTACGCCTCGCTCAAGGCCGACCTCCAGGCCGAGGGCGTCGAGTTCACCTCCCAGACCGACACCGAGGTCACTGCCCACCTGCTGGGGCGCGCTGCGGCCGCGGCCCTGGCGGAGGTCGGCGCCGACGGCGGTCCCGCCGACGCGGGAGAGGCGCTCGCCGAGGCCATGCGCCGGGTGTGCCGCGAGCTGGAGGGCGCCTTCACGCTGCTGGCCGTGCACGTCGACGCCCCCGGCGTCGTCGTCGGCGCCCGCCGCAACTCCCCGCTCGTGGTGGGCCTGGGCCAGGGGGCCAACTACCTCGGGTCCGACGTCGCCGCCTTCATCGGCCGCACCCGCTCGGCCCTGGAGCTCGGCCAGGACCAGGTCGTGCGGATCACCGCCGAGGAGGTCGTCGTCACCACCTTCGACGGCGCCCCCGTGACCCCGCGGGCCTTCTCCGTCGACTGGGACGCCGACGCCGCCGAGAAGGGCGGCTACGAGTGGTACATGGACAAGGAGATCCACGAGCAGCCCAAGGCCGTGGCCGACACGCTGCTCGGGCGCACCGACGCCAGCGGCGCGCTCGTCCTCGACGAGCTGCGCATGGACACCGCCGTCCTGCGCCGCACCGACAAGATCATCGTCATCGCCTGCGGCACCTCCGCCTACGCCGGCCACGTCGCCAAGTACGCCGTCGAGCACTGGTGCCGGATCCCGGTCGAGGTCGAGCTCGCCAGCGAGTTCCGCTACCGCGACCCGGTGCTGACCGAGCGGACGCTCGTCGTCGCCATCTCCCAGTCGGGGGAGTCGATGGACGTCGTCATGGCCGTGCGCCACGCCCGCGAGCAGGGCGCCAAGGTGCTCGCCATCTGCAACACCCAGGGCTCGACGATCCCGCGCGAGGCCGACGCCGCCCTCTATACGCACGCCGGGCCCGAGGTGGCCGTCGCCTCCACCAAGGCCTTCCTGGCGCAGATCACCGCCTGCTACCTGCTCGGCCTCTTCCTGGCGCAGCTGCGCGGCAACATGTTCGCCGACGAGGTCCGCACCGTCATGGCGCAGCTCCACGAGATGCCGGACGCGGTGCAGACCGTGCTCGACCGCACCGCGGGGGTCCGCGAGCTGGCCCGCGAGCTGGTGGACTCGAAGTCGGTGCTCTTCCTGGGCCGCCACGTGGGGTTCCCGGTGGCGCTCGAGGGAGCGCTCAAGCTCAAGGAGCTGGCCTACCTGCACGCCGAGGGCTTCGCCGCCGGTGAGCTGAAGCACGGCCCGATCGCGCTGGTGGAGGAGGGGCAGCCGGTCTTCGTCATCGTGCCCTCGCCCGACAGCCGCGACTCCCTGCACGCGAAGGTCGTGTCCAACGCCCAGGAGGTCCGCGCCCGCGGTGCGCGCACCATCGTCATCGCCGAGGACGGCGACGACGCGGTCCTGGGCTCCGCCGACCTCGTGATCCGCGTGCCGCGGGTGCCGACCCTGATGGCGCCCCTGGTCACCGTGGTGCCGCTGCAGGTGTTCGCGATGGAGGTGGCCAGCGCCAAGGGCCTGGACGTCGACCAGCCGCGCAACCTGGCCAAGTCCGTCACCGTCGAGTGAGGCCGCGGGCGTGGCTGGGATGATCGGCCGGTGATCGTGGGCCTGGGCATCGACGTCGTCGGCGTCGAGAGGTTCGGCCGCACCCTGGAGCGCACCCCGGCGCTGCGGGCGAGGCTCTTCACCGCGGCCGAGCGCGACCTGCCGCTGGAGTCGCTGGCCGCCAGGTTCGCGGCCAAGGAGGCCGTCGCCAAGGCCCTGGGCGCCCCGGCGGGCCTGGCCTGGCACGACGCGGAGGTCCTGCGCGGGCCGGGCGGTCGCCCGGTGCTGCGGGCCACCGGCACGGTCGCGGCCGCCGCCGACGCGCTGGGGGTCACCTCCTGGCACGTGTCCCTCACGCACGACGCGGGGGTGGCCTCCGCGGTCGTGGTCGCCGAGGCCCTGGGGCAGGCTGGCGGCTCGTGACCCGAGCCCACGACGTCGCGGCCGTGCGCCGCGCCGAGCACGCCGCCGACCCCGAGCTGGCCGCCGGCAGCGACCGCCTCATGACCCGCGCGGCCGCGGGGGTCGCGGCCGTCGTCGCCGGTGAGCTGCGCCGGGGCGGCGCCGCGGCTGCGAGCGCGGGCGGGGGCGTCTACGGCGCGCGGGTGGTCCTGCTCGTCGGACCGGGCAGCAACGGCGGTGACGCCCTGCACGCCGGGGCCCGCCTGGCCGCGCGGGGCGCGGCCGTCACCGCCCTTCGCTCCTCGGACCGGGTGCACGCCGGCGGCCTCGCCGCCCTGCTCGCGGCCGGTGGCCGGGTGGTAGGCCCGCACGACGCCGCACCGGCCCGCCGGGCGCTCCAGGACGCCGACCTCGTCGTCGACGGCCTGCTCGGCGTCGGCGGTCGTCCCGGGCTCGACGAGCGCTCCGCGGCCCTGGTCGCCGCGGTGCCCGCGGGGGTGTTCGTCGTCGCCGTCGACCTGCCGAGCGGGGTCGACGCGGAGTCCGGCGAGCTGCCCGACGGGCCGTGCGTGCACGCCGACCTCACCGTCGCCCTCGGTTCCGCCAAGCCGGCGCTGCTGCTCCCGCCCGCTGCCGGGGCCACCGCGGGCCGCGTCGTGGTCGTCGACATCGGCCTCGACCCCGGCGTGCTGGGCGAGCCCGCCGTCAGCGAGCTCGACGCCCCCGCGGCCGCCGCCCTGTGGCCGGTGCCCGGTCCGGGTGACGACAAGTACTCCCGCGGGGTCCTGGGGGTCGTCGCCGGCGGAGACACCTACACCGGTGCCGCGCTCCTGTGCACCGGCGCGGCCGTGCGCGCCGGCGCGGGGATGGTCCGGTACTCCGGACCGCCGCGGCCCACCGAGCTCGTGCGCCAGCACCTGCCCGAGGTGGTGCCCGGGGCCGGGCGCGTGCAGGCGTGGGCCGTCGGCTCCGGCGTCGACCCCGACGACGACGCGCAGGCCCCGGCCGTCGCCGAGGCGCTGCGCGCGGCGGTCGACGACGGCGTGCCGTGCCTCCTGGACGCCGGTGCGCTCCCGGCGCTGGTGGCCCGCGTGCGCGAGCACGGCCCCCTCGACCCGGCGACCACCCGGGTGCTGCTGACGCCCCACGCCGGCGAGCTGGCCCGCCTGCTGACCGAGCTGGGCCCCGGCTCCGCGGAGGAGCTCGGCTCCGGTCCCGTGGACCGGGGGACCGTGACCGCGCGCCCCCTCGCCCACGCCCGCGCCGCGGCGCGCGCCACCGGCGCGACCGTGCTGCTGAAGGGCTCGACCACGCTGGTGGTCGAGCCGCCCGGAGCCCCCGCCGCCGGTCCCGCGGGACGGCCGAGGGTCCGCGCCCAGACCGACGGCCCGGGCTGGCTGGGCACGGCGGGAGCAGGTGACGTCCTCGCGGGCGTCGCCGGGGTGCTCCTCGCCGCCGGGCTCGACCCGCTGGACGCCGGGTCGCTGGCCACCGCCGTCCACGGCCGGGCCGCCGTCGCG
>Ga0182228_1000225_pt1 | contig 12083 bp, 12 predicted proteins | sample G6R1MG_19_FD_128385 | JGI IMG/M metagenome (GOLD analysis project Ga0182228, IMG submission 128385) | Miscanthus phyllosphere microbial communities from Michigan, USA - G6R3_MAIN_07NOV2016_LD1 MG | ecosystem: Host-associated > Plants > Phyllosphere > Phylloplane/Leaf | place: USA: Michigan... | reverse complement strand
CGGGGCATCGCCTTCACCACGGGCGCCGGCCCGGCCGAGGTGCTCTCGCGCCTCGACGCGGCCCTGTCCGGGCTGCTCGTCGCCACCACGGCCACCGCCGTCGTCCTGCGCCTGGAGCAGACGGCGGCCGAGCGCGCGGCCGGCACCACGCGGCTGCGCTGGTCGAGCGCCGGCCACCCGCCGCCGATGGTGCTGCACGCCGACGGGCGGGTCGAGCTCCTGGAGGTCGACTCCCCCGACCTGCTCCTCGGCTACGACCCCGCCTCCCAGCGCCAGGAGGCCGTCGTCACCGTCGAGCGCGGCGCCACCGTGCTGCTCTACACCGACGGCCTCGTGGAGCAGCGCGGCCAGTCGCTCGACACCGGGCTGGGGCGCCTGAGCGCGCTGCTGTCCGAGCTCGCGTCCCGCCCGCTGCCCGAGCTGTGCGACGCGCTGCTGGAGCGGCTGGTGCCCGCCCACCCGGAGGACGACGTCGCCCTCGTCGCCGTCCGGCTGCACCGCCAGGACCAGCCGCGTCCCCCGGAGGCGGCACCTGCGCTCGTGCCACCGGGGGTGCCGCCGGAGCCCTCCCCGAGCTCCTGAGCCCCGGGGCCCTCCTCGGCGCCGCGCCGCGTCGTCAGGCCGCCGGCGAGGCGTCGAGGGAGAGCACCACCCGGAAGAGGGCGCGGGGGTCCTGCAGCACGGCGGGCCGTTCGACGGCGGCCCGCGGCACGACGTCGAGCCAGCGCACCGCGCGGCGGTGCGGCACCAGCGCCTGCACCCCCGCGAAGACGTACTCGCCCGTCACCTCGCCTACCAGCAGGGCGCGCTCGCCCTGGACGGGGACGGCGACCTCGTCACCGACGGCCACCTCGCCCACCAGCGCCTCCAGCTGCCGCAGCGCCTTGCCCGCCCGCCGGCGGGGCGTGCCCGCCGCCTGCGCCCGCTCGGCCAGCAGCGCCCGCAGCCCGCTGCCGGCGGCGCTGCCGGGCTCGTCGGCGAGGTCGGCCGGCACGTCGATCCCGCTGCTGGTGTCCAGGCCCACCACGCCCTGCCCCACGAGCACGCCCAGCGTGGTGGCGTCGGGGGCGCGCACCACCCACAGCACCCGGCCCGGGGCCGCCGGGCGGGCCGGTACGTCGTCCGCCCCCGGCCAGACGTACTCGAGGTCGTCGGGGAGCCCCCGCTCGAAGCGCGGCGCGTAGTGCTCCCGGTCCTTGCGCAGCAGGTTCGACCGGTGCGAGCGGTGGAGCTCGGCCCGCCCCAGCCAGCTCGGCAGGGCCCCCGCGGCGGCGAGGTCGGCCTGGGAGGCGCCGACCACCTCGGGGGCGAACTCGGCGATCTGCTCCGCGGTGGAGTCCGCGTGCCCGCGGTCGGTCCACGCCTCCACGCAGTCGAGGCCGTACCGCACGAGCGCCGGGGTGCGCCCCCGCCACATGGCGGCGGCCGGGTGGTTGCCCCACCCGTACTCGGGCAGCTCCAGGGCCCGCAGCACCTGCAGCACCTCGACGCGCTGCTTGCCCAGGCGGGGGGAGTCGAGCACCTCCGCGCTGGCGGAGAAGCTCGGGAAGGGGAGGAACGTCTGCACCCTGAGGATCCTGCGCCGCCCCGCCCCGGCTGGCACCTCGCCGCCGGGCGGCCTAGGCATGACCCGTGAGCACACGACGCCACTGGGTCCCCGTCGGACCGGAGCTGGTCTGGGAGGTGCTCTGCGACGCCTGGAACTACCCCGTGTTCGTCGTGGGCACCGCGCACATGCGCGCCGTGGAGGGCGACTGGCCCACCACCGGGGCCGTCCTGCACCACTCCTTCGGGGCCTGGCCGCTGATGCGGCGCGGCACCTCCACCTGCGACGCCGTCGACCCCGGCCACCGCATCGAGCTGACCGCCAGGGGCTGGCCGCTGGGAGAGGCCCGCGTGGTCATCAGCCTGCTCGGCCGCGGCGGCGGCACGGTGGTGACCATCGAGGAGGACGCCGTGCGCGGGCCCGGCACCTGGGTGCCCCGCCCGCTGCGCGGGATCGCCATCGGCCTGCGCAACCGCGAGCTGCTCGCCCGCCTGGAGGACCTCGCCGTGGGACGGCTCGACGCCACCCCCGCCGAGGAGCGGCGCGCCGGTGAGATCTCGGAGACGGCCGGGTAGGAGCGCCGGACGCGCGCAGGTCCCGCCCCCGGGGGGAGCGGGACCTGCGCGGACGGACGGGCTACTGCGGGTCGACGCCCGAGGGCTCCTCCTCGGCCGGGCCGGTGAGGCGCCCGGTCGAGTCCATCACCTGGCGGGTCTCGTCGGGCGTGCTCGAGCTGACGCGCACGCCGTCGGGGACGGAGTTCACGCCCATCGCCGCCTCGATGTCGGCCTCGGTGACCGGCGGCAGGCCCGCGGTCGGGTCCTCGTCGGTCCCGGTGCCCAGGCCCTCGTGCTTGCTCATCGCGACTCCTCGATCGACTGCTCGGACTCCTGCTGGGTCTCCTCGAGCTCGTTGTCGATGCCCAGCTCGCGGTCGACCACGACGTGCCGCCCCTGGCTGATCTCGCCAGCGGTGTCGTCGACCCACTTCTGGGGCTGCTCGGGAAAGCCGTGCTCCGCGATCGCTCCGGACAGCGCGTCGCGGACGACGTCGACGTCGGCGCCGCTGTGGTCGGCGGTCACCTGCGCGGTGATGCGCTGCAGCAGCTGCTGGCGCTCGTGCTGGTCCTGGGGGGCGTCCTCGGGCATGGGGCCTTGCTACCACCGGGCAGACCGCCCTGCACGTCGCCGCGGCACCGCGAGGGGGACCCGCGGGGCGTCCGTTGAACCACTCCTGGCTCGGCTTGCCGGGGTGGGTGCCCGGTGTTGTGCTGGGGCGAGCCCGGGCGGAGCCCGGGGGTCCGTGTCCCGGCCGTGAGCGCCGGCAGGACCGTCCGAGACAGACCGCGAGACCAGGAGCTCGGATGCCCCTCGACGCCCGAGCCGCCGCGGCGGCCCCCGCCCTGCGGGGCGTGCCCGCCGACCACGACGGCCCCGAGGCCCCCGCTGCGACCGCACCGGCGGACGGCGCCCAGCAGCAGGGCGCTGAGCGCCCCACCAGTGCCCGCGAGCAGGCCACCGAGGAGCTGCTCGAGCGCGCGAGCACCGCCGCCGAGCCCGAGCGCTCCCGCCTGCTCGACGAGGTCGTCGTGCTCAACCTGCCGGTGGCGAAGGCCCTCGCGGCCCGCTTCCGCGACCGGGGGGAGCAGCTCGACGACCTCGTGCAGGTCGCCTCGCTGGCGCTGGTCAAGGCCGCCCAGGGCTACCAGCCCGGCAAGGGCCGCGGCTTCCTCCCGTACGCCGTGCCCACGATCACCGGCGAGCTGCGCCGCCACTTCCGCGACCGCCAGTGGGGCGTCAGGCCCCCGCGCCGCCTCCAGGAGCTCCGCCTCTCGCTGGGGGCCGCGGCCGCGGAGCTGACCCAGCGGATCGGCCGCTCACCGACGGTCGCCCAGCTGGCCGAGCACCTCCGGGTGGAGCAGGAGGAGGTCATCGAGGCGCTCGCCGCTGCGCAGGACTACCACCTGGCCTCCCTCGACGCCCCGATGGACGGCGAGGCCGACGGCACCCCCCTGTCGGCCACCCTCGGTGGTGACGACGGCGCGATCGACCGCCTCGTCGACCACGTCAGCGTCGCGCCGCTGCTGGCGTCCCTGCCCGAGCGCGACCGCCGGATCCTCTCGCTGCGGTTCTTCAAGGGGTGGACCCAGAGCCAGATCGCGGCGGACATCGGCGTCACCCAGATGCAGGTGTCGCGCCTGCTCTCGCGGACCCTGGAGCGGCTGCGGGTGCAGCTCGAGGACGCCGAGGCCGCCTGAGGCCGCACGAGGTGGCCCGGCGCGGGCCGGGAGCCTCAGACGACGCCGTAGAGGCGGTCTCCGGCGTCACCCAGGCCCGGGACGATGTAGCCGTTCTCGTCGAGCCGCTCGTCGACGGCGGCCGTCACCACGGTGATCGGCGCGTCGGCGCCGAACGAGGAGGTCACGACCTCGAGGCCCTCCGGGGCCGCCAGCAGGCACACGGCGGTGACGTCGTCGGCGCCGATGTCGAAGAGGTACTGGATCGCGGCGACCAGCGTGCCGCCGGTGGCGAGCATCGGGTCGAGCACGTAGCACTGGCGGCCCGACAGGTCGTCGGGCAGGCGGTGCGCGTACGTGCTGGCCTGCAGCGTCTCCTCGTCGCGGACCATGCCGAGGAAGCCGACCTCGGCCGTCGGCAGCAGGCGGGTCATGCCGTCGAGCATCCCCAGGCCCGCCCGCAGGATCGGCACCACCAGCGGCTTGGGGCTGGCCAGCTTGACCCCGGTCGTCTCCGACACCGGGGTGGAGATGCGGAGCTCGTCGACGCGGACGCCGCGGGTGGCCTCGTAGGCCAGCAGCGTCACCAGCTCGTCGGCGAGGCGCCGGAAGGTGGGGGAGTCCGTGCGCGCGTCGCGCAGGACCGTGAGCTTGTGGGCCACCAGCGGGTGGTCGATGACCTGCACGCGCATGGTCGACGACCCTACCCAGCGCCGGCGCGCCCGCCGACCGCCCCCGGACCCTCGTCTGGACGGACCGCGTGCGCCACGATGGGGCGATGTCGTACTTCACCGCGGTCCTGGCCTCCGACGGCGAGGGCTGGCGCCCCGTGGACCTCGAGGTCGAGGAGGTCGCCGACGTCGACGAGCTCGCCGACGAGGTGCGCTCCGCCGTCGACGGCTCGGACCTGGACGGCGGGCCCCTGCTCGTCGTCATCGAGCGGGAGGACGACTGGTTCGCCCTCGTCCGCGTCGACGGCGAGGAGCCCCGCGCGTTCGTCTCCGACCTCGGTGCCGCCACCGCCAGCCGCTACGCCGACCTGCTCAGCGTCACCGCCGACGCCCCGGCCCCGCAGCCCGCGCCGCAGGACGACGAGGAGGAGGACAGCGCCGCCCGCGTCGCGGCGCCCACCTGGGCCGGTGACGCCGAGCTCCTCGCGGACCTCCAGCTGCCCGGCTCGGAGCTGACCGAGACCGCCGAGTCGCGCGACCCGGCGGGCGCCCTCGTGGCCGTCGGCGAGCGCCTCGGCTTCGTCGACCTGCTCGAGGCCCTGCGCTGACGCGCGGGCCCGCGGGGGGCGCCCCCGGGCCGGCGCACCGGCGCGACGACGAGCGCCTGGTCGCCCTCGCGCTCGCGCAGGCCCGCGCGACCCGCCACGACCCGGCCGGCGACGTGCCGATCGGGGCCGTCGTCGTCAGCGCCTCGGGTCTCGTGCTCGGGGTCGGTGCCAACGAGCGGGAGGCCACCGGCGACCCCACCGCCCACGCCGAGGTCCTGGCGCTGCGCCGCGCCGCGGCTGCGGCGGGCTCGTGGCGCCTCGAGGGCGCGACCCTGGCCGTGACCCTGGAGCCCTGCACGATGTGCGCCGGTGCCCTGGTCCTCGCCCGCGTGGCCCGCGTCGTCTTCGGTGCCTGGGACCCCAAGGGCGGTGCGGTGGGCTCCCTGTGGGACGCCGTCCGCGACCCCCGGCTGAACCACCGGCCCGAGGCCGTCGGCGGGGTCCTGGAGGGCCCCTGCGCCACGCTGCTGAGGGGGTTCTTCGAGGACCAGCGCGCGAGCGGGTAGTGTCTTCCGCGGTGGCGTGTCCGAGCGGCCTAAGGAGCACGCCTCGAAAGCGTGTGAGGGTGAGAGCTCTCCGTGGGTTCAAATCCCACCGCCACCGCCCACGAAGGGGGCCCGGTCAGCGCAGCAGCGCTGACCGGGCCCCCTTCGCCGTCCCGGCGATCTTGACGGTCTGGATAGGTTAGCCTCACCTGGCCTGTGGGCCGTCTGCTGGCCCGACCCACCTCCGCTCTGGACCCCCAGGAGCCCCCGTGCGCACCACCCTCCGCCGTGCCCTGCCCGGCGCCACCTCCGCCGCGGTCGCCGCGCTCCTCGCCGCCGTCCTGACGGGCTGCGGGGCCTCGGAGCCCGTCGACGCCGCGCCCACCGCGGTCGCCGGCACGGAGGGACGCACCCAGTACCCCCTCGTGCTGGAGAACTGCGGGCAGCAGGTCACCGTCGAGGCGCCTCCCCGGCGCGCGGTCTCCCTCGACCAGGGGTCCACCGAGATCCTGCTGTCCCTGGGCCTGGCGGACCGGATGGTCGGCACCGCGTCGTGGACGGACCCCGTGCTCGAGCCCCTTGCCGCCGACAACGAGCGGGTGCCGCGGCTGGCCGACAACGCCCCCAGCTACGAGGTGCTCGTCGGGGCCGAGCCCGACTTCGTCAGCGCCAGCTTCGGCCGGCACTTCGCCCAGGGCGGCGTGGCGACCCGCGAGCGGCTGGCCGAGACCGGCGCGCTCTCCTACCTGTCGCCCACCGACTGCGAGGGCGGCACGAGCATCAACGCCGGCGGTGTGCGCACCACCCCGCTGACCGTGGAGCCCCTCTACCGCGAGATCCGCGAGCTGGCGGAGGTCTTCGACGTCTCCGACCGCGGCGAGGCGCTGGTGGCGCAGCTGCAGCAGCGCGCCGCGGCCGCCACCGACGGCGTCGACCTGGGAGGGCGCACCGTCGCGTTCTGGTTCGCCGACACCACCGCCCCGTACGTGGCCGGCGGCCCCGGGGCGGCGTCGCTGCTCGCGGAGGAGACCGGCATGGTCAACGCCTTCGCCGACCTCCCGCAGGACTTCCCCGCCGTCGGCTGGGAGAGCGTGGTCGCGGCCGACCCGGACGTCATGGTGCTGGCGGACCTGCAGCGCGACAGGTTCCCCGGTGACCGCCTCGACGACAAGGAGGCCTTCCTCGCCGGCGACCCGCTGACGCAGGGGATGGACGTCGTCCAGCAGCGGCGGTACGTCGTGCTCCACGGGGCCGAGATGAACCCCTCGATCCGGTTCGTCGACGGCCTGGAGAAGATCCGGGCCTGGTACGAGGCGAACCGGGACCGGCTCTGAGCTCGGCCCTGCGGGCGCCGCGGTCCGACGGCGCAGCGGCGCCCGCCGGGAGGCGCCGCGCGCCCCGGGCGCTCGCGGGCGCCGGCCTCGCCCTCGGGGCCCTGGCGCTGCTGGTGTGGTCGGTCGGCGCCGCCACCACGCTGGGGCCCGCCGACGTCTCCCTGGTGAACGTCCGCGACGTCCTCCTCAACCACCTGACGGGGGCCGGCATCCCCGTGCGGGTCTCCGACGACGCCATCGTGTGGCAGGAGCGGCTGCCGCGGGCCCTGGTCGCCGCCGCCTGCGGCGCGGGGCTGGGGCTGTGCGGCGTCGTCCTGCAGTCGCTGCTGCGCAACCCCCTCGCCGACCCGTTCGTGCTCGGGGTCTCCTCGGGGGCCTCCACCGGCGCCGTGGTCGTCGGCGTCCTCGGGGTGGGGGGCGGGGCGCTCGGCCTGTCCGGGGGCGCCTTCGTCGGGGCGCTGGCGGCCTTCGGCGTCGTCCTGCTGCTGTCGAGGCTCGCTCACGGCGGGACGGCCGTGGTGGTGCTCGCCGGGGTCGCGAGCACCCAGCTCTTCTCCGCGGCGACGTCCCTGGTGGTGTTCGCCGCGGCCGACTCCGACGAGGCGCGGGGGGTCATGTTCTGGCTGCTCGGGTCGCTCGAGGGGATGCGCTGGGACGACGTCGTGCTCACCGGGACCGTCGTCGCCGTCGGAACGGCGGCGTGCCTGGTCGCCGCGCGCTCCCTCGACGCGCTGGCCTTCGGCGACGACCTCGCCGCCTCCCTCGGGGTGCGGGTGGCCCGGGTGCGGGGCTCGCTGATGGTGATGACGGCGCTGCTGACGGCCGCGCTCGTCAGCGTCGCCGGCGCCGTCGGCTTCGTGGGACTGGTGCTGCCGCACGCCGCGCGCATGCTCGTGGGTCGCTCCCACCTCAGGGTGGTCCCGGTGACCGCGGTGCTCGGGGCGGTCTTCCTCGTCTGGGTCGACGCGGTCTCGCGGGTGGCCTTCGCCCCCACGCCGCTGCCCGTCGGGGTGGGCACGGCCCTGGTCGGCGTCCCGGTGTTCATGGTGCTGCTCGTGCGGCGCCGCCGGCTCGCCTGAGCCCGCCGGCCGGCCGGGCTGCTCGGTCCGGCCGGTCAGTCGGGGAGCACGAGCACCCGGGCGTGCAGCACGTTGCGCTGCTGCAGCGCCGTGCGCAGCGCGCGGTGCAGGCCGTCCTCGAGGTACAGCGCGCCCCGCCACTGCACCACGTGCGCGAACAGGTCGCCGTAGAAGGTCGAGTCCTCCGACAGGAGGCTGCCGAGGTCGAGCGTGCGCTTGGTGGTGACGAGCTCGTCGAGGCGCACCTGCCGCGGGGCCACCGCCGCCCACTGCCGCGGGGTGGTGAGGCCGTGGTCCGGGTAGGGCCTGGAGCCACCCACGCGAGCGAAGATCATCGGCCCCATCCTACGTCGGGGGGTGCGCCCGCGAGGGCTCCGCGAGGTGCCCCGCGGGGGAGCGCGGAACGCCGGAGGGCCCGGACGACGGTGGTCGTCCGGGCCCTCGAGGGCGGAGGATGCGGGATTTGAACCCGCGAGGGCGTTAACCCAACCCGCGTTCCAGGCGAGCGCCATAGGCCACTAGGCGAATCCTCCGTGGGAGACCCTACCGGACGCCCGGCGCCGCTCGCGGGCGCTCCGCCCCTCCGCCCCGTCCGGCGGGCGCTACAGTGGATGCCGGCCCCTCGTGCGGCGCCACCCTGCTGAACTCCCCCAGGGCCGGAAGGCAGCAAGGGCAGGTGGGCTCTGGCGGGTGCGCGAGGGGTCCTTCCCTTCCCGATCGCGCTCGCGCGGCAGCCCGTCCACAGGCGCGGCCGGCGCGGGCCCGGACCGTCGGACCCAGCCGGGAGGATGCAGGCGTGGCCACCGCCCTCTACCGCCGCTACCGGCCGGAGACCTTCGCCGAGGTCATCGGGCAGGAGCACGTCACCGACCCGCTGCGCGCGGCGCTGCGCTCCGGCAGGGTCGGGCAGGCCTACCTCTTCTCCGGCCCACGCGGCTGCGGCAAGACCACGTCGGCGCGCATCCTCGCCCGCTGCCTGAACTGCGCCCAGGGCCCCACCGACACCCCCTGCGGCACCTGCGACAGCTGCGTCGAGCTGGCGCGCGGGGGCCCGGGCAGCCTCGACGTCGTCGAGATCGACGCCGCCAGCCACGGCGGCGTCGACGACGCCCGCGAGCTGCGCGAGCGCGCGACCTTCGCGCCGGCGCGCGACCGGCTCAAGATCTTCATCATCGACGAGGCCCACATGGTCAGCTCGCAGGGCTTCAACGCCCTGCTGAAGATCGTGGAGGAGCCGCCGCCCCACATCGTCTTCCTCTTCGCCACCACCGAGCCCGACAAGGTGCTCGGCACGATCCGCTCGCGCACCCACCACTACCCGTTCCGGCTCGTGCCGCCGCAGGTGCTGCAGACCCACCTCCAGCAGGTCTGCGACGCCGAGGGCGTCGCCGTGGGCACCGGCGTCCTGCCGCTCGTGGTGCGCGCCGGCGCCGGGTCGGTGCGCGACTCGCTGTCCGTGCTCGACCAGCTCGCCGCCGGTGCCGGTGACGGCGGCATCGACTACGAGGGCGCCGTCGCCCTGCTGGGCTACACCCACGCGACCCTCCTGGACGACGTCACCGCCGCCTTCGCCGCGGGCGACGGCGCCACCGTCTTCCACGTGGTCGACCGCGTCATCTCCTCCGGCCAGGACCCGCGCCGCTTCGTCGACGACCTCCTCCAGCGCCTGCGCGACCTGGTCGTGGTGCTCGCGCTCGGAGACCGCGCCGGCGAGGTCTTCCCTGGCCTGCCTGCCGACCAGCTGGAGCGCATGGCGCTGCAGGCGGCGGGCTTCGGCGCCGCCCAGCTCTCGCGCGCCGCCGACCTCGCCAACGCCGCTGCCACGGAGATGACCGGCGCCACCTCGCCGCGGCTGCACCTCGAGCTGCTGTGCGCCCGCATGCTCCTGCCGGCCGCCGATGACGCCGAGCGCGGCCTCGCCGCCCGCCTCGACCGGGTCGAGCGCCGCCTGTCGGTGCCCGGCCAGGTGCCGGCCTCGGGCGAGGAGCCCCTCGCGCGGCGTCCTGAGCGGCCCGCACCGCTGCCCGGAGCCGCCGCCGCGGGGGTCGGCCAGGGCGGCGCGGGTGCTGCCGCGGAGGGCGACCAGCGCGGCGCCCAGCACGTCCGCGAGGCCATGGCCCGCCGCCGCGACCCGTCCGCGCCCGCCGAGGCCTCCGCCGAGCTCCGCTCCGATGCCGTCCACGAGCGGCCGGCCGCGGCCGCGTCCCCGCCCCCGTGGGACACGGCCCCGCAGGCGGACACCCCCCCGGAGCAGGAGGGGCGTGACGAGCCGAGCACCGAGGCGCCCCGCCGCGAGGCGCGCGCTGACGGGTCCCGCGCCGACGGGTCCCGCGCCGACGAGCCCCGCGCTGGGGCGTCGCGCGCCGAGAGCGCCCCGGAGGCGCCGAGCACAGCGCCGCAGCCCGCGGCGGCCCCCGGTGACGCGGACGAGTGGGGTGACCGTCCCAGCGCCCCGCCCCAGGACGCCCCCGACGACACCCCGCCGGTCACGGTGCCCGTCTCTCCCGACCCGGTCGGCGGTCCGCCCGCCCAGGAGCCGGGCGGCCTGGAGACCACCGAGGCCGTCCGCCGGATGTGGCCCGACGTCCTCGAGCACCTGGCCACGGTCAAGCGCCGCACCTGGACGCGCGTCAGCCAGGACGCCCAGGTCGCGCACGTCGACGACCAGCGGCTCGTCCTGCAGTTCGCGCGGCCGAACACCCTCCAGGCCTTCAGCATCGGGCCCCACGCCGACTTCGTCCGCGAGTCGCTGATCGCCGTCCTCGGCCTCGACCGCGTGGTCGTGGCCGTCAACGCGGGTGCCCCGCTGCCCCAGGGCGCCGGCGGTGCACCCTCCCGCCCCCCGGCGCAGCCAGCGCCGCCGTCGCCCCAGCCGGCACCGTCACGACCGGACCAGGCCCCCCGTGACCAGGGGGACGCCCGCAGCGCTCCCCGCGAGCAGCCCGTCCGCGACCAGCCCGGACCCGGACGGTCCGACGACGTCGCTGCCAGCCGTCCCGCGGCGCCCCCGGCCGAGGCGGTGGAGCTGCCCGGGCGACCCGAGCCCCGGCAGGAGCCGGAGCCGCGCCCGGCGAGCGGTGCTGCCCCTCGTGGCCGCGACGACGCCGGCTCGGGTGCGCTCGCCCGCCAGCGCACCCGACAGCGGGGTGCGACCCCGCCCCCGTGGGACGACGTTCCCCCACCGGAGCCCCCGGACGACGGCGAGCCCCCGCCGCCGGAGTTCGACGACCCCTGGACCGCGGAGGGCCCCTCGCGGTCCGCCCGCTCCGCGCCGCAGGCCCCGTCAGCCGGTGACCGGTCCTCCGGGGCGTCCGGTGCCTCTTCTCCGGCGGTGCCGGTCGCGGCCCCCGCCACCCAGACCCCGCCACCCGTGCAGCGCTCGACCGCCCCTGCGGCGCCTGCGCCGTCGGTGCCGGCCTCCCCGGACGCCCCGGTGGACCCGCCGCGCCCGGCGCCGCAGGGCGGGCCCCTGCGCGGGGCCGACCTCGCGCGGTCGGCGATGCGGGCCCGCTCGGCCCCGGTCGCGGGTGCCGGTGGTTCGGCTCCGAGCGCCCAGCGCCCCGACGACGAGATCAGCCGCGACGACCCCGACGCCGAGGGCTCCGGCCAGGTCGGCCTCGCCGTCGTCGAGCGGGTCCTGGGGGGGCGCGTCCTGTCGGTCGACGAGCGGAGCTGACCGCTGCCGTCGGAGCTGGCACGTAGGCTCGACGCGTGTACGAAGGCGCGGTCCAGGACCTCATCGACGAGCTCGGACGGCTGCCCGGCGTGGGGCCCAAGAGCGCCCAGCGGCTGGCCTTCCACCTGCTCGCGGCCGACGAGGACGAGGTCGGTCGCCTGGTGACGGCGCTCACCGAGGTCAAGCGCCGCGTCCGCTTCTGCACCGTCTGCGGCAACGTCGCCCAGGAGGAGCAGTGCCGCATCTGCCGCGACCCGCGCCGCGACGCGACCGCGCTGTGCGTCGTCGAGGAGCCGAAGGACGTCGTCGCCATCGAGCGCACCCGCGAGTACCGCGGCCGGTACCACGTGCTGGGCGGGGCCATCAGCCCCATCGAGGGCGTCGGCCCTGACGACCTGCGCGTCCGCGAGCTGCTGACGCGCCTGGCGTCGGGCGAGGTCACCGAGGT
>Ga0182228_1000224_pt1 | contig 12110 bp, 7 predicted proteins | sample G6R1MG_19_FD_128385 | JGI IMG/M metagenome (GOLD analysis project Ga0182228, IMG submission 128385) | Miscanthus phyllosphere microbial communities from Michigan, USA - G6R3_MAIN_07NOV2016_LD1 MG | ecosystem: Host-associated > Plants > Phyllosphere > Phylloplane/Leaf | place: USA: Michigan... | reverse complement strand
CTTGCTCGCTTTGATCCGGGTGGACCAAAAAGATAATTTCGTAATGACGCATGAATGCTCCTTACGGGTTGTAGCCTGCCGCTCAAAAGCGGTCAGACAAGGAGTGAATGACACTGTTGGTCTTGCTCAGGGACAGGCACATGCGCGCCTGCCGTGACAGCAAGGGGCGCAATTGTAGAGAAGGGTCGGGGGAGGCGCAAGGCAATTGGTGAATTAATGAGCAGATCGCATGGCGCGACCTGCTCACTCTGGCCAGAAGCCGCAATCAGGCTTTTTTGCCGGCAGCCTTGACACTGCGCTGGCGCAGCGCTTCGAACAGACACACGCCAGTCGCGACCGACACGTTGAGGCTGCTGACACTGCCCGCCATCGGCAGGCGCACCAGATAATCACAATGCTCACGGGTCAGGCGACGCATGCCCTTGCCTTCCGCGCCCATGATGATAATGGTCGGCCCGGTCAGGTCCTGCTGATACAGCTCGACCTCGGCCTCGCCCGCAGTACCGACCACCCACAATCCGCGCTGCTGCAGTTTTTCCAGGGTACGCGCCAGGTTGGTCACTGCCACGAGCGGAATGACCTCAGCTGCACCGCAGGCGACCTTGCGCACGGCTGGCGTCAGGGTTGCGGATTTGTCCTTGGGCACGATGACCGCCAGCGCACCTGCCGCATCGGCAGTACGCAGGCAGGCGCCAAGGTTGTGCGGATCGGTCACGCCGTCCAGCACCAACAGCAGCGGCGAGCCCTCACTGCGGTCCAGCAGCTCGTCGAGCATAGCCTCGCCCCAGACCTGACTGGGGCTCACATCGGCAACCACGCCCTGATGCACGCCCTCGACCCAGGCATCCATTTCGCGGCGCTCGGCCTGCCCGATGGTGACGCGATTTTCGGCCGCCAGTGCGACCAGGGTCTGAACGCGAGGGTCGTTACGACCCTCGGCCAGCCAGATGTGCTTGACGCGTTTCGGATGATGACGAAGTAACGCTTCTACGGCGTGAACGCCGTAGATTTTTTCCAGCTGACTCATGACTTGGCCTTGGGTTTACGAGCGCCGCTGCTTTTCGCAGCTGGCGCGGAGCCCGTTTTTGACGAGCCTTTACGGTGCTTGCTGGCCGGTTTGCCCGATGAGGGCGCAGAACCCGACCTGTCAGACTTTCCCGACGATGCCTTGCTACCACCCTTCGCGTCTGCCAGAAGCGCTTTTTTCAGCTCGCGACTTTTACGCACTTCTGCGTTTTTCGCGGCGGCATCGCTCGGGCGATACGCTTCGGTGCTGCTTTCCTTGGTCGAAGCGCTACGGCGTCCGGACTTGGCAGGTGCCTTGTCCTTCTCAGCCGTGGTCGTGGCAGCAGGTGCCGCGGTGTCATGACCACGACGCTTGCGAGCCATCGGCTTTGCAGCCGCTGCCGCTTCGGAGATCTCGAAATCAATCTTGCGCTCATCCAGATCGACGCGCATGACACGCACTTCAACGGTGTCGCCCAAGCGGAAGTTACGCCCGGTACGCTCGCCGGCAAGGCGGTGGTGCAGCGGATCGAAGTGGTAGTAGTCACCCGGCAAGGCGGTCACGTGGACCAGGCCCTCGACATAGATGTCGGTCAGCTCGACGAACAGACCAAAGCCGGTTACAGCGGTGATCACGCCCGGGAACGACTCGCCGACGCGATCCTTCATGTATTCGCACTTGAGCCAGTTGACCACGTCGCGCGTAGCCTCGTCGGCACGGCGCTCGCTCATCGAGCATTGTTCGCCCAACTGGTCGAGCAGCGCGTCGTCGTATGGGTAGATGCGCGCCTTCGGGATCGTGGCAGCGCCGGCACGACGAACGTGCGGCGTATCCTGCTTGGAGCGAATGACACTGCGAATCGCACGATGGGTCAGCAGGTCCGGATAACGACGGATCGGCGATGTGAAGTGCGTGTACGCTTCGTAATTCAGACCGAAGTGACCGTTGTTGTCCGAGCTGTAGACCGCCTGGCTCAACGAACGCAGCATCACAGTCTGGATCAGGTGGTAGTCAGGACGATCACGAACGGTTTCAAGCAGCGCCTGATAATCCTTCGGTGTCGGACCTTCCTTGCCTTTATGCAACGTCAGGCCCAGCTCACCGAGGAACGCACGCAGTTTTTCCAGGCGCTCCGGCGGCGGACCATCGTGGACGCGGTACAACGCAGGAATTTCGTGCTTCTTCAGGAACTGCGCGGTGGCCACGTTGGCGGCCAGCATGCATTCCTCGATCAGCTTGTGGGCATCATTGCGAGTGGTCGGACGGATTTCGGCAATCTTGCGCTCGGAACCGAAGATGATCCGGGTTTCCTGAGTTTCGAAATCGATCGCACCGCGCACATGACGCGCGCCCAGCAATACCTTGTACATGGCATAAAGCTGTTTGAGGTGCGGCACCACATCGCCGTATTCACCACGCAAGCTTTTGGCTTCAGCGGTTTTCGGCTGCTCCAGAATCGTGCTGACCTTGTTGTAGGTCAGGCGAGCGTGAGAGTGGATGATGCCTTCGTAGAACACGTAGTCAGTCATCTCGCCGGTCTTGGAGATGGTCATCTCGCAGACCATGGCCAGACGATCGACATGCGGGTTCAGCGAGCAGAGGCCGTTGGACAATTGCTCAGGCAGCATGGGCACGACGCGCTCGGGGAAATACACCGAGTTGCCGCGCACCTGGGACTCTGCATCCAGCGCCGAGCCGATCTTCACGTAGCTCGATACGTCGGCAATCGCCACGTAGAGCTTCCAGCCGCCGGAGAACAAACGCAGCTTGCCCGGCTTGGCTTCGCAATAGACCGCATCGTCGAAGTCACGAGCGTCTTCGCCGTCGATGGTCACGAACGGCAGATGGCGCAGATCGACGCGGTGTTCCTTGTCCTTCTCTTCGACTTCCGGCTTGAGCCTGGCAGCTTCCTTCAGGACAGCTTCGGGCCAAACATGCGGGATATCGTAGGTACGCAGCGCGACATCGATCTCCATGCCGGGCGCCATGTAGTTGCCCACCACTTCGATCACGTCGCCTTGCGGCTGGAAGCGCGGCGTCGGCCAATGGGTGATTTTCACCTCGACGAACTGACCGATCTTGGCGCCGTTGTTGCGACCCGGCGTCACCAGCACTTCCTGCTGGATTTTCGGGTTATCGGGTACAACAAAACCAATGCCGCTCTCTTCGAAGTAGCGACCAACGATGGTTTCGTGAGCACGCGAGATCACTTCGACAATAACGCCTTCGCGACGACCGCGACGGTCAAGGCCGGAAACACGCGCCAGCGCCCGGTCACCGTCGAATACCAGACGCATTTGCGCCGGGCTCATGAACAGGTCATCGGAACCGTCGTCTGGAACCAGAAAGCCGAAGCCATCGCGATGCCCGGAGATGCGACCCAGGATCAGGTCAAGCTTGTCTACCGGTGCATAAGTGCCGCGACGGGTGTAGATCAACTGGGCGTCACGCTCCATCGCCCGAAGGCGGCGGCGCAGAGCCTCGAATTGATCTTCGGTGGTCAGGCCGAACTCTTCGACCAGTTGCTCGCGACTGGCCGGCGAACCGCGCTCAGCAAGGTGCTGCAAGATCAGCTCGCGGCTGGGAATAGGGTTTTCGTATTTTTCCGCTTCACGAGCGGCCTCGGGATCGAGGGACTGCCAATCGGCCATTAGATAGTTTTCACCTTGTATATATAGGGGTTAGTTTGGCATAGACCTCATGAAACGGGAAATTTCACGCTCAAACCACTCGACAAAAAGCCTCCCTGACCACGCTGCAACACCCGAAACACACCGCCCGCGAATTTTTTCGAATTTTTTTCATCGCCGGGGTTTACAGCCTAAAAAGCGCTCCGTATAGTGCGCGCCATCGGCAGGTTGATGCCTTCCGATACTGCCCAGATGGTGAAATTGGTAGACACGCCAGCTTCAGGTGCTGGTGACCGCAAGGTCGTGGAAGTTCGAGTCTTCTTCTGGGCACCAATTCAGGCAACAGACTACAACAGTCTCAAGCCTCACAAAAACCCGCGAAAGCGGGTTTTTGCATTTTCAGGTTTTGATTATTAAATCAAAACAGGGGTTTACAGAGCAAAATGATCGCCGTATAGTGCGCCCCATCAACGGCGGAGACGCTGCTGATGCTGCCCAGATGGTGAAATTGGTAGACACGCCAGCTTCAGGTGCTGGTGACCGCAAGGTCGTGGAAGTTCGAGTCTTCTTCTGGGCACCAATTCAAACAAAACCGAGCCACTGGCTCGGTTTTGTGCTTTCAGTGGTTTGAACTTTCCGGGGTCTGAAAGTGTTATGACCCTGCGCGTGTACAGCGCCACATTAGGTGGCGCCCTACGAAAGCCTCAAGCCCTGAATTGCCCCAGGCTCGCCTTCAACTGCGCAGCCAGTCCGTTGAGCACTTTGCCACTGGCGGTTGTTTCCACCACAGCCTTGGCAGCACGCTCGGCCTGAGCATGGATCACCTCTACCCGACCGCGCACCGCCTGGGCACCTTCAGCCTGATGAACGGCCGCCTTGGTCGCCAGACCAATGGCCGCATGCACCTGCTCGACGGAGGCCTGCACGGTCTGCTGCCGCTTGGCGCTGTCGCGTAATACCTCCAGCCCTTCCTTGGCCTGTCGGCCAGCGATGCCGATGGCGGCCACCGCTTCTTTTGCACCGCGCTGTAAGGCCACGATGTGTTCCTGAATATCACCCGTCGAGCTTTGCGTCTTGCTGGCCAGCGCCCGCACTTCGTCAGCCACCACGGCAAAGCCCCTGCCCGTTTCACCCGCGCGTGCGGCTTCAATGGCTGCGTTGAGTGCGAGCAAGTTGGTTTGCTCGGCAATACCGTGGATAACTTCCAGCACGACCTCGATCTGCTGGCTTTGCTGCGCCAGACGCTCAATGACCTGCGCACCGGTTTCAACCTGCCCGGCCAGCGCCTCGATCAAACCGCCGACCTGATTGGACGTGCGGGTGTTTTCATCGGTCGCTTGTTTGATATCGATCACCTGACGCAAGGCTGCCTGCATCGCCTGGCTTTCCGACTGCGCCTCGTCGGCCATCTGCTCCAGCGCTTTCAGACTGGCCGCCACTTGGTCCCGCTGCAATTCGGCCGCCGCATCGGCACCGGCGTTACGCTCGCTCATGACACCGATTTCCTGCCCGGTGCGCTGCGCCACCTCGCCCGCCTCACGAACGATAGGCTGCAACTTGTCGATGAAGCGGTTGACCGCCGCCGACATGTCGCCAATCTCGTCGTTGCTGTCCAGCTTGACGCGCTTGGTCAGATCGCCCTCGCCCGCCGCCAGATCATTGAGTGCCGCGATCAGCAGATGCAGCTTGCTGACGACCCGACGCCCGAGCACCACCGCCAGTAACAACAATACACCCAGGCCGACCAAGGCCAGACCCATGCCGATTCTCCAGCGCAGCGTTTCGGCAGCTTCCTGAACCGCCACACGCGTGTTGGCGGTCATTGCCGCTCCCGCCGCCTGAGCCGACTGCAGGCGCGTGCGCAGCGCGGCAGAGCTGTCCTTCGAGGCACTGGCAAGGCTGTCAGACACCAACTGTTCACCACTGGTGATCAGGGTCGCGAAACGCTTGTCCAGGGCAGTAAGATTCTCTTCGACCGTTGCCGTGGACACACCCATGCGCACCTTGCCGATCTCTACGCCGTTAGGGCTGATGGATGCCTCGACGTAATACACCGAAGGGTCGCTTTTCGCCGCATTGAGGACCTTGTCCATCGCCCGCTCGCCTTCGCCCTTGGCCAAAAGAGCCTTGACCAGCGGATTGTCACGGTTCATGTAACGCGTGAGGTGCTCACCTGCGGCGTCGTCATAAACGACGAACAGTACGTTGGGATTGCGCTGGGCACGGCGTGCGAATTCGGAAAGCGTTGGCGTGTCGTTGTCCCACATGGCGCGCGGAGCAACGGCAGCCAGCAATTCGGCCATGTCGGTCGCGGACTCGCGCAGGTCTTTCTCCAGCGTGGCACGCAGTTGAGCCTGCTCTTCCTTCAGACGGGTAGAGAGCCCGACGCTCAGGCGCTGTCGAGTGCTGGCTGACAATGCATCGAGGCTCGATGTCACTTCGCTACTCGCCGACTCCAGCTCTGAGGACAGATGTTGCGAATCTACCCCCAGGCGGTTGGCGAGGTCGGCCTCAAGCGCAGTGACTGTGCTCCGGGTAAGCGCAACCGCCACCACCACCTGCACCAAAAGAGCGATACCCAGCGCAATGAAGACCGGGCGCAGCAGACGGCTTTGCAATAGAGATAAGACAGCAGACACAGGAGAATCCCTCCACCCTCAGCGCCATTAAAATGATGGCACTTTTCTGTCATCTTTGTAGCAAGCGCCGTGCCGTGACACAAGTCTCACTTTTCTGAGCTTCCCTGCCGCCGGTGCGACAATAAAAAAGGGCCGCACATGCGACCCTTTTTGGCACAGCCCGGTGACGTATCAGCCGAACGGATGACGCAGCACGATGGTTTCGTTGCGGTCAGGACCGGTCGAAATGATGTCGATAGGCGCACCCACCAGCTCTTCAACACGCTTGATGTAAGCGCGAGCGGCAGCAGGCAGCTCTTCGAGGGTCTTGGCACCCAGCGTGGATTCGCTCCAGCCTGGCATCTGCTCGTAGACCGGACGCAGGCCCAGATAGCTGTCAGCGTCGGTAGGCGCGTCGATGACGGCACCCTCTTCGTTCTCGTAGCCCACACAGATGTTGATGGTTTCCAGACCGTCGAGCACGTCCAGCTTGGTCAGGCACAGGCCCGAGATGCTGTTGATTTCGATGGCGCGACGCAGGATGACGGCGTCGAACCAGCCGCAACGGCGTGCACGACCGGTGGTGGCACCGAACTCATGACCACGCTTGGCCAGGAAGGCACCGACGTCATCGAACAGCTCAGTCGGGAAAGGACCCGAACCCACGCGCGTGGTGTAGGCCTTGGTGATACCCAGGATGTAATCCAGGTACATCGGACCAAAACCGGAACCGGTGGCAATGCCGCCCGCCGTGGTGTTGGAACTGGTGACGTACGGGTAGGTACCGTGGTCGATGTCCAGCAGCGAACCCTGGGCACCTTCGAACATGATGTCCTTGCCGTCGCGACGCATCTCATGCAGCGCAGCGGTGACGTCGAGCATCAGCGGCTTGAGCATGTCGGCGTATTCCATGCACTCGTCGAGCGTCTTCTGGAAGTCGATGGCAGGCTCTTTGTAGTAATTGACCAGCACGAAGTTGTGGTAGTCGAGCAGTTCGCCCAGCTTGGCGGCGAAGCGCTCACGATGGAACAGGTCGCCGATACGCAGACCGCGACGTGCGACCTTGTCTTCGTAGGCCGGGCCGATACCACGACCGGTGGTGCCGATCTTGAACTCGCCGCGGGCTTTTTCACGCGCCTGGTCGAGTGCCACGTGGTACGACAGGATCAGCGGGCAGGACGGGCTGATGCGCAGACGCTCACGCACCGGAATACCTTTCTCTTCCAGCTTGACGATTTCGCGCAGGAGCGCGTCGGGAGCAACCACCACACCGTTACCGATCAGGCACTGCACGCCTTCGCGCAGCACACCGGACGGAATCAGGTGCAATACGGTTTTCTCACCGTCGATCACCAGTGTGTGGCCGGCGTTGTGGCCACCCTGATAGCGAACTACGGCGGTAGCATGTTCGGTCAGCAGATCAACGATCTTGCCTTTGCCCTCATCACCCCATTGAGTGCCCAGGACTACGACATTCTTACCCATAACACTTGTCCTCATTCACGCAAACTTGGTGCCGGCGGCGGCCGGCAGGAATACTCAAGAAGCCAGCGGCATTACCTGCCAGTGCTCGCCATGCTGAATCAATTGCCGGTCACAGTCGGCTTCACGCGCGGCGCTCGCCTGCTGCCCAGGCAACGCCTGAACCACACGCTGACCTTCACTGCGCAACTGGCAAACCATCTGCCAGAGTGCCGCATCCGTACTGTCCGGCACCCAGATGCCACCAGACGGTAAGACGATTTCTGCCTGCCCCAGGGTAACAAGGGTTTTCAGGTCGGTGGAAAAGCCGGTCGCCGGACGGGCACGACCGAAGTCGGCACCGATGTCATCGTAACGACCGCCCTGAGCGATCGACTGGCCCACGCCCGGTACGAACACCGCGAACACCACACCGGTGTGGTAGTGGTAACCGCGCAGCTCGCCGAGATCAAAGTACAGCGGCAGCTGCGGGAAACGCGCAGCCAGACGCTCGGCAATCGACAGCAGGTCGTCCAGAGCGGCCAGCACTGGCGCCGGTGCGCCGGCCAGACGATCGCGTGCGGCGTCCAGCACCTCACGACCACCGCACAGATCAACCAGTGCGCGCAGCATGGCGGCCAGCTCTGGCGGCAGATCGGCGGTGAGGGCAATCACTTCATCGATGGCCTTGCGCTGCAGTGCATCGAACAGCTGCTGCTCGACTTCACCCGACAGGCCGGCGGCCCGCGCCAGACCGCGATAGATACCGACATGCCCGAGGTCCATGTGCACGTCCGGCACATCGGCCAGTTGCAGCATGGCCAGCATCAGACTGATGACTTCAACATCGCTGCTCGGGCTCGCATCGCCGTAAAGTTCGGCACCCAGTTGTATCGGGCTGCGCGAGGACGACAGCGCGCGCGGCTGAGCGTGCAGAACGCTGCCCGCGTAGCACAGACGGCTCGGGCCTTCACGTTTCAGGGTGTGAGCATCGATACGTGCAACCTGTGGCGTGATGTCGGCGCGAAAGCCCATCTGCCGGCCCGATTGCGGGTCAATAACCTTGAAGGTACGCAGATCCAGATCCGAACCCGCGCCAGTCAGCAGCGACTCGAGATACTCGATATGCGGGGTGACGACAAACTCATAGCCCCAGCTCTGAAACAGATCCAACACCTGACGGCGCGCTACTTCAATGCGCGCCGCTTCCGGTGGCAGTACTTCTTCGATGCCATCTGGTAGCAGCCAGCGGTCGACCGTTGCCATTACGCCATTCCCCTGTGATCCAGGCGGCCAGCCTACAGGCCGACCTTGAGTGAAGCAGAAAGTGGTGCGCCGTATGACGGGCACGACAAATGCCCGAGACAGGCCTTGCAGACCACTTTCCTCGAAAAATCTTGCCGCGTTCCGATTCAGATACGGCCAATCAATCGTGCAGACGCAAAAAAGCCGGGAATTTCCCGGCTGCCGCATGATACACACGTTTCACCGTACGTTCACCCCACCGGGCGGTTTTGCCGCCCGGCGGGTGATTAATTACGGCTTGGCTTTTTCCATGTAGCGAAAGAATTCGCTGTTCGGATCAAGCACCATCACGTCGCTCTTGTTCGCAAAGCTTTCGCGGTAGGCACGCAGGCTGCGATAGAACGCATAGAACTCCTGGTCCTGACCATACGCCTTGGAGTAGATCGCGGCAGCCTGGGCATCACCATCACCACGCGCTTCTTCCGACTCGCGATAGGCTTCGGCCAGCAGCACACGACGCTGACGATCGGCGTCGGCACGGATGCCTTCAGCCAGCTCGTTACCCTTGGCACGGTGTTCGCGGGCTTCACGCTCACGCTCAGTGCTCATGCGTTCGAAAACGCTGCGATTCACTTCCTTCGGCAGATCGATGGCCTTGACCCGGACATCGACCACTTCGATACCCAGTTCTTTCTCGGCCATGCGGTTCAGCGAACCGGTGATGTCCGCCATCAGCGCGTCCCGCTCGCCCGACACGACTTCGTGCAGGGTGCGCTTGCCGAACTGGTCACGCAGGCCGGATTCCAGACGACGCGAAAGACGCTCGTCGGCAATCTGCTTGAGGCCGGAAGTCGCGGTGTAAAAACGCTCCGCATCCTTCACACGCCACTTGGCGTAGGCATCGACCATGACCGCTTTCTTTTCCAGCGTCAGGAAGCGCTGGGTCGGTGCATCGAGGGTCAGCAAACGACCGTCGAACTTGCGCACCTGGTTCACGTAAGGAACCTTCACATGCAGACCCGGCTGAACGTCAGCCTGGACCACACGACCGAATTGCAGCAGAACCGCGCGCTCGGTCTGGGACACTATGTAAAAGCTGTTCCAGGCGATGACCGCCAGTACCACGCCGACAATAAGGGTGATCAGTGATTTGTTACTCATCAGCGAGTCTCCCTGGTACGTACTTCACCACGCTGCTGAGCCTCATTCGCCCGGGCAGCGGCGGCAGCAGCGGCAGCATCATTGGCCGACTGCGATGGCGTACCTGAATTGGAGCCATTGCCGTTACTGCTGCGGCTGCTCTCGATCATCTTGTCGAGCGGCAGATAAAGCAGATTGTTCTGCCCCTTGTCGCCGGTCACGAGAACCTTGCTGGTGTTGCTGAAGACTTCCTGCATGGTGTCCAGATACAGACGCTGGCGGGTAACTTCAGGAGCCTTGCGGTACTCGGCAACCAGCTTGGTAAAGCGATCCGCCTCACCCTTGGCGCGCGAAACCACTTCATCGCGGTAACCGTTGGCATCTTCGAGAATACGCTGAGCCTGACCACGGGCTTCCGGGATCACACCGTTGGCATAGCTTTCAGCCTGGTTACGCGCACGCTGCTCGTCTTCACGGGCGCGGATCACGTCATCGAAGGCTTCCTGAACTTCACGCGGCGCGGCAGCGCTCTGTACGTTGACCTGAGTGACGGTGATGCCGGTACGGTAGGTATCGAGGAAACGTTGCAGACGCTCCTTGATTTCGCTGGCCATCAGTTCACGGCCTTCAGTCAGCACCTGATCCATCGCCGTGGAACCCACGACATGGCGCAACGCGCTTTCAGTCGCGTGCTGCAGGCTGATTTCAGGCTGGTCGACGTTCAGCACGAACGCCTGAAGGTCGCTGATCTTGTACTGCACGGTCAGCGGCACTTCGACGATGTTCTCGTCTTCGGTGAGCATCTGGCCCTGCTTGCTGTAGGCACGCTCGCGAGTCACGTTCTCCATGTACTTGCGATCGAACGGCGGGAAGTAGATGTTAAGGCCCGGGCCCACGGTCTCGTGGTACTGACCGAAACGCAGCACGACAGCCTGCTCTTGCTCGTCAACCACATAGATAGCGCTGTAAAGCCAGAAAGCGACCAGTACGACAAGCCCGATGCCGAGCAGGCCGAAGCCACCGCCCTTGCCTGAGCCGCCACCACTGCCACTGCTGCCGCCATCGCTGCCGCGTTTGTTACCGCCGCCGAACAACCCCTTCAGGCTTTCCTGCAGCTTACGGAAGGCCTCGTCGAGATCAGGTGGTCCCTTGCGGTCGCCGCCACGGCGTTTGCCACCCCAGGGATCTTGATTATTCGAGTTGCCACCCGGCTCATTCCAAGCCATAGCGCTCTCCATCTGATAAAGCAAAGACGCGCCCGCGGCGCGCCGACCAATGCTACAGAATGCTCGCGAAAGCCGTACAACGGCTTTCTCGTGCTTTTATTGCAAAGTGTGTTGCTCGATGAACTCCAGCGGCTGCAATCCTTCGCGACTCACCAGTCGATTGAGTTCAACGCGCGGCAGTCGTACGGCCAACACGCTGGCACCTTCCTCGTCATGCGTTTCGCTCTGCACCGCACCCAGCTCAAAGAACTGGGCACGCAGCCGGGCGAGACTTTGAGGCAGAAGCAGCGTGCCGACAAACAGGTCGTCGCCGAGCAGTTCGGCGATAGCCTGCTTGAGCAGATCAAGCCCTCGACCATCACGGGCAGAAACCCAGACACGCTGCGGCTTGCCGTCGGCATCGCGCTGTATCTGAGGCTCTACGCCTTCAAGCAGATCGAGTTTGTTATAGACCTCGAGGATCGGCAAGCCCTCGGCTCCGATCTCGCCGAGCACGGCCATGACTTGCTCGATCTGCGACATGCGATCCGGCTCGTGGGAGTCGATCACATGCAGCAGCAAATCGGAATTGCTCGATTCTTCAAGCGTCGCGCGAAAAGCCTCGACCAGTTTGTGTGGCAGATGGCGAATGAAGCCCACGGTATCGGCCAGCACGATCGGACCCAGGTCATCGAGCTGCAGACGACGCAGGGTCGGATCGAGCGTGGCGAACAGTTGGTCTGCCGCGAACACGTCCGAATCGGTTACCGAGTTGAACAGGGTCGATTTGCCGGCGTTGGTATAG
>Ga0182228_1000223_pt1 | contig 12144 bp, 12 predicted proteins | sample G6R1MG_19_FD_128385 | JGI IMG/M metagenome (GOLD analysis project Ga0182228, IMG submission 128385) | Miscanthus phyllosphere microbial communities from Michigan, USA - G6R3_MAIN_07NOV2016_LD1 MG | ecosystem: Host-associated > Plants > Phyllosphere > Phylloplane/Leaf | place: USA: Michigan... | reverse complement strand
TCTCGTCACGGAACCGCAGCGAGCCGCAGAGCGTGACGACGGTGTGCTGGTCGGGCACGAGGCGCGGAGCCGTCAGGCGGTCGCGGGGAACCGCACGCCGGTGTTCGCGTGGCAGCGGTAGCCGAAGGGGTTCTTCAGCAGGTACTGCTGGTGGTGGTCCTCGGCGTAGTAGTACGGCGTCTCGGCCGCGGGCCGGATCTCGGTCGTGATGGGGCCGTAGCCGCGCTTGGCCAGCTCGGGCTGGTAGCGCTCGGTGACCTCGTGGGCGACCTTCTCCTGCTCGGCGGTCTCGTAGTAGATCGCCGAGCGGTACTGCGTGCCGGTGTCGTTGCCCTGGCGCATGCCCTGGGTCGGGTCGTGGACCTCGTAGAAGGTCGCGACCAGGTCGGCGTAGGACACCCGAGCGGGGTCGTAGACGACGCGCACGGCCTCGGTGTGGCCGGTGCGGCTGGTCACCGTCTCCTCGTACCAGGGGTTGGGCGTGAAGCCGCCCGTGTAGCCCACGGACGTGGTGACCACTCCGGGCTGGCGCCAGAACGTGCGCTCGGCCCCCCAGAAGCAGCCCATGGCCAGGTACAGCACCTGGGTGCCCTCGGGCCAGGGCCCCTCGAGGGGGGTGCCGAGCACGGCGTGGTGCGTCGGCACCGGGTAGGGGCGGGTGTCGCGGCCGGGGAGGGCCTCCTCGGCGGTCACCATGCGGGTCTTCATCGAGCTGCCGAACAGGGCCACGGGTCTTCCTCCAGGCGTCGGGGTCGCGTCGCGTCTGCTGGTGACAACGCCCCGTCGCGCACGATCCATCCCGTCGCGCACGACGAGCGCGGAACGGATGCAGAGCCGTCCCGCGGCGGGCCGTAGCCTCGGGGCGTGAGCGAGCAGCACTCCGCCGACAGCGCCGGCACCTGGGCCTCGGCCGGTTTCTCCACCCGCGCCATCCACGCCGGGTCCGACCCCGACCCCCGCACGGGCGCCGTCATCCCCGCCATCAACGTCTCGACGACGTACAAGCAGGACGGCGTCGGAGGCCTGCGCTCGGGCTACGAGTACTCCCGCTCCGCCAACCCGACCCGCGACGCGCTGCAGGAGTGCCTGGCCGCGCTCGAGGGCGGCGGATCCGCCCACGCCTTCGCCTCCGGCCTCGCCGCCGAGGACACCCTGCTGCGCACCGTGCTGGTCCCGGGCGACCACGTCGTCGTCCCCGACGACGCCTACGGCGGCACGTACCGCCTCATCGCCCGGGTGCTGGGCCGCTGGGGCGTCGACCACACCCCCGCGCACCTGGCCGACCTCGACGCCGTCCGCGCCGCCGTGCAGCCCGGCCGGACCAAGCTGGTGTGGGCCGAGACGCCCACCAACCCGCTGCTGACCGTCGGCGACATCAGCGCGCTCGCCGAGGTCGCGCACGACGCCGGCGCGCTGCTCGCCGTCGACAACACCTTCGCCACGCCGTACCTCCAGCAGCCGCTGGCGCTCGGCGCCGACGTCGTCGTCCACTCCACGACCAAGTACGCCGGCGGCCACTCCGACGTCGTCGGGGGCGCGCTCGTGGTGCGCGCCGGGGCCGACGAGCTCTCCGAGCAGGTGGGCTTCCACCAGAACTCGATGGGCGCCGTCGCCGGCCCGTTCGACGCGTGGCTGGTGCTGCGCGGCCTGAAGACCCTCGCCGTGCGCATGGACCGGCACTGCGACTCCGCCGAGGCCGTCGTCGCGTTCCTCACCGAGCACCCCGCCGTCACGCAGGTGCTGCACCCCTCGCTGCCCGACCACCCCGGCCACGAGGTCGCCGCGAAGCAGATGCGCCGCGGCGGCGGCATGGTCAGCTTCCGGGTCGGCTCGCGCGAGAAGGCCCTGGCGGTGTGCGAGCGCACCCGGGTCTTCACCCTCGCCGAGTCGCTCGGCGGCGTGGAGTCGCTCATCGAGCACCCGGCCGCGATGACGCACGCCTCGGTGGCGGGGTCGGCGCTGGAGGTCCCGGACGACCTGGTGCGCCTCTCGGTGGGCCTGGAGGACCTCGACGACCTGGTCGCCGACCTCGACCGCGCACTCGCCTGACGCCCCCGCCACACTGGCGGGCGTGCCCGCGCCCCAGAGCAGACTGACCCGCCCGCCCCGCCAGGTGCGGGAGGCGGCCGACGCCGTCTCCTTCCCCGTGCGGGTGGCTGCCGCCTGGGCGTGGCGCATCGGCCTCGTCGCGGTCGTCCTCTACGGCCTCGGACGGGTGCTGGCGTTCTTCTCCGAGCTGACGATCTCGCTGTTCGTGGCGCTGCTGTTCGTGGCGCTGCTGGTGCCCTTCGTCGACTTCCTCGACCGGCACGGGTGGCCCCGCGTGCTCGCCACGCTGGTCAGCCTGCTGCTGGGGATCGCGCTGATCCTGGGGCTGTTCACGCTGGTGGTGGCGCAGATCGCGACGGGCTTCGACGACCTCGCCGACCAGGCGTCGGCGGGCATCACGCAGCTGCAGACCTGGCTCTCGAACGGGCCGCTCAACCTGTCGAGCAGCCAGATCAACGACTACATCACCCAGGCGCGCACCGCGCTGCAGGCCAACAGCCAGTCGCTCGTCAACGGGGCCGTGGCCGTCGGCGGGACCGCCGCGACGCTGCTCACCGGCAGCTTCCTCGTGCTGTTCTTCACGATCTTCCTCACCTGGGACGGTCGCCGGGTGTGGTCGTGGGTCGTGCGCCTGCTGCCCGCGTCGGCGGAGTCGCCCATGGACGCGGCGATGCACCGCGGCTGGGTCACGCTGACCTCGTACGTGCGGGCGACGATCATCGTCGCGGCCGTCGACGCCATCGGCATCGGCATCGGTGCTGCCGTGCTGCAGATCCCCCTGGCCGTGCCGCTGGCGGTGCTGGTCTTCCTCGGCGCCTTCGTGCCGATCATCGGTGCCGTCGTGACCGGCGCCGTGGCGGTGCTCGTCGGCCTGGTCGCGCAGGGCCCGGTGACCGCGCTCATCATGCTCGGCGTGGTGCTGGCCGTGCAGCAGCTCGAGAGCCACGTGCTGCAGCCGATCCTCCTCGGCAAGGCCGTGGCCGTGCACCCGCTCGCCGTCTTCGTGGCCATCACCGCCGGCGCCACGCTCGCCGGCATCCCGGGCGTGCTGTTCGCGGTGCCGGTGATCGCCGTGGCCAACACCGTCATCTCCTACCTGGTGCGCGGTGACGCGGCCCTGCCGAAGGGCCTCGTGGAGCACTTCCAGGAGAAGGACGACGGCGGCGACGGCGACCTCACCTCCGACGGCGAGCGGCGCGCCGACGACGAGGCAGACGCCCTCCGGGCCCGCGAGGAGGGCTCCCCGCCCCCCACCGGTCCCGTGGGTGAGCGCTCCTGAGCCGCCGCCCGTGAGCGCAGCCGGCCCGTCGGAGGGCCAGTCGAGGGGGTCGTCCGGGGTGGCGGACGTCGGGCCCGACGACGTCCTCGCCGCTCGGCCGCTGCTCGACGGGGTGGCCCGCCGCACCCCCGTGGTGCGCAGCCGGGCCCTGTCCGACCTGGTCGGCGGGCCGGTCCACCTCAAGCTGGAGAACCTCCAGCGGGGCGGCTCCTTCAAGGTGCGCGGCGCCCACGTGCGCGCCGCCCGCCTGACCGGGGCCGAGCGCTCCCGCGGCCTGGTCGCCGCCAGCGCCGGCAACCACGCGCAGGGCGTGGCCGTCGCCGCACGAGCGCTGGGAGCTCCCGCCACGGTCTTCATGCCCGTCGGGGTGTCCCTGCCCAAGCTGGAGGCCACCGAGCGCTACGGCGCGCGGGTCGAGCTGGTGGGGGGCACCGTCGACGAGGCCCTCCTCGCCGCCCGGGAGCACGCGGAGGCCACCGGCGGGGTGCTCGTGCACCCCTTCGACCACCCCGACGTGGTCGCCGGCCAGGGCAGCGTCGGGCTGGAGCTGCTCGAGCAGGTCCCCGACCTGCGCACCGTGCTGGTCTGCCTCGGCGGGGGAGGCCTGCTGGCCGGGGTGGCTGCGGGGCTGTCCGGCACCGCCCCGCACGTGCGCGTGGTGGGCGTGCAGGCGGCGAGGGCCGCGGCCTGGCCCGCGTCGCTGGCCGCCGGGCACCCGGTGGCGCTGGAGCGGATGTCGACCATGGCCGACGGGATCGCCGTCGCGAGGCCCGGTGACGTGCCCTTCGGCGTCGTCTCCCGCCTGCTGTCGCCCGACGACATCGTCACCGTCAGCGAGGAGGACGTCTCCCGGGCGCTGCTCCTGCTGCTGGAGCGCGCCAAGCTGGTGGTCGAGCCGGGCGGCGCCGCCGGGGTGGCTGCGCTCCTCGCGCACCCGGAGGCCTTCGAGCCCCCCGTCGGCGTGGTCGTCTCCGGCGGCAACGTCGACCCGCTGCTGCTCATGCGCGTGATCCGCCACGGCCTGGCGGCGGCGGAGCGCTTCCTCACCCTGCGGGTGCGCCGCCTGCCCGACCGGCCGGGGGCCCTCGTGGCGCTGCTCGCCGTGGTGGCCGCGGAGGGCGCAGACGTCCTCGACATCGGCCACCAGCGCACTTCCGGGCGCGCCGCCGTCGACGAGGCCGAGGTCGACCTGCGGCTGCAGACCCGCGGCCCCGCGCACGCCCGCGCCGTCGTGGCCGCCCTGCGCGCCGCCGGGCACGACGTCCTGGTGGGCTGACCGGGCGACGCCCGCGGTCCCGCGAGCACCCTCCGGGGCGCCAGGCGGGCCGCTGTCGGTGCCCGGGCATACGGTCCCCCCGTGGCAGACGCGGTGAGGGCCAGGGGACTGGTCAAGACGTACGGCAGGGCCGGCCGGGGCGGCGGGGTGACGACGGCGCTCGACGGCGTCGACCTCGACGTCCCGGAGGGCACGGTGCTGGGTCTCCTCGGCCCGAACGGCGCCGGCAAGACCACCACGGTGAGGATCCTCACCACGCTGCTGGTCCCCGACGCGGGCGAGGCGGAGGTGGCGGGCGTCGACGTGCTGCGCGACCCGCAGGAGGTGCGCCGCCGCATCGGCGTCTCCGGCCAGTACGCCGCCGTCGACGAGTACCTCACGGGGTTCGAGAACCTGCGGATGGTGGGCAAGCTCTACCACCAGGGCTCGCGCCGGGCCTCGGAGCGGGCCCGCGAGCTGCTCGAGCTGTTCAGCCTGTCCGACGCCGCCGACCGCCCGGTCAAGGGCTACTCCGGCGGCATGCGCCGCCGCCTCGACCTCGCCGGGGCGCTCGTCAACGACCCGCCCGTCCTCTTCCTCGACGAGCCGACGACGGGCCTCGACCCGCGCAGCCGCGCCGACATGTGGGAGCTGCTGCAGGGCATGGTCCGCGGGGGCACCACCGTGGTGCTGACCACGCAGTACCTGGAGGAGGCCGACCTCCTCGCCGACGACATCATCGTCATCGACCACGGGCGCGCGATCGCCCGCGGCACCTCCGACCAGCTCAAGGCGCAGGTCGGGGGCGAGCGCGTCGAGCTGGTGGTCGACGATGCCACCCACCTCGACGAGGTCCGCTCGCTGCTGGCCGGCGTCGCCGTGGGGGCGGTGGAGGTCGAGCCCCACACCCGGCGCCTCACCGCCCCGGTGGAGGGCGGGGCCGCCGTGCTGGTCAGGCTGCTGGCGCAGCTGGAGGAGCGGGGCGTCCACCTGTCCGACGCCGGCACGCGCCGCCCGACCATGGACGACGTCTTCCTCACCCTGACCGGCAAGCGGACCGACGAGCCCTCGGGCACCAGCGACCAGAAGAGCGGGGTGACGGCATGAGCGCCTGGAGGTCGGCCCTGGGAGACGGCGCGACCATCGCGCAGCGCAACCTCATCAAGGTCAGGCGGGTCCCCGACCTGCTGGTCGGCACGCTCATCTCGCCGATCATGTTCATCCTGCTGTTCGTCTACGTCTTCGGCAGCGCCATCCCCGTCCCCGCCGGGACCAGCTACGCCGAGTTCCTGGTGCCCGGGATCTTCGCCCAGACCGTGATCTTCGGTGCCACCGTCACCGGCAGCGGCCTGGCCGACGACATGCAGAAGGGGATCATCGACCGGTTCCGGTCCCTGCCCATCGCGCCGTCGGCCGTGCTGGTGGGGCGCACCACCTCCGACGTCCTCACCAACGTGCTGGTGGTGCTGATCATGGTGGTCACCGGCCTGGTGGTCGGCTGGCGCATCACGACGTCGCCGCTGGAGGCGCTCGCGGGCTTCGCCCTGCTGCTGCTCTTCGCCTACGCGTGCTCGTGGGTGATGGCGCTGGTGGGCCTGCTGGTGCGCAGCCCGGAGGTGTTCAACAACGTCAGCTTCATCGTGATCTTCCCGATCACCTTCATCGCCAACACCTTCGTGCCCACCCAGGGCTTCCCGACGGTGCTGCGCGTGATCGCCGACTGGAACCCCGTCTCGGCGGTCACCCAGGCCAGCCGCGACCTGTTCGGCAACCCGTCGCTGGCGGGGGGCTCCGACGCCTGGCCGCTGCAGCACGCGGCCCTGTACACGCTGATCTGGTCGGTCGTGCTGGTGGCGGTGTTCCTGCCGCTGGCCACCCGGCAGTTCAAGCGGTCCGCCGCCCGCTGACGGGCCGCCGACGGCGAGGGGCGCCCCACCCGGACCGGGTGGGGCGCCCCTCGACGTCGTGGGTGCGTCAGCCGACGTAGGCCTCGACGTCGTCGACGACGACGGAGAGCTCCTTGCCGTTGGGCGCGGTGTAACTGGCCGAGTCGCCCTTCTTCTTGCCCAGGAGGGCGGCACCGATGGGCGACCTCTCGCTGTAGACGTCGATGTCCGTGGTGCCCGCGGCCTCGCGGCTGCCCACGAGGAAGCGCATCTTCATGCTCCCGTTGACGGTGGCGCTGACCACGGTGCCGGGGGCGACGACGCCGGGCGCGGCGGTCGGGGCGGCGCCCACCTGCGCCTCGCGGAGCAGCTGCTCGAGCTGCCGGATGCGGGCCTCCATCTTGCCCTGCTCGTCCTTGGCGGCGTGGTAGCCGCCGTTCTCCTTGAGGTCGCCCTCCTGGCGGGCGGCGTCGATCCGCTGCGTGATCTCCTGCCGGCCGGGACCGGTCAGGTGGGCGAGCTCGGCCTGGAGGCGGTCGTGCGCCTCCTGCGTCAGCCAGGTGGTGGGCGTGCTGGTCTCGGACACGGTGCCTCCTCGGGGGTGCGGCGCGGCTCTGCGGGACGACTGCGCGGTCGAGCACGCGTCAGCTCTGACCGGGTCGAGCGCGGGGAAACCTCGAGGCTATCAGCGAACGGTCGCCCGTCCGTCGTCCGCGAGGCCGGGCCCGAGCCCTCAGGATGCGGGTGCGCAGCCCTTGACGACGCCGGTGGTGGCCCGCTGCTGCGTGAGGACGGTGACGGTCTGCACGCTGGTGGCGCCGTCGTCGGCGCCGACGGGCACCTGCTGCACCCCGACCCGCGCCGACGTCGAGCTGAGCGCCTCGACGGTGCAGACGACCTCCTGGTCGGCCCGCTTGGCGACGCTGAAGACGACGACGACCTTCGAGTCGTCGACGACGTCGAAGCCCTGCTCCTGGGCGTCGATGCGGTCGGTGGCCAGGCCGATGCCCGCCCAGACCGCCCACGCCGACAGCGCCACCGCGAGCGCGACGACCACCGCGAGCCGCAGGCGCCGCCGCAGCGGGCCGGGGTCGCCGTAGCGGTCGGCCGGGCGGACGGGGGCGCTGGCCACGGTGCAGGTGCTCCAGACGGTCGGTGCTCTGCTGGCGGCCGGTCGGCCGGTCGCAGGGGTGCGCGATGATTGTCCCTCACCCCGCACCTCCGGAGGGCACCCCTGTGAGCAACAGCATCCAGCGCAGCGACTCCCCGGGCGCCGCGAGCGCGCCCGGCGGCGAGCCGCTGCGCCTGATGGCCGTGCACGCCCACCCCGACGACGAGTCGAGCAAGGGCGCGGCGACCTGCGCGCGGTACGTCAGCGAGGGCGTCGAGGTCCTGGTCGTCAGCTGCACCGGGGGCGAGCGCGGCTCGATCCTCAACCCGAAACTGGCCGACGACCCGCGCGTGCTGCGCGACATCACCCAGGTCCGCCGCGACGAGATGGCGGCTGCGGCCGCGGCCCTGGGTGTGCAGCACCAGTGGCTGGGCTTCGTCGACTCCGGCCTGCCCGAGGGCGACCCGCTGCCGCCGCTGCCCGAGGGCTGCTTCGCCCTGGAGCCCCTGCACGTGCCGGTCGAGGCGCTGGTGCGCGTCGTCCGCAGCTTCCGCCCGCACGTCATGACAACGTACGACGAGAACGGGGGCTACCCGCACCCCGACCACATCATGTGCCACCGGGTGTCGGTCGGGGCCTTCGAGGCCGCGGGAGACCCGGACGCCTACCCCGCCGAGGGCGAGCCCTGGCAGCCGCTGAAGCTGTATTACAACACGATGTCGCGGGGCCGGATCTCCGCACTCCACGAGCACCTCCTGCGCGAGCGCGGGGAGTCTCCGTACACGGAGTGGATGAAGCGGTGGGAGGAGCGCGAGGAGCGCCCCGTCACCACACGGGTGCCCGCCGCCGAGTTCTTCGAGCAGCGCGACGCCGCCCTCCTGGCCCACGCCACCCAGATCGACCCCGACGGCTTCTGGTTCGCCGCGGGGCGCGAGCTGGAGTCGCAGCTGTGGCCCACGGAGGACTTCGAGCTGGCCCGCAACCTGGTCGGCCCGGTGCGGCCCGGCGCGGTGGAGGACGACCTGTTCGCCGGGGTGCGCGAGCACCTCGCCGGGGGCAGCTCGACCGCCAGCCCCACCGCCGGCTCCGCCGGGCGCGTCGCATGAGCGTCCGGTGAGCGTCCTCGCCGCCGCGCTCCTGGCGGCCACCCCGTCCGCGACGCCCGGCTCCTCGCCGAGCCCGGGTGAGCTGCCGCGCGGTCTCGACCCCACCGACGTCACCCCGGGCGTGGCGGGGTTCCTGGCCACGGCCTTCGTGGTCGTCGTCTCGATCTTCCTGATCGTCAACCTCGTGAGCCGCATGCGGCGCATGCGGCACCGGGCGATGCTCCTGGAAGTCCGCGAGGCCGCGGAGCACGGCGGTTCCGGCGGGCCCGAGCTCGACGGGGACGAGCGGCGCGGCGGCGCCCTGCCGGAGGGGCACGAGGTGGTCCCGGGCGAGGCGCGCGAGGTGCCAGAGCGGGACGATCCGGGCACGCGCGGACCCCGCGCCACCTAGAGTGACGGCCGTCGGCGCTGAGCCGGCGGCCGTCAGCGCAGTCCCCGGAGGTGACGTGGAAGCACGGGCGTGGCGCCTGGCCGGAGGTTCAGCGGTCGCGCTGCTCGTGCTGGTGGCCCTGGTCTCCTGGCGCGCCGACTCCCTGGACGGGGGGTGGCTGCTCGCGCTGCGGCTGACCGGGCTGCTCGCCGTGGCCGGTCTGCTCGGCGCCGTGGTGCTCGGGTCCCTCGCGGCGATGCGCCCGCCCACCGCCCCGTCGGTGGTGGTCAGCGTCCCCACCGCGGGAGCACCCCGCGCGACGCCCCAGCCCGGTCGTCGAGCCCTCGTGCCGCTCACGGCGGTGCTGCTGCTGGCCGTGCTCTCCGCGGCCCCGGTGCTCGCGGTGCTCGTGCTGGCCACCGCGCCCGACGACGACGCCGCCCTCGCCACCGGCGACCCGGCCTCGCAGGGCGGGGAGGCCGCGGTGACGCCGTCGACGGCTCCGGCGACCCAGCAGCCGAGCGGGGCGCCGCCGTCCGCGCCCTCGACCCAGCAGTCGAGCGAGCAGTCGAGCGAGCAGTCGAGCGAGCAGTCGAGCGAGCCGCCGGACGAGCAGCCCGGGACCGCCGCCACCCCGCCGCCGTCGCCCGCGCAGCTGCCCAGCGACGCCGCGGCCCAGGCCGTCTGCGAGCAGGTGGTCGTCAGCGGTGACAGCCTCTGGTCGGTCGCCGCCGACCAGCTCGGCGAGGGGGCCGCCGACGCCGACGTCGACGCCCGCTGGCGGGCCCTGTACGAGCGCAACGCCGACGCCGTCGGCCCCGACCCCGACCTGGTGCGCCCCGGTCTGGTGCTGCGCACCTGCTCCTGACGCCACCCGGCGACGTCGCGGCTGGAAGGGCGGTCGCGGCGGGGAGGCCCGGAGGGGCGGGCCGGGCGAACCGCCCACGGCCGCGGGCCCCAGCGCCCACGATGGAGGGGTGCGCACGCGTCCCCCGCTCCCGCTCCGCCCCGGCCGACGGCGGCTGAGGGCCGCTCCGGCGCTGACGACCGCCGCGCTGCTGGCGGCGCTGGCGCTGTCGGGCTGCAGCGGTGGTCCGGCGGAGGAGGCCGAGCCGGTCCCCCTGTCGACCGCGGTGGACGCCGGCGCCTCCGCGTCCGCCGACCCGAGCGCCGACCCGAGCGCCGGCCCGACGGAGCAGGTGGTCACGACGATGACGACCTTCAGCTCACCGACCGGGAACATCTCCTGCTACCTGGCCCCGGTGGAGGGCAGCGGTCCGTACGCGCGGTGCGACATCGCGGAGAAGACCTGGGAGGCCGACCCCCCGGAAGCCGGTTGCGCCGGTGACTGGGGAGGGACCGCCGGCACGCGTGGGAGCGTCGGGGTGGGTGATGACGAGGCCGCCGTCCTGTGCGCGACCGACACCGTCGTCTCCGAGGGCGCACAGGTGCTGCAGTACGGCAGCTCGATCCGCATGGACGACCTCACCTGCGTCTCGGCGGACACCGGCATGGCGTGCGACAACAGCAGGACGGGCAGGGGCTTCACCGTCTCGAAGGCCAGGTACGTCCTCCGCTGAGCCACCGGTCGCCGGCCCGCGCTGCGCCTGGCAGCCTGGTCGCGCGTGGCCGACCGCCTGGCGGGCTCGCTGAGCCCCCACCTCCTCCAGCACGCCGCCGACCCCGTCGACTGGCACCCCTGGGGCGAGGAGGCCTTCGAGCTCGCGAGGCACCGCGACGTCCCGGTGCTGCTGTCGGTCGGGTACGCCGCTTCGCACTGGTGCCGGGCCATGGGGCGGGAGTCGTTCTCCGACCCGCGGGTCGGGGCCGCGGTCGACGCCGGCTTCGTGGCGGTGCTGGTCGACCGGGAGGAGCGCCCCGACGTCGCCGCGGCGCACCTGGCGGCTGCCGCCGCCCTCACCGGGCAGGCGGGCTGGCCGCTCACGGTGTTCCTCACCCCCGACGGCGACCCGTTCCACGCCGGCACCTACTACCCCGCCGAGCCCGCGCCCGGTGCGCCCTCCTTCCTGCAGGTGCTCCGGGCGGTGAGCACCGCCTGGAGCTCGCGGCGCGCCGAGGTGGCGGCCGCGGCCGAGCACGTCGCGAGGGCGCTGGCCGCCCGCCGCCCCCCGGTGGCGGGGATGGCCGGTCCGCGCGACCTCGAGTCGGCGGTCGCGCAGCTCGCTGAGCTGGAGGACGTCGAGCACGGCGGGTTCCGGGCGCCCGGGGGTGCGCTGCGGCCGCCGCACGCGCTGGTGTGCGAGTTCCTGCTGCGCCACGCCGTCGCTCCCGGGACCAGCGCCTCGGCCCGCAGCAGCTCCCAGACCGCCCTCGGCCTGGCCGAGCGGACCCTGGCGGCGCTGGGTGCCTCCGCCGTCGTCGACCCGGTGGGCGGGGGCACGGCCCGAGGGGCCCTGGACGCCGCCGGGACCGTCCCGCACCCCGAGGAGGTCCTGGTCGACGCCGCCGTCGTCGCCCGGGCGCAGCTCCACCGGTGGCAGCTGACGGGAGCGCCGGCCGCGCGCCGGGCCGCCGTCGACGGCTGCGACTGGCTCCTGCGCGCCCTGCGCACCCCCGAGGGGGGCTTCGGCGCCGGTCTCGACGGGGAGGAGGCCGAGCGCCGCTGGAGCGCCCCGCAGCTGGCCGCCGTCCTGGGCGACGACGACGGCGCGTGGGCCGCGGAGCTGCTGGGCGCCACCGGCGAGGAGCCCCGTGCCCCGCGCCTGGTGCGCGACCCCTGGTCCGACCCGCGCGACGCCGAGCGCTGGAGCTCCCTGCGCGCGCGTCTGCGGGCAGCGGCGGCCCTGCGCCCGCAGCCGGTCCGCGACGACGCCGTGGTCACCGCGGCCAACGGCCTGGCGGTGGCGGCGCTCGCGGAGGTGGGGGCCGCCTGCGGCCGGCCCGACCTCGTCGAGGCGGCGGAGCGGTGCGCCGAGCTGCTCCTGCGGCTGCACCGCGACGGCTCCGGCCACCTGCTGCGGGTGAGCCGGGACGGTGTCGCGGGCCTCGCCCCCGCTGCCCTCGACGACCACGGCTGCCTGGCCGACGGTCTGCTGGCGCTGCACGGGGCCACGGGGGAGGGGCGCTG
>Ga0182228_1000220_pt1 | contig 12232 bp, 9 predicted proteins | sample G6R1MG_19_FD_128385 | JGI IMG/M metagenome (GOLD analysis project Ga0182228, IMG submission 128385) | Miscanthus phyllosphere microbial communities from Michigan, USA - G6R3_MAIN_07NOV2016_LD1 MG | ecosystem: Host-associated > Plants > Phyllosphere > Phylloplane/Leaf | place: USA: Michigan... | reverse complement strand
CGACCTGTGGCGCAAGATGCTGACCTCGCTGTTCGAGACCGGCCACCCGTGGATCACCTTCAAGGACCCCTGCAACCTGCGCTCCCCGCAGCAGCACGTGGGCGTCGTGCACTCGTCCAACCTGTGCACCGAGATCACCCTGAACACCAACGCGGACGAGGTCGCGGTCTGCAACCTCGGCTCGGTCAACCTGGCCGCGCACGTCAGCGCCGGCGGCCTGGACGTCGAGCGCCTGCGCCGGACGGTCCGCACCGCGGTGCGGATGCTCGACAACGTCATCGACCTGAACCTCTACACGATCCCCCAGGCCGAGAACGCCAACCAGCAGCACCGCCCCGTGGGCCTGGGCCTCATGGGCTTCCAGGACGCGCTGTTCGCGCTGCGCCTGCCCTACTCCTCCGACGAGGCGGTGCAGTTCGCCGACACCTCGATGGAGCAGATCTCCTACGCGGCGATCGAGGCCAGCTCCGACCTGGCCGCCGAGCGCGGCTCCTACCGGAGCTTCGACGGGTCGCTGTGGAGCCGCGGGATCCTCCCGATCGACTCCCTGGAGATCCTGCGCGAGGCCCGCGGCGGCGACGTCGAGCTCGACACCTCCGCCACCCTCGACTGGGCCCCGCTGCGCGAGAAGGTCCAGCGCCAGGGCATGCGCAACTCCAACGTCATGGCGATCGCGCCCACGGCGACGATCTCCAACATCGTGGGTGTCGCGCAGTCGATCGAGCCGATGTACCGCAACCTGTTCGTGAAGTCGAACATGTCCGGTGACTTCACCGTCGTGAACGCCTCCCTGGTCCGCGACCTCGCCGAGCGGGGCCTGTGGGACGAGGTCATGGTCTCCGACCTGAAGTACTTCGACGGCTCCCTCGGCGCCATCGACCGCGTCCCCGCCGACCTCCAGGCGCTGTACGCCACCGCCTTCGAGGTCGACCCCTCCTGGCTGCTGCGCTCCGCCGCCCGCCGCCAGAAGTGGATCGACCAGGCGCAGTCGCTCAACCTGTACGTCTCCAGCCCGAACGGCCGCAAGCTCGACAACCTGTACCGCACCGCGTGGCAGCTGGGTCTGAAGACGACGTACTACCTGCGCTCTTCCTCCGCCACGCACGTCGAGAAGTCGACGCTGCGCGGCACCGACGGCAAGCTCAACGCCGTCTCCTCCGGCGCCCCGGCCGCTGCTCCCGCCGCGGGCGTGCCGGCACAGGCCCAGGCCGCGGCTCCCGCAGCCGCCGTGGCCGCCGCACCGGTCGCCGCGGTGACGGCCAGCCCCTCGCCGGTCGTCACGCTGCCGCAGACGGGCAGCGCCGACCAGACCCCGGAGTTCGACGTCTCGGCCGCTGCCGCCTGCTCCATCGAGAACGGCGACGAGTGCGAGGCGTGCCAGTGAGCGCCCCCACCAGCAGCCACCTCCCGACCACCCGCACCTCCAGCGAGGAGACCACCGTGACCACCCTGGACGACGCCGTCGAGACCACCGTCGAGAACGTGACCGGCCTGGGCGCCATCCAGTCGGGCGCCTCCCGCGTCGACGTCAGCGAGAAGGCGATGATCAACTCGCGCGCCGACGTCAACCAGCTGCTGCCGCTCAAGTACGGCTGGGCGTGGGAGAAGTACCTGGCCGGCTGCAACAACCACTGGATGCCCACCGAGGTGTCCATGCAGGCCGACATCGCCCTGTGGAAGAGCCGCGACGGCCTCACCGAGGACGAGCGCCTCATGCTCAAGCGCAACCTCGGCTTCTTCGCCACCGCCGAGTCGCTGGTCGCCAACAACATCGTGCTCGCGGTCTACCGCCAGCTCACCAACCCGGAGTGCCGCCAGTACCTGCTGCGCCAGGCCTTCGAGGAGGCCGTGCACACGCACACCTTCCAGTACATCTGCACCAGCCTCGGCCTCGACGAGGGCGAGCTGTTCAACATGTACCGCGAGGTGCCGTCCATCACCGCCAAGGACGCGTGGGCCCTCAAGCACACCCGCAACCTCGAGTCGGGCGAGTTCTCCACCGGCACGCCCGAGGCCGACCAGGACTTCCTGCGCGACCTCATCGCCTTCTACGTGGTCTTCGAGGGCATGTGGTTCTACACCGGCTTCGCGCAGATCCTCAGCCTGGGCCGCCGCAACAAGATGGTCGGCATCGCCGAGCAGTACCAGTACATCCTCCGCGACGAGTCGATCCACCTGAACTTCGGCATCGACGTCATCAACCAGATCAAGGCCGAGAACCCGCACCTGTGGTCCGCGGAGTTCCAGGCGGAGGTCCGGGGCATGCTCAAGGAGGCCTGCGAGCTGGAGATCGACTACGGCCAGGAGACGATGCCCCGCGGCATCCTCGGCCTGAACTCCGACCTCACCTCCGAGTACATGCGCTTCATCACCAACCGCCGCTGCGTCCAGCTGGGCCTGGCCGAGGTGTTCCCCCCGGCGGAGAACCCCTTCCCGTGGATGAGCGAGACGATGGACCTCAAGAAGGAGAAGAACTTCTTCGAGACCCGCGTCATCGAGTACCAGACCGGTGGCGGTCTGGCCTGGGACTGACCTCCCGCTGACGCCCCGCACCCGGCGGCGTCTCCCGTTCACGGCGGCCCGTCATCTCCCCGAGGAGGTGGCGGGCCGCCGTCGTGCGCGTGCGCGTCCTCCGGTGACGACCTCGGGGTGCGGACCCGCCCGCAGTGCGGGAAGTTGAACAGTTCGGGCGGATCCCACCCCTCTTCGCCCCACGGCACCCGGAGGCCGTTATCGTTCCGTGACATGAGCTCCAGCACCCGCGACGGCGCGGGCACCCCGCACCTCGGCAGCACCGGTCAGCGGGTGAGCTCGTAGCCCGGCGCGGTGCCGGCGCGTGGGCGCGCCAGGCGAAGCCCTCCCGTCCCCGCGAGGAGGGCCTGCGCCTGGTGGCCCGGAACAAGCGCGCCGCGCACGACTACGTCCTCGCCCACTCCTACGAGGCGGGGCTGGTGCTCGTGGGCACCGAGGTGAAGGCGCTACGCGCCGGCCGCGCCTCGCTCTCGGAGAGCTGGGTGGAGATCAGCGACCGCGGTGAGGCGTGGCTGCACGGCGCCCACATCCCCGAGTACTCCCAGGGCAGCTGGACCAACCACTCGGCCCGCCGCCCGCGCAAGCTGCTGCTGCACGCCGCCCAGCTGGCCCGCCTGGAGGCCGCGTCCCGCGAGGCGGGCTGGACCGTCGTGCCCACGAGCCTGTACTTCCTGGGGTCCTGGGTGAAGGTCGAGGTGGCGATCGCCCGGGGCAAGCAGGAGCACGACAAGCGCCAGACGCTCCGGGAGCGGCAGGACGCCCGCGAGGCCGAGCGCGCGATGTCCGCCCACCGCCGCACCAACCCCCGCGCCGACCCGTTCAGCGCCAGCGGCCGTCCGGGCACCGGAGGTCCCCGTGGCCAGGACTGAGCCCAACGCGGTCGGGTGGGCCCGCCGCCTCCAGGTCGTCACGGCGACGGCGGCCGTCCTCGTGCTGCTGTGGCCCGTCGTCGACATCGCGGTCAGCACCGCGTGGTCGCACCGGCGCGTCGACGCGGGCCGGCTCGACGCCGTGGTCGTGCTCGGGTCGAGCCTGGACGCGGGCAGGCCCACCCCGCTGCTGGAGCGCCGGGCGGAGCGGGCCGCTGAGCTGGTGGCCCAGGCCCGCGCCGAGGGCGGCGACCCCTGGGTGGTCGCCAGCGGTGGCGTCACCGGGGCCACGGCCTTCGACGCGGAGCCGGTCAGCGAGGCCGACGCCCTCGGCGCGCGGCTGGTCGAGCTCGGCGTGCCCCGCGAGCGGCTGCTGCTGGAGGAGCGCGCGCTGTCGACGTCGGACAACCTCGCGCTGTCGATGCCCCTGCTCCAGGCCACCGACCCGGGCGTGCACCGGGTCGCGGTGGTCACCTCCGACGGCCACGTGGCGCGGGTGCGGCTCCTCCTGAGCCAGGCAGTGGCTGACGGGCGCGTCGACGCCGCGCTCGACGTCGTCGTGGTCGGCGCGGCGACGCCCCTGGCCGACGTGCGCCAGGCGCTCGTCAGGGAGGTGTCCCTCGTCGCCGGCCAGCGGGCGGACACCGCGCTGACCAGCGCTCTCGACGCCGCGCTGCAGCAGACCCGTCGCCTCGCCCGCGGGACCGGCGGTGGAGCGGGCGGCGGCACGGCGGACCAGGCGCCGGCGTGAGCCACCGGTCTGTGACGCTGGACCGGTGACCTCCCCGAAACCGGCCGCACCGCCCGACCTCGCGCCGCAGCGCGTCGCCGACGCCGTCACCACCGCCGAGGCGTCGATGGACGCCCTGGACGCCGTGCGCGCACGGGTCGACGGCGGCCGCGCGGCCAACACCCACGGCGGCGACCCGGGCCTGCACCGCAACCGCAGCACGGTCGTCCGCCACGCCGTCAACTACCTCGTGGCGGCGCGCGCCGGGGCGGCCGCCTGCGCCGAGGGGCTGCAGGGCCCGGTGCTGGACGTCGGCGCGGGCACCGCTGCGTTCTCGCCGCTGCTCGCCGAGCGGCTCGAGCGGCCCCTGGTGCTGGTCGACGTCGACGTGCGCCACGCCGCGCTGGCCGCGGCGGCCTTCCCGCAGGCGGTCACCCACACCGACCTCGCCGACGCCCCCGACGGCGCGGTCGTGGCGGCCAGCGAGGTGGTGGAGCACCTGGTGCCGGCCGACCAGGTCGGCTTCGTCGCCTCGATGGCCGCACGCACGCTCCCCGGCGGGGCGCTGGTGCTCACCACCCCCGACGAGTCCGGGTACCTCGGGGGCTGGTCGGGCTACGCCCCGCACGTCGGCCCGGTGGACGCGGCGGGGCTCGCCCGCGTCGTCTCCGAGGGCACCGGTGGGTGGCCCGTGCGGGTCCTGCGCATCGACGGCCCCACCTTCACGCTGACCCGCGGCGGAGCGCTGGTGCAGGGCGTGGCGAACCGGGTGTGGACCCGCGCCTCCGCCCTGGTCGCTCCCCTGGAGGGGGTGGCCACGGGCCTGCTGCACCGCCTGACCCGTGACCGGCCCCCCGCGGACGTGCCCGCCGAGGGCTCCTGGACGGTCACCGAGGTGGGCCCCGGCGACGGCGGGTGGCGGGCCGGGACCGGTCTGGTCGCCGTCGCCACCCGCCCCCGCTGACACGGGTGCCGCAGCCGGGCGCCCGGCTGCGGCACCCCGCGGTGACCGTCAGAGGGAGAGCAGCTCCGCGGCGCTGGCCAGCAGGTCGCGCAGGTGCTCGCGGTTCTGCGCCGCCACGCTGAGCCCGTCACCGCCGTAGTGCTCGCAGCAGAACGGCCCGGTGAAGCCCACGCGCAGCGCCTCCTCGACCGCCCACCGGTAGTCGATGACGCCCAGCGCCAGGGGTGCCGGCGCCGTGGCGTACGAGCCGGTGGCCGGGTCGTGGTCGCGGTAGTAGTTCTTCACGTGCCAGAAGTTGGCGTGCGGCAGCACCGCGGCCAGCTGCTCGCGCCACGGCTGCACCGGGCGGTGGAGCCTGATGATGTTCGCGACGTCGGGGTTCAGCCCCACGTTGGGGAGCCCGACGGCCTCCTTGAGGCGCACCGACGACTCGGGCGTGCCGAGGTAGGTGTCCTCGTACATCTCCAGGCTCAGCTGCAGCCCCAGCTCACCGGCCCGCCGGCCGAGCGCGGCGAAGCGCTCCACGGCCAGCTCGAACGCCGCCCCGCCGTCGGTCTCCGGGTCGGGGTCGGCGATCCCCTGCTCGAGCCAGAACCACTCCGCGGCCCTCTGGGCGTCGGTGAGCACCGGCAGCAGACCCACCGAGACCACCGACGTGCCCAGCTCCGCCGCCGCCACCAGCGTGCGCTCCAGGTACTCCTGGTTGGCCGCCGCCTCGGCGGCGTCGGGGGCGATGGGGCTGCGGCGCGCCGTCGTGATGGCCGTGACGCCCAGGCCCTCCTCGGCCAGGAGCCGCCCCAGCAGCCCCAGCCGCTCGGGCGGGAGGTCACCGGGCCGCACCCAGGAGTCGGTGAGGTCGACGTGGTCGAAGCCCGCGAGGCGCACGCGCCGCAGCACCCGGCGCCACTCGACCTCGGGGGCCTCCTGCGCGGGCGTGCCGTCGGGGAGCACCGGCGGCGCCTGGAGCAGCGCGGCGCCGATCGGCCAGGTCGACGGGTCGGGGTGGGTCACGGGCGGGCCTCCTGCTCGGCCACGACGGCGGGGTCCTGCGCGGGCTCGGGCCGGTCCGCGGGAGCCGCGTCGGGGTGGGCGGCCGCGAGCTCGGCGAGCAGCTGGCCCTGCCGGGCGTAGGCGAGGTCGCGGTAGGCGATCATCCGCGCCAGGCGGGAGGGGTCGCCGTGCACGGTGAACCCCTCGCCGTTCTTGGCGCCGTGGGCGCCGGCGTCGACGAGGTCGGTGAGGGCCTGCGGCGGGGAGATCCGCTCGCCGTAGGCCTCCTCCATGATCTTCATGCCCAGCACGTAGACGTCGAGCCCGGCCATGTCGGCGATGGCGAACGGCCCGAAGTACGGGTACCGGAAGCCGAACGTCGTCGAGACGATCGTGTCGACGGCCTCCGGCGTGGCCACCCCCTCGGCGACGATGTCCGCGGCCTCCTTGAACAGCACGTACTGCAGGCGGTTCAGCACGAAGCCGGGGGTGTCCGCCACCTGCGCCGAGCGCCGGCCCGCCCGCTCGAGCATCTCCTGCACGACCGGCAGGACGGCGTCGTCGGTGGCCTCGCCCACCACCAGCTCGACGCCCGGGATGAACGGCGCCGGGTTCGACCAGTGCACCGTCAGGAACCGCTGCGGACCGACGACGGCGGGAGCCAGCACCTTCACCGGGATGGTCGAGGTGTTGGTGCCGATGATCGCGTCGGGGCGGGCCGCGGCCGACGCGCGGGCGAGGACGTCGTGCTTGACCTCGACCTTCTCGAAGACCACCTCGTGCACGAAGTCGACGTCGGCCACCGCCTCCTCGACCGAGGCGGCGGCGCGCAGGTTCGCCGCCACGCGGTCGGCGTCGCCGGGGGCGAACAGGCCCTGCTCTTCGTAGGTGCGGGCCTCCGCCAGGAGCCGCTCGAGCTGGCGGGCGGCGGCGTCGGCCGAGACGTCCGCCAGCACCACCGGCAGCCCGGCGCGGGCCATGGACTGGGCGATGCCGCCACCCATGTACCCCGCCCCGACCACGGCGGCCGTCTCGATCCGTCCGACGACCGCGGGGGTCGTCCTGTCTCCGCTGACAGCGCTCACACGCCCCACCCTGCCGGGAGCGCGGCCGCACCGCACCACCAGGTGTCCACCGGCCGGCGGACCGGCGCCGCCGCAGGGCCAGCGGGTGCGTCAGCGGGTGCGGACGGCGAGGGCGGCCACGTCGTCGGCGCCGCCGGCACCGACGAGCTCGCCCAGCACGGCGTCGAGCAGCTCGGGCAGCGGCAGCTCGGCGGCCGCCCCCAGGGCGACGGCGAGGCGCTCGATGCCCTCGGTGAGGTCGCTGTCGCGCCGCTCGACCAGGCCGTCGGTGTAGAGCAGGAGGGTGGCCCCCGCGGGGAGCACCACCTCGTTGTCGCTGCGGGCGCTGCCGGGGGCCAGGCCGAGCAGCAGGTCGACCTCGTGCCCGTCGAGCACGGCGACCCCCTCCCCGGGCAGGGCGAGCAGGGCGGGCAGGTGCCCGGCGCTGCTCCAGCGCATGCGACGGGCACCGCGCCCGCCGCCGTCGTCGTCCAGGCGGATCGCGAGGACGGTGGCGAGCACGTCGGACCCGAGCACGGCGAGGGTCTCGTCGAGGCGGGTCAGCAGCTGCGCGGGGGTGTCGGTGGTGGCCACCGCCAGGGTGCGCAGGGCGCTGCGCACCTGCCCCATGGTGGCCGCGGCGGAGATGTCGTGGCCGGTGACGTCGCCGATGACCAGCAGCGTCGAGCCGTCGGGGTGGCGCAGCGCGTCGTACCAGTCACCGCCCACCTGGTGGCCGGCGGCGGCCGGCGCGTACACGGCCGCCAGCTCGACGTCCGCGAGGTCGGGCAGCTCCGTCAGCATCGCCCGCTGCAGCGTGCGGGCGGCGTCGCGCTCCGTGCGCAGCACCAGGCAGCGCTGCACCCCCTGCGCCGCGGCGTCGGCGAGGGCGGTGACCAGCTCGCGCTCGGCGGGCAGCAGGGTGCGCGCCGAGCGCCAGGCGACCGTCAGGACGCCCACGCACTCGCCGTCGGCCAGCAGCGGGGCGTGGAGCGCGGCCTCCACCCCCTCCAGGGCGGGTGCGCCCGAGGAGGCGGTGGCCGCGGCGGTGGCGGCGTCGGGCGTGAAGACCGGGCGCCGCTCGCGCGCGCACAGCGCCGCGCCCTCGGGGACGTCGACGGGGTCGCGGGTGACGCCGGGGCCGGCGTCGGCGGAGCCGGGCTCGCCCACCTCGACCACCTGGCCCGGAGCGCGCGACTCGCGCGCCACGTAGCGCAGCGCCCCGGACGCCCGCTCGTGGACCGCGACCGCGACGAGGTGGGCCTGCGTCCCGCGCAGCACCCGGGAGGTGACGGCTGCCGCGACGTCCTCGGCCTCGCGGGCCTCGGCGACGGCGCGGCTGACCTCCAGGAGCAGCTGGCTGCGGGCGCGGGCCACCTCGGCGTCGCGCCGCTCCCCCACCGCGCGCATCTGCGCGGTGGTGGCCTCGTCGCGGGCGCTCTCCGCGGCCGCGCGCACCTCGGCGGCGTCGGACAGGGCCCGGCGCAGCTGCAGCTCGGCGGAGCAGGCGGCGGCCAGGTCGGCCAGCAGCGCGACCTCGCGGCGGGTCCAGTCGCGCGGCTCGGGGGACAGCGCCGCGAGCGCGCCGATGGCCTCGCCGTCGGAGCCGCGCAGCGGGGCGCCCAGGTAGCCGACGGCACCCAGCTCGGTGACGACGGCGTCGTCGCGCAGGTCGGGGTCCTCGCGGGCGTCGCGGACGGCGAGGGGGCGCCCGCTGGCCACGACCTGCTGGCAGGAGGAGCGCGACAGGTCCGCCAGGCGGGTGGTCTGCCACGGCTCCGGCAGGCCGACGGCGCCGGGGAAGAGCTGCAGCCGCCGCGAGACCAGGCTGACGACGGCGGCGGGCACGCCCAGCACCGAGCAGACCAGGCGGGCGTGCCGGTCCAGGGCGCCGTCGCGTCCCGGCGAGGCACCCGCCCCGGGAGCCGCTCCAGCGGCACCGGAGGCCGCGGGGGCGCTGGCGACCAGCAGGGGGTGGGCGGACGCGACGGGCTCGGGCGGGACCAGCGCCACGGGGAGGCCCAGGGGCCCTCCCAGCTGACCGCCCAGCGGCGGGTCGACCAGCGGGGTCTCGGGCAGCACGAGGGCGCCCTCGGCGCTCCCGAGGGCGTGGTCGTCCTGCTCACCGGCGGAGGGACCGCGCTGCGGCACCACCGCGGGCGAGGCACCCCTGCCCGCCCCCACACCCCGATGATGCCCCAGCGGCCCGCGCCGCGCGGGCGGTTCGTGACACCTCGTCCCGGCGTCGCGCCGGTCTTCGCCGCTCGCGGAGCGCACCGGGGCGCCGCGGTGGAGACTGTGGGGAGAGCAGCGGTCCGGGGGCGCCGGGACGCCGCCGCCACCGCGAGCCCACCCCTCCGAGCCCCGAGGCGGACGACCGTGTGCCAGATCACCGCCGCAGCGACCACCCGGCTGCCGCCGGAGCCGAGCGCCGCGCGCCTGGCGCGCGCGTTCCTGCGCGGAGCGCACTGCCCGGCGCACCACGCCAGCGTCCTGGACGACGCCGAGCTGCTGACCTCCGAGCTGGTCACCAACGCGGTCATGCACGGGGCTCCCCCGGTGACCATCGCCGTCGAGTGCGACACCACCGAGGGCATGCGCATCCGCGTCACCGACGGCAGCACCCGCCGCCCGGCGCCGCGCGACGCCGCTCCTGCGGACCTGGGCGGCCGGGGCATGGCCCTGGTCGACCTCCTGTCCGCCGCGTGGGGGGCCGAGCCCACGGAGTGCGGCAAGGAGGTCTGGTTCCTCCTGCGGGCGCCGTCCGGCGCGCGGACGCCCCCGAGTCCCTGAGCGCGAGGGGGCGCGGAGGGAGCGTGAGGGTCGTCACCCCCCGGGGCGGGGCGGCCTCGCGGCCGTCCGGGCGGCGCGGGAGGATGTCGGCCAGACCACCCGGCGCCGCAGCCGCGGCCGCCGGCCGTACCGGACGACGCGCACCGTCGTCCTTGCCCTGGAGGCAGCGCTGAGCGCCGAGCAGACCGCCGTCCCGACCCCCGACCGCACGTCCTCGACGCCCGACGTGGTGCTCGTCGGCGGCGGGGTGATGAGCGCGACGCTGGCCGCGCTGCTGGGCCTGGTCCAGCCCGACTGGTCCGTCGTGCTGCTGGAGTCCGGGCCCGCGGTGGGCCGGGAGAGCTCCGACCCGTGGAACAACGCCGGCACGGGGCACGCGGCCCTGTGCGAGCTCAACTACAGCCCCGCCGGTCCTGACGGCCGCGTCGACCCGGCCAAGGCCGTGGGCATCAACGAGCAGTTCCAGGTCTCGCGGCAGTTCTGGTCGACCCTGGTCCGCGCCGGCCTCACCGGGTCCCCGCGGGAGTTCATCACCTCGGTGCCGCACATCAGCTTCGTCACGGGTGAGAAGGGCCAGCGCTACATGCGCGCCCGCCACGAGGCCCTGTCCGCGCAGCCGCTGTTCTCCGACCTCGAGCTGACCACCGACCCCGACGAGCTCGCCGGCTGGGTGCCCCTGGTGCAGGCCGGCCGCGACCGCTCCCAGCCGGTGGCGGCCACCCGCTCGCTGTCGGGCACGGACGTCAACTTCGGCGCGCTCACCTCGCTGCTGGTCGGCGCCGCCCAGCGACGCGGCGTGCACGTGGCCACCGGGACGCGCGTCCAGGGCCTGGAGCGCACCCCCGGGGGCCGGTGGAAGGTCGTCGTCTCCGACACCGCCACCGGGCACCGCAGCGCCCTGTCGGCGCGGTTCGTGTTCGTCGGCGCCGGCGGCGGGGCGCTGCCGCTCCTGCAGTCCACGGGCATCCGCGAGATCCGAGGCTTCGGCGGCTTCCCGGTCAGCGGACAGTTCCTGCGCACGCGCCGTCCCGACCTGGTCGCGCAGCACCAGGCCAAGGTCTACGGGCAGGCCGAGGTCGGTGCTCCCCCGATGTCGGTGCCCCACCTCGACCTGCGCTCGGTGGCCGGTGAGCAGTCGCTGCTGTTCGGCCCCTACGCCGGCTTCTCGCCCAAGTTCCTCAAGGCCGGCTCGGTGCTCGACCTGCCGCGCTCGGTCAAGGCGAACAACCTCTCCTCGATGCTCGGCGTGGCCCGCTCGGAGATGGCGCTCACCAGGTACCTGGTGCAGCAGGTGCTGCAGACCCGCGGCCAGCGCATCGAGGCGCTGCGCACCTTCTACCCCGAGGCCCGCGCCGAGGACTGGGACCTCATCACCGCCGGCCAGCGGGTCCAGGTCATCAAGAAGGACCAGCGCGGCCGCGGCGTGCTGCAGTTCGGCACCGAGCTGGTGACCGGCGCCGACGGCAGCATCGCCGGCCTCCTGGGCGCCTCCCCGGGTGCCTCGACGGCGGTCTCGGCGATGCTGACCCTGCTCGAGCGCTGCTTCCCCGACCGCATCGACGGGTGGCGCCCGGTCCTCACCGAGGCGATCCCCTCCTACGGCCGGAAGCTCTCCGACGACACCGCCCTGGCCGAGCGGGTCAGGGCCGAGACCGCCTCCACGCTGCAGCTGACCGCTTGAGACCCGACGGCACCGGCAGCTCCGGGGGAGGCGCCTCCTCCGACCCCGCCGGGACCGCTGCGGCGGTCCCGGCCGGGGTGCTGGACGGTGCCGGCGGCCTGCGCGCCGACTACGCGGCGGTCGACTGGGACGCCAGCCCGGTCGGCCCGCCGCAGGGGTGGCCGGCCTCGCTGCGCACGGCGGTGGCGCTGGCCTTCTCCACCGGCTTCCCGGTGACGCTGCTGTGGGGGCCCCAGCACGTGCTGCTCTACAACGAGGCGTACGCCGCGCTCTTCCCCGCCAAGCACCCCGGGGCGCTGGGGCGGCCGTGCCAGGAGGTCTTCCCCGAGGTCTGGGACGACATCGGTCCGCTCATGCGCCGCGTCATGTCCGGCGGGGGCGGGGTGCACATGGTCGACCAGGAGCTGCACCTCGTGCGCCGCGGCTTCACGGAGGAGTCGTACTTCACGTACGCCTACTCCCCGGTCACCGGTGAGGACGGCACCGTCGAGGGGGTGCTCGACCTGGTGGTCGAGACCACCGCGTCCGTCGTCGACGCGCGCCGGGCGAGGCTCCTGGGGCAGCTGGCGGAGCTGCCGACCCGCCTGCACGACCCCCTCGACCTGGCTG
>Ga0182228_1000219_pt1 | contig 12287 bp, 9 predicted proteins | sample G6R1MG_19_FD_128385 | JGI IMG/M metagenome (GOLD analysis project Ga0182228, IMG submission 128385) | Miscanthus phyllosphere microbial communities from Michigan, USA - G6R3_MAIN_07NOV2016_LD1 MG | ecosystem: Host-associated > Plants > Phyllosphere > Phylloplane/Leaf | place: USA: Michigan... | reverse complement strand
CGGCCGCATACGAAAGGTCGATGATACGGTCGGAATAGAACGGCCCGCGATCGTTGACGCGCAGGATCACCGTACGATTGTTGTCCAGGTTGGTCACTTTGACATAGCTGGGCAGCGGTAGGGTCTTGTGCGCGGCACTCATGCCGTACAGGTCGTACACCTCGCCATTGGCGGTGTTCTGGCCATGGAACTTGGTGCCGTACCAGGAGGCGGTGCCCGAAGCGACGTAACGCTTGGCATCGCTCATGGGGAAGTAGGTCTTGCCCAGCACGGTGTACGGATTGGCCTTGTAGGCCCCGGTGTGCAGGGTCGGCGTTGCATCAGGGATACGCGAGACATCCACATCCCACCACGGCGCGCCGTCCTTGTGGGCCCGGTTGATATCCAGCCCCGGCATCGAGCGCACGACTGCACCGCCTTTTGGCGACTGCGACGACGTTGTGCGTGACGGCGACGAGCAACTGGCAACCAGCACTGCCAGGCCGGTCAGCGCCAGAAGCTTGAATGATTGAAGAATTGGCGATGCCCGCATTACTTGACGCCTCGAGCTTGAACCAACGATTCAGACAGCTGATATACGGCCATGGCGTACATCACACTGCGGTTATAACGGGTAATTGCATAAAAATTGTTCAAACCCAGCCAGTATTCAGGACCATTGTCGCCTTCCAGACGAAACGCCGTCACCGGCATATCGTCGCGCAGCGCATCATGACTCGCCCAGCCCAGCTGTCGCAACTCCCCGACCGACATTACCGGATCAAGCGCAGGGCTCAACCCCTCGTCAACCCGGTCGCCACGCGCCGTGGCACGACTGACCACCGGCTGCCCGGCCACCCAGCCATGACGTTTGAAATAGCTGGCGACACTGCCGATCGCATCGTCCGGGTCGGTCCAGATATTGATGTGGCCGTCGCCGTCGAAATCCACTGCATAGGCGCGGAAACTGCTCGGCATGAACTGCGGCAGCCCCATTGCCCCGGCATACGAGCCCTTGAGAGTCAGTGGATCGACCTGCTGCTCGCGAGCCAGCAGCAGAAACTCGCGCAACTCCTTGCGGAAAAACTGGGCGCGTGGCGGGTAATCGAAGCCAAGCGTCGACAATGCGTCGATGACCCGATAGTTACCGGTATTGCGGCCGAAAAAGGTTTCTACACCAATGATCGACACGATGATCTGCGCCGGCACGCCGTATTCCTGCTCGGCACGCGCCAGGGCCGCCTCATGCTGACGCCAGAAGTCGACACCGCGAGCAATGCGCGTGTCGGTGATGAACATCGGCCGATACTCTTTCCACTGCTTGACCCGTTCGGCCGGGCGGGAAATGGCATCGAGAATGGCCTGCTTGCGCTCGACCTCCCGAAACAGACTCATCAACTGCTCACCGGCAAAACCATGATCGCGGGTCAGTTCACCGACGAATTCCGCCACTTGGGGCGAACCTTCATAGTCGCCCGCCAGTGCCTCTTGCACCGAGCCAAGGATGCCCACCAGACCGACCACCGGAGCATATCGAGCCCAGTTACGCATTGCTTGCATTGAATAGTTCACCTTAATCAAACCTGAGCGATCCATTTACGATGTGTATGGATCGACATCAAAACCCCAAACGCTGACAGTAGGGTCACGAGCGAAGTTCCGCCGTAGCTAATGAAGGGCAACGGCACCCCCACCACTGGCAGCAGGCCACTGACCATACCGATGTTGACGAAAACGTAAACAAAAAACGTCATGGTCAACGCGCCAGCCAGCAGTTTGCCGAATAATGTCTGCGCCTGTGCAGTGATCACAAGCCCGCGACCGATCAGCAGCATATAGATGATCAGCAGCGCACAGATGCCTACCAGGCCGAATTCTTCACCCAATACTGCAATGATGAAGTCGGTATGGCTTTCCGGCAGAAAGTCGAGGTGCGACTGGGTGCCAAGCAGCCAGCCTTTGCCGAACACGCCGCCCGAACCGATGGCAGCCTTTGATTGAATGATGTTCCAGCCGGTCCCCAGCGGATCGCTTTCGGGGTCCAGAAACGTCAGTACGCGCTGCTTCTGGTAGTCATGCATGAAGAAGAACCACATGGCCACCGCCGCCGGTACGGCCGCCGCCAATACGCTGATGATCCAGCGCCAGCGCAAACCGGCCATGAACAGCACAAAGGCACCCGAGGCCAGAATCAGCAGCGACGTCCCCAGGTCAGGCTGACGAACGATCAGAATGAACGGCACACCGACCAGTGCGAGACTGACCGCCACATGCTTCAAATGCGGGGGCAGCGTGCGCTTGGACAGGTACCAGGCGATGGTCGCCGGCATGATGATCTTGAGAAACTCCGAAGGCTGGAAGCGGATCACCCCGGGAATGTTGATCCAGCGCGTCGCGCCCATGGCGTTGTGGCCCATGACATCCACCACTACCAGCAGCAGGACACCGATGACATACAGTACCGGCACCCAGCGCGCCATGAAGCGCGGCTCCAGCTGGGCGATCACCACCATCGCCACCAGACCGATACCGAACGAACTGGCCTGCTTGATCAGCAGATCCCAGTTCTTGCCGCTGGCCGAATACAGCACGAACAGGCTGCCCGCCGCCAGCGTCAGCAGCAGGATCAGCAATGGACCATCGATATGAATGCGCTGCAGAAAGGTAGCGCGGCGACGCATCACGTCTTCACTGGACAGGATGCGGTCGAAATTACTCTTCACGGGCCGCAGCCTCCAGATTCAGGGAACCGGCGTACTCGGGTTTGAGATGGCCGTTTTCGTCGAGCAACCAGGCGTCCAGAACCTGACGCACGACGGGTGCAGCAACGCCGGAACCGGATTCGCCGTTCTCGACCATCACTGCAACAACGATTTTCGGGTTGTCGGCCGGGGCGAAGCCGACGAACAAGGCGTGGTCGCGATGACGTTCCTGCACCTTGGTGCGGTCGTATTTCTCGCCCTGCTTGATGGCCACCACCTGGGCCGTACCACTCTTGCCGGCGATCCGGTACTGCGCACCGATGGCGGCCTTGCGCGCCGTACCGCGCGCGCCGTGCATCACTTCCTGCATGCCGTGGTTGACGCGCTCCCAGTTGGCCGGATCGCGCAGCACGATGTTCGGCATCGGGTTTTCATCCACAGGCGCCTTGCCTTCAATGGTTCTGGCCAGATGCGGACGGTTCCACACCCCCTTGTTGGCCACCAGCGCGGTCGCCTGAGCCAGTTGCAACGGCGTTGCCTGCATGTAGCCCTGACCGATCCCGAGGATCAGCGTCTCGCCGGGGAACCAAGCCTGACGACGCGTGGCGCGCTTCCATTCACGGGAAGGCATCAGGCCGGGAGATTCTTCGAACATGTCCAGCGAGACCTTCTGCCCGATACCGAACTTGTTCATATAGGCGGCGAGCCGATCAATGCCCACCTTGTGCGCCAGATCGTAGAAGTACGTGTCATTTGAACGCATGATCGCCGTGTCCAGATCAACCCAACCGTCGCCGGTGCGGTTCCAGTTGCGGTACTTGTGATCGTAATTGGGCAATTGGTAATAGCCCGGATCGAATACCCGCGAGCCAGGCGTCACCGCACCGGTATCCAGCCCGGCAATCGCCACCGCAGGCTTGATGGTCGACCCCGGCGGGTAAAGTCCTCGCAGGATGCGGTTGAACAGCGGCCGGTCGATGGAATCGCGCAGCTCGGCATAGGCCTTGAAGCTGATGCCGGTGACAAACAGGTTCGGATCGAAGCTCGGCGCACTGACCATCGCCAGCACTTCACCGGTAGCCGGATCCAGTGCGACGACCGCGCCACGACGACCGCCCAGCGCGGCTTCGGCAGCCTCCTGAAGGTTGATGTCCAGGCTCAGGACGATGTCCTTGCCGGGGATCGGGTCGGTGCGCTTGAGCACACGCAGTACGCGACCACGGGCGTTGGTCTCGACCTCTTCGTAGCCGACCTGACCATGCAGCTCGGGCTCGTAAAAGCGCTCGATACCGGTCTTGCCGATGTGGTGCGTGCCGCTGTAATTGATCGGGTCGAGGCTCTTGAGCTCTTTCTCGTTGATCCGTCCCATGTAGCCGACCGAGTGGGCAAAGTGCGGCCCTTGCGGATAATGCCTGACCAGTTGCGCAACCACTTCGACGCCCGGCAGGCGGAACTGGTTGACGGCGATCAGGGCGATCTGCTCTTCGCTCAGCTCGAACAGGATGGGCACCGGCTCGAACGGCCTACGCCCCTGCTTCATGCGCTTTTCGAAGATGATGCGATCGTCAGGGGTGAGCTGCAGGATCTCGACAATGGTGTCGAGCACGCTGGACCACTCGCCTGCGCGTTCACGGGTCATGCTGAGACTGAAACTGGGCCGGTTATCGGCGACCACAACGCCATTGCGATCGTAGATCAGCCCACGGCTGGGCGGAATCGGCTGAACGTGAACGCGGTTGTTTTCCGAAAGCGTGGAGTGATACTCGTACTGGATGACCTGCAGGTAATACAACCGGGCAATCAGCACGCACACCAGCAACACCACCGCCACGGCACCGAACACGACCCTGCCGCGCACCAGGCGTGCGTCCTTTTCGTGGTCTTTGAGGCGGATCGGTTGAGACATTTAGGCCGTATTCACAGTAAAGACGATGCTACTTGTGATAAGGGTGCCCGGACAGGACCGTCCAGGCGCGATACATCTGCTCGCCGATCAGGATGCGCACCAACGGGTGCGGCAGGGTCAGCGGCGACAGAGACCAGCGTTGTTCACTGCGGGCACAGACTTCAGGTGCCAGCCCCTCGGGGCCGCCGACCATCAGGTTGACCGTGCGTGCATCGAGACGCCAGCGATCGAGTTCGACCGCCAACTGTTCGGTGCTCCACGGTTTGCCATGCACTTCCAGCGTGACAATCCGCTCGCCCGGCTGCACTTTTGCCAGCATCGCCTCGCCTTCCTGACGGATAAAGCGTGCGACGTCGGCGTTTTTGCCTCGGGTATTGAGCGGAATTTCCACCAGTTCCAGCGCAAGCTCGGAGGGCATCCGCTTGGCATATTCGTGCCAACCTTCTTCCACCCACTTGGGCATGCGCGAACCCACAGCGATCAGACGCAGACGCACATCAAAGCCTTATTCGTTGCCTGGTGTGTGGTGCGCAGCGCTGGCAGCACGGCTTTGCTCTGCACCCTGCCACAAGCGCTCAAGGTCGTAGAACTGGCGTGCGGCAGCGGTCATCACGTGGACGATCACATCACCAAGGTCCAGCAGGACCCAGTCGCTGTCGCCCTTGCCTTCTTCGCTCAGGGACTTCAGGCCGGCAGCCTTGACCTTGTCACGGACGTTATCGACCAGTGCGTTCAACTGACGGTTGGACGTACCGGTGCAGATCAGCATGTAGTCGGCGATGCTGGTCTTGTCGCGCACGTCGATGGTCAGGATGTCGGCACCCTTGACCTCTTCAAGGGCTGCAATCGCAACATTGATGACTTCTTCACTGCTCATTTTTTGCTTTGTCATATAAAACTCATTCAGCTCGTATGTGTGGGACCGTCCAGACGCTTGTCGATCAAAGCAGTTTCAGGACGACCCATCAGTGTTCGGCGCGCGGTAAAGTCCGCGTGCATCGATATAGGCCAGTACCGCGTCTGGCACCAGAAAACGTACCGACTTACCGCTGGCCAGCAGTTGACGGATCTGGGTGGCAGACACCGATAAAGGCGTCTGCCAGACGAATGTAATCTGTCCACCCGGCCCTTTCAGGGCCTTGGGATCGCTGACTGCGCGGGCCGCCAGCAGATTGCGCATGGCATCCGGCGACTCGCTGTCCGCATCCGGGCGTTGCAGCACCACGATATGGCAGTGCTCCAGCAGTTCTTCCCATCTGTGCCAGGTCGGCAGCCCGCAAAAGGCATCCCAACCGAGCAACAGGAACAACTGGTCCCGAGGCGCCAGTTCGGCGCGCATCGATTCCAGTGTGTCGAGGGTGTACGACGGTTTGTCACGCTTCAGTTCACGGTCATCCACCGTCAGGGGCGACACACCCGCAACGGCGCTTTGAACCATCGCCAGACGATCCTCTGCGGTGACGCTCGGCATGTCACGATGCGGAGGCCTGGCGCTGGGCGTCAGGCGCAACTCATCGAGTTCCAGCAATTCGGCCACTTCGAGCGCACCGCGCAAATGACCGATATGAACCGGGTCGAACGTGCCCCCAAGCATGCCGATACGTCTGGGCAGCGCGGTCATGGGGCTATTCAAGTCAGGCTTGTCCGCGCAATTGGCCGTCACCGATCACGATGTACTTCTCGCAGGTCAGACCTTCAAGACCGACAGGACCGCGGGCGTGCAGCTTATCAGTAGAAATGCCGATCTCGGCACCCAGGCCGTATTCGAACCCGTCAGCGAAGCAGGTCGGCGCGTTGACCATGACCGAACTGGAGTCGACCTCGGCCATGAATCGGCGCACCTGACTCTGGTGGTCCGAGACGATGGCGTCGCTGTGATGCGAGCCGTAGTGGTTGATGTGCTCGATGGCTTCATCCAGACCGGAGACGACGCGAATCGACAGAATCGCCGCCAGGTACTCGGTGTGCCAGTCGTCCTCGGTGGCCGGGATCACGTCGATCAAGTCACGGGTACGCTCGCAACCGCGCAACTCGACGCCCTTCTCGCGAAACTGCGCGGCCATCGACGGCAGAAAGTCGGCGGCAATGGTCTGATCGACCAGCAGGGTTTCCATCGCGCCGCAGATCCCGTAACGGTAGGTCTTGGCGTTGAAGGCGATCTTCTGCGCCTTGGCCAGATCGGCGTGGGCGCTGACATACACATGGCAGATGCCATCCAGATGCTTGATGACCGGCACACGCGCGTCGCGACTGACGCGTTCGATCAAACCCTTGCCGCCGCGCGGCACGATAACGTCCACGTACTCGGGCATGGTGATCAGCGCGCCAACCGCCGCACGGTCGGTGGTTTCGACCACCTGCACGACAGCAGCGGGCAGCCCGGCCTCGGCCAGACCGCGTTCGATGCAGGCCGCGATGGCGCGATTGGAATGAATGGCTTCGGAACCACCGCGAAGGATGGTTGCGTTTCCGGACTTCAGACACAGACTGGCAGCATCGATGGTCACGTTCGGACGTGACTCGTAGATGATTCCGACAACACCCAGCGGCACGCGCATCTTGCCGACCTGAATACCCGAAGGCCGATAGCTCATGTCGCGGATCGCACCGACCGGGTCTGCAAGCGCTGCAACCTGACGCAAGCCGACGATCATGCTGTCGATCCGGGCGGGGGTCAGCGCCAGACGCTCGAGCATGGCCGGCTCGAGCCCGTTCGCCTGACCATTGGCCAGGTCCAGCGCATTGGCGGCAGACAGCTCGGCGCGGGCTTCGTCCAGAGCGGCGGCAGTGGCCTGCAGGGCGCGGTTCTTCTGCGCAGTGCTGGCACGACCGATCACTCGCGAAGCTTCGCGGGCGGCGCGACCCAGGCGGGTCATGTAGTCAAGAACGGACTCAGTCATTGGTCTCAGAGGTCTTGGCAAAGAGGAAAGCGGCTGATTATAGCTGTCGTGCCGTCCGAACGACAGCGCAGACAGGCGGATGGTCGATATCAGTGCGCAGATTTTTCGCCACAGTGACGGGTGTTGCCGGCGGCAATGCGCAGACAGGCATCACGCACGGGCCTAACGACATGTCATGCGTCGGTCACGTTCAGAAACAACAAAGTGCCTAATCCAGACACATTCAGCTGCAATTAAAGTTGCGCTTGTTATCATCGGGCTCTTTCCCAATGTACCCGTCTGATTATGCCCACAGCCCTACCCGACCACTTCTTTCACCGCGATGCCCAGTTGCTGGCGCGCGATCTACTGGGCAAAGTCATCCGTCACAAGGCAGGCGATCTGTGGCTGGCCGCGCGGATCATCGAAACCGAGGCTTACTACTGCGCCGAAAAGGGCAGTCATGCCTCGCTGGGCTATACCGAGAAACGCAAGGCGCTGTTTCTCGACGGCGGCCACATCTATATGTACTACGCGCGCGGCGGAGATTCGTTGAATTTCAGCGCCGAAGGGCCGGGCAATGCCGTACTGATCAAGTCGGCATTTCCCTGGACCGACGCGACCAGCGACGAAAACGCGTTGGCGCAGATGCAGTTGAACAACCCCGACGCCAGCGGTGCGATGCGCCCGGCGCAACGACTGTGCGCTGGCCAGACGCTGCTGTGCAAGGCGCTCGGCCTGAAAGTCCCGGTGTGGGACGCCAAGCGCTTCGACCCGCAGAGGTTACTGGTCGAGGACGTCGGTCAGACACCCGAACGCGTTATCCAGACCACCCGACTGGGCATTCCTGCCGGTCGCGATGAGCACCTGATGTATCGCTTCGTGGATGCCGGCTACGCCCGTTTCTGTACACGGAACCCTCTCAGACGCGGTCAGGTCGAAGGCCGCGACTACCTATTTCTCGATCAAGGAAACTGACCGATGGGCGATCTGCTCAATGGAATGACCGGCTGGCTGACCGCAAATCCTTCCTGGGTAGCTGTCGCAATCTTTTTGGTGGCCTTCACTGAATGCGTCGCGATCGTCGGGATCGTCGTGCCGGGCACGGTCATCATGTTTGCCATCGCCGCCTTGGCGGGCAGCGGCATACTGCCGTTGAGTGAAGTGCTGTTACTGGGTTTTCTCGGCGGGCTGCTGGGTGACGCGGTGTCGTACTTCATAGGCCGGCGCTTTCATCAGAATATCCGTCAGTTGCCCGGCTTGCGCACGCACCCGGAGTGGATGGAAGGTGCGGAAAAATACTTCCACCGTTACGGCATTGCCAGTTTGCTGGTCGGACGTTTCATCGGTCCGCTGCGCCCGATGCTGCCGATGATCGCCGGTATGTGCGACATGCCGCTGCCGCGCTTCGTGGCGGTCAGCGTGCTGGCGGCGGCCGGCTGGTCGATTGCCTACCTGATGCCGGGCTGGGCAGCCGGCGCGGCCATTCGCCTGCCACTGCCGGAAGGCTTCTGGCCCGAGGCGGCCGTGGTCGGCGGCAGCCTGGCCGTGCTGTTCGGGCTGAGCATCCAGAGCAGTATTCGCCAGAAACGCTACGCAACCCGACTGATCTCCGCGCTCAGCCTGGTGCTGGTCGCGGCGCTGTTCTTCGGCTTTCCCTTGCTGGCCGACTTCGACAACGGCTTGATGACGCTCATCCAGGAACACCGCAGCGAAGCCACGCAGCACATCGTGGTCTTCGTCACCAGCATCGGCGATTTCAGGGCGCAGTTGCTGGCCGCCAGCCTGCTGATCATCGTGCTGGCGGTTGCCAGGCAATGGCGCCACGCAGCCTTTGCCCTGACCGCCACACTGGGCACCGCGATCGCCAACGGCGTCCTGAAAACGTTTTTCGCCCGCGCTCGCCCGGAGGTGCTGTTAGAGCCGCTGACGACGTACAGCATGCCCAGCGGCCACAGCTCGGCAGCCTTTGCGCTGTTCATGACTCTGGCAGTGCTGGCCGGACGCGGCCAACCCGTGCGCCTGCGCCTGACCTGGATGCTGGTCGCCGGTATTCCGGCCCTGGCAATCGCGCTGTCGAGGGTTTACCTGGGCGTGCATTGGCCCACCGACATTCTCGCCGGCATGCTTCTGGCGTTCTGCGTCTGTGCCGCCAGCCTGGCGTTCATCCAACGCAAGGACCCCTTGCCGGCCATGTCGGTGCGCGTCTGGTGGCTCGTTGTGCCAGCCATGACCGCACTGCTGGGTATCTTCGCCGTTCGTGCCCTGTCGCATGGGGTGCTGCGTTACCAGTATTGATCGACAGCACTGATCGCGCCCGCCCATGACGGGTGCGACACTTCTCAAATCTGGCACCTTGCCAGTGCTCTTTCGGGGCGTTGACTACACTCTCCAGTGACAGATGAGTGTGCAACGGCGTGATCGAAGGAGTGTTGATGTCTCCACTGGATGGTTATACGGCGATGCCCTCCCGGCAGCGCGGCGCAATCGGCCTGATGGCAGCGCTGACCATGGGCCTGGCGCTGCTGTGCACGCTGACCGTTATCGACAGCGGCAGGCTGTATCTGGAAAAGCGCTCGTTGCAGCGGGTTGCGGACATTGCCGCACTGGAAGCGGCGGGCCGTAGAGGAACGTGCAGCGGCACAGCGGCCACGGCGCCCGATTTCGCCAATCAGAGCGCCACTCGCAACGGTTTCACCCCCAATACCGATGGCCGCACCCTGGCGACTCGTTGCGGAACACTCACGGTGGACGTCGCGGGACCGCGCGTATTTGTCGCTGATTCGACGCAGGCGCTGGCTATCCAGGTGGTCGCGTCTCATCCGGTGCCGCGCAGCATTGCAGCCGGTATTGGCGCACTGTTCGAAAAAACGCCCTCCCCACCCAACGTCACGATCAGCGCCACCGCGGTTGCCGCCAGTGCTGCGCCGCTGGCGGCACTGACCATTCGCAGTGCGGCAGTCACCGTGGATAGCACCGGTGCCGCCCTCCTCAACCCGGTGGTCGGCAGCCTGCTGGGGGGCTCGTTGAACCTGAGTGTTGCCAACTGGCAAGGCATCGCCGACACCAACCTGAGCCTGCTGAGCTACCTGAACAGGCTGAAAACCGACCTCAGCCTGACGGCCGTGGGCTACAACGATGTACTCAACACCTCGGTATCGGTCAGTCAGTTGCTGCAGAGCGCAATCAATATCATCAGTCCGAACGCCACGCTGGGCGGTGCCGCCGCCATTCAGGGCCTGCAAGCCTTGAAGCTGGCCGCGGGAACGACCACCGTGCTGCTGGGGGATCTACTGTCGGTGCAGAGCGGCACGGACCTCGCCGCGCTGAATACCAATCTGCGGTTGATGGATCTGGTTCAGGGCCTCGCGCAACTGGCCAACGAAAAGACCGGTGTTCTGACCGCGTCCCAGATCAATGTCGCCGGGCTGGCGCAGGTCACCACACGCATTCAGGTAATCGAGCCGCCTCAGTTGTCGGCCATCGGCGACCCGAGCAAAATCGACCCGCTCAACCCTCGAAACGGTGCAAACCGGATTTACGTGCGTACGGCACAAATGCGCGCGCTGGTGTCGATCAACCTGCCGGTGCTCGGCACGATAACCTCGCTGGCCAATACCGCAGGTTCGGTGATCGGCAGCCTCACGCCGATCCTCAACAGCGCATTGGGCCTGAACATTGCCGGGCTGGGGACCTCGGCCACCTGCGCGCTGGGACTGAACAGTTGCATGGTGACCGACTTCAAGTTTCTGACAGACAGCTCGTCAAACTCGGGCCCGAGAATCGACATGAGCCTGTCAATGGCCAGCGCCGACAGCTACGTCACCGGTTTTACCTGCACCAGCAACGCCAGCAAAACCCTTAACGTCAAGACCGACGCAGCGCTGCTCAGTGCCAAGATCGGCTGGATCGACAGTGCATCGGCCTTCCCCGCCAGCACTGATCCGGCGGCAATCACCGCACTGCCTCTGCCTGTCATCGATATCGGCACCAAAACCTGCCAGAAGATCGCCGGGCTGCTGGGCAATTGCACCGCCCGCACGCCTTTCGGGGGTGGCGGCATCGGCCTGACCTTCGACAATGTCAGCCAGTCGGCACTGGGCAGCTCGACGGTGACCAGTACGACGTTCAGCTCGCCCAACCTGCCGGAGATCAACAGCGCCCCGTATTACCTGACAGGCGTTGCGCACACCAAGCCGAGCACCTTGCTCAACGGCACGGCGTCAAGCGTCAAAGTGAATGTGTATAAACCGGCGACCAGCAATGTGCTGGGCAACGTCATCACCGGCGCGGCCACCACGCTGAGCAGCCTGACCCTGGCGCTGGACGCGATGGTCGATGACACCCTGACACGCTTGCTGACGTCGGTTGTCGACCCCCTGTTCGAATCGCTGGGCGTGAGCATGGGGGCTACCGACGTCGGCACCAACCTGAGTTGCAACCTGGGTCAGGCGACACTGGTCATTTAGCTGCCGGTCTGATCGGCGTTGAAGATCGGCAGCTCGATCTGGAATCGAGCACCCTCGCCGACGTTGGCGACGCTGAGCTGGCCGCCCATCTGGTCAACGATGCCATAACTGACGGACAAGCCCAGACCGGTGCCGACCCCCACCGGTTTGGTGGTGAAAAACGGCTCGAAAATGCGCTCCAGCAACCGCGGGTCAATGCCCCCGCCATTGTCCTGAACCGCCAGGCGGATGATGTTTTCATCGCGTTCTGCCTCGACGCTGATCCACGGCTGGAAATCGCGGTCCTTTTCCCGACGCGACAACAAGGCATCACGGGCATTGACCATCAGGTTGATCAACACCTGCTCAAGTT
>Ga0182228_1000218_pt1 | contig 12305 bp, 10 predicted proteins | sample G6R1MG_19_FD_128385 | JGI IMG/M metagenome (GOLD analysis project Ga0182228, IMG submission 128385) | Miscanthus phyllosphere microbial communities from Michigan, USA - G6R3_MAIN_07NOV2016_LD1 MG | ecosystem: Host-associated > Plants > Phyllosphere > Phylloplane/Leaf | place: USA: Michigan... | reverse complement strand
GCCGGGTCTGTGTTCTCTACCGGTCTGCTAACCCGCGTCAAAGTCGCCACCCTTGTTTGTTTAGCAGCAGGCATCTGATCAATATGGCCAAGGCCGAGCTGGAATGCGTCCATAACCCCTGACATCCCTGATGCAACCTAGCAATTCTACGAGTAGCCGCTGCGGTTCCTGCAATGCATTGTGTGCCTGAAGAGGCCTGTCTCGCTAATCAAGACCACTCCGGTTACTCGCCATGTGCCAGCAAACTACTCTGTGCCGTTACCGCTACGACGCGCTTGACCGGCTCGCGACTCGCACGCCTGCGGCAGGGACCCTTGCCCGCTCGTACTATCAGTCCGACACCCTGGTCAGCGAGATTCAGGGCGCAGAACACCTTCGTTTCCTGCATCGCGACCGTCAGTTACTGGCCACGCAGTCAGCGCTGGCCACGCTGTTGATCGGCTCGGATCAACAGCACAGCGTGCTCCACACCGTATCGGCCGGCTTGCCTGACGCTATCGCTTACACCCCCTATGGGCATCGGCAAGCGTTGAACCAACTGCCAGGCTTCAACGGTGAGCGCCCCGACCCATTGACCGGTCATTATCTGCTGGGCAATGGTTATCGCGCCTACAATCCCGTTTTGATGCGTTTCAACAGTCCTGACAGCCTGAGTCCGTTTGGCAAGGGTGGTATGAATGCCTATGCGTACTGCGCGGGTGATCCGGTTAATCGGTCTGATCCGACCGGGCATAAGATAGATGAGAGTCAGATACTTTCATTTGTGTGGATAGGGCTCGGTTTGTTCGGTGCTTACTTGGGTGTAAAAGCGGCTGTTCCTGCGATAAAGGCTGTCGCCAAGGGCAATGCTCCGCTATCAACGAAACTGACAGCTTCCTCGGCACTCGGCCAGATCGCAGCGAGCACCGTGTTTACCGTAAGCCGTGTAATCAACGCGGTCGACCCTGACGGCCCTGCCAAGGATGTTTTGCTCGCGACTGCAATAGGCATGGTGATTCCAGTGCTAGCCGTTAGGACATTCAACCCGCGCATCAAGCGTTGGGAGGATGCAGGGGCAGATATAAAACTGCTCAATGATAGGCGTTCAAGTTTAAAAAGTGAGTTCGCTGATACCGCTAGCGCCATTCGAGGAACACGCCCTTGGGGTGATCCGGCAGACGAATTGAGTCGCATGATGTACTGATACGTTTATCTGTACATGAATTCTCCAGCCTGATTCACCTGAACTCTTACTCCATCATCAGGGAAAGATAATGGCTACCCTCTGCAAGTACACCTACGACCCTCTGGACCGTGTCTCCACATTGAACCCGCTGGCTCAGGCCATCTCCAACCGGTTCTACAACGGCGAGAAACTGATGACCGAGTTGCAGGGCGACAGGCAACGAACCTGTGTCCGCGCAGGCGGCCAGTTACTGGCGCAGCAGAGTCGCGAGGGCGAAGAAGTCGTGACGACGCTGACCGCCGGCGACCTGCGCAACAGCGTTCTGCACGCGAGCGAAGACGGGAGGCAGGCTGATATCGCCTACACGCCGTTCGGGCATCGTCAAGCCGAGCAGGCTATTGCAGAACTACCCGGTTTCAACGGCGAGCAGCCTGACCCGGTAACCGGCCATTACCTGCTCGGCAATGGCTATCGCGCCTACAGCCCGGTGCTGATGCGCTTTAACAGCCCGGACAGTTTTAGCCCCTTTGGTGAGGGTGGGTTGAATGCGTATGCGTATGGGCTAAACAATCCGATCAAATACATAGACCCGACCGGGCATTTTTCGTCTTTCTTAAGTGGGTTTTGGCGGCTGGGTTATTGCTCACTGGAGGTGGGTCAATTTATGTGTCTACTCACGTAAAAGAATCGAATCCAACGCTCAGTGGGGTGCTTATGGGCGTGGGCAGTGTGTTAGCTGTTGCGGGCGTTGGTTTTGCTCTGAGTTCAATTGTAAAGAAGGCTGCTGGAGTGGGGCGTTCAATCCCTGACCTGGAGAGGATCGAGCTTGCTAGCCGGGCCCCTGGTTTGCCAATCAGAAACTCGATAAAATTTACACTTCAATCACCTTGGGAAACCGCTGCTGGGTTGCAGGGCGCACCCTTTACATTGCCACGAGCAAAACTATCATCAAACCTTGCACCGGCAAGGTCGTCTGTTCGCAGAAGAGTTGACCATACATCCAAAAATATAACAGAGCTTAATTTTAAAAAGGCTTTATTTCGTGTCCACAAGATGCCAACGATTACTGAATAGCTGCCGACTAACATTCGCCAGGGTACTGAATCGTTGGCTTAATCGATAAGCTACGTTTAATTTCGGCAGTGACGCTCAAGGCAACGTTCCCGCCGAAATTCGAACCGGCAAAACTCAACATATGCGCTGAGTTCCTTTAGGCCAATCAGTCATTTGAAGGTCTTTCTTGTCTACCCACTTTCTGCCCAGTTAATGAACCCTCCCTCTCGCGCACAGTCGCATACTCACGCTATTCTCTCGCCCTGATCACGCCCGCATCCGGCAGTTGCACAAGGAGTCTGCATGCCCGTTCGTATTTCAAGACTGGTTACGTTCGGTCTGGCTGCTGCATTGGCGGCGCTGGCCGGTTGTGGCGAGGAAAAACCGGCGGCGCCCGAGCTGCCCAGGGTTTATGTGCAGACGGTAAAAAGTGCCGACTTCGCCGCCAGTGTCGCCCTGACCGGTGATGTTCAGGCGCGGGTGCAGACCCGGCTTTCATTCCGGGTCAATGGCAAGATCATTCAGCGTAATGTCGATGTGGGCGACCGGGTCACTGCCCGGCAGGTGCTGGCGCGGCTCGACCCCAAGGATCTGCAGGTCAATGTCGACTCGGCCGCTGCTGCTGTGGCCGCCGAGCAGGCCCGCGTGAATCAGGCCAGCGCTGCTTTCGTCCGACAACAAAAATTGTTGCCCAAGGGCTATACCAGCCGCAGCGAGTATGACTCTGCACAGGCCGCCTTGCGCGGCAGTGAAAGTTCGTTGAAGGCGGCGCAGGCGCAATTGGCCAATGCCCGTGAACAACTGGGTTACACCGCTCTGGTCGCTGACGCACCGGGTGTGATCACCGCGCGTCAGGCTGAAGTCGGGCAAGTGGTGCAGGCCACCATGCCGATTTTCGATCTGGCGCGCGACGGTGATCGCGATGCGGTGTTCAACGTCTACGAGTCCCTGTTCGTCAAGCCGCCCACCGATCAGGCCGTGCAGGTCACGTTGCTCGATAACCCGACTATCAAGGTCAGCGGCAAAGTGCGTGAAGTGACCCCGGCGGTGTCGGCGCAAACCGGCACCTTGCAGGTCAAGATCGCGCTGGACCCGCTGCCTGAAGGCATGGACCTCGGCTCGGTGGTCAGCGTGGCACTGAGCGCACCGGCCAATGCCAGTGTCGAGTTGCCATGGGCGGCGCTGACCAAGGACCTCGGCGAGCAGTTGGGCAAGCCTGCCGTGTGGGTGGTGGACGAGCAGGGCAAGGTCAATCTGCGCAAGGTCACCGTCACCCGTTACCTGACCGCCAAAGTCATCATCGGCGACGGGCTCAAGAGTGGAGAGAAAGTCGTGGTGGCAGGCGGACAGTTGTTACACCCGGACATGCAGGTCGACATTGCCGAACAGCCCAAGCAGCAGAACGCACAGGTGCAGCCATGAAGCGTCTGTCATGCGTAGCGCTGGGCAGCCTTTTGTTGAGCGGCTTACTATTGAGCGGTTGTGGCAAGGATGAAACACCTCCTGAACCGGTGCGTCCTGTCGTCTTTGTCGAAGCCCGACCTGAGTCCGTCCAGGATTTCGGGCGCTTTGCCGGCAATATCCAGGCGCGTTATCAAAGTGTGCTGGGCTTTCGGGTCGCGGGGCGCATCGCCCGGCGCGACGTCGACGTAGGCGCTGAAGTCAGGAAAGGCGATTTGCTCGCAACCCTCGATCCGACCGATCAACAGAATACAGTGCGTGCCCGGCAGGGCGACCTGGCCAATGTTCAGGCGCAGTACATCAACGCTCAGGCCAATGCTCGCCGCCAGCAGGAACTGTTCGATCGCGGCGTCGGTGCCCAGGCGCAACTGGACATTGCCCTGACCGATCTGAAGACCGCCAGCTCGTCGCAGGAACAGGCCAAAGCCGCGGCTCAACAGGCCCGCGACCAATTGAGTTACAGCGAGCTGCGCAGTGATCACGACGCAGTGGTCACCGAATGGAAAGTCGAAGCCGGGCAGGTGGTGACAGCCGGTCAGGAGGTCGTGACCCTGGCGCGGCCGGACATCAAGGAAGCGGTGATCGACCTGCCCGATATACTGGCCGACCAATTGCCGTCCGACGTGGTATTCACCGTCGCCAGTCAGCTGAATCCGGAAGTGAACACCACCGCCACCCTTCGTGAAATCGAACCCCAGGCCGACCGCACGACGCGTACTCGTCGTGCGCGTCTGTCGCTGGCGCAAACACCAGCGGCGTTCCGCCTGGGCACGGCCATCAGCGTGACGCTCAGTTCGACCATCACACCGCGCATGCGCCTGCCGATCAATGCCCTGCAGGAAGTCGATGGCAAGCGCCAGATCTGGATCGTCGATTCGCAGAGCCAGACGGTTAACCCCAGAGCCGTCACTATTGCCAGCCGTGACAGCGACTCTTTCGTGCTGACCGATGGCGTCAAAGCGGGTGAAAAAGTGGTGAGCGCGGGCGTCAACAGCCTCAAGCCGGGCCAGAAAGTCAAAGTCGATGAGGAAAGCCCGCGATGAAAGGGAATTTCAATTTATCCGAGTGGGCCATCAAGCATCAGTCGTTCGTCTGGTACCTGATGTTCGTCGCGCTGTTGATGGGCGTGTTTTCCTACATGAAGCTTGGGCGCGAGGAAGACCCGTCTTTCACCATCAAGACCATGATTATCCAGACCCGCTGGCCGGGCGCGACGGTGGACGAGACCCTTGAGCAGGTCACCGACCGCATCGAGAAGAAGCTCGAAGAACTGGACTCGCTGGACTACGTGAAGAGCTACACACGACCGGGCGAGTCCACAGTCTTCGTGTACCTGCGTGACACCACCAGTGCCAAGGCGATACCGGAAATCTGGTATCAGGTGCGCAAGAAGGTCGATGACATTCGTGGCCAGTTCCCGCAGGGGCTGCAAGGCCCGTCGTTCAACGACGAGTTCGGCGATGTATACGGCTCGATCTATGCGTTTACCGCAGACGGTTTCTCGATGCGTCAGTTGCGGGACTACGTCGAGAAGGTTCGCGCCGACATCCGCGACGTGCCTGGCCTGGGCAAGGTCGAGATGATCGGTCAGCAGGACGAAGTGGTGTACCTGAACTTCTCGACACGCAAACTCGCAGCATTGGGCATCGACCAGAGCCAGGTGGTGCAAAGCCTGCAATCGCAGAACGCGGTGACGCCTGCCGGTGTTATCGAAGCCGGGCCGGAGCGGATCTCGGTACGCACCTCCGGGCAGTTCGCGTCCGAGAAGGATCTGGCTGCGGTCAATCTGCGCATCAATGACCGTTTTTACCGTCTGAGCGACATTGCTGACATCACCCGCGGCTACACCGATCCGCCCAAGCCACTGTTCCGCTTCGATGGCAAACCGGCGATCGGCCTGGCCATCGCGATGCAGAAGGGCGGCAACATCCAGTCCTTCGGCAAGGCGCTGCACGAACGTATGGACGCTACCACAGCGGAGCTGCCAGTCGGCATTGGTGTGCACAAGGTCTCGGATCAGGCCGAGGTGGTGAACAAGGCTGTGGGCGGCTTCACCAGCGCGTTGTTCGAGGCGGTAATTATCGTGCTGTTGGTCAGCTTCGTCAGTCTTGGGTTTCGCGCAGGGTTGGTGGTTGCGTGTTCGATTCCGCTGGTACTGGCGATGGTGTTCGTGTTCATGGAATACAGCGGCATCACCATGCAACGGATTTCCCTCGGCGCGCTGATCATCGCCCTCGGCCTGCTGGTGGATGACGCCATGATTACCGTGGAAATGATGGTCACACGGCTGGAAATGGGCGAATCCAAGGAGCAGGCCGCGACGTACGCCTACACCTCGACAGCGTTCCCGATGCTCACCGGTACGCTGGTGACTGTGGCTGGCTTTGTGCCGATCGGACTGAACAACAGCTCGGCGGGGGAATACACATTCACACTTTTTGCCGTGATTGCCGTGGCGATGCTGGTGTCGTGGGTGGTTGCCGTGCTGTTTGCGCCGGTGATCGGCGTGCACATTCTGAGCGCCAACATCAAGCCCAAATCCGAAGAGCCGGGCCGCATAGGCCGGGCATTCAACGGCAGCATGCTCTGGGCCATGCGTCATCGCTGGCTGGCGATTGCCATCACGGTAGGGTTGTTCGCCGCGTCGCTGTTCTCCATGCAGTTCGTGCAGAACCAGTTCTTCCCGTCTTCGGACCGCCCGGAAATACTGGTCGACCTGAACCTGCCGCAGAACGCCTCGATCAACGAGACGCGCAAGGTAGTGGATCGTTTTGAAGCGAGCCTCAAGGACGATCCGGACATCGAGCGCTGGAGCACCTACATCGGCCAGGGCGCGTTGCGTTTCTACCTGCCGCTCGATCAGCAGCTGGAAAATCCGTTCTACGCCCAGCTGGTGATTGTCAGTAAAGGCCTGGAGGAGCGTGGCGCGTTGACTGCCCGTCTGCAAAAACGCCTGCGTGATGACTTCGTCGGCATCGGGTCCTATGTGCAGGCGCTGGAAATGGGCCCGCCGGTGGGTCGTCCGTTGCAGTATCGCGTCAGCGGCGAGAACATCGACAAGGTACGCCAGCACGCTATCGAACTGGCTACGCTGCTCGATCACAATCCGCATGTGGGCGAAGTGATCTACGACTGGAACGAGCCGGGCAAGGTCCTGCGCATCGACATCAACCAGGACAAGGCCCGGCAGTTGGGTCTGTCGTCGGAAGACGTCGCCAAGCTGATGAACAGCGTGGTCAGTGGTTCTACCGTGACCCAGGTGCGCGATGATATCTACCTGATCAACGTGATCGGGCGTGCTGAAGATGCCGAGCGCGGCACACCGGAAACCCTGCAGAACCTGCAGATCGTGACGCCGACCGGCACGTCGATCCCGCTGCTGGCGTTCGCCACGGTCGGTTACGAGCTGGAGCAGCCATTGGTCTGGCGCCGCGATCGCAAGCCGACCATCACGGTGAAAGGCGCCGTCCGCGATGCAATTCAGCCGACTGATCTGGTCAAGCAGCTGCAACCGGAAATCGACAAGTTTGCCGCAGGTCTGCCGGTCGGCTACAAGGTTGCAACCGGCGGTACGGTCGAAGAAAGCAGCAAGGCGCAGGGGCCGATTGCCAGCGTTGCGCCGCTGATGCTGTTCCTCATGGCGACGTTCCTGATGATTCAGTTGCACAGCATTCAGAAGATGTTTCTGGTGGCCAGTGTCGCGCCTCTGGGGCTAATCGGTGTGGTGCTGGCGCTGATCCCGACGGGGACGCCACTGGGGTTCGTGGCGATTCTCGGGGTGCTGGCGCTGATCGGCATCATCATCCGCAACTCGGTGATTCTGGTGACCCAGATCGATGCCTATGAGCGCAGTGGGTATCTGCCTTGGGACGCTGTGGTCGAAGCCACCGAGCATCGCCGTCGTCCGATCCTGTTGACGGCGGCAGCGGCCAGCCTGGGCATGATTCCAATCGCCCGTGAGGTGTTCTGGGGGCCGATGGCCTACGCCATGATCGGCGGCATCATCATCGCCACGCTGCTGACCTTGCTGTTCCTGCCAGCGTTGTACGTGGCCTGGTATCGCATCAAGGAACCGACCGACGAACAGCGTCGCGAAGCGGCTGACAAGGATGACGGCGAGCACGCGCAGCCAGCGCATTGAGGTCGGCATGCCCTGCCGCCTGTGGGCAATCAGTCGGTCTCGTCTGCGTCTTTGACGTCGATCGTGGACAGGCTGAGGTTGGCGAACCGTACCGGGCCGTACGGTGAAGCCAGCCTTGAGTTTGAGAGCGAGAAGCGGAACGTGTTCGAAGGCGCCGACAGATTCACGAAGCATTTTTCAAGCGCTTCTCCGAACGTAACGTCGCCTGAAAAATGTTCCCACTCTTCAGTGGCGAGGCCAATGACCGGTGTCAGATTCAGCGCGCCCTCTTTGTTGTAACCTCCCACGGCTATAACAAAGAGCGCCTCGTCTAATTTCAGGTCTGCGCTGTGCACATCGAACTCGATATGCAGGGTAGAGTCAGGCAGCGCATTGATAAATTGGCTTACGGTCACTCCAGTCGCATCCAGTTTGATGCTCTGCCCATCCCCTGCGGGCCAAGGCTTGAAGTCAGGATCAAAGCCCTCCGGTGCTGCCCAGTACTTGAGATCGTCGCTGAAGTTGCCGTTTTTCACGAATTCGGTCGCCATGATCAGTTCCTTTGATCGGTTCAAATGGATTCCATTGCCAGCCGCCTGCGTAGGCGGATGGGAGTCCATCCTAAGGCGCGTGAGTATTTGCCGATACTGTCAGAAGTAACAGCACGCGGACTGCACAGCGCCGGACATCACTGACGCCGCCAGACACTCGCCAGCCACGGCTGCTGCTCTCTCGGCAATCCGGCGGGGCGGTAGTAATGCTCCAGTTCGATAAAGCCGGCTTCGGTCAGCAATGTGCGCCATGATTCCAGGTCGTGATAAGCGCCGTAACGCTCGCCGTTCCAGCCTTCCTGATTCTCACCACGGGGGTTGGAGCTGAACAGCACGCCGCCCGGCTTGAGCGCGTCATGCAACTGACGCAGGACGCGCGGCAGCTCCTGTTTGGGGATGTGAAACAGCACCGCGTTGGCGAAAACGCCATCGAAGCGGCCGTGCGGCAGGTCGAGTCCGAGGAAGTTTTGTTGCAGCACTTCGCATCCGGTCTCGGCACGGGCCATCTCGGCGAAACGTTCGGACCCGTCGAGCCCGACCGCCACATGGCCCATCGCGGTAAACGTTTTCAGGTCGCGGCCCGGCCCGCAGCCGAAATCGAGAATCTGCCAGGGTGCCGGTCCTTCGATATGCCGCAGCAGGGCGTCGATGTTCTGACTGACGTCGTGGTCGCGGGTGCCTTCGCGAAAGTCGTCGGCCACGCGGTTGTAATTGTCGAGGGTCGCGGAGGTGATCTGCGCAAGGGTCTGTGGATCGAGTTTCATCAAGGGCGGTCCGGTAAAGGAAGACCGCCAATATACCCTCGCTGCGTTGCGGCTGCTCAGCGCCTGTCGAAGCTGCGTGCCAGCCGGTCCCCGCCCAGCTGCACCAGCGCGACGACCGCTACCAGCAAGACAATTACTGTCAACATCACCTGCGTGTCGAAGCGCTGATAGCCATAGCGATAGGCAATATCGCCCAGCCCGCCTGCGCCGATGGCACCGGCCATGGCCGATGAGTTGATCATGGTCACCAGCGTGATCGTAAAGCCGCCGACGATACCGGGACGCGCCTCCGGCAGCAGCACATGCCAGATGATATGCCAGCGCCGACAGCCCATCGCTTGCGCGGCCTCGACCAGACCATGATCGACCTCCCGCAGGCTCACTTCAGCGACCCGCGCAAAGAATGGCGTGGCGGCAATGGTCAGCGGCACGACGGCTGCCCATACGCCATACGTGGTGCCGACGATCATCCGCGTGAACGGAATCAGCGCGACCATCAGGATCAGAAACGGAATCGAACGAAACAGGTTCACGAAGCCACCCAGCACCCGGTTGATCCCCGGTGCTTCGTAGATGCCGCCTTTGGAGCTGGTGACCAGAATCACTGCCAGCGGAATGCCCAGCAGCAGTGCGATCAATGACGACACACCGACCATCAGAAACGTGTCGAGGGTGCCTTGCAGCAAGCGATCAACCCACATAACCCAATACCTCCGCGCGTGGCGCCAGTGTGCGGGCGCGCGCCAGCAGTTCTTCCCGGCTGTGTGGCGAGCCGGCAACCGACAGAATGAGATGCCCGATGGGCCGCTCCTGAATCCGCTCGACGCCGCCCTGCAGCAATTGCACCTTGCCGCCCAGCGCGGCAAACAGCGCGGCCAGATCCGGCCCTTCGTCACTGACACCGGTGAAATGCACGTCCAGCAGCAGGGCCGCATCGGATCGTTGCGGCTGATCGCTCAGGCGCTCTGCCCACTCTTTCGGCAGCCCGGTTTGCAGCGGAGCCAGCAAGGTTTTGCTGACGTCGTGCTGCGGGTCGCCAAACACCTGCCATACCGGCCCCTGCTCGACGACTCGCCCCTGTTCCAGCACCACCACGCGGTGGCAGATATCACGGATAACCGCCATTTCATGGGTGATCAGCACGATGGTCAGGCCCAGGCGCTGGTTGATCTCGCGCAGCAGGCCGAGGATCGACTGGGTGGTTTCCGGGTCCAGTGCCGAAGTGGCTTCGTCGCACAACAGAATCGCCGGGTCGTGTACCAGCGCGCGGGCGATGCCGACACGCTGTTTCTGCCCGCCGGACAGTTGCGCGGGGTACGCCTTGTGCTTGTCCTGCAAACCCACCAGTTCAGCAACTGCGCGACCTTGCGCGCGCGTTGCCCCTTGGGTACACCGGCGACCTTGAGCGGCAGTTCGACGTTCTGCCAGACGGTCTTGGCCGACATCAGGTTGAAGTGCTGGAAGATCATGCCGATGCGTCGGCGTAGCTCCACCAGCTTGTCTTCATCGAACTCGCCGATGTCCACCTGATCGATCAATACGCGACCGCTGCTCGGTTGTTCCAGGCGATTGATGGTGCGGATCAATGAGGATTTGCCTGCGCCGCTGCGGCCGATAATGCCGAAGATCTCGCCGCGCTGGACGGCCAGATCGATATTGCCCAGCGCCTCCACCGTGCCTTGCTTGCCGTGATAGGTCTTGCCCAGGTTGATGAAGCGCACATGCGCGCGATTCAGCTCCGGGTGCAGCTCGGCCTGTTGCGCCCGTTGACCTGCGCCCGCAGTGTCGAGTGGCCGCTGGCGTTGCGCGGTCGCAGTCATTCTTTCCACCCGGCCTGATAAAGCTTGCCGTTGACCTTGTCCAGCGAAGCGCGGACGACCGGTGAGTGTTGGTAAATGTCGACGAATTTCGCCAGCCGCGGGTCATCCTTGTGATCAGGTTTGATCACGAACTGAATCACGTATTCCGGGTGGTCCAGGCCGTCGAACAGGATCGCCGAGTCAGCGGGAAAGGTCTTGGCCAGACGGATGTAGGCGGGGTAGCCCTGCACCAGATCGGCATCGTCGTAGGCTCGCACCAGTTGCACGGCTTCGACCTGTATGAGCTTGAGTTTTTTCGGGTTGGCCGTGATGTCTTCTTCGGTGGCCTTGTAACCAACACCTTCCTTGAGCGTGATCAGCCCGGCCTTGGCCAGCAGTTGCAGGCCGCGTCCGCTGTTGATCGGGTCATTGGCGATGGCCACGGTGGCGCCGGTCGGCAGCTCATCGAAGCTTTTGTACTTTTTCGAGTACAGACCTACGTTGTTGATGATCCCCGGTGCGTAAGGCACCAAACCGAAGCCAGCGGCTTCGTTGGCATTGGTCAGGAACGGGATGTGCTGAAAATAATTCACGTCGATATCGCCGGCAGCGAGGCTGACGTTGGGCGCGATCCAGTCGGTGAACTCGACCAGCTCGACCTTCAGGCCCTGCTTGCCAGCCTCTTCGACAGCGGCTTCCAGCGGTATCGCGAAGGCTGCCGTGGTCCCGACTTTCAGGGGTTTATCGTCAGCGTAAGCGGTCAGGGTCAACAGGCCGAGGGCCAGTGCAGCGAGGGTTTTGCTCATGATGTGGTCCTTTTAAAAATACCTAAGTCTCGTTCCCACGTCTTGCGCTTATCGATCCTGTGGGAGCGAGCTTGCTCGCGAATAGGCCAGTGCAGCCACAGAGAGCAGGGCGTCTGGCCAATCGCTTTCGCGAGCAAGCTCGCTCCCACAAAATCTGTGTACAACGCCAAGCGCTTCAGCGTGGGTGCGCATGTCGTCACCAATTACGCTGGTGTGCATCCCCCCGCAGCGCATCGGTCCTGTGGGAGCGAGCTTGCTCCCGAATAGGCCAGTGCAGCCGCAGAAAACAAGGCGTCTGGGCAATCGCTTTCGCGAGCAAGCTCGCTCCCACGAGACTTGTGTACAACGCCAGGCGCTTTAGCGTGGGCGCGCATGTCGTCATCAATCACGCTGGTGTGCATCCCCCGCAGCGCATCGCTCCCACAAAATCTGTGTACAACGCCAGGCGCTTCAGCGTGGGGCGCATGTCGTCATCAACTACGCCGGTGTGCATCCCCGTAGCGCATCGGCCCTGTGGGAGCGAGCTTGCTCGCGAATAGGCCAGTGCAGCCGCAGAAAACAGGGCGTCTGGCCAATCGCTTTCGCG
>Ga0182228_1000216_pt1 | contig 12460 bp, 10 predicted proteins | sample G6R1MG_19_FD_128385 | JGI IMG/M metagenome (GOLD analysis project Ga0182228, IMG submission 128385) | Miscanthus phyllosphere microbial communities from Michigan, USA - G6R3_MAIN_07NOV2016_LD1 MG | ecosystem: Host-associated > Plants > Phyllosphere > Phylloplane/Leaf | place: USA: Michigan... | reverse complement strand
GGGGGAAAGGACAATAGCCCGTTCGAAAAAAAGAACGCGCGCAAAGAGGTGTGTGGTTTTTTGATCAGCGACGAACCTGAACGCAAGGCAGCCGCAGTGTGATCAGGCAGCGCATAAAAGCCGTGAGCGACCACTGAGCAACCGGCGAAGGTCACGATCAACCTCAAGGCATTGCCGAACGACCCGATCATCGTCCTGGCCGGGTCGTGGCTGATCGACTTCGACAGCGGCATGACCACCGCAGGGCCCGGCGCAGGTTTTAACCCACGCCTGTAGCGCTATCGATAATCCGGAAGCGTGAAAGACTGCACCGCCGGGGTCAGCGCCCTGGCAGCACGTTTGCTGATAAAGGGCGTTGCCACCAGCCGCTGCACGGCGCGCAGGATCTTCACCCCGGTCTGACTGCGAGGATGGACCAGACGCGGAACAAGTTTCGGCACGCTCTGCGACTTTTTCACCACAGGGCGCAGGACATATTCGTACGCGGCAAGCGCCTCGGTAATGGTGTCGGTCCTGGTGAGTTCGCCCGCCAGCACATACGCCCCAATCAGCGCAAGCGAAGCACCGACCCCACCCAGTGGCGTGACACACCACGCCGCATCGCCCAGCAGTACCACCGGGCCATTCGACCAGCGATCGATCTTCACCTGACGCAAGTCATCGAACCAGAAATCCTCCGCAGCCTCCATCCCCTCCAGCAGACGAGGCACCTCCCAGCCCGCGCCTGCAAACGACGCGCGAAGAAACGCCTTCTGCTCGGCAACACTGTTACCAACCGTCGGGTGGCTACGGCCGTGCACATTAAAGAACGCACGCGTCGTACCGCGATTGTCCGGACGAACGCCCGCACTGCGACCGCCCACCGCGTTGTACCAGCGCGCGGTCTGGCTATCGGTCGGCGCACGAGGCACGGTAAAGAACGCGCTGGCCAGGTCCATCCGGCGCGGCTGATTCTCGCCGGGGAACACCAGCTCCCGCGTGCGCGAACCGACACCTTCAGCAATGATCAACAGATCAAAACGCTCCTCGCCACCGCCCTCGAACGTGACCGACACGCCCTCCGCATCGTGCTCGACCGAGACGATACGATCACCAAAGCGATAGAACGCATCAGCAGACGACGCCTCATACAGCAGACGCGCAAGATCACCGCGCAACACCTCAAGCTCAGCCGTCGGGCCGTCTCCGTCCAGACCGGCCAGATCAATTTTCGCCGCCGTGCGGTTGTCTTCATCGACCCACGCAAGCCCCGTCTCGCCGGTATTGAGACCCTTCACCGCCTGCTCAAGCCCCATCAGGCGCAAGACCTCCCGAGCCGCGCCCCGCACATCCACATTCTGCCCGCCATCACGAAAGGCAGGCGCCTGCTCGACAACCGTGACATCGCAATCGCGCTGCGCCAGCCACCAGGCCGAGGCACACCCCGCGATACTGGCCCCGGTAATAAGAACGCGGCACGGGCTGCGCTCGATGCTTTTGAACTGATTGATAAGAGGCCCTCGGTGAGAACGAACTGACGGAGTGGTATGGGGAGCATCATGCACCACCACGCAGCCGTGCCGAAAGCGCAGGTCTGATCCTTTGTGGGCGCTAATGGGTGTGGGCTGATGAAAGGCTGTCGCGGGGCGCGCTGGGTGATTTGTGTCTCGCACCGCCCGCAACTGGACGCCCCGTACCCATGTGAGTATCATGGCGCCCGCGTCGCACCAGTAGCTCAGCTGGATAGAGTACTGCCCTCCGAAGGCAGGGGTCGTGGGTTCGAATCCCGCCTGGTGCGCCATATTTTGCAGTCTGGATGTGTCTTGAGTTGTGGACAGTCCAGGAAATGCTCGAAGCCCGCCTTGTGCGGGCTTTTTTGTTTTTGGGTTTAGCAATTCTCAAGATATGTCGGCATCCACCATCCGTGAGCATTCCGACAGCCTCCTAATGGTTGGTGAGATCAGCATGTGCGATCCGCGCATCGCCGACTCGCGCAGGCACAATGCGGACCTGTTGGATCAGAAGATCAATCGCCGCGAGACCCTCATCAACAGCCATTCCCTGATGGCGGGATACGTCGAGGCCATGAACACCTGGAAAGTCGATGAGCAGGATCTGAATGAAAAACGTCAGAGCCTCAGCACCCGTCTGGAACAGATCAAACAACGAGCGGTAGAGGACATGGCCAAAGCCCGGCAGGCCGAAACGAACGCCGCGACTGCGTATGCATAGGCCGTGGCATGGGGCGACACCGAAGGCGAAAAGACCGCCAACGCCGATGCGTAAAAAGCCGCAAAAAACCTGGCAACCGCCGCCGAACATGATCGTCGGCAAGGCCTGATCATATCCGCGCTGGAGCAGGAGCTGCTCACCGTAGATCGATACATCGCCGAAGCGCAGGAAAAGCACAAGGGCATAGAACGCGACGCCCTGTGGCTCTCACAGACAGTGCTGGAAGAGAAATGGAACGAGGCTGCTAAGACACTCTTCGATGTAGGCGGAAGGCTCTGGGCGATTTACAACCTGCTCGGCATTGATCAAGTGAGCTTGCTGAAGTTGGCCGTTCCACAAGCAGGCGAAAGGGTCGGGAATTGGACGTGGCATGAACTATCCTACCGGGCGCGCAGATACAGCGCGCAGGATCTGCTTCAGCTCAAGAATATCTCGACACCTCAACAGGCTGCACTCGTGAGCCAACTGGAGCACCGAGCGGATGAAAGCAGTGAACAAGCCACTACAAAACAGCACGAGCTGGGCTGACACGCTCATGGAAAGCAGAATACGGCGCTGACGCTGTCGAAGGATGGTTGAAGAAATAAAGCCGCCTCACCTAAAAAAGGGCCCAGCAGGGCCCTTTTTGCTGTTCGCCCATAACCCACCAAATCACCAGACAGCTCTAAGCCGGATTGACGAACAACCTGCACAGCCGTGATTTTTCATAGCAAAAATGGAAGGTCGCGTTCGGCCAAAAGCCGACGTCCGGTCTCGGCCGTACGCCCTCCTGCAAGCTCACAGCGGCTGCAATGTATAAATATGTCTTAGAGATCGCTTATCAGTGCGTCACCAAGGACACAACGGCAATATGATCCGCCTGCACTACGGGACGAGATCAATGAGGACGACCCGGACGTTGTTGGCATGCTGCAGAACCCCCGAGGCCTGTAGTCAGATGGGGAGCGCTGTGAAATGATCGAAGCTATAGCCCTGACACTCCAAGCGAAGGAACTGCTTATGCCAGTGATGAATTTGTTCATAGATACAAATATTTTCTTGAATTTCTACACCTATCCCGACGATGACGACGGAGTCATAGATGAATTACTGGAAAATATCGGCCCGAACAAGATAGTTTTGCATCTTCCAAAACAGGTAGAAAATGAGTTTGAGCGAAACCGAGAATCAAAGCTCCATGGCGCTGTCACAGAATTTCAGGGTAGTAAATTCCCCAATGCGGTACCGAACCATATGCGAGGAACGGAGGCCGCCAGAAATTATCAGGAAGCTATAAAAATTGCAGAATCCGCAAAGAAGACTTTAATAGCGAACGCTACAGGTTTAGCGCTGCAGAATGACTTGCCTGTCGATAAAAAAATAACTGAAATATTCAATAAGTCACAAAAATACGACGAGGATGATGCGACCTTTAAGCTTGCGATTGAGCGCTCCCAACGAGGTAATCCTCCGGGCAAAGGAGAAAGCGTTGGTGACAGATACAATTGGGAGGTCCTACTTAAGCATGTACCAGCGGGAGATCTACATATCGTCTCTAAGGATGGTGACTATGCATCACCTCTAGCAAACCTAGACAAAAGAACAGTCAAAGCCAAGCGCTACCTTTCCGAGGAGTGGTCAAAGAAAAAAGAAGATGGATCTCTCCACATCTATACAAACATTAAGTCCGTAATTGCCCATTACAAGAAACTCGTACAACAGCCTGAGATCCCAGAGCCGCCGCCAATGGACCTTGACGCAACGCCGCCACCTCCAATACCCCCTGTTCCAATACTTGCTCCACCTCCTCCGGTGCATGGAGTGGCGGCAGTCGGTGTACCAGAGGAAGTGCCGGACCGATTACAAAGTCCTGAGTATTTAGCTGTCATTAACCAGAAAAATGAAGCGATTGAATACCTAAAGGAGAGTGGCAGCTTCTCTACAACTCATGTGGCCATCTCTAAGCTGGCCAATTATTTGGGATATTTTGATGCGTCCGACGCAACAAAACTGTTCAATGCAGCTTTAGAAAACGCTCAAGTGGGATGGATAATCTCCGATGATGATGTTTATGACTTTTACGTTAAGCTAGCGAACGAGTTTCTAACAGTTATTGAGCCTGATCTCGCAAGTCAAATTGTTGATCTGATGGGACTCGTGCCTGCCCCTCCGCCGCCACCGCCACCGCCACCTCTCCAATCATAGAAGCGCCTGTTAATTCCTAAATTTCGGATAGGCACATGGCCTGAGCCAAGCTCAACTCAGAGCTGGGCCAGGCTAAACGCCTAGCGCACTCTTGCGCTACACCAAGGCCGGCGAATTGCTGGCCGAGCTGCGTGGTCTGCATCGACCGGATTCGGCTCAAAGCTGACTGTGACGACATTCAAAAAACCACCCAATGCGGTCGGTAAACTGAGCTAAGGTAAGCGAACGAGGGGCTGCGCATATCGGGATTTATGGTATTTACCGTTAGGAAGCGGCTTTGGCTTACTCCCGATTTAATGGCACAGTAGTTAGTAGCTCTATTGGCCTGACAAAAAGTCAGTTCCCCATCGTGACTAGCCAAATCGCTCGGAGACCCAGGGGCGGGAGGGCCATGCGTAAACGAGAACTGTACCTAGCGGTAGGTGTACTTCATGGAGCGCTTACGTTTACTCTTGGCCAGTTCAACGTGTGACAATGCGGGTAACTATCGCCCACGTCGCGCGCCGTACGTCCAAAAACCGCGCTTTTTCTGCCGGTTAGCTCTACGTTAGCGGTCAGCCTGAGTCGAGTTTTTAAGGAAGTCATATGAGAAAACCAAGAATATTTATAGCTTCAGCGGTGGAAAGTTTGGATGTGGCTGATGCATTCAACGTAAATCTAGATCATCAGGCTGAGGTAACGGTTTGGAAGAATGGGTTTAACCTTTCTCAGAACACGATTGACTCTCTGGTAAAAATGGCGGAATCAGTGGATTTCGCAATTTTCATTTTCACACCAGATGATATTGTAGAAATCAGAGACCAAAAAAAGCACATCGTCCGAGACAATGTGCTTTTTGAGCTAGGCCTATTTGTCGGTACTTTAGGTAAAGATCGGTGCTTCATCGTTAAACCTCGAGACACCGAGCTGCATTTCCCGACTGACCTTTTAGGTCTTACACCTGCAGATTACAATGGTGAAAGGTCTGATGGAAATTTAGAGGCAGCTGTAAATCACCCATGTGTACTAATCAAGAAGGAAGTGGCAAATTTAGGCTTACTTTCACAGGATCTAAATATTCAGACAAAACCGCGGAGAAAGGCTGGATACAATTATAAACTTGGCGACGTTGAGCATCGTCTATTGGCAAAAGTTCTTGAAAGCTATGCTAGCTCACCGGATGGTGTATCTGTATGGAGTACATTCAACGATCTGAAAGGGGTTGAGCAGGGGATACTGAGTTTAGCGGCGATTAAGCTAGAAAGGGTCGGATTTCTAGATAAGAGTATCGCTATAGATCACGAGTATAATGGCTCTGAATATTATGCGTTCTCAATAACTGCCGACGGGATAGATTATCTGCTCCAGAATGAGGAGCTGCTTCACAAAGCAAATAAAAAGGTAGATGCAGTTGATTTCGATACAGACATTCCATTCTAGATTTATGCGCTATTACGGAGTATTTTTACAGCAAAGTAAAAGCAATATAGCTGTAATTAAATACATGTGAACAACTGGTTCAAATCGTTGGCGCACTAACCTGGACGGACTGAGGCGCACCCCTTAGTTTAATAATTATGCAAACAAGAAGATCAACGCTGTAGCCAAGTCCTGACTTATGCGATGACACATTCGGGCCTGATGGTAATGGCTTTACAATGTCGCGCGATTCTGTCGCAGGTACTCGACTATGTGCGACGTAAGATGCGAAAAATGTGGCATTGAGATGGAGGGATGTTAATCCAATACCTGTCACGACTGACCAGTACTGGTCGATTGCTACCTATCTTGAGGGGCAGCAAGCAGCCAATAGCTGTCGGTCATCGATATCACTGCTTTAATCTGTACCCGGTTGCGCCTTGTCTAAACGCCGAACAAAAGGTGCGAAATACTCGAAAATTGACAAAACTATCGATTGAGCACTAATAAGTGCCCTCAGATGGCCCCGTACCAGCACATACAACTCATATCACGGGCACTGGGAATCTGATGAACCGGTCTGGCGAGGATATAGTCAGAGAATGGGTTGCACGGGAAATAGCAACGTAAAAGAGTTTCGCCTGAGCATTCCTCTCACGAAGAAAATGAGAGGCATCAGGAACTACCACATGATCAAACTCCAAGCCCTTTAGCAGCAGAGGGGTCGAAACCGTTCTTGTCGGCATACGTCTCCCAACAAGACTAGCGCGCTGCCTAGTGCTATCAGCAGCCTCAGCCATTGACCCGACACGTAATGACGCCAGTTCTCCAAACGCTCGCTCCGCGTCCCTCCAGAGCTCTGAGCGATAAAGTTTCCATCGGAGGTGCCGCCTGCAAAGCTTCAGTATTTGCAATGCTTGCTCAGCGCCGCTCCCCTCTCCAAGGGAAAGGGCCAGTTCTCGAATTGCGGTTATTGTTGCAAGAGTCTCAGGCCCGTCCGTCTCGCCATTCGCAAGCCGACGCTTATGAAAGCAGTCATTCAATAAGCTTTGAAGGGAATGCTTTCGCTGCTCGCCATCGGCTGCAAGGTCCCAATCTCCAGCAAGTTGACCAAGTCGGTTTGCTGCAACCTCTTCGATTGCCTGGTAGCCACCATTGGCTGCGCTGGCTAACCGATAGCAAATCGTTTTATTGCAATGAATTGCTGCAGAGCTACCCTCTCGACCATCAATTCCATCGAAGAGAGTTCCCATATCAAAAGCATCACCTGAAGCACGATAGCTTATACGGGGATCCGCAAGATCAATCTGGTAGCCGCGCATTAGTTGCTCACGCACTTCAGCAATCCACTCGCCTAGAGCCGGATTTTTTCCCGCCCAGCGGTAAGGAATGTCCAGCGTCCCTGCAAGGGGGAAGTCCTGATGAATCTCCCCTGCCCATTGCAGATTTGCGCCTGCGAACTCGAAAATTCCTTGCATCGGATCCCCAAAAATGGTCGTGGGAACGCATCTAGACAAGGCCACGGAAAGTTGATGCTGGAGTTGCCCGCAATCTTGGTATTCATCAATAAGAATTCGGTCATAGGATGCGATTATAACGTCTTGAATTGCTGACACATCCAATGCTTGGATCACACCTCGATAGAGTTGATCCCACTCTGCTCCGTTCCTTGGTGTACCCCCAGGCGGACGAGCGACGCCCGGAAATGAGTGCGCATAGCGCATACACCACCCTGCTATGGTATCGACCGCTACCGAGCGAAGAGACACCCCATGGCGCATCAGTCGAGCGCGTATGGCATGAACCCCCGCATGAGTATGAGTCAAAATAAGAGCGCGCCGCCCAAGCGCGGCAATGCTGGTAATAATCTCGGTTTTGCCATGGCCAGCAGGCGCAACAACCGCTGCGTTACCAAGCGCTACCAGTTCGTAAGGATCAGGCATACAACCACCCCTCTACATGCGCAAGTGCAATCGCAAGCGGTGAGGCTCGATTATCTTCCGCAATAGACCAAACAATTGGAGCGATATCTCTGCTGATACGAGCATCTTTAAACCACTTCTTACGACCAGCCACTCCTGCTAGGCGTTCTCGAAGCTGCTGGTCATCGAGAGCTGTATGCAGCAATTCCCAAGTTGCAAAATCCTCCGCGACTGTTAATCGATTCATATCGCCGATTGCAGGAAAAATGCTGTCATTGATCGGGTCGACGCCCCGTTCTCCTCGGGCATGATCAAGCAGTCGCTGAACCTGCAGCGCTGAAGCCTCATAGAAAATGGCTTGTTCTGTATTTAGCGAGTTCCCGTACTCAAATACCGACACCTCAGCAGCATCAAGTTCAGCCCTTTCTTCAGCTGTGAGGGGTACGTCTGAGTCACGGAACAAGGCGACTCGATAGCCTAGCCCTACCAGAGCAACAGTTAACGAAACGGCTTCTGCACCGTTGCCATTTGCAATGGCAGAGCCAAGTTGCTCAATTGGCTTTAGATCATGTCTATCAGGCCAGAACTCGCGAATCCCGAGCAGCAGCCCGACCTCTGTCATTCCCTCAGTAACAAGAATCTTCCTAGCGAATAGTGCGCGAGGTGTATGCCTCATGAGGGCCTGAATGGTATCAGGGGAAATAGGAGGGACTACCGTTAGTAAGCGGTCCCCAGCACTGAGCTGACATACATATAGGCTAGTAGCGGATGCCTCTCCTAGCGCGACATCCGAGTGAGTTGTCATCAATATCTGGCCAAGGGGACGACCCGCCTCAGCGGCAGTTCGCTGGTCAGCTTTCAACTGTGCAATTGCACCAATAATGCGGTGAGGTTCAAGGCCGTGCTCGATTTCATCGATAAGAATGATGGCCCCTTCTGGAACGGCTGATTTTTGGATGGCCAGCGTTGCAAGCCTACGCGTTCCTAAGCCTGCGAGCCGCAAAGGAACTCCGTTGTCGTGAAGCGCAATTGAGCCAGCCGACATGCCAGATCGGCCAAGCTCTAGACCTGGCTCATAGGTATCGTTGACGTAGGCGCCTAGACCTCTAGCAAATGCTTCCGCCTGGCTGGAAGCGTTCGTCAGAGACTCAATCTGATCAAGATTGGCGCTGTCTCTAGCTGCTCTATACGCCTGAGCTAAGCTAGCTGCCGCTCCGGCTGTGTCGCCTGTAAGCCGAGACAGGACGGATCCTTGGCCCCACGCCAGATGTCGCGAGTCCTCACCGGCCAGGCGAACCAAACCGAATAGCATTCGATCTCTATTGGATAACGTCCTAGGCTGCTCTAACCGCTCGCATATCAGCTCCCAAACCGGCTCCAACGTTGAATCGACGGTCAACCGAACTGTTAGCACAGCCTCGTCATCATCTTCAGGTTCGTCGTGTAGTTGACCAGTTGCACTCCATCCCCTCACATAAAGCCCAAATCGCTCGTCTGACTTCAATTGGCGTGAAAGCTCCCCGACTGTTACCTCAATTACAATGGTAGTAGCCGTATCACAGCGATGAAAATCTGGCTCGCTGAAAGTAAACCATCGCGAAGACAAGGTCGCCTCAATAGCATCGAGAATGGTTGATTTGCCAGAGTCACCGGCGCCAATCAGGCAACAAAAGGATTTTTTCGGCGACCAATCGAGTGCAGCCACGCCCCGAAAATGACGGATACTGAGTTGGCGAATCTGCATCGAAAAATCCCTTTTTTATGTGAGCCTAAGTACTGAAGGTATTCATATCACTCTGATACTACCGGGCACAGCATCCACTAGATACTCCTCTGCTATTAGCAGCCTTTTGCCGACGTCTGCTCATACCCTAAAGCAGACACTCGTGGGTGGCAGCTATTGGCGTTAACAGGCCTGAGGGCACCGTTCTGTCCGCCGGCAAGTGCGGCCTGTTTGAATCAGCAAAAGTACATAAAGCGTTACACCATTTGTAAATGCTACACCTCATGGTTTAGAAAAACTCAGGCAGTGTGACGCGATATTTATTCAACAAAATCAAAAAGTTGGATGGTATCGCCACACCCGTAACACCGGTTACACTCTGTTTTTGTACGAATCTGCCCCACCTCCCCATGGGAAATGAGTACCACCAGCGGAGAGACTCCAGCGGGAGCCGGGGGCCCCTGAGCAAATGGGACATATACGGGGCAGGGAACCCGCGAATCTTGAGTAGCCGACGTTTTCACAGCTTAGTGAACTGGTGACCCCGGTGAACTCACCCAATCAGGTGGTGAACCCGGATGTTCATTCCTTCAGCTACTGATCTGCTGCCGTCAACCTGTCAACCTGTCAACCTGTCAACCTGTCAACCTGTCAACCTGTCAACTGTCAACCAACGTCAACCGATCAGCAGCTACCAAATCCACGCGGGTTTCCGACCCCGTGTCCTCAGGATATCCTCAGGGTCCCCAGCGCCTTCTATAACCCAGCCGAGATCTCAGATGAGTAACCTCCAGACTCTAATCGTGAATGCCCGGTTCGGCTTATCTGTGCAGGAAAAAATCTCTGATGAAGGTTGGCAGGCAATCGCCAGGCAATGTGGAGCTCCTGAATTCGAAGAGATCGAACAGCGTATTACCAGGTTACGAGCAGAGCTGGAAACGGTGGAGGAGTGGGACGGAGATACCCAAGATGACATACATCTCGCGATTTCCAGCTTTACCCGATTACTGAGGTCCGCGAAAGCACGGTAACGTTGCTGGCAGTGACAGCACCACAAGGATTCGACATGAATAAATTCCTCATAGGATTTACCTACCACGAGCCCGAACGCTGGGCGTTGTTTCAAAAAGGCATCATTGAAGACTGCGAGTCATCTACAGGCATTTACGTCGAGGCTGCCACGGCAGGCGAAGCAATTGCATGGGCAGAGCGTATTGCAGAGGAACTCCTGCGGGCATCCAACTCAGACCATAACCTTGACTGGAAGTCGTTAGGTTACGAGTGCTGGGTCGTGGACGATCCGATCGACTCCGACTGGAGCCATTGCCTCTCCTATTTTCAATCTGTCGAGATCGGTGCTTTTCCAGATTTTGTGAATATGGGGGCGAGCGCGTACGGAAAGTGGGCCGAGGATAATGGTATTTTTCCCACCTAATCCTGTGAGCCCCGGTAAAGCCTTCGCTCAACAGCTGATATCCCCACCAGCGCATACCTTCAGTTGGAATATTTATGACCCCAGAATGGATCGGTCGCGGCAAAACCGTCGCACAGTTGATAGAAGAGCTTCGTTCGTTCGAGGATCAGAGTCTGGAGGTTCGCATTTCCATTGATGGAGGCGAATCCTCGCAGCTCATTTCTCTTGTTAGGAAGAGAGGTGGATATGCCGTGCTAGAGAATCATCAGGACGAGCCCACAACCGTGCGTCACGTTGACTAACAATCGAGCCTTTCAAAGAACGTCAAAGGCAGCAGCGCGATGCGCCTTGTATGCCCACATGTATGCCTAACCAAAATACTACCTGCCGCACCCTTATAAACCGGGCATCACAGCCTCCAGTTCTAACGACGCCTGGCAATCTGGATGTGTCTTGAGTTTTGGGCCGGCTATGAAATGCCCGAAGCCCGCCTTGTGGGGTTTTTTGTTTTTGGCTTTAGCAACCCTCAAGATTATGTAGGTATCCGTCGCGCCTATGCATTCCGATAGGCGACTCACTGAATAGGCTCAAGGTGCCCCGCTTTGGTCCCAACGACACCACTCTGGGTCTTTTAGACCTAACGGCCAAGGCGTATACCATATCCTTTGGGGATATACTCGCGGTATAAATCGAAACAGCCCGCAAGAGCGGGCTGTTTGGCTGTGGCTAATATGCAAACACAGCAGTCTCTTATCAATCATCAAAGTATCTAACCGGTCTTAGATGATGGACAGCAGCGTTATGTAGGACGGCGTGGATCACTGCATACAGCTTTGCGGCAAGCAGACAGAGACTCGGCAGTGATTTTATTACTATCCTCGGTAGACGTCTAACTCGCCCGCATGCCCCATAAGAGCTCGCTCCATGAAAAAGCCCCTCGACCGCGAAGCCTGCGCAAGGGGCTGATAGAATACGAACTGCTTTATAAGTATCAAGAACTTGGCTTTGCATAATTATAAATCGACTTATCACAGGCACTGAAGCTGTGGTATGCAGTCAGCCCCTGCGGCAGTCCGCTGACTCCATGTCTACACTTGAAACGACATCGATATTCACCCCCAACTTCACTTTTGGTTCGATGAATTCAGATTTGCGTCTATTTGCACCTTTGGCTTGAGTGCTTCCAGCATCGCTTCCGTCTGCGCCGTTGGCTTGAGAGCTTCCAGCATCGCTTCCGTCTGCGCCGTTGGCTTGAGAGCTTCCAGCATCGCTTCCGTCTGCGCCGTTGGCTTGAGAGCTTCCAGCATCGCTTTCATATGCGCCGTTGGCTGGAGTGCTGCCAGCATCGCTTCCATTTGCGCCGTTGGCCGGAGTGCTGCCAGCATCGCTTCCATTTGCGCCGTTGGCTTGAGTGCTGCCTGCATCGCTTCCATCTGCGCCGTTGGCTTGAGTGCCGCCAGCATCGCTTCCATTTGCGCCGTTGGCTTGAGTGCTGCCTGCATCGCTTCCATCTGCGCCGTTGGCTTGAGTGCTGCCTGCATCGCTTCCATCTGCGCCGTTGGCTTGAGTGCTGCCTGCATCGCTTCCATCTGCGCCGTTGGCTTGAGT
>Ga0182228_1000210_pt1 | contig 12663 bp, 12 predicted proteins | sample G6R1MG_19_FD_128385 | JGI IMG/M metagenome (GOLD analysis project Ga0182228, IMG submission 128385) | Miscanthus phyllosphere microbial communities from Michigan, USA - G6R3_MAIN_07NOV2016_LD1 MG | ecosystem: Host-associated > Plants > Phyllosphere > Phylloplane/Leaf | place: USA: Michigan... | reverse complement strand
CTTGACGCCGGGTCAAGAGGCGGCGGGGTCAGGCGCCTGGAGCGAGAGGACGCACTGCGATGCCGAAGGCGGCCTCGGCGTCGGGGTGGTGCCGGGGCACGCGGTCGCGGGCGTAGGTGACCTCGGTGAACCCGTGCGGCGTGGGCCTGCCCTGCTCGTCGAGGACGACGAAGACGATCTCGTCGATGGTGACGATGCGCTCGCGGGTGACCATGTTGCGGACCTCGCCGCGCAGGGTCAGCGAGGTGCGGCCGAAGCGCGTGACGCGCAGCCCGAGCTCGACCAGGTCTCCCAGGCGGGCGGGGGCCTCGAAGACGGCCGAGGAGATCAGCTTGGTCACCACGCGGTGGCTGCCGAGCTGCAGGATCGCGTAGATCGCGGACTCCTCGTCGACCCAGCGCAGCACGCTGCCCGCCGAGGTGGAGCCGTTGGCGTTCAGGTCCTCGGGGCGCACCCACTTGCGGGTGCGGAAGCTGATCGGCGCGACCTCGTCGCCAGTCCCTCCAGGTGCGGACACGACGGCGACGCTACCCGCCGCGCCCCGGAGGCGGAGCCCCCACCTCCCGGAGTCGATCACCACCGGCCAGCACCGCGCCGCCCCCTCCGCGGGGAGGGGGCCGCGAGGGTCAGCTGACGGGGGTGAGCACCTCGAGGCCGCCCATGAAGGGGCGCAGCGCCTCGGGCACGCGCACCGAGCCGTCGGGCAGCTGGTGGTTCTCGAGGATGGCCACCAGCCAGCGCGTCGTCGCCAGGGTCCCGTTGAGGGTGGCCACCGGGCGGGTCGAGCCGTCGTCGCCGCGCTCGCGCACCGACAGGCGGCGCGCCTGGAAGGTGGTGCAGTTCGACGTCGAGGTCAGCTCGCGGTAGCGCCCCTGCGAGGGCACCCACCCCTCGCAGTCGAACTTGCGGGCGGCGCTGGAACCGAGGTCTCCGGCGGCCACGTCGATGACGCGGTAGGGCACCTCGACGGCCTGGAGCACCTCCTCCTCCCAGCCCAGCAGGCGCTGGTGCTCGGCGGCGGCGTCCTCGAGGCGGGCGAAGCTGAACATCTCCACCTTGTGGAACTGGTGGACGCGGATGATGCCGCGGGTGTCGCGCCCGTGGCTGCCCGCCTCGCGGCGGTAGCAGGCCGACCAGCCCGCGTACCGCTTCGGCCCGGCCGACAGGTCGAGGATCTCGTCGGCGTGGTACCCGGCGAGGGCCACCTCCGAGGTGCCCACGAGGTAGAGGTCGTCGGCGGCGAGGCGGTAGACCTCGTCGGCGTGCTCGCCGAGGAAGCCGGTGCCGGCCATCACCTCGGGCTTGACCAGCGTGGGGGTGATCATCGGGGTGAAGCCGGCCTCGACGGCCTTGGCGACGGCGAGGTTCAGCAGCGCCAGCTCGAGGCGCGCTCCGACCCCGGTGAGGAAGTAGAAGCGCGACCCCGAGACCTTCGCGCCGCGCTCGACGTCGATGGCGCCGAGCAGCTCGCCCAGCTCCAGGTGGTCCCTCGGGGACTCGATCTCGGGCGTGGACCCGACCTCGCGCAGGACGACGAAGTCGTCCTCGCCTCCGGGGGGCGCGCCCTCGACGACGTTGGCCAGCGAGCGGATCAGCCGGTCGTACTCGACGCCCTGGACCTCCGCCTCGGCGGCGGCCCCCTTCGCCTGCTCGGCCAGCTCCTTCGCGCGCGCGAGCAGCGCGGCCTTCTCCTCGCCCTTCGCCTGCGCCACCTGCTTGCCGAGCGCCTTCTGCTCGGCGCGCAGCCCCTCGGAGGTGGTCATGGCCGCGCGGCGCCGAGCGTCGGCCGCCAGGACGGCGTCGACGACGCCCTCGTCGGCTCCGCGGGCGCGCTGGCTGGCGCGCACCGCCTCCGGGTCGTCACGCAGGAGGCGCACGTCAATCACGCGCTGGAGCCTAGTCGCGACGGACGCCCTGCTGCCGAGCAAGGCCCGCGCCGATAGCGTGCCCGCTGTGACGACGACCGAGGCGATCTCGCTCGTCATCGCCAGCCTCTCCCTCGTGCTCGCGGTGGTCTCCACCACGATCGCGGTCCAGCTGCGCCGCAGCATCGCCGAGCGGATCGCGCAGCGCGCCGCGTCGCTGGAGCGCTCCGCCCCCGACCGCCGCCCGCTGGCCGCCGTCGTGGTGAACCCGACCAAGGTCGGTGACGTCGGTGCGGTGCGCACCGCCCTGGACCGGGCGTGCCGCGACCTGGAGTGGCGCGAGCCGCTGTGGCTGGAGACCACCGTCGAGGAGCCCGGCGCCAGCCAGGCGCGCCGCGCGCTGGCGGCCGGCGCCGACGTCGTCGTCGCCTTCGGCGGTGACGGCACCGTCCGCCGCGTCGCCTCCGTGCTGGCCGGCACCGGGACGCCGCTCGGCCTGGTGCCCGCCGGCACCGGCAACCTGCTGGCCCGCAACCTCGACGTGGTCACCTCGCGGGCCGCGGAGATCGCCCCCGACGACGTCGAGGCCGCGATGCGCGTGGTGCTGTCCGGTATCGACCGCCGCATCGACGTCGGGTGGATCAGCGTCGAGCGCCCCGGGCGGGCCGAGCCCGACCCCGAGGAGTGCTTCCTGGTGATGGCCGGGATGGGCTTCGACGCGCAGATCATGGCCGGAACCCCCGAAGCGCTGAAGGCCAGGGTGGGGCCGGCCGCCTACTTCGTCTCCGGCCTGCGGCAGTTCAACGGCGACCGGGTCCGGATGGACATCACCGTCGACGGCGCGTCCCACCGCCGCCGGGTCCGCACCGCCGTCGTCGGCAACGTCGGCAGGGTCCAGGGCGGGCTCGCGCTCATGCCCGACGCCGAGGTCGACGACGGCTACCTCGACCTGCTCGCCATCGGCCCCCGCGGCGTGGTCGGCTGGCTCGACGTCGCCGGACGCGTCATCACCCGCCGCACCTGGGGCGACCAGCGCCTCGCCCACTGGCGCGGCCAGCGCATCGACCTGGTCGCCGAGCTGGCCCAGGAGGCGCAGATCGACGGCGACACCATCGGTGAGGCGACCGCGATGCGCGTGCGCGTCGACGAGCAGGCGCTCGTGGTGCGCGTCTCCAGCCGGGCCACGCGCCGCCCGCCGCGGGCGAAGCCCCGCATCGCCCGCGCCCTGCCCCGCTGACCGCCCGCGCCGACCGGCCCGCGGACGGGCCCGCGACCTGCGGGCTCAGCCCCGGCGGGGCTCGCCGGCGTCGAGCAGCTCTCCCAGCCACGAGCGGGCCGCGGTGAAGTCGGCGTCGGCGGTGCCCGCGGGGGCGAGCGGTGCGAGGCCGTCGGCGCGGGGGTAGGAGCCGAGGTACCTCACCTGGGGGCAGACCCGGTGCAGGCCCATCAGCGCCTCGCCGACCCGCGGGTCGGCGATGTGGCCCTCGCAGTCGAGCGAGAACGTGTAGCGGCCCATCGCCGTGCCGATCGGCCGCGACTCGATCCGCGTGAGGTTCACCCCGCGGGTGGCGAACTGCTCCAGCAGCTCCAGCAGGGCGCCCGAGCGGTCCTCGGCCAGGTGCGCCACCACGGTCGTCTTGTCCGCGCCGGTCGGCGACGGCGGCGGCGCGGGCCGGCTGACGACGACGAAACGGGTGACCGCCCCGGCGTTGTCGGCGACGTCCTCGGCGAGCACCTCCAGGCCCGCGGCGGCCGCGGCGGGCGCCGCGCACAGGGCCGCGTCGTAGGGGGCCGCCCCGGGAGCGCTCGCCGCCAGCGCCTGGGCCGCGGCCGCCGTCGACAGCGCGGGCACGGTGGTGGCGGCGGGCAGGTGCTGGGCCACCCAGCCCCGGCACTGCGCGAGGGCGTGGGGGTGGCTGCCCACCCGGGTGACGTCGACGAGCCGGGTGCCGGGCCGCACCGCGAGCACGAACGCCACGGTGACGAGCACCTCGGCGCGGATCGACAGGGGCCGGCCGGCGCCGAGGGCGTCGAGGGTGGAGGTGACCCCGCCCTCGACGGAGTTCTCGATCGGGACGACCGCGAGGTCGGCCTCGCCGGCGCGGACGGCGGCCAGGGCCGCGTCGACGCTCGGGACGGCGACCCGCTCGGCGCCCTCGGCCCCGGGGGCTCGGGTGGCGGCCAGCTCGGTGAAGGTGCCGGAGGGCCCGAGGTAGACGACGCGGAGGAGGGGTCGGCGGTCGGGCGAGCTCACGGCCGCACGCTACCGACCCGGCGGTGGGGCGCCGGACGGCTCGGGGGTGCGGTCAGGCGACCGCGGGCACCGCACCGGCGACCACGGCCCAGACCGTGCGCCGCCCGTCGGCGTCGAGGCTCGTGCCCCAGCGCCGGGAGAGCTCCTCCACGATGCGCAGGCCGCGCCCGCAGGTGTCCAGGGGGTCGGCGTCGCGCGCCTCCACCTGGGGCTGCTCGCCCGGGGCCGACGGGCCGCCGCCGTCGACGACCTCGACCACCACGCCCTCGCCTCCGACCCGCCAGCGCACGAGGAGCCCGCCGTCGAGGGGGGCGCCGTGGCGCACCGCGTTGCCGACCAGCTCGCTGGTGACGACGGCCACGTCGTCGGCGACCGGCGCGAGCCGGGGGTCGTGGAGGAGGTCGTCGCGCATCGCGCGGCGCACCGACGCGACCTCCGACGGCTCGTGCCGCACCCGCAGGCACCGCAGCGTGCTGGCGGGCACCTCGACCGTCACCGGCACGGTGCACTCCCCTCGTGGACCTGCGCGCCGCCACAGCGGCGCGCTGACGTGTGATCTTTACCCGTCACGGACCGGTCGAAACCGGCGGGCGCCCGTCCGGGGCGGCCTTCATCCGTTCGCGCCGCCGTCGGCGCGCCCGTGAGCCGAGCCGACGTCCAGGAGCACCTTGCCCACGGCACCGCCGGCGACCGCCTCGTGGGCGCGCGCCGCCTCCTCCAGCGGCAGCACGGTCAGCGGCAGACCCGCGTCCAGCCCCACCCGGACCGCGCCCGCGGCGACGGCGGCCGCCACGTCCTCCACGGCGGCGGCCTTGGCGGCGGCGGGCGCCGAGTAGACGAGCACGAAGTGCCACTGGGCGTTGAGGGTCATCTGCTCGCGCAGCGGCACCACCAGCTGCTCCCCGGGCGATCCCGCGTACAGGGCCACGGCCCCGTGCTGGGCCACGACCCTCGCCGTGGTGGCGGCGTTGGCGCCGGAGACCTCCACGACCACGTCCGCACCGGCCGGGGCGACGGCCCGGACGCGGTCCACGACGTCCTCCCGGCGGTAGTCGACGACGACGTCGGCACCGGCCGCGGTGGCCAGCGCGCCCTTCTCGGGGCCCGAGACGGTGGTCAGCACGCGGGCGCCCGCCCACGCCGCGAGCTGGATGGCGGCGTTGCCCACCGCACCCGCGCCGCCCTGCACCAGCACGGTGCGACCGGCGAAGGTGCCCGGGGCGACCCGCGAGGGCGCGGACTCCCCCAGGGTGAGGCAGCGGTGGGCGGTGATGAAGGGGATGCCGAGCGCCGCGCCCAGCTCGAGGGGGGCCTGGTCGGGCAGCGGGACCACCCGCTCCGCCAGCGCCAGCACGCGCTCGGCCGCGGTGCCCCAGGGCCGTCCCGCCGCCGCCTCCCAGGCCCACACCCGGCGGCCCACCAGGGCCGGGTCGACGCCCTCGCCGACCGCCTCGACCACGCCGGAGCCGTCCTGGCCGGGCACCTGCCAGCCCGCCGGCGGGGCCGTGGTGGAGCGGACCTTCCAGTCGGTGGGGTTGACCCCCGAGAAGGCGACCCGCAGGAGCACCTCCCCCGGCCCGGGCGAGGGGACCTCGCGCTCGACCAGCTGCAGCACCTCGGCGCCACCGGCGCGCTCGTAGACCACGGCTCTCACGGGGACATCCTGCGCGGCACGGGGCGACCGGTCGAGCGGGGGCGCGATGATGGTCGGGTGGACGCGGGAGCTCAGGACGGCGCTGCAGCGGGCGGCTCGGCGAGCAGCCCGCCGGGGGGCATCCGCACCCAGGTGCGGGTCAGCGTGGTCCCCCTGACGTGCGCGCGCTGCAGGCTGCCCGTCCCGGCGGGACAGCACCACCTGCGGCACGTCGACACCCGCGCGGTGCCCGCCGTCAGCTTCGTGGAGTGCGCCGAGTGCGCCCGCCGCGCGGGGCGCAGCGGGCCGCTCGACGCCCGCCCGGAGGGCCGCCGGGCCCTGTGACCCGGCGGCTCCCGCCCGGCGGCGGGCGCCCTCAGAGGACCCGGGGGGCCTCGTCGCCCTCGGCGACCACGGGACGGCCGGCGTCCTGCCAGGCCCCCATGCCGCCGTCGACGACGACGGCGTCGTAGCCGTTCTCCTGCAGCCAGGCCGCGGCCCGGGCCGCACGGCCCCCGGCGCGGCACAGGACCTGCAGCTCGGCGTCGGCGGGGAGGTCGCCCAGGCGGGAGGGGAGGTCGCCGAGGGGCACGTGCAGGGCGCCGGGGGCGTGGCCGGCGTCCCACTCGTCCTGCTCGCGCACGTCGAGCAGGACAGCCCCCTCGGGGACGTCGGCGGCGGTCACGACGGGTGCGGGCTCGCTCATGCGGGGGACTCCACGGTCTCGGAGGTGGGCTCGTCGTCCCCAGACTGCTCCACGGCCTCGACGCGGATGCGGGAGGGGCGGCGCCCGTCGACCTCGACCACCGTGAACCGGTGGCCCAGGTCCCTCACCTCGTCGCCGCGGCCGGGCAGGCGGCCCAGCGCCGTCATGACGAAGCCGGCGAGGGTCTCGTAGGGGCCGTCGGGCAGCTCCAGGCCGGTGGCCTCGTGGACCTCGTCGCGGTGCAGGAGCCCGTCGAGCTCGACCGGGCCCGAGGCCCCGCCACCGGACCACCGGGGCGCGCCGCCGCGGAGGTCGTACTCGTCCTGGATCTCGCCGACGAGCTCCTCGACGAGGTCCTCCAGGGTGACGATGCCGTCGGTGCCCCCGTACTCGTCGACGACGACGGCGAGGTGGCGGCCGCTGCGCCGCATCTCCGACAGGGCCGGCAGCAGGGTCTTGCTGCCCGGCAGCATCGCCACCGGCCGGACCAGGTCGCTCACCGTGCCGCCGGTGCGCCGGTGCACGCTGGTGAGCAGGTCGCGGACGTGGACGAAGCCGAGCACGTCGTCGGAGGACTCCCCCGTCACCGGGTAGCGCGAGTGGGGCTGGTCCTCGACGACGAGGGCGGCCTCCTCCAGGGGCAGGTCGGCGGCGAGGAAGTCGACCTCGGTGCGCGGCACCATCACCTCGGACAGGCGGCGGTCCGCCGCCTCGAAGACGTCGGTGACGATGCGGCGCTCGTCGTCGTCCAGCTGCTCGTGGCTGCTGACCATCTCGCGGAGCTCCTCCTCGGAGACCTCCTCGCGGGTGGCCTTCGGGTCGAGCCCGATGAGGCGGCCCACCGCGTCGGTCGAGCGGCCCAGCAGCCAGACCACCGGGGTGGTGACGGCGGCGATCCTGTCGAGGATCGGCGCCACGAACAGCGACACGCCCTCGGAGCGCTGCAGCGCGAGGCGCTTGGGCACGAGCTCGCCGAGCACCAGCGAGACGTACGTGACGAGCGCGGTGACCAGCACCAGGGCGACGACGTCGGCCACCCCGTCCGGCACCCCCAGGGAGACCAGCCAGGGGGCCACCACGCCCGCGATCTGGCTGCCGCCGAACGCCGAGGCGAGGAACCCCGACAGGGTGACGCCGATCTGGACGGCGGACAGGAACCGGTTGGTGTCACCCGTGAGCCGTCCGACGGCGGCGCCGCGGCCGCCCCGCGCGACCATCGCCTTGACCTGGCCCTCGCGCAGGGACACCACGGCCAGCTCGGAGGCGGCGAAGAACCCTCCGATGAGCACCAGGACGAGGACGACGGTGATGTTGAGGAGCAAGCCGGGTTCCACCCCCCCAGTCTGCGGCAGGATGACGATCACGACCCGCCGGCGCTGGGCCGCTCGGAGGGTGCCTCAGCGCAGGAACCTCGAGGTGCGCCGGTCCGCGAGGGGCTGGCCCCCGGTCTGGCACGTGGCGCAGTACTGCAGCGACCTGTCGGCGAACGACACCTCGCGGACCACGTCGCCGCACACCCGGCACGCCTCGCCGGTGCGGCCGTGGACGCGCATGCCGGCGCGCTTGGCATCCTTCAGCTGCGACGCGGGCTTGCCGGAGGCTGCGGTGACGGCCTCACCGAGCACGCCCTTCAGCGAGGCGAACAGGCGGGAGACCTGGTCGTCGTCGAGCTTCCCGGACACCGCGAACGGCGAGATCCGCGCGGCGTGCAGCACCTCGTCGCTGTAGGCGTTCCCGACGCCCGCCAGCACCGACTGCTCGCGCAGCAGCCCCTTCACCTGCTGGCGGGACCCCGCGAGCAGGGCCTGCAGCGCCTCGACGTCGAAGGAGTCCTCCAGGGGGTCGGGTCCGAGGGAGGCGATGGCGGGCACCTGGGCGGGGTCGCGGACGACGTGCACGGCGAGCCGCTTCTGGGTCCCGGCCTCGGTGAGGTCGAAGCCCGGCCTCGGCTCGGGGCCGGCGGCGGGGCCGTCCTCCCCGCCGTCGTCGAGGTCCCCGAAGCGCACCCGCAGCGCCAGCGGGCTCTTGCCCGGGCGCACCGGCGTGGTCGGCAGCTGCTCGGACCACCGCAACCAGCCGGCGCGGGCGAGGTGCACCACCAGGTGGAGCCCGTCGCAGTCGACGTCGAGCCACTTGCCGTGCCGGGTCACCCCCGTCACGGGCAGGCCGGCGAGCGCGCCGGGCGGGGGGTCGAAGGTCTTCAGCACGTTGATCGCCGCGACGTCGACGGCGGCCACGACGGACCGCTCGACCAGGCGCTGGCGCAGGGAGCCCGCGAGGGCCTCGACCTCGGGGAGCTCGGGCACGTCCGCCAGCGTGGCACCGCCGCGGCCCCCGGGCCGCCCAGCGCTCGCCGCCTCCCCCGTCCGGGCCCACGATCGGGAGGTGCGGGAGGAGGAGGGTCCGGCCCAGCGCGCCGGCGCGGTGGTGCTGGCGTCGCCGCGCGGCCGGGCGGTGCTGGGGGCGTCGGTCTGCGGCTCCGCGGTCGCCTTCCTCGACGTGCAGGTGGTGGGGGTGGCCCTCCCGACCATCGGCCGGGAGCTCGGCGCGGGGCTCGGGGTCCTGCAGTGGACGGTCAACGCGTACACGCTGGCGCTGGCGGCGCTGGTGCTGCTGGGTGGCTCCCTGGGAGACCGGTTCGGGCTGCGGCGGGTGTTCACCACCGGGGTGGTGTGGTTCGCCGTCGCCTCGCTGGCGTGCGCGCTGGCCCCGTCGGCGGAGGCGCTGGTGGCGGCGCGCGCGGTGCAGGGGGTGGGGGCGGCGCTGCTCACGCCGGTGTCGCTGGCGCTGCTGCAGTCGGTGCTGCGCCCGCAGGACCGGGCCCGCGCCATCGGCCTGTGGTCGGGGACGACGACGCTGGCGACCGTCGCGGCGCCCGTGGTCGGCGGGGCGCTGGTGGCGCTGGACTGGCGGCTGGTGTTCGCCCTGAACGTCCCGGTGGCCGCCGCGGCGGTGGTGCTGGCCCACCGGGTCCCCGCGGACGGCCCCGCTCGCGGGGAAGTGCCGCGGCGGGGGCTGCGGTCGCTCGACCTCGGCGGGGCCGCGCTCGGGGCGGTGGCCCTGGGGGCGGGGACCTGGGCGCTCATCACCGCCGGGGACTCGGGCGCCTCCCCGGCGGTCCTCGTGTCGGCCGCGGCCGCCGTCGTCCTGGCCGCGGTGCTCGTGCTGCACGAGCGGCGCCTGGCCCGCCGCGGGGAGCCTGCGGTGGTGCCGCCGGCGCTCTTCGCCGACCGCACGTTCTCCGTCGCCAACGGCTACACGCTGCTGGTCTACGGGGCGCTGTCGGGGATGGGCCTGCTGCTCGCCCTGCAGCTGCAGGTGTCGCTGGGCTACAGCCCGCTCCAGGCGGGCCTGGCCTCGCTGCCGTCGTCGCTGCTGCTGGGCGCGCTGTCGGGGTGGGCGGGTCAGCTGGGCCAGCGGCTGGGGGTCCGCACGATGCTCACCGCGGGCGCCGCGCTGGGGGCGTGCGGCCTCGCCCTGCTCTCCGGGGCCTCCCCCGGTGACGCCTACGCCGCGGCGGTGCTGCCGGGCGTCCTCGTCCTGGGGCTGGGCTTCTCGGCGCTGGTGGCGCCCCTGACCGCCGGGGTGCTGGCAGCGGCCCCGCAGGAGCTGGCGGGTGCCGCCTCGGGGGTCAACAACGCCGTCGCCCGCACCGCCGGGCTCCTCGCGGTGGCGGCGCTGCCGGTGCTGGTGGGCCTGTCCGGGGAGGCCTACGCCGACCCGGAGCTGCTGACCGCCGGGTACCGCGCGGGCATGCTCGTGTGCGCGGGGCTGGTCGCGGCCGCGGCCGTGCTGGCGGCGACCCTGCTGCCGCGCCGCACGACGAGCGGGACGGGCCCGGCTGCGGGAGGGTGATCCGCATGGCTGGAGCACCCGGCGGACTGGTCCGCCCCCGGAACGGCAAGATGATCGCTGGCGTCTGCGCCGGCCTGGCCCGGCGCTGGGGCATGAGCCCGACGCTGCTGCGGCTCCTGGCCGTGCTGTCGTGCCTGCTGCCCGGGCCGCAGTTCATCGCCTACATCGTCCTGTGGGTGGTCATGCCGAAGGAGGGGTGACCCTCTCGGGGGGGCGGTTCCCGCCCGGCGTTGCGCCGCGCCGGGCGGGCGCGGTGGGATGGCGGTCATGCACCCCCGCGCCGGCCAGCAGGCCCGCCCCGAGGACCTCGTCGACGTCGACGCCCTCCTCGCCGCCTACGCCGAGAAGCAGCCCGACCCGTCCGACCCGGGCCAGAGGGTCGTGTTCGGCACCTCCGGCCACCGGGGCTCGAGCCTCGACAGCGCCTTCAACGAGGCGCACATCCTGGCCACCACCCAGGCGATCGTCGAGCACCGCGCCGCGCAGGGGGTGACGGGCCCGCTCGTCATCGGCCGCGACACCCACGCGCTGTCCGAGCCGGCGTGGCGCTCGGCGCTGGAGGTCCTGGTGGCCAACGGCGTCGACGTCCTCGTCGACTCGCGCGACGGCTACACGCCCACGCCGGCCGTCTCCCACGCCATCCTGCGGCTCAACGCCCGCGGCGCAGCGGGCGGAGCCGACGGCATCGTGGTCACGCCGTCCCACAACCCGCCGCGCGACGGCGGGTTCAAGTACAACCCCCCGAGCGGCGGCCCGGCCGGTTCCGAGGCCACCTCGGCGATCGCCGCGCGCGCCAACGAGCTGCTCGAGCGCGGCCTCGACGGCGTGCAGCGCGTCTCCTTCGACGAGGCCCGCGGCCGCGCCGGCTCCTACGACTTCCTGGACCACTACGTCGACGACCTGCCCAGCGTCCTCGACCTGGAGGCCGTGCGGCGCGCGGGCGTCCGCATCGGCGCCGACCCCCTGGGCGGCGCGAGCGTCGGCTACTGGGGCGAGGTCGGCGCCCGCCACGGCCTCGACCTGACCGTGGTGAACCCCGAGGTCGACCCGCGCTGGGCGTTCATGACGCTGGACGGCGACGGCAAGATCCGCATGGACTGCTCCTCGCCCAACGCCATGGCGTCGCTGCGCGGGGTCATGAGCACCGCTGACGGGGGACGCGCCCCGTACGACATCGCCACCGGCAACGACGCCGACGCCGACCGCCACGGCATCGTCACGCCCGACGGCGGGCTGATGAACCCCAACCACTACCTCGCGGTGGCGATCTCCTACCTGTTCGCCCACCGTCCGGGCTGGGACCGGGGCGCCGCCGTCGGCAAGACCCTCGTGTCGTCGTCGATGATCGACCGCGTCGTCGCCTCGCTGGGCCGCCGGCTGCTGGAGGTGCCGGTCGGCTTCAAGCACTTCGTCCCCGGCCTGCTCGACGGGTCCGTCGGCTTCGGCGGCGAGGAGTCCGCGGGGGCCTCGTTCCTGCGCCACGACGGCACCACGTGGACCACCGACAAGGACGGGATCCTCCTGGCCCTGCTGGCCAGCGAGATCCAGGCCGTGACCGGCAGCAGCCCCAGCGAGCTGTACGCCGCGCTGGTCGCCGAGCACGGCGACCCGGCCTACGCCCGCGTCGACGCCCCGGCCTCCCGCGAGCAGAAGGCCCGCCTGGCGAAGCTCTCGCCGTCCGACGTCACCGCCAGCTCGCTCGCGGGCGAGGACATCACCGCCGTCCTCACCGAGGCCCCCGGCAACGGGGAGTCGATCGGCGGGCTGAAGGTCGTCACCCAGAACGCCTGGTTCGCCGCGCGCCCCTCGGGCACCGAGGACGTCTACAAGATCTACGCCGAGTCCTTCAAGGGCGCCGACCACCTCGCGCAGGTGCAGGAGCAGGCCCGCGACGTGGTGGGCAAGGCCCTCGGCGGGTGACAGACTGCAGCGGGTGCGTCACTCACACGGGGGTCGTCCCTCGCGCCTGACGCGGTGGCTCGCCCCGGCTCTGCTCGGGGCGGCCATCGTCGCGCTGGACTGGTTCCAGGACACGGGTGTCCAGTACGCGGGTGTCCTGGTGTCCGTCCCGCTGCTCGCAGCGGTGCTGGGGGGCCCGCTGGCGACAGCGGGTGCGGGAGCGGTGGCCGTCGGCCTCTCGTACGGCATCTCGTACGCCGAGTCGCTGCGCGTCCTCTACGACCCGAACGGCCAGACCTCCCTGACGCGCCTGCTCTTCATCGTCTCGATGACGCTGATCGGCGTGGTGGCCTCCCAGGTGCGCACCCGCAGCGAGCGCGACGCGGGGCAGGTGGCGGCGGTGGCCGACGCCGCCCAGCTGGCGATCCTCGAGCCCCCGCCGCGCGCCGTG
>Ga0182228_1000208_pt1 | contig 12680 bp, 11 predicted proteins | sample G6R1MG_19_FD_128385 | JGI IMG/M metagenome (GOLD analysis project Ga0182228, IMG submission 128385) | Miscanthus phyllosphere microbial communities from Michigan, USA - G6R3_MAIN_07NOV2016_LD1 MG | ecosystem: Host-associated > Plants > Phyllosphere > Phylloplane/Leaf | place: USA: Michigan... | reverse complement strand
GTGGGGCGCAGGTGCACCGCGAAGCCGCTGCGGGCGTGCAGCACGGCGTTGGCGGCGAGCTCGGAGACCAGCAGGCCCGCGTCGTCGGCGCAGCCGTCCAGCCCCACCGCCTCGACCACCGACAGCACGAAGCGGCGCGCCAGGCGCACCGACTCCAGCTGTGCGGGGTAGGACGGCGAGGCGACGTGCGCCTCACGCTCCCACGCCGCGACGGCGCCCGGGTCGCTGACCATCTGCTGCTCTGCCTGCCTCGGGGTCATCTGGTGGCCGGAGGTGCCCACGGTAGGTGATGAGGGGCGCCGCCGTGGGCCAGATGCTGTCAGAGCGCGCCCGCGGCGAGGTGCTCGAGCACCAGCGCCGCTCCGTCGTGCTCGACGGACCTCGTGACCAGGTGCGCCGCCGCGCGCACGCGCTCCCCCGCCTGCCCCATGGCCACCCCGGTGCCGGCCGCCTCGAGCATCGACAGGTCGTTCAGCCCGTCGCCCAGCGCCAGGACCCGCCCCAGGGGGGTGCCGGTGCGCTCGGACCACCACCGCAGCGCCGCGCCCTTGGTGACGCCGGGCGCCGTCACGTTGAGCACCGGGACACCGGGCAGGAAGGGCGCCGAGGAGCGCTCGACGTGCAGTCCCAGCACCTCGAAGGCGGCGACGGCCTCGGCCGTGCGCTCCACCTCGAAGCAGTTGACGGTCACCTTCTCGACCTCCAGCGCGCGCCCGGCGCCCGCGAGCAGGTCTCCGCTGTCGCCGTCGGGCGGCCCGCTGACCTCGTCCCAGCCGATCTGCGCGGCCTCGCGCCGGTCGGTGACGAAGAGGCGGCGTCCGCAGTAGAGCTCGGCGTAGACGCCCTCGGCCGCGCACCACCGCGCCAGCGCGTCGGCGGCAGGACGCGGCAGCGGCCAGGAGGCGACGGTCCCGCCGCGGCCGACCACGGCGGCGCCGTTGTGGACGACGTCGACGGCGTCCTCCGCGGCGCCGGCGGGCCAGCCGAGCTGCTCGCGCAGGTGCGCGACGCCCTGGGGCGGGCGCCCGGTGGCGAAGCCGAGCCGCACCCCGGCGGCCGCTGCGCGCGCGAAGCCCGCCGCAACGGCCGCGGACGCGGCCGGCTCGTGCTCGGTGGTGGTGCCGTCGACGTCGAAGAAGGCGGCCACCGCGCCCGGGCCGCCCCAGGCCGCGGCGCGGCCACCGGCCGCCAGGCCCCCGGGGACGTGGTGCGCGCTCATGCGGCGCCCACGGGCTGGGCCGCGCTGACGCGCACGGCCGAGGCCTCGTCCTCGGTGAGGCGCAGCGCCCCGGCTCCGACGACCTCGACCACCAGCACGGCGCCCGCGCCACCGGCGCCGGCCGGCGCAGCCGCCTCGCGCACCACCAGCTCGGCGTCGAGCACCACGCCGGAGTCGGCGAGGCGGCGCAGCAGCTCGGGGTCGGTGTCCGAGATGCGCACCACGTGCACCGGGCGGGCAGCGGGGCACTCGCTCAGGAGCACGGCCTCCGGGCGCTCGTAGGTGCCGTCCGCCGAGGGGATCGGGTCTCCGTGGGGGTCGCGCCGGGGCGAGCCGAGCAGGGCGTCGACCCGCTCGAGGAACAGGTCGGAGACGACGTGCTCGAGCACCTCGGCCTCCTCGTGCACCTGGTCCCACCCGTACCCGAGGTGCTCGACCAGGTAGGTCTCGAGCAGCCGGTGGCGGCGCACCACGCGCAGGGCGTGCACGCGGCCGGCCTCGGTGAGCTCGACGGGGCGGTAGGGGGCCGGGACCACCAGGCCGGCGTCGACGAGGCGCTTCACCTGCTCGGAGACCGTGGAGGCGGCCAGGCCCAGGCGGGCGGCGAGACCGGTGGTGGTCACCGGGGCCTCGTCCCACTCCTGGGCCGACCACACGGCCTTGAGGTAGTCCTCGGCGGCGGGGGTCACGCTGTCGCGGCTGCGGTCGGGCACGCGGACGATGGTCCCGCACCCCGTGCGCGGGTGTCAGGCGAGGTCGCGCGCCACCCGGAGCAGGACGGCGGTCACGAGGGCCGCCTCGGCGCGCAGCGGCTGGAGGTCGGCGTCGCGGAGCCGCTGCCCGCGAGCAGCGGCGCCCTCCAGCTCGCGCAGCAGGAGCGCGAGCCGCGAGGCCCCCAGGTTGGCGGCACCGCCGGCCAGGCGGTGCGCCACGGCCTCGACCTCGGCGCCGTCGCGGGCCCGGACGGCGGTGGTCAGCGACCCGGCGCCGGCGGGCAGCTGCTGGGCGTAGCTCGTGAGCAGCTGGGAGAACAGGGCGCGCTCTGCGGCCTCGTCGAGGTCGCCGAGCTCGGCCAGGCGCCGCCGCACGGCGGCCTCCAGGGCCGTGCCCCGCGAGCCCGCGGCCTCGGAGACGGCGTCGAGCAGCGCGCGGACCGCGAAGGGCTTGCGCAGGTACGTCGAGCCGAGGGCGAGGCCCGCCTCGACGTCAGCGGGCAGGGCCCGCCCGGAGAGGAACACCACGGGCAGGTCGGCGGTGGGCGGGTCCGAGCGCAGGTCGGCCACCAGGCCCAGCCCGCTGCCGCCGGGCATGAACATGTCGCTGACCAGCACGTCGGGGACCAGGTCGGCCACCATCCGCCGCGCCTCGGGCGCGGACCGCGCGGCGCGGACGTCGTGCCCGGCGCGCTGCAGGCGCGAGGCGACGAGCTCGCGGGACACGTCGTCGTCCTCGACGACAACAACGCTGATCACGGGACCTCCAGCGGGGGCGGGCTCACTCTCCCGGAGCATCGGCACGAGGGGCGCGTCACCTGAGCGCCGCCTGGTGTCCACCGGCCAGCAGGCGTGGGCCGGGCCCCGGCGGGGAACTCCCCCGTCGACCGAGAGCCCCGAGCCCGTCGAGCCGAGGAGCAGTCGTGCCCGTCCCCCGCACCGCCGCAGCAGCCGCCACCGCCGTCGCCCTGACCGCCGCCTCCCTCGTGGCGGCCGGCCCGGCGGCCCTCGCGGCACCCGCAGCCCCCGACGCGCCCGTGGCGCTGACCGACGAGCTGCTGGTCGTCGGCCACCGCGGCGCCAGCGCCTACCGCCCCGAGCACACCCTGGCCGCCTACGAGCTGGCCGCCCGGATGGGCGCGGACATGATCGAGCCCGACCTGGTGATGACCGCCGACGGCGTGCTCGTCGACCGGCACGAGCCGGAGATCTCCGGGACCACCGACGTGGCCGACCACCCGGAGCTCGCGGACCGGAGGACCACCAAGACGATCGACGGCGTCACCCACACCGGCTGGTTCACCGAGGACCTCACCCTCGCCGAGCTCAAGACCCTGCGCGCCGTGGAGCGCGTCCCGGAGCTGCGCCAGCGCAACACCCCCTACGACGGCGCCTACGAGGTGCCGACCTTCGAGGAGGTGCTGCAGCTGCGCGAGCGGCTCTCCGCCGAGCTGGGGCGCGAGGTCGGCGTCATCCCCGAGATCAAGCACGGCACCTACTTCGACTCCCTCGGGCTGTCGATGGAGGAGGCCGTGGTCGCCGCGCTGCGCGAGCACGGCCTCGACGGCGCCGACGCACCGGCGGCGGTCCAGTCGTTCGAGACGGCGAACCTGCGCGAGCTGGACGGCGAGGTCGACGTCCCCCTGGTGCAGCTGACCTCGCCGACCGGGTCACCGGCCGACCTGGTGGCCGCGGGCGACCCGCGCACCTGGGCCGACGTCGTCAGCCCGGCGGGCCTGGCGGACGTCGCGGAGTACGCGGACGTCCTCGGCCCGGACAAGTCGCAGGTCATCCCCCTCGCCGCCGACGGCACGCTCGGGGAGCCGACGTCGCTGGTCACCGACGCCCACGCCGCGGGCCTGCTGGTGGTCCCGTACACGTTCCGCCCGGAGAACGACTACCTGCCCGCCGAGCTCGACCTCGGCACCGACCCGGCGGCCCACGGCCTGGCCGACGCCGAGCTGCTGGCGTTCTGGCGCGCGGGGGTCGACGGCGTGTTCACCGACGCCCCCGACACCGGCGTCGAGAGCCGGGCGACCTTCCTGGCCGAGCGCTCCTGACGCCCGCGGAGGTGGCGCGCCGGTGCTCGACCGCCGCGGGGGTCAGGAGCCGAACAGGGCCGCCCTGGCCCCGCCGCCGCCCGCACCGGGGGCCGGGTCGCTGCGCAGCACGCCGCGGCGCCGCAGCTCGGGCACGAGGTCGTCGAGGAGGCGGTGCAGCGTCACGGGGTGCAGGTCGCCGGAGAGGAGCACGCCGTCGCTGCCGGCGTCGTCACCCAGCTCCTGGACCAGGTCGGCGACCTGCTCGGCGGTCCCGACCAGCCCCTCCCCCTCCGCCACCAGGCCCTTGCGGGAGCGCCGGGTGAGCACCTCGCGCAGCGGCGTCGAGCCCGGGTCGTCGACGCCGGTGAACAGCCCCTTGAGGGTCCCGCGCGAGACGTGCTGCCCGAAGGCCTCCGGGGTCAGCGGGCGGTCGAGGTCGTGCAGGGTCAGGTCGGTCTCGAGGTCGCTGGACCAGGCGGCGGCCACGGCGAGCAGGTCGGCGTCGGTGGGGTGCCGGGAGGCGGCGACCACGCGCTCGGCCTCCTCGCGGCTGGCCACCACCTCCGCCTTGACCCAGAACAGCACCTTGACGGCGTCGGGGCTGCGGCCGGCGGCCACGGCCGCAGCGCGCACCCTCTCGCGGTAGGAGCGGACGCTCGCGACGTCGAGCGGGGCGTAGGCCAGCTGCACGTCGGAGTGCGCCCCCGCGAAGGCGATCCCGCGCGGCGAGCCCCCGGGCGAGACGACGAGCGGCTCGCCGTCTCGGCCGCCGTCGAAGGGCGGCGCGTTGAGCGGCCCGGTGACGTCGAAGTAGGCGCCCCGGTGGTGGCGCGCGGAGATGCGCGTGCCGTCGGCGTACCGCCCCGTCGGGGCGTGCCCGTCGGTCGCGACCAGGGCGCCGTCGTCCCACGAGCGCCACAGGTCGCGCAGCAGCGAGGTCCACTCGTCGGCCCGGTCGTAGGCGGCGTCGTGGTCGAGGGCGGGAGCGCCCACGTGGCGGGCGCTCCCGGTGTCGGTCACCACGTTGAGGCCGAAGCGCCCGCCCGACAGGTGCTGGAGCGTGGCCGCCTGGCGGGCCGCCAGGTAGGGCGGGGTGACGCCGGCGTTGACCGTCGGGACGACGGCGATGCGCCGGGTGGCGGCGAACAGGTACGGGGCGAGCAGCAGCGGGTCGAGCTTGGGGCCGCCGTAGGCGCCGCGGACCCGCAGGTCGAGGGTCTCCGGGCTGCCCAGGGAGACCGCGTCCTCGACGACGAGCAGGTCGACGCCCGCCTGCTCCAGCTCGCGGACCGCCTGCTGGTAGACCTCCGGGCGGCGCCAGTCCCAGCCCCAGCGGTGGTCGGGGCGGCCCCAGCCCTGCGGACCGAAGCCGCGGGAGAAGAAGTAGCCGACGTGCTGCTGCCGGGTCACGCGGCGCCCTCCGCGGCGGCGGCCGCGCGGGCGGCGGCGGCGAGGCCGCGGGCGAGGTCGGCCTGCAGGTCCTCGACGTCCTCGATGCCGACGCTGAGGCGCACGGTGCCGGCGGTGATGCCGGTGCGGTCGAGGTCGGCCGGGTCGCGGTGCGCGTGCGTGGTCGACGCGGGGTGGACCACCAGGGAGCGCACGTCGCCCAGGTGCGTCATGTGCGTGAAGACCTCGAGCTCCTCGATGAGCGCCTTCGCGGCCGGCCAGCCGCCGTGCAGCGCCACCGCGACCACCGCGCCGGAGCCGCGCGGGAGGTAGCGGCGGGCGCGCTCGGCCGACGGGCTGGAGGCCAGGCTCGCGTGGTGCACCCGCGCCACCTGCGGCTGCCGCTCCAGCCAGCCGGCGAGCAGCGCGGCGGAGCGGCAGTGCTGCGCCATCCGCAGCGACAGCGTCTCCACCCCCTGGGTCACGAGGAAGGCGCTGAACGGGGACAGCACCGGACCGAACCGGGCGGCGACGACGTGACGGGTGCGCTCCACGTAGGCCCGGGCCCCGTGGACGTCGTGCCAGCTGCGCCCGCCCAGCAGGTCGGAGGGGTCGGTGAGCAGCGGGAACAGCCCCTCGCCGGTGGCTGAGCGCCCCCACGGCCCGGTGCCGGGGTCGAAGCCGCCGCCCACCACGACCACCCCGCCCAGGGCCGTGCCGTGCCCCGCGAGGAACTTGCTCGCCGAGTGGACGACGACGTCGGCGCCGTGCTCCAGCGGCCGCAGGAGGTACGGCGTGGCCAGGGTGTTGTCGACGACCAGCGGCAGGCCCCTGCGGTGCGCGACGGCGGCGACCGCCGCGATGTCGAGCACCTCGTTCAGGGGGTTGGAGATGCTCTCGGCGAAGAGCGCGCGCGTCGTGGGGCGCAGCAGCGCGCGCCAGGCGCGCGGGTCGGAGGCGGCGTCCACGAAGTCGACGTCGATGCCGAGCGCGGCGAAGTTCTCCGTGAACAGGCCGCGGGAGCCCTCGTAGATGTTCGCCGAGGCGAGGAGGTGGTCTCCCGCCCGCAGGAGCCCGAGCAGCGCGGTGGTGACCGCCGCCTGTCCCGAGCCGACGACGACCGCCTCGGTGCCGCCCTCCAGCACCGCGAGGCGCCGCTCGAGCGCCGCGGTCGTCGGGTTGCCCACCCGCGAGTAGACGTACCCGCTGCCGTCACCGGAGAAGCGGGCGGCGGCGTCCTCGACGTCGTCGAACCGGAACCCGGCGCTCAGGTGCAGGGGCGCCACCCGGGCGCCGTGGCCGTGGTCGCGGACGTCGCGGGGGTCGTCACCCCCGTGCACCTGCTGGGTGCTGAAGCCCCGCCGCACCCCTGCGGCGGAGGGCGCGGTGAGCGGGGCGGGACCGGGCAGGGCGGGCTCCACCGGCCGGACGGCGTGGGAGGGGCGGGGCGGGGCGAAGGCGGTGTCGACCACGGGTGGGACCTCTCGGGGCTGCGCGGGTCACCGCGGCGGCTCGGCGGTCGGGCCGGGTCGCGGGCGGCGCGGGTGCGCGCGGGGTGGGGGTGGGTGGGCGCTGGTCAGCGCCGACAGCCACCGGCAGCCACGAGGGCGAGGTCGATGTGCAGGCGTCGGGTCAGGCGGGTGGGGACTCGGTCCACGAGGTGCTCCTCCATCGGCCGTGGCGGAAGCACCTGGTGCCGCCCGCGAGGGAGCACTGGTTGCTGCGGCGTCGACGAGCCACGTCTCTCGGCCGCTCTGGATGGTGGAGGTGACGGTAGGGGCCGCCCGGGCGCACCGTCAACCACGGCGCGCCCGGGCGCTCCCACCCGCTCGGAGGGGTCAGGACAGGGGCAGGCGCTTCCAGTCGCTGGTGTACGCCAGGCCGCTGCGCTTGAACATCTGCGTCACGGGGCAGCGGCGCTCGGTCTCGGAGGAGAAGGTGGCGAACTGCTCATCGGTCGCGTCGGTCTCGACCGAGACCTGGACGGCCACCTTGTCGAAGTTGGCGTTGCCCTCGGCGCCGCCGGCGATGACCGCCGGGTCCAGGTCGCCCTGGATGTGGAACGACCAGCGGCCCACCTCGATGCCGAGGCCGGAGGCCACCAGGCTCCCGGTGACCTGGTTGCAGCTGGTCAGCGCACCCAGCAGGTAGCTCAGCGGGCTGGGGGCGGCGTCCTCTCCCCCGAAGGAGGGGAGGCTGTCGGTGGAGAAGACGTGCTCGTGCTCGCCGGCGGCCACGAGGCGCTGGGCGACGCCGGTCCCCTCGGCGTCGACGACGAAGGGGACGGTCTGCTTGATAGGCATGTCGCCGAGAATATCCATCGTGCGCGATCCGTCTACCACGTGATCCTCCCGGTCGCCGGCCCCCACCCTGCACCACGGCGGGCGCCGGGGGCACCGGCGGCGCACGATGGGGCCGTGCCGACCCCGCTCCCCCCGGCCCTGCTCGACCTGCTGCGCCGCCCGGCGCCCTGCTTCGTGGCCACGCTGATGCCCGACGGCTCCCCCCAGCTCACCGAGACCTGGGTCGACACCGACGGCGAGAACGTCGTCATCAACGTCGTCGACGGCATGCAGAAGGCCCGCAACGTGGCGCGCGACCCGCGCGTGGCCGTCAACGTGGTCGACCCCGATGACGTGTTCCGCTTCTTCCAGGTGCGCGGCCGGGTCGTGAGGGCCACGCAGGAGGGCGGCGAGGAGGGCATCGACGCGCTGTCGATGAAGTACCTCGGCCGCCCCTACCCGCGCTTCGACGGCGGCGGCGCCCGCCTGGTGCTCACGATCGCCGCCGACTCGGTCTCCTCACCGCGCGGCTGAGGGTCCACCCCGGGGCGGTGGGGACTCCCCGCCGCGACCACCCGGCCCGCCAGCCCGGAGACTCAGCGGGCGAGCACCCAGGCGGTGGTCGACGGCGGCAGGTGGCCGGTGTCGTCGAGCGGCCCGCTGGTCAGCAGCAGCCGGCCCGCCGGCAGGGGCACCGCGGGACCCGACCCGTCGGCGGCGCCGACGTTGACCACGCAGTGCCAGCGGCCACCGCCCCCGCCAGCGCGCCGTGACCAGTGGAGCACCCCCTCGGGGGCCTCCTCCCAGGCCAGCTCCTCCGGGCCCAGCACGTCGCGCCGCATCCGCAGGGCGCGGCGGTGCAGGTGCAGCGCGGACGTCGGGTCGGCCTCCTGGACCGCCACCGACGCCCCGGCGAACCACGCCGGCTGCGGCAGGTGCGGCGCAGCGCCGCCCTCGGGGCCGAAGCCCAGGGACATCCCCGTCGGCGCCCACGGCAGCGGCACCCGGCAGCCGTCGCGCCCCTTCTCAGCGCCCTCGGAGCGGAACGCGATCGGGTCCTGCAGCACCTCGCCAGGCAGGTCGGCGACCTCGCGCAGACCCAGCTCCTCGCCCTGGTAGAGGTAGGTGGACCCGGGCAGCGCCAGCTCCAGCAGCACCCCGGCGCGCGCGCGGGCCAGACCGAGGGGCTCGTCGCAGACGGGGTCGGCGCCGTGGCGGGTCACCCACGCCTTGGCCGCCGGGTGCGAGCGCTCGTCGGGGTCGGGCGGGAGCCCGTAGCGGCTGGCGGCGCGCACGCAGTCGTGGTTGGCCAGCGTCCACGTGCACGAGGCGCCGACCTCGAGCTGCTCCAGCCCCAGCTCGACGCCGCGGCGCAGCTCGGCGGCGTCCCACGCGGCCTCGAAGAGGTCGAAGGTGAACGCCTGGCCGAGCGACGAGGGGTCGGAGTACCGCCACCTGCGGGAGGGGTGCACCGAGGCCTCAGCCACCGCCGCCCGGGGCGGGTCGTAGGTGTCGAAGAGCTGGCGCCACTCCCTGTAGACGTCCATGAGCTCGTCGCGGTCCCACAGCGGGTGGCTGCCGTCGTCGACGAGGCCCGTGTGCGTCGAGGCGAAGTCGACGTGGAGGTGGTTGTCGACATCGCGGACCAGACCGTGGGCGACGTCGACGCGGAACCCGTCGACGCCGCGGTCGGCCCAGAACCTCAGCGTCTCCAGGAAGTCGTCGCGGACCTCGCGGTTGGACCACTCCAGGTCGGGCTGCTCCCTGGCGAAGGCGTGCAGGTACCACTGGCCGTCACCCACCGGCTCCCACGCCGAACCGCCGAACAGCGACCTCCAGGACGACGGCGGCTCGCTCATCGGGCCGGCCGGGCCGTCACGGCCGTCGCGGAAGACGTAGCGCCCCCGCGCTGCCGAGCCCCGCGGCGAGGCGAGCGCCTCGCGGAACCAGCGGTGCTGGTCGGAGGTGTGGTTCGGCACGATGTCGACGACCACGCGGATGCCCGCGGCGTGCAGCGCCGCCGTCATCTCGTCGAAGTCGGCGAGGGTGCCGAGCTTCGGGTCGACGTCGCGGTGGTCGTCGACGTCGTACCCGCCGTCGGCCAGCGCCGAGGGGTAGAACGGCGAGAGCCAGACGGCGTCGACGCCCAGGTCGGCGAGGTACGGCACCCGGGAGGTGACGCCGCGAAGGTCGCCCAGGCCGTCGCCGTCCGCGTCCGCGAACGAGCGGGGGTAGACCTGGTAGACCACGGCCTGGCGCCACCACGGGGTGGTGGCGCCAGGACCCGCGTCGGCGTGCCCGTCGGGCCGGGCGGTGGAGCGGTGGCGCGGGGAGGTCACTTGATGGCACCCCGCGTGACGCCGGACATGACCCACCGCTGGGCGAAGACGTAGACGATGATCGTCGGCGCCATCGCCATGAGGTAGCTCGCGAACGCGACGTTGTAGTCGGTGGAGAACGAGCTCTGGAAGATCTGCTGGATCACGGGGATCGTCTGCAGGTCGGGGTTCGACGTGATGAGCGACGGCATCATGAAGTCGTTCCAGGCGGCGAGGAAGGCGAAGATGCCGACCGTGGCGTTCATGGGCGCCAGCAGCGGGAAGACCAGCTTCCAGAACACCTGCCACGTGGTGGCGCCGTCGAGGCGGGCGCTCTCCTCGAGCTCCTCCGGGATCGAGCGGAGGAAGGCGGAGTAGAGCAGCACGCTGAACGACAGCTGGAACAGGATGTGCAGCACGGCCACCCCGGCGGGGTTGTCCAGGCTGAGGAAGGCCGTCAGCTTCACCTGCGGCAGGGCGATCACCGGGAACGGGATGAACATCGCCGCGAGCAGGTAGAAGTAGCTGTACTTGAACAGCTTGTTCTCCCAGTTGCGCACGATGGCGTAGGCCGCCAGCGACGCGAGGACGATCGCGCCCGCCACGCTCGCGGCGGCGACGACCACCGAGATCACGAACGCCGTCGGGAAGCCGACGAGGTTCCAGGCGTCGGCGAAGCTGCCGGGGTTGAACGGCGCGGGCAGGGAGAAGCCGTTGCCGTCGACCGACTGCTCGGGCGTCTTGAACGCCATGGTCACGGTCAGGTACAGCGGTAGGACGACGGTGAGCCCGCACAGGAGCAGCACCCCCGTCAGCGCCCAGGCCGAGCGGCTGGCGCGGCCGCTGACGGCCCCGCCCGTGTGCTGGTGGCCCTCGTTGCGGCGGGCGCCCTTGGCGGCGGCCTCGACGGTGGCCGGGTCGGCGGCGACAGCCATCAGAGACTCACCCCTCGGCGGTTGATGATGCGGAGCTGCAGCACGGAGATGACCACCGTGATGATGAAGAAGACGACGGCGTTGGCCATCTGGTAGGCGTAGTCGCCGCTGGTGAAGCCGGTGAAGATGGTCATCGCGACCGACGACGTCGCGGTGCCCGGGCCGCCGTTGGTCAGGCCGACGATGATGTCGTAGGCGTTGAGGAAGTTCTTGAAGCCGAGCACCGTGTTGATCACCACGTACCCCGCCACCAGCGGCAGCGTGATCGCGGTGAACTGGCGCCACGGGGTGGCGCCGTCGAGCGAGGACGCCTCGTACACCTCCTCGGGGATGGCCAGCAGGCCGGCGAGGTAGATGATCAGCGCGCTCGGGATGGCCTGCCACGCCGTGACGATGACGACGGCGACCCACGCCCAGCTCTCGTTCGCCAGGATGCTGCTGCTCCAGGCGGTGATGCCCAGAGAGCCGAAGACGGCCGGCAGCGACGTCGAGAAGATGTAGTTGAAGACGTAGGCGATGACGATGCCCGAGACCACCATCGGGATGAAGAACACCCCGCGCAGCGCCGTCTTGAACCTGATCTTCGAGTTGAGCAGCACCGCGAGGAAGAGCGCGATGGCGTTCACCAGCAGCACCGCCACCACGGAGAACCCGAGGGTGAAGCCGTACGCCGCGAGGATGCGCGGGTCGGTGAACAGCACCAGGTAGTTCGCCAGGCCGACGAAGCTGTACTCGCCGTAGCCGACGTAGTTGGTGACGGAGAAGTACATGCCGGCCAGGGCCGGGCCGATGATCAGCAGCGTGAACAGGGCCAGCGCCGGCAGCAGCATGACGTAGAAGGCCGCGTCGACCTTCCGGCGGCGCTGCGGCCGGACGGCGACGGGGGCCTCGGAGCGCCTCGGGGGCGCGGTGGTGCTCACGAGAGGGCCGACCGCGCGGCGAGGCGGTCCCAGTCGGCGTCGAGCGTGCGCAGCATGCCTTCTCCATCTCCGTCGAGCAGGGCGCCCTGGAAGTAGTTCTGGAGCGGGATGGTGTTCGGCACGAACGTCCCCGCCCCCTGGTAGATGCGTCCGGCGTCGAGGTACGGCGCCAGGCCCGCGATGCGCGGGTCGGCGGTCGACGGGGCGCCCTGGAGCGGGGAGAACGCGAGGTTCTCCTGGTTGTAGGCGGTGCAGATCTCGGGCTGCATCATCCAGCTGACGAAGGCCTGGGCGTCCTCGACGCTGGCGCTCGCCGTCGGCACCCACATCGCCAGGTCGAGGTTGACGCGCACGGCGCGGTCGTCGGCGTCCTCGGTCATGGGGATCGAGAACGTGCCCAGCTCGAGGTCCGGGGAGGTCTTGGCGATCTCGCCGAAGGCCCACGGGCCCTGCAGGTACATCGCCACCTGGCCCTGGGCCATGGCGAGGTTGCCGTCGGCGTACGTCTTGGAGGCGAAGTCGGGGTTGAAGTACTGCCGCAGGTCCAGCACGTTCCTCATCACCGGGCTGAACGTCTCGAGGAACGTGGGCTTGCCCGACTCGTCGCCCTCGGCCAGCTTCGCCGCGAAGAACGCGGGCACGTCGGCGCCGCTGCCGGTGGCGTAGTCCCACATCCCCTGCCCGAGGGTCCAGACGTCGCGCGCCGTCGTGTAGATCGGCGTGACCCCGGCGGACCGGAACTTCTGGCAGGCCTCCACCAGCTGGGAGTAGGTCTCGGGGACCTCGACGCCGTTGTCGGCGAACAGCTGCACGTTGTAGATGACGCCGGCCGCCGTGACCGACCACGGGAGCACGCTGGTCT
>Ga0182228_1000205_pt1 | contig 12781 bp, 9 predicted proteins | sample G6R1MG_19_FD_128385 | JGI IMG/M metagenome (GOLD analysis project Ga0182228, IMG submission 128385) | Miscanthus phyllosphere microbial communities from Michigan, USA - G6R3_MAIN_07NOV2016_LD1 MG | ecosystem: Host-associated > Plants > Phyllosphere > Phylloplane/Leaf | place: USA: Michigan... | reverse complement strand
GCGGTCACCGGCGAGGGCGGTGCCGCGGCGCCCGAGGACGGCGGCGAGCCCGACCTGGCCACCACGCTGCGCGCGGCCCTGCGCCACCTCGGGCGGCACTGATGGCTCCCGCCCACCCGGGCGACGGGTCCCGGGAGCTGTCCGGAGACGGCCCCGACGCCGACACCGCGCTCGACCACCGGCTGGTCGGGCCGGGGGCCGACGAGACCGAGCGCGCCGCCGAGAGCGCGCTGCGACCGAAGAGCCTGCGCGACTTCGTCGGCCAGCAGGTGGTCCGCGACCAGCTCTCGATCGTGCTGGAGTCGGCGCGGGCGCGCGGGCGGGCCCCCGACCACGTGCTGCTGTCGGGACCGCCCGGGCTCGGCAAGACCACCCTGTCGATGATCATCGCGGCCGAGCTGGGCACCAACCTGCGCATCACCAGCGGCCCCGCGATCCAGCACGCCGGAGACCTCGCCGCCGTCCTGACCTCCCTGGAGGAGGGGGACGTCCTCTTCGTCGACGAGGTCCACCGCGTCGCCCGCCCCGCCGAGGAGCTCCTCTACGTCGCCATGGAGGACTTCCGCGTCGACGTCGTCGTCGGCAAGGGTCCCGGCGCGACCGCCATCCCGCTCGACCTGCCGCCGTTCACCCTCGTGGGGGCCACCACCCGCGCCGGCCTGCTGCCCGCACCGCTGCGCGACAGGTTCGGCTTCACCGCCCACCTCGACTTCTACTCCGCCGAGGAGCTGCAGCGGGTGCTGCACCGCTCCTCGGCGCTGCTCGGCGTGCCCCTGACCTCCGAGGGGGCCCGCGAGGTCGCCCGGCGCTCGCGCGGCACACCGCGGATCGCCAACCGCCTGCTGCGGCGCGTGCGCGACTGGACGCTCGTGCGCGGTCCGGGGGCGGGTGGGGCCGCCGACCCGTCCGGCTGGGTCGTCGACGAGGCGGCCGCGCGCGCCGCGCTCGAGGTCTACGAGGTCGACCCGCTCGGGCTCGACCGCATCGACAGGGCCGTGCTGCGCGCCCTCTGCCGCACCTTCGGCGGAGGGCCCGTCGGCCTCTCGACGCTGGCGGTGGCCGTGGGGGAGGAGGGCGAGACGGTGGAGACCGTCGTCGAGCCGTTCCTGGTGCGCGAGGGCCTGATCGGGCGGACGCCGCGCGGGCGCGTGGCCACCGAGGCGGCCTGGCGCCACCTGGGCCTGGAGCCCCCGCTGGCCCGTCCCGGCGGGGCGGCCGGCGGTCCCTGGGGCGCCGGCAGCGGGCCCGGTGACGATCCGGGGCAGTCCGGCCGAAGCCCGGAACCCCCGGCCAGCGGCAGGTAGGGTCGCTGCCGATGGACGCCTTGATCCTCCTCCTCCCGGTCCTGCTCCTGCTCTGGCTCGTCCTGCGCGGGCGCAAGCAGCAGCGCGCTGTCGCCGACATGCAGTCGACGCTCGCCGTCGGCCAGCGCGTCATGACCACCTCGGGCCTGTACGCGCGCATCGTCGAGGTGGGAGACACCACCATCGACCTCGAGGTCGCCGACGGCGTGCGCACCACCTGGGCGCGCGCCGCCGTGGCCCGCAAGGTCGAGGACGCGGTCGCGACCGACCCGTCGGAGCAGACCACCCGCACCACCCCCGGGACCGCCGCCGCTGACGGCGGGGCCACCGGGGGGCTCGCCGAGGCGCCGGAGCGCCCCGAGCGCTGATCCCGGCCGGCCCCGCGCCGGCCCCCGTCCGGAAGAGACCCCGTTGGCCCGTTCCCGCTCCTCCACCTCCCGCGCCAAGCGCTCGCTGCTCTGGCTGACGGCCCTGGTGGTCGCCCTCGTCGCCGGTCTCGGCGCCGCCGTCCAGTTCGGCGGCGCCGGGCTGACGCCCAAGCTGGCGCTCGACCTCGCCGGCGGCACGCAGATCATCCTCACGCCGCAGCTGCGCGGCGGGCAGAGCGGTGACCAGATCACCGACCAGACGATCGCCGACGCGATCACGATCATCCGCCAGCGCGTCGACTCCTCGGGCCTGACCGAGGCGGAGATCACCAGCTCGGGCGGCAACAACATCATCGTCAGCCTCCCCGGCGACCCGGCCGAGCAGGCCGGCGCCGTCGAGCTGGTCTCCCAGTCGGCGCAGATGCGCTTCCGCCCGGTGCTGGCCGTCGCCTCGGGGGCGCCCGTCCCGGCCGCCTCCCTCGACGGCTCCGACCCGGCCGCCACCGACGGCGCGACCCCGGCGGCGACCGACGGGGCGACCCCCGCGGCCACGGACGCTGCGACCCCGGCAGCGACCGACGGGGCGACCCCGGCCGCGACCGACACGGCCGCGCCCGCCACGACCGAGAGCGCCCAGGGCAGCCGGCTGCCGGGCGCCCTGATGGCGGCGACGCCCGCCGCGACCGACGTCGCGACCGCTGCGGCCACCCCGGCGGCCACCGACCCCGCCGCTGCGGCGGCGACCACCGACCCGGCCGCAGCCGCCGCGACCGACGCCGCGACCCCATCGGCCAGCCCCACCGACCCGAGCGACCTCGCGCAGGTCACCCCGGAGCTGGGCGCCGCCTTCCAGGCCCTCGACTGCAGCAACCCCGTGCAGGTGGGCCGCGAGCTCGACGACGACCCGGCCGGGCCCATCGCCACCTGCTCCTCGGACGGCGCGGCCAAGTACCTGCTCGGCCCGGTCGAGGTCGAGGGCACGGACATCGACGACGCCACCGCCGGTCTCGGCACCACCAGCACGGGTGCGCCCACCAACGAGTGGGTCGTCAACCTGAGCTTCGACAGCCAGGGCGCCGACGAGTTCAGCACCACCACCACGCGCCTGTTCGGCCTCGAGAGCCCGCGCAACCAGTTCGCCATCGTGCTCGACGGCACCGTCGTCTCGGCCCCGTCCGTGAACACCCCGATCACCGACGGCAACGCCCAGATCAGCGGGACCTTCACCCAGGAGACGGCGACCACGCTGGCCAACCAGCTGAAGTTCGGCGCCCTGCCGATCTCGTTCACCCAGCAGTCCGTGGAGCGCATCTCCGCCGTCCTCGGCTCCGAGCAGCTCGAGCGCGGTCTGCTCGCCGGTGCCATCGGCCTCGTCCTGGTCGTCGTCTACTCGATGGCCCAGTACCGGGCTCTCGGGCTGGTCACCGTCGCCAGCCTCTTCCTGGCCGCCGGCATCTCCTACCTGGTCACCGTGCTGCTGGGCTGGGGCTACGGCTACCGCCTGAGCCTGGCGGGCGTCGCGGGCTTCATCGTCTCGATCGGCATCACGGCCGACTCGTTCATCGTGTTCTTCGAGCGCGTCCGCGACGAGGTCCGCGAGGGCCGGTCGCTGACGTCGGCGGTGGAGACCGGCTGGGCCCGCGCCCGGCGGACGATCATCATCTCCGACGTCGTCAACTTCCTCGCCGCGGCGGTGCTGTACTTCCTCGCGGTCGGCGGGGTGAAGGGCTTCGCGTTCATCCTCGGCCTCACCACCATCATCGACCTGCTCGTCGTGGTGCTGTTCACGCACCCCGTGCTGGTGCTGATCGCCCGCAGGAAGTTCTTCGCCAGCGGGCACCGGTGGTCCGGGTTCGACGCCGAGCGGCTGGGCCGGGCGCCGGTCCCGGCCTACGCCGGCCGCGGTCGGGTGCGCACACCGGTCGAGCGGCGTCCCCGCCCGTCGAGGGCGGCCCCGACCGACGACGCCCCCGCCGCCGACGGCCTCGACGCCACCGCGGCGCCCGAGCGCGAGCGGCAGTCCGTGAGCGCCGGGGGAGGCCGCGCCACCATCGCTGAGCGCCGGGCCGCCGAGGCGGCCCGGCAGCGGGAGGCCGGGGCCGAACCGCCCGCCGCAGACCCGCAGACGCCGTCCGGCCCGACCAGCGAGGAGCGCTGACATGCCGTCCTTCGCCCAGCTCGGCAACGACCTCTACTCCGGCAGGCGCGGCCTCGACGTCATGCGCACGCGCCGCACCTGGTACGTCGTGGCCACAGTCCTCGTCGGCCTGTCCGTGCTGCTGCTCCTGACCAAGGGGCTCAACGGGGGCATCGAGTTCCGCGGCGGCTCGGAGTTCCGCGTCTCCGACGTCACCACCACCTCCCAGGAGCCGGCCGAGCAGGCCGTCACCTCGGTCGTGCCCGACGGTGAGCCCCCGCGCATCTCCTCCGTCGGCGAGAACGCCGTGCGCGTCCAGACCGAGCGGCTGAGCCAGGAGCAGACCGACCAGGTCGCCACGGCCCTCGCCCAGGGCTACGGCGTGCAGCCCGCCTCGGTGACCTCGTCCTTCGTCGGGCCGAGCTGGGGCGCCGACGTCACCGCCAACGCGATCCGCGGTCTGCTGATCTTCGTGGTGCTGGCCGCGGTGGTCCTGGCGCTGTACTTCCGCACCTGGAAGATGTCGGCCGCGGCCCTGGTCGCGCTGGTGCACGACGTCGTCATCACCGCCGGCGTCTACTCGCTGTCGGGGTTCGAGGTGACGCCCGCCACGGTGATCGGCTTCCTGACCATCCTGGGCTACTCCCTCTACGACACCGTCGTGGTCTTCGACAAGGTGCGCGAGAACACCCAGCACGTGCTCTCGAGCAGCTCGCGGACGTTCGCCGAGGCCGCGAACCTCGCGGTCAACCAGACCCTCGTGCGCTCGATCAACACCTCGGTGGTGGCGCTGCTGCCCGTCGCGTCGATCCTCTTCATCGGCGCCTTCCTGCTGGGTGCGGGCACCCTGCGCGACATCTCCCTCGCGCTCTTCGTCGGCATCATCGCCGGCACCTACTCGTCGGTCTTCCTGGCGCCGCCCCTGTACGTGCAGATGCGCGAGCGCGAGCCCGACATCGCCCGCCAGCGCGACCGCGTGCTCTCGCGCCGCTCCGGCACCTCGGTGCCCGTGGCCGCCGGGGGAGCGGGCGCCGGCGCGTCGACCGCCGCCGCGGGCGGCGAGGCGACCGAGGGGGCCGGCACCACGACCGCGGTCCTCGACCGGCCGGCGCGCCGCGGCACCCGCAGCCCCTCCGGGGGCCAGCGCCAGCAGCCGCGCCGCCCCGGCGGCCGCCGGCGATGACCGCGTCCGACCTCGCGGGGCTGCTCCGCTCGGTGCCGGACCACCCCTCGCCCGGCATCACCTTCTGGGACATCACCCCGCTGCTCTCCGACGCGGCCGCCCTGCGCGCCGCCACGGACGGCATCGCCGACCTGGCCCGGGACCTCGGGCCCGTCGACCTCGTGGCCGGGGTCGAGGCCCGCGGCTTCGTGGTCGGCACCCCGCTGGCGCTCGCCCTCGGCGCGGGGTTCGTGCCGCTGCGCAAGGCGGGCAAGCTGCCGTGGCGCACGGTGCGCCAGGCGTACTCGCTCGAGTACGGCGAGGCCGTCATCGAGGCCCACGAGGACGCCGTGCCCGCGGGCGCCCGCGTGCTCGTCGTCGACGACGTCCTCGCCACCGGCGGCACGGCTGCCGCTGCCTGCGCGCTGGTGCAGCGCCTGGGCGGCACCGTGGTGGGAGCCGGCTTCCTCATGGAGCTGCCGGCGCTGTCGGGGCGGACGGCGCTGCGCGCGGCGGCGGGCGCCGAGGTGCCCGTCGTGTCCCTGCTCCAGGTGCCCGCGGGCTGAGACCCGCGCCCCCGCTCGACCCGGGCAGGCCCCGGCACCGTCCCGCCCGGGTCTCCGCGCCGTAGGATCCTCCAGACCGCTCGTGCGGGCCCGACGGGCCCCCGGCGGACCGGAACCGGAGGTGACTCGTGGCTGAGCAGACCGTGCCGAGCCCGCGCGCGAGCGAGGCCCCGGACGAGGCGGGTCCGGAGCCCCTGCCCCCGGGCAGCGGCATCCGCCGGCGCCTGGCGCGTCTCGGCACGCGCCCGCCCACCAGTCCCGCGGCGATCGAGCCGCTGCTGAAGGCGGTGCGCGCCAACCACCCCCGCGCCGACACGGCCGTGCTCGAGCGCGCCTACGTCGTCGCCGAGAAGGCCCACCGCGGGCAGCGCCGCAAGAGCGGCGACCCGTACATCACCCACCCCGTCGCCGTTGCGACGATCCTCGCCGAGCTGGGCATGACGCCGCCCACGCTGGCCGCCGCGCTGCTGCACGACACCGTCGAGGACACCGGCTACGCCCTGGCCGAGCTGCGCCGCGAGTTCGGCGACGAGGTGGCCAACCTCGTCGACGGCGTCACCAAGCTCGACAAGGTCACCTACGGCGACGCCGCCCAGGCCGAGACCGTGCGCAAGATGGTCGTGGCGATGGCCAAGGACATCCGCGTGCTGGTCATCAAGCTGGCCGACCGGCTGCACAACGCCCGCACCTGGAAGTTCGTGCCCGCGGCCTCGGCGGAGAAGAAGGCCCGCGAGACCCTCGAGATCTACGCCCCGCTGGCCCACCGCCTCGGCATGAACACCATCAAGTGGGAGCTGGAGGACATCTCCTTCGCCACCCTCTACCCGCGCATGCACGAGGAGGTGGTGCGCCTCGTCGCTGAGCGCACCCCCGCCCGCGAGGAGTACCTCGCCACCGTGCGCGAGCAGGTCACCGCCGACCTGCGGGCCGCCAAGATCAAGGCCACCGTGTCCGGTCGCCCGAAGCACTACTACTCCGTGTACCAGAAGATGATCGTCCGGGGTCACGACTTCACCGACATCTACGACCTGGTGGGGCTGCGGGTCCTCGTCGACACGGTCCGCGACTGCTACGCCGTCCTCGGCGCACTGCACGCGCGCTGGAACCCGGTGCCCGGCCGGTTCAAGGACTACATCGCGATGCCCAAGTTCAACATGTACCAGTCGCTGCACACGACGGTCGTCGGCCCCGACGGCAAGGCCGTGGAGATCCAGATCCGGACCCACGACATGCACCGCCGCGCCGAGTACGGCGTGGCCGCCCACTGGAAGTACAAGGACGCCGGCAACCGCGGAGCCGCTGGTCAGCCCTCGGTGGGCGCCGACGGCGCCAGCCTGGAGGACATGTCCTGGCTGCGGCAGCTGGTCGACTGGCAGTCCGAGACCTCCGACCCGGGCGAGTTCCTCGACAGCCTCCGGTTCGAGATCAACGCCCAGCAGGTCTTCGTCTTCACCCCCAAGGGCGAGGTCATCGGCCTGCCCGCCGGGTCCACCCCCGTCGACTTCGCCTACGCGGTGCACACCGAGGTGGGCCACCGCACCATGGGGGCCCGCGTCAACGGCCGCCTGGTGCCGCTCGAGTCGGGGCTCGACAACGGCGACGTCGTGGAGATCTTCACCTCCCGGGTCGAGGGCGCCGGGCCCAGCCGCGACTGGCTGACCTTCGTCAAGAGCCCGCGGGCGCGCAACAAGATCCGCGCGTGGTTCTCCAAGGAGCGCCGCGAGGAGGCCGTCGAGCAGGGCAAGGACGCCATCGCCAAGGCGATGCGCAAGCAGCACCTGCCCATCCAGCGCCTCATGAGCCACGAGGGCCTGCTGGGCCTGGCCAACGAGATGCGCTACGTCGACGTGTCGTCGCTGTACGCAGCCGTCGGCGAGGGGCACGTCTCGGCGCAGTCCGTGGTGGAGAAGCTGGTCAGCGCGCTCGGCGGCGAGGAGGGCGCCACCGAGGACATCGCCGAGGCGACCACGCCGTCACCGGCGGTCCGCCGCCCGCGCACCGGCGACCCGGGCGTGGTGGTCAAGGGCGCTGACGACGTGTGGGTCAAGCTCGCCCGCTGCTGCACGCCGGTCCCCGGCGACTCGATCGTCGGCTTCGTGACCCGCGGCGCCGGCGTCTCGGTGCACCGGGAGGACTGCGGCAACGTCATCGGCCTGCGCGCCGAGCCCGACCGCATCCAGGAGGTCGAGTGGGACCCGGGGTCGGGGAGCGTCTTCCTGGTGCAGATCCAGGTCGAGGCCCTCGACAGGTCGCGCCTGCTGTCCGACGTCACCCGCGTCCTGTCGGACAACCACGTCAGCATCCTGTCGGCGCAGGTCACCACCTCGCGCGACCGGGTCGCCGTGTCGAAGTTCACCTTCGAGATGGCCGACGCCACCCACCTCGACCACGTGCTCAACGCGGTGCGCCGCGTCGACGGCGTGTTCGACGTGTACCGGATCACCGGCAGCCGGCAGGCCTGAGGCCACCGCGGCGAGGCGACCGCTGAGCTGGCGGCGGACGCGGCGCAGCCCGGGGCGCGGGCCGACGTCCAGCGCGTCCAGCACCAGCCGGGCCTCAGCGCCCGCAGCGAGCGCTGCGCTGACCAGGGGCTCGGCCTCGACGCCCGGCAGCCACAGGGCGGCGTCGGCGGCGGCGCGCTCCAGGGTGGTCACCGGGACGCCGCAGACGCGGGTGCGCTGCGCGCGGGGGAGCGCGCCGGTGCGGGTGCGTCGCCACGCGGGGTCGCGGCGGGAGCCCCCGGAGCGGCCCGCGACGTAGACGTCGACCACACCGCACCCCGGCGCGACCCCGTGGAGCCAGAGGGCCGCCGCCCCCGCCACCACGTCACCGGGCTCCAGCCGGCCGGCCAGCACCGCTGCCCGGGCCGCCGTGCACCCGGCAGCGTCCGCGGGCAGGTGGGTGCCGGCCGCGCTGACGACCAGCCCCTCGCTGACCAGGACGGCCAGCTCGCGCGGGGAGAGCCCGTCGAGCGGCGGCGGCTGGTCGACCGGCGGGAGGAGCCAGGCCAGGGCGGGAGAGACCACCGCGCCAGCCTGCCCCGGAACGCCGACCGCCCGCCGGCGCCGTCCACAGGCCCGCTCCGGGGAGCGTGCGGTGCGGGCGGCGCCGACGGGCGGTCAGGCGGCGGTGGGACCCCTCAGGCGGAGGTCTCCTCCGCGGTGCGGCGGGCGGCGTCGAGCCAGAGGCGGCGGGCCTCTAGCGCGGCCCGGGCCTGCGACTCGGCGCGCGCGTCGCCCTTCGCCTGGGCGGCGGCGAGGTCGGCCTCGAGGCCGGCCACGGCGCGCTCGAGCTGCTCCACGGCGCTGTCGGCCCGGGCCTTCACCTCGGGGTTGGTGCGCTTCCAGGTGGCGCGCTCGGCGTCGCTCACGGCCTGCTCGACGGCGCGGAGGCGCTTCTCGACCCGCTGCAGGTCGGCCCGCGGCACCTTGCCCGCGGCCTCCCAGCGCTCCTGCAGGTCGCGCAGGGCCTTGCGCGCCGAGCGGAAGTCGGTCACGGGGACCAGCTTCTCCGCCTCGACCAGCAGCTCCTCCTTGACCACGAGGTTGCCGCGGAACTCCTCGTCCTCGGCCTCGTTGGCCTGCGTGCGCGCGGCGAAGAACACGTCCTGCGCGGCGCGGAAGCGCGCCCACTGGGCGTCGTCGTCCTTGCGCGAGCCGCGGCCGGCCGCCTTCCAGCGGTCCATGAGGACCCGGTAGGCGGTGGAGGTGGGGCCCCACTCGGTCGACGTGGAGAGCTTCTCCGCCTCGACGACGATGGCCTCCTTCACGGCGCGCGAGTCGGCGTTGCGGTCCTCGAGCTGCGAGAAGTACGCGCGGCGGGCGCGGTCGAAGGACGTGCGGGCGGCGCTGAAGCGCTTCCACAGCTCGTCCTCGGACTTCTTGTCGAGGCGGAGCGTGCGCTGCGCCTCCTTCCACGCGTCGAGGAGCTCGCGGAGGCGGTCACCGCTGGGGCGCCACTGCATGCGCTCGGGGTCGGTGGCCGCGATCTGCTCGGCCTCCTCCACGATCGCGGTGCGCGAGGCCAGCCCGGCCTCGCGTGCGGCGGTGCGCGCGGCGTCGGCCTCCTCGCGGCGCGCGGCGGCGACGGCCTCCAGGTCGCGCGTGCGCTGGGCCAGGCCCTCGAGGTCGCCCACGGCCTGGACGTCGGCGAGGGTCCCGCGCAGGGCGCGGAGCTGGCCCACGACCTCGCCCGGAGCCACCTCGGCGGACATCAGGCGCTGCTCGGCGATGTCGACCTGCGCCACCAGCGCGTCGAACTCGCGGCCGTAGTGGGCCAGCGCGTCGGCCTCGGAGGCGTCGACCACGGTGCCGACCTGGCGCTCGCCGTCGGCGGTGCGGACCCAGACGACGCCCTCGGCGTCCATGCGGCCCCACGGGGTGGGGTCGGACGGAGGACGCACGGCGGGACGCACGGACGGGGCGTGGGGCTTGGGGCCCCGGCGGCCGCCCTTCGGGCCCGGCGCGGGGCGCGGGCGCGGCGAGCCACCGGACGGAGCGGGGACCGGCGCGGCCGCCGGCTCCGACGCCTGCGCCGCGGGCTCAGAGGCCTCGGCAGCGGGCTCGGACGCCTCAGCCGGCGCCTCGGCAGCAGCTCCGGCAGCGGGCTCGTCGGGGGTGTCGGTGAGCGTCTCGGGGGCGCTGGCCGGGTCGACCGCGGGGTCGACGGCGGCGGCGGCCTCGGACTGGTCGGGCGCGGGAGCGTCGGCCGGCGCCTCCTCGGCGACGGGGGCCGGCTCCTCGACCTGGGTGGCCTGCTCGGCGGCGGGGGCGCCGTCGTCCTGCGCGGGCACCTGCTGCTCCGCGCTCTCGGCCGGGGCCGCCTCCTGCTCCGCGACGGGGGAGGCCTGCGCGGTCTCCTCGTCGGGGGCGGTGCTGGGGGTGGTCTGGTCGCTCACTGGACGGTCACCTGCTCGATGTCGATCGGGGTGGTGGGGGCTCCGTCGGAACCCCCGCTGGCTCCGGCGTCCGCGACGCGCTGCACCACGTCGAGGCCGCTGGTGATGGTGCCGAACACGGTGTAGCCGCCCGCGGCATCGGACGGGATGGTGGAGTCACGGTAGACGAGGAAGAACTGGCTGCCCTGGCTGTCGCCGTCGCCGCCCTGGCGGGCCATGGCGATGGTGCCCGCCGGGTACACGTCGTCGGCGGGGGCGTTCTCGACCGGGCCGAAGCTGTAGCCGGGCCCGCCGGTGCCGGTGCCGGTGGGGTCGCCGCACTGGAGCACGTAGATGCCCTCGGTGGTCAGGCGGTGGCAGGGGGTCCCGTCGAAGAAGCCCTCCTGGGCGAGGGCCACGAACGAGGCCACCGCCTGCGGCGCAGCGGCGCCGTCGAGGTCGACGCCGAGGTCGCCGCACGACGTGGCGATCGTGCCGGTCCAGGTGCGGCCCTGCGCCGTGGCCGGGTCGGGCGCCGCGGTGAGGCTGCTCGCCTCCGCCGGCTGCGAGCCCGTCGGCGCCGGGCAGGCGTCGGCCGGGGCGCTGCTCGCGGTGGCGTCGGCGGCCGCGTCGGTGCCCGGGGAGCGCGTGAACCAGTACAGGCCCACCACCAGCAGGACCAGCACGAGGACGACGCCGCCCGCCGCCAGCCCGGTGTTCCGGCGCCGCCGGCGCTCTGCGGCCCTCTCGGCCTGGCGCCGCTGCCACGCCTCGTGGCGGCGGCGCTCGTAGTCGCGCTCGCGCTCGCTCTTGCTCGGTGGCACGGTGCCCGCTCCCGCACTTCCTGGTCGGTGGCCCTGCCGGTCCGGCGGAGCGCCGGGAAGTCTACGGGCGGGGGCCGTCACCGGTCCTGGCTAGGCTCCTGCGCGTGCTGGCCACCGTCATCCCGGACACCGTGCTGGGCACCAACTGCTGGGTCCTGGCCCCCGCGGCGGGTGGCCCGTGCGTCGTCGTCGACCCGGGCTTCGACGTGCTCGACCGCCTCCGCGCCGAGCTCGACGCCCACCGGCTGGCGCCGGCCGCCGTCGTCCTGACCCACGGCCACGCCGACCACGTCTGGTCCGCGGCGCAGGTCTGCCGCGACGCCGGCGCCCCCGCCTTCGTGCACCCCGCCGACCGCCACCGCCTCGCCGACCCCCTCGGCGGGCTGTCCGCGCCGCTGCGCGCGGTGCTGGAGCAGCAGCTCGGCCCGGAGGCGCACTACGAGCAGCCCGACGACGTGCGCGACCTCCTCGCCGGCGAGGCGCTGGAGGTGGCGGGGCTGTCCCTGCACGTGCAGCACGCCCCCGGTCACACCGAGGGCTCCGCGGTGCTCGTGCTCGACGGCGTCCCCGGCGTCCTGGGCGCCCCCCTGGCCGGGCTGCGGCCCCTGGTCGGCGCGACGACGTCGACGCTGCTCTCCGGCGACGTGCTCTTCGCCGGCAGCGTGGGCCGCACCGACCTGCCCGGGGGAGACCCCGCGGCGATGGAGCGCACCCTGCGCGGCGTCGTCCTCCCGATGCCCGACGACCGCCTCGTGCTCCCCGGGCACGGGCCGGTCAGCACGGTCGGGCGCGAGCGCGCGACCAACCCGTTCCTGCCCCGCTGAGACTGGAGACCCCCGTGGCCCGCCCCACCCCGCTGTCCGGCTTCCCCGAGCTGCTGCCCCAGGCCCGCCTGGTCGAGCAGCACGTGCTCGACGTGCTGCGCGAGGTGTTCGAGCTGCACGGCTTCTCGAGCATCGAGACCCGCGCGGTGGAGCCGCTGTCGGTGCTGCTGCGCAAGGGCGAGATCGACAAGGAGGTCTACGGCGTGCGGCGCCTCCAGGCGGACGCCGGCGCAGCCGACGGCGGCTCCGGAGACGACCTGGCGCTCCACTTCGACCTCACGGTGCCGTTCGCGCGCTACGTGACCGAGAACGCCGGCCACCTGCAGTTCCCCTTCCGCCGCTACCAGGTGCAGAAGGTGTGGCGCGGCGAGCGCCCGCAGGAGGGCCGCTACCGCGAGTTCACGCAGGCCGACATCGACGTCGTCGACCGCGGCACCCTCGCGGTGCACCACGACGCCGACATGGCCCGCGTCATGGGCGAGGCGCTCTCGCGCCTGCCGCTGCCGGGCGTGACCCTCCAGGTCAACAACCGCCGGCTGGTGGAGGGGTTCTACCGGGGGCTGGGTCTCGAGGGCGACGTCCTCACCGGGTCCATCGGCGCGACCATGCGGGCCGTCGACAAGCTCGACAAGGTCGGCGCCCGCGGCGTGGCCGGCCTGCTCGCGGAGGCGGGGCTGACGCAGGCGCAGGTCGACGGCGCGCTGGGGCTCGCGCAGGTGC
>Ga0182228_1000201_pt1 | contig 12894 bp, 14 predicted proteins | sample G6R1MG_19_FD_128385 | JGI IMG/M metagenome (GOLD analysis project Ga0182228, IMG submission 128385) | Miscanthus phyllosphere microbial communities from Michigan, USA - G6R3_MAIN_07NOV2016_LD1 MG | ecosystem: Host-associated > Plants > Phyllosphere > Phylloplane/Leaf | place: USA: Michigan... | reverse complement strand
TCTTTGTTGCGCTGACACCACTCGATGAACAATGCATACAGATCGGTCGAGAGGCATGCCCCCCAAAGGCCACGTCCCAACTCGCCATAGCGCCAGAGGTGCAGAAACGTCTGCCACCCTGCCCGGCTGAGCGCAACCAGTCGCTCGCGTGACGCAGTGCTGGGCGGGCGGGTGCGTTCATTGAAGTCACCCAGATCCACACGCAGCAGCCAGCCGTAGAGAGCCGCGACACCACCATTTTCCAGCTCTCGCCCGATGGCTTGCTGTCGAGCGACCGGCAAGGTTTCCATCGGCCACATCACCAACATTCGCCGGTCACTGTCGCTGATCGGCCACGGCAGGATCTCGTTACTGAGAAACACCGCGTTCATGTGGTTGGCCTCCTCCCAGCCGTTGATGAACTTCGACTCCATGCGCACGGTCTTGCCGGTGACCAAGTGCTTGATCTTGCCGACCTGGTTGTAGCGCTGGTCGCGGCTGACCACCTCTTCGAACACGGCCCACATCTTCCTGCTTTGCCAGGCGTTGAAGTTGCTCTCTAGCTGGGTCTGGCCAACCGTCGCGGCATATTGGCCGTAAAGCGCGCCGAAGGTGTCGGCGAACAGGAGGCTTTTGCCCGAGCCTTCCATGGTGGAGTGCATCAACACCGCCGTGTCCATCTTGGCCCCGAGGTGTTGCAAAGGATATGCAAGCCACCGAGTCAGCCACAGAGCAGCAGCCTCATCATGGTTGCAGAGGAATGAAATCAGCCAGCGCAGGTTGGCGCACGCCGCGTCGTCGTTGACCGGCTCCAATGGCAGACCGTCAAAGGTGTTGATGTAAATGCTGGGGTCCTTCGTCATGGTCGGGTCGAAGACAATGTGTTCGACGTCCACCACCCGCCGCTCGCTGCTGTTCAGCCAGAGCGCATACGTGTCGCCCAAGGCCATCTTGACGGCCCCCTCGGCAATCCGGCGTTTCTTCTCCCGATCCCAAACGTCTTTGGTACCGTCGATATAGACGTAACGTTCCGTGGGTCGCATGCCGAGAGCACCGCCCTTCTTGCCCGCCATTTTCCGGGCCTGCTCAATGTCCTTCACCTGATCGTCAGCGATCAGCTTCTTGTCCGTGGCATCGAGCCAAAGCTTGGCAATGGGCTTGCCCACACGCGCTTCAAATGCTGACTTCTTCATCGCCCTAGATTTATCGAAGTCCCAAACATGTGTGGTGCCTTCTACCAACGCAAAACGCCGCAGCACCTGCTCGATAGTCAGCTCCTCCCCCGCGCCCCCGTCAGGTGCAGGAGCCGCCTCACTTGGCTTGTCCGGGACTGCTGCATCTGGCGTGTCGCTACCCTCAGTTGGGGCCGGGGGAAGATCGCTTGCACTGGGTCGGGTCGATTGCATGCCGAGCATCCGCGCCGCGTCCTTCACCGCCTTGGACTGGTCCCCGCCATGCTCCAGTAAACAGAACACTTCGAACGCGTCGTTTTGGTGACCGTTGGCCAACGGATCAGCCCCATGATGCGAATACACCTTGCCTTCCGCCACGGTGATCCCAGGGAGTCCGGTACTACTCTGCGGATAAAGCCATTTGCCCCCACGCTTGGTATAGCCGTGGCTGCGCAAAATCTCTTCGACATCGTGGCAGTTGTTGAATTCGTCAATGACAGACGGCCGCTTGCCACCTGCTGGGGCTGGCTTCGGTTTCGGCTTTTGTTTGCTAACAGGCTTGGCGTCCTTAGGCAGCCATGGGCACGCAGCCTCCGCTCCTCGCTTGAAGACGTCCCAGTTGTTCCAGACATTCAGCAGATCGCTGATCAGAACCGGAAGCCCCGAAGCATCAGGCGGCGTGCGCCAGGTGTATGGCTGGCCGGTGCCTGGATGAATGGAGGGGGGCAGTACGTCCTGCACCAATCCTGCACGCAATTCAAACACTGTGAACCGCTTGTACAGCTCAGCATCTGCTCGATACAAGGCCTCTCTGGCCGTATCGCCCGCCTCCCGAGCGGCGTTTGCCTTCAGCATGATTGACTTGTGCTTTGACCCGTCAGGGTCGCTTTCATTGGGCCAAGAGAGGGAGTGCCGCGTCAGTTCTAGCCCTTCCGGTACTTGGAACAAAACCCGGAACCGCAGAGGGTTACCAACGACAGTCGGGAAAGCCAGTGCAAGCGCATCCAGATCAACGCCCAACAGTTCGTACAGGACGAACCGCGTCCACTGAACATCGTCGACGTCCAACGAACACACCTGACTCGGCCCCAGCACAACGCCGAGATTATGGTTGGGATTTTTCTTCCAGAACGCCTCGGCCTTGGCAGGATCAACGATGTACTTGCCGGGCTGGTTCCATCCCCTTCCCTTAGGGCCTTTCTCGCCCGGTTGAATCGGTACTAAAGCAAAATTGAATGTCTCACAGTAACGACGTGCCCAAGCAGAAAGTGGGATTGGACGATCACTCATCTACGCTGCTCCCGCAGCGACTGACAGTGAATACACGTCTCGCAGCCAACAATGGCAGCACGGCGTGGCTCCGGGATCGGTTCGTCGCAGTCATCACAGAACTGAGAGCTGACCAAACTGGTCGGGATTCGGCGATGCTTAAACAGAGCGACGTCCAACAGGTACTGAGCCTGTTCCGTAGCGCGGTCGATATCGTCAGCCATTGCCACGATCCTCCATCGCCAGACGAGCGCCGGCCATGATGCCCAGCACCGCACGAATGATGTCATTGCCCTGCTTCTCCAGCAGAGCAACTTCGTGCAGCTCCCATACACCGTCGGCAGCACCGTTATGCATGCCTGAAACGAACTCGCCCGTTTCCGTTAGAAGCTTGCCTACCGACTTGAGCGCATCCTGAGTAGCAGCGACAGGCTCCGGCTGGTACCAAACAGCTGCTGCTGGCCGCATCAAGGCGTCGAGCAAAAGCGGGCTGCCGGTAAGACGAATGACATCCTCCAGCTCATCCGGATTAAGCCAGCGCCGCTCCTCGTCGAGTTTCAGCTTTTTCTGAAGAGCGTCGTTTTCCAACACCATGTCATGGGCAAGAGCGGTAACCCCGCCCTTGTAGTCGCGGCCGGCGCGGTAAAGCGCCTGACGCAACGAAAGCACCTGACCAGCGTCAGGCAAAAGATCCATGCGACTCATAACCGTAAAATCCCCGTTTACGGTGTAGCCACAGGCAGGGGCACCCCCTATCCTACGACCACGACCGGTGTGCTGTGCTAAACGTGCTGTTCGGCACGGTTTATCGTTCGAGCCAACCAGGTGAATCTTGTGGTGAGAGGACCTGGTCGGCGGAGTTGGCAGTGTTTTCCACTGCCGTTGCTGGGTCGGGGGAATCTTGTGGTGAGAGGTCCCCGGCCCTGCGACTTTTTCTTCAAGCCGCTTTAGGTTTTTTTCTATTACCTATGGGCCTGATCTCGTAGGCAAGACAACTGCCATCAGAGCCGATTCGAACCCTGATATCACGATCAGAGTTCAACATTTGCGATACGGCACTCTGCGATACGTTAAGCAGGCCGGCCAGTTCAGGCTGGGTCTTGCCCTTAGCAAATTCGCAAAGCATCACTCCAATTTCATCCGGCATCCTAGTGTCCTCGAAGGGCGTCTTCTTAAAATATTAGTGGTACTTCTAAATTAGCGCAAGCGAAATATCAGTAAGCCTGTTTGGAAAGAATAAGCTTTGCTTATAAATTGATAGCCATGACCTACGACCTGCTGAACCCTACCCCCGAAATCCGCGCCGCTGAGGCGAAGCGGTTGAAAGACTTCTATCTGGCTAAAAAAAGTGAGGACAAATCACTCACGCAGGAAAGGATCGCCGATCTGTGTGGTTGGGCAGGACAGAGCGTTGTGAGTCAGTATCTAAATGGGAAGATACCGCTGAATTTGAACGCTTTATCGAAGTTTTCAAACGTCTTAGGCTTCAGTTACGAGCAGGTGAGCCCACGCCTTGCCAGGTTCATCAAATACCCAGTGGTTGGCTCACCCTTTTCTATGAACCTTCAAGAAGGGGACTTAACAGGCACCCCTTCGACGTCCCCTCATGCGTTGACACCCATTGAAGAATGGGATGACAAGACCCCTCTCGACCCGGACGAGGTTGAACTGCCTTTTTTCAAAGAAGTAGAACTTTCAGCAGGTAAAGGCTCAGAGGTTATGCTTGAAACGAACGGAAGGATGCTGCGCTTCGGCAAACGGACTTTGCAGAAGAAAGGCATTGATCCGAACACAGCGGGCTGCGTTCCAGTTCACGGAAACAGCATGGAGCCGGTATTGCCCGATGGAAGCACCGTTGGGGTTGACACAGCTGTCACCGCGATCCAAGACGGAAAAATGTACGCCATTGATCACGACGGTCAGCTCCGCGTGAAAGTCTTGTACCGGCTTCCAGGCTCAGGATTGCGAATTCGAAGCTACAACGCCGAAGAACATCCTGACGAGCGCTATGACGGTGATTACGTGCGCGATCACATCCGAGTGATTGGCAAAGTCTTTTGGTATTCGGTACTGCTGTAGAAAAATCAGCAGAAAATCTAGTTTTGCCTAAAATTATAAGTAATACTGTTGACACGGATAAGCAGTAGTACTAATTTTGTCTCGTACACCTCTCACCACAGAGTACGAGCCATGCAAACAACACAGCGAAATACCCGCTGCCCGGTGTATCTCCACCCGGCAGCAGCCTCCAACCGCGAATCTATCGCCACCATTCAGCGCCAAACCGGCCTTCTACTGATCATTCCGCCAAAAAGCGGCGACGCAAAAGCAGCACCTGCACCGGCAGTCGATGGCTTCGGTCCATGGGGAGGTGACGCGGCATGAAGCAGATCCTGATCGGCCTCACTGGCCCTGCCCGCTCCGGCAAAACCACAGCCGCTCACCACCTGGCCCACGAGCACGGATTTGAGTGCTACGCATTCGCCGATCCGTTACGCGACGGCATCATGTCCATATTCAACCTCAGCCCTGAAGACCTTGAGGGCGACAAGAAAGAGCAGCCCATTGACTGGCTGGGCCGCTCGCCTCGCCAGTTGATGCAACTGCTCGGCACAGAGTGGGGCCGACACATGATCAGCGCGAACCTGTGGATCGACCTCGCCGAACAAAACCTCGATTGCCTCAGTGCGGTTTTTGACGGCGTGCCTGGCTTTGTGGTGAGCGATGTCCGCTTCGAAAATGAGGCCGACTTCATCCGCAAACGCGGTGGGACCGTCATTCATCTTTCTCGGCCTGACGCAGCTGAAGTTAATCCCCACATCAGCGAAGCGGGTGTGTCAGTCCACCCGGACGACTTGGTACTTACCAACGAAAGCGGCCTTCAAGAGCTGTATGGCGCACTGGACGAGCTGTATCGCGCCATCCGCTCACGCGGTTTGCTGGCCGTGGCCTGAGGCACTCGCCATGAACAGAACCCTCGACGCTACAGCAACGATTCTGGGCATGAAACCACAGGCATTTCGAGCGAAGTTGCGCGAAATCGGCGTGCTGACCCAGGCAGGCGAGCTCGCACCTAAGCACCGCGACCAAGGCTACCTGTACGTAGATTCGCGCAGCCGCTGGAACAAGAACATTCACGCCTACAGCCACTATGCAGTGGTGATGGTCAAGGAGGCGGGTGTTACCTGGCTTTCGGACCAGCTTGGCATCACCACCAAGAAGAAGGACGCCGCACCATGACTCTGAACGCAATTACCCACGCCGTATGCGCGCTGAAACTGGTTCCTTTGCACCTGAACCACCCAACCATCGTAAGTCGCTCGACATTGATCGGCGCAACCTCAGAGGCACTCAGCATGCTGGATGGCTTGCCGCCTGTTACTGCCGAATTGGCGGAAGTATTTCGGGCTGTCGACTCTGTACTGCTTGAGGGTCAAGTCGCCTATGTGACCCCCACGCGCAGCCCCGAACGCCCATATGGCGCAGTGGTTGCAGACACAGAGGGGCGGCTTTGCGCGGCTGCAACCGGCAAATCGAAAGAGGGTCTCGCGGAGCTGATTCGCCTTCAGTTGGTGCCCCAAAAGGAGGGGCACGGGGAGGACGCTGCGTGAGTGAGACTTTAAGTCAGCTCCGGGAAGAGTTCGCCACGCCCTGCCCCACTCTAGGCACTGTGCGGGAACGGTATTTCTCGCACATATCGAGTGACCGCTACCTGCTTCGCAAGATCAACGCAGGCCGTATCGAACTCAAGGTTACTCGGCTGGGCGGATCGAATAAGGGCCAGCCAGTGGTGTACCTGCACGACCTAGCGGCCTATCTCGATGCACAGGCCAAGTTGAAAGCGGCCTGATTCAAAGGTGGTCACTGCCTACCAGTGACAACAACCAGAGGCAAAGGAAATGAAACCCACGGACACAGCCGAGTTCATCGGCGAACTCAACGCAGGCGTCTTCGCGAACCAGATCGGCCATGCGCTCTCCGAGGTAGCTGCAGGCGTCGTCGACAACAAAAAGGTCGGCACCGTAACGCTCACGTTTTCGCTCAAGCAGATAGCTGACAGTCACCAGGTCACTGTTAACCACAAGCTGGCCTACAAAGTGCCAACCAAGCGCGGCAACCGCACCGAGGACACCACCCTCGATACGCCGATGTACGTTGGCGAAGGCGGTCGGCTGACGCTGTTCCCTGAAACACCTGCGGCAGAACAGATGTTTGATCTCAAAGCCGCTCCCGTCCCTGCCAGATCGTAATCCAACGCTACTCCATACCTCTCACCACAGCAGGAACTGATTCATGGAAGCCAAAGCAATTCAGCTGATCCAAGACACCGCCGTACTCGCTAACGCCAAGGCGCTGGACACCTTCACACCTTCAATCGCCCTACCCGCGACCGTGAACGTTGTCAGCCTGGAGAAGTTTCAGCAGACCCGCAGCCGGTTTCGAGGCGTGCTTGAAACTTCGTCCTTGAAGGATTTTAGCGAATACGTGCTGAACCAAGCCGATGGCAACACATCGGGCTTCGTCAATAGCGATGACATGACGTGCAGCGTGTTCTTTAACCTTGGCAATCAGGACAACCCTGGGCATGGAGATTTTCGCGCCAACCTCACCTTGAAGAAGACTGCCGCATTTTTGGCTCTAGAGCGCGCAGCCGGGTCCAAGCACACTCAAAAAGAGCTGAGCGACTTCATTGAAGATTGGGCACCGAACCTGAACGCACTGACCCCGGATGGTGCCGATATCGATCTGCGCCGAGCTGCTGGAGCCATTCGTTCGATCACCATCGAGCAGGCCCGCAAAAGCGAACACATCGTCGGTGACATAAGCGCATCCCGTTCGGCAATGGATCAGATCGAAGCCAAATCGGCAGACGGCCTACCCGCTGAGCTGCTATTCAGCGTGATCCCCTACGAAGGCCTGCAGGCTCAGACCTTCCAGTTGCGCGTTGCAGTACTCACCGGAGGTGACCAGCCCGTGCTCCGGTTGCGTTGGATCGGCGAGGCTCAGCTACGCGAAAACCTCGCGCAGGAATTCAAACAGGTCGTAGCAGAAGAAGTAGGCGAAGCAATAGACCTCACCATCGGCAGCTTCACCCTGGCGTAACCAGCCCGCATAAGCCCGTCGCCGTCCTCTCACCACCGATCCGGCGACGGGCTCATCCATAAGGACACAGCACATGCAAATACAACACATCATCATTCTGGTCGTCCTAGCGGCCTGCTTTCTGCTCCTCACTGTCTTCAGCCATAGAGCAATCATGCGGGCATTACGCAGGTCGTACTGGGCAGGGAAATCCGGAGGTAGCGTCGACGGCAGCGCGGGGATGAATGCATTAAATGCAGACATAGCAACTCTTGCGCGCGGTCGAGAATATGATCGGAAAAGACGTCCGCAGGCTTTCGAACTCAAAATCAAAATCATCAGGAGTCTTCGAGAGCAATGGAAAGCTGACAGTAGCGGCCCACTCACCCAAGCTGATCTGCAGGTTCTGTCAGACACAGCCATCACCCTAGGACTGCTCCATAAAACCGGGCGGTATGTGAAAGGCAACGACCCATGCCGTACACGGGGAGCAACCCAAGTTGACCACCTAAACAGTATTATACGGCGAACCCTTGAAAAGATTCCTCATATGATAAAGACGCAGATCGCTGACGTAAAAGTATTGCGAGACATGTCATGAATACCTTATTTCTACTGATGGCTCAATATGAAAGCTTAGCGGTTATTCCACTAGAGCGCGTGTGCTCTGACTATATGAATTTGACAGTCGAAAAATTCAAAAGGAAAAGGCTTGATGGCGAGATTGACATTCCCGTAGTACGGCTAGGTGCTGACAGCCAAAAAGCAGCACTAGGCATACATCTTAGAGATCTTGCAGTTTACATTGATCGGCAACACGCAAAAGCTGAAAAAGAGCAGAATCAGCTTATGGGCAGGACAGCCTGACACATATAAATCTCAAAAGTCAGTAGATCACAGGAACACATCAAGAAAAGATTATAAAAAATAAACTTATATTAGAAAATAAAGAAGACATGAGAAACGACATCATAGTAGGACGTGGTGTCCAAAGTGGCCTGACGCTGTCAAGTATCGACAGCGTAGGGCCACACCAACTTTATTCAATCAGGAGTTCAACATCGAATGCGCACGGCCCTTTTTCGTTTCGACCCGGTGCAAACTGAACTCTAACTTCTTGATAATTAGAATCTAGAAACGAAGGGGGCTTAAGATAAGACCGGTGGAAAAAGTACTCAACTGAGTTATCACCCTTTATGAAACCGAAGGAAACTCCGCGCTCACCACGTTCCCCGCTATCAGACCTAGCCCTAACTACCGTACCCTTAGTCCTTGCCAGCCCCAAGGAAATAGTGGCATCATTTAACCGTGCAAGTATTTCGTTAGCCTTGTACTGATTCTCGGTCGAGGCTTGAGTCGTATAAGTTCTTAGGCCATCCCTAATCACCTGCAGGGGACGTCCAGACAGCATAGACGCATTCAAATCTATGATATTAAACATTGAAATGCACACAGATGCATCATGGGATTTACGATAATACTCTTCACTCTTGTAAAGAAGATCACACAGCTTTTCAATTAGTATATTATCATAAGTATTCTCACCTATAGCTTCAGATAAAACATCTGCCGCCTTCGATATATAGAGCTTTGCGGACTGGAAGTCCCCATCTCGAAGCATCTGCTCATGATATCGACTATAGCAAGAAGATGCTTGATCGTAAGTACTTAGCCTGAACTTCCTAGGGCGATCTTTCTGAAGCGGAATGATCTGTTCATATATAGCTGTAGCACCTTTGTAATCACCACTATATGTTAATATCCAAGCCTTGCAAGTTTTGAGAGATATATCATCAGCATCTATAATTAAAGCTTTATCTATTTGCTCTAATGCTTCCGGAAACTCCTCTTCCTTAATCAAAAACTGCGCATAGGAATACCTAGTCAAAGCAGAGCCCGGATTAAGCTCGATTGCAGTATCAAATTCACTATGTGCTTTGAATGCAGAATGGTCACGAACAATCTGCGCACTGATACGATAACACTCAGAAAAGCCCGGCATTATATTTTTAGCGGTTTTTATTTGTTCCTCTGCTGAACCAATATTACCATTACGAGCATCCGCAAGAGCTTTTTTCAAGTAGATCGCACATACGCGCTCGTCAACATTACTCCAGTAAATACCGTTCGGATCATATTTGTGATGGTTCTGTAATACCATCTGCTGACCAAGTATGTTTACAAGCTCTTTCTTTCTACTTTTTACAGCCTGATAGGTTTCAGGAGAGGGCGGACGCAGCTCGGAGATATACTCCGATGCTATGCCCGTGAGCGAGAAAGTTCTGCTGTCAGAGCGGTCCTTCACGGACTCAAGCATACTAGAATTATGAAGTTGATTAAGAGCCTCTTCAATTTCGATTTCGTCGGACTCACCAAGTATAAATCTAAGCTCTACAGCTGATACTGGCTTGCGCATGCAAGCAATAACAGAAATAACCCTACGCTCTACGTCACTTAGCCGATCGTAAAGATTTTCAAAACAAAATCTCAAGGCAGCCTTGAAATTATCACCGCCTCTCTTTACAACATCTGCAGGGCTTTGACCTGCCGCAACGGACAACACATACCATTTTATGAGCAGAGGGTTGTTATAAAGCTGCCTGCATAAATTAGACAATGCTTCATTCTTTTTCGAAGACAGGCTTTCCACGTTCAAAAGCCGGGACATACCTCGCATCAGAAGTATGGAAGGCTTGTCATCCAACTTATCTAATTTATATCTATACTCAAGTTCACCCAAGCCAACACGAGTAGTTATCAAAACTTTAGAGCCTTCCGGAATCTCCGCCAAAAAATCCCTAACTTCCGAGGCCGAAATTGCCTCCAAGTTATCAATACACAAAAGAACATTAAACAGCGTCATATATTCAGAAACATCACGGAGTATTTGCGACATATCACCGGATGCCGTACCACTTAAACTTTCCGATATACTTTGAAACAAACCGGCTCCAGAAGCTATAGAGTTTCTGATCTCTTCGGCCCCAGAGGCGGTCAACCTATTTGACTTCAAAGAGGCCCAGATCACTATATCAAAAGCAGGTGCATCATTGGTTTTATCTTCACAACTCTCAAGGACATCGTACAGGCATCTTTGAGCCAGCGCAGTCTTACCGACACCCCCCTCGCCAACTATAGATATAACTTTTGTATTTGACAGAAGCAGCTTATTTATAGAGCTCCTATCCTTGTCACGCCCCATGAACCCGGTATCATCAAACTCTGGAATAGGAAGATTATTAAATACAGATCTTTTATTATTTTTCCAAAACTCGGGGATACTTAAAGTTAAAGCATACGCAGGATTCTCTAAGTTTTTTATGGCCTCATTTATATTCAGCCAGACTATACCTTTACCCTTGCCCTTTATCTCCCTAGTAAAATCCAACAGCTCGTTAAAATCATTGGGCTCTAGCGGTCTTGAATGACACACACGATTTCTGCATTTGGACAAGCGCTCCAGATCGGCACACAACTCGCTCAATTCTTCTTGCCCAAAAAAAAGCTGCTGACTTTTGATTTTGTTCAAAATCTTACTTAAGTCATAGAAATCAATAAATTCTAGCAAGCCCCGCATACTATCTTTGCTAGAGTTATAGTTTTCACGATGATGATCCTTGTACCTATCTTTCGCACTCACTACAACATCAGACGGTAATGCCTCATCTCCGAAATCGTTTAATTGCTCACATATCAAATCTCTGAGATCAGTTTCAATCGCAGAAATAAGTGAAAAACAAGACATCCTAGTTGCGTAATTTCTACTCGCCATAAGCACCTTGCTAAAATTAACATATGTTCCGTCATAATCTTGACATGCAGCCTTTATTCCCCCTGTCTCTTGCGTGATCGCAAAAAAAGACTAATTTCTTTAAAGGGGGTACAAGACATATTTCCTTTAACCACAAAAAAGGCTAGCTGTCAAAATTTATCCGCCCATCGACAAAAGACTTTGAGATGCTAGCAAAACACAGATTCAAAATGGCCGTGCGGAAAGGACGATTTGAATGCGGTGCCAAGGGAGCGTAACGCGCACATATCCGGACGCGCCTAGGCAAGCGCTTGGTACAAAATTACTACATCATACTCGCGATACCGTCCAAAGCCCGGCGGACCGAGCATTTCAACATTTCACCCCCCAATCCATCATCGGAGCGACGGAGAAGCGGCGCGTGAACGAGCGCCTTTTATCGGGGCTTGCGGATGACATTAGCGTCGGTAGCTCGGAGAGAAGTATGGAGGCATTCTATCATCGGGCGTCGTTGTGCAGCCACGTTAGCCAATTGATGCCGCTGGATGGCTGTAAATTGGGAAGGTTTTGATGGATAAGTTTGAGGTCTTTAGGAATTGATCAAGCGGGCATCTCTGTCGCCCGCAAGATGCTTGAAAGCAGGTCCTCACCTCAGAAGCAAGACCGGGACACTATGTGTGTCGGTGTCGGATATACACCTCTGGCTGACAACCGCCCCCACCTCACCCCGCACTCAACGGAATGAACACCGCAAACGTAGTCCCATGATCCGCTTTCGACATCACCTCGATACGCCCGCCGTGCGCGTCGACAATCCTGTCGACGATGAACAGACCCAGCCCCAGGCTTGAATAAGGTCCGTTGTCGGTCATCTTTTCGGGTGAGTAGCGGTCCATCGGGTTGAAGATGAACGGCAGCACATCTGCGGGAATCGGGCTGCCGGTGTTGTGGACGATAAAGCGCAGCTCGCCCTCCGAAACGGCCAGCGTCACTTCGACGGGATCGCAGCTATTGCCGTGCTGTATGGCGTTGCCGATGAGGTTCGAGAAGACCTGCTCCAGTCGATCGCCATCGAAGCGGCCGATGACCGGGGCCTCCGACGTCAAGCGAATGTCTGCTTCCGGGTTGACGGTACTCGATTCGTCAACGATGCGAACGCAGATCGGTTGCATGTCTATTTTGGTCTTTTTCAACGGGATGCCGGGACCGATCTGTGAGCGCGTAAAGTCGAGCAGATCACCGACGATCTGGTTGGCCCGCTTCACGCTGGAGTAGATCCTCGATGCAACCTTGGTTGGCCGTGCGCCCAGATCATGGGTGCGCAGCAATACGTCGGCCCCCAGCAGTATGGCGCTTAGCGGGGTACGCAAATCGTGCCCGAGGATGCCAAGGAATATATTGCGTGATGCCTGAATCGCGCTGGTATAGCTAGAAATAGACTCGGCCAGGGCCTGATCTATCGCCTCGTTGAAACGAATCATGTCTTCGATCTGCTGTTGAGTGTCCAGCGCTTCTCGCGACATCCACTGTTTGATCACGCTCGCCCGTAATGCCCGAAACTCCGAAACCACCTGATCGATGGTGAAGCCCGACATCAGTCGAGTGATCGCGTGGCTTTTGGCTGCGGTTTGTTCATGTGAC
>Ga0182228_1000198_pt1 | contig 13036 bp, 13 predicted proteins | sample G6R1MG_19_FD_128385 | JGI IMG/M metagenome (GOLD analysis project Ga0182228, IMG submission 128385) | Miscanthus phyllosphere microbial communities from Michigan, USA - G6R3_MAIN_07NOV2016_LD1 MG | ecosystem: Host-associated > Plants > Phyllosphere > Phylloplane/Leaf | place: USA: Michigan... | reverse complement strand
GGTAATACCGGGTGCCAGCGTATCGGCCACCGAGAGCACACCCATGCGTCCCCAATCGTTGGCGGTGACCAGCGGCCAGTCACCCATGGCAACGGTGCCGACTTCCGGCATCTCAGGCAGCGGCGCGCTTAAGTCTTCATCGAAGAAGTAAGAGCCTTGCAGCAGCGAAACCTGTTCTGCCACTTCGCCCATCGAGGTACTGACCGCGCCCGCCGACCAGTCGGTGAGCACACAGGTCACCACCCGCTCGATTTTGCTCAAGCCGGCGTCAACCAACGCTTGATGCAGGTTGATGAAGGTCTTGCCTGTGGACGCCTCGTCATCGACCAGCACCAGCGAACGGGCACCGAGCATCATCTCGCGTAACGCCGGATCGACGGGCAGGTGGATCAGATGAGCGCTGGCGTGGCTGTGCTCTTCTTCAAAGCGGGCAAACAATGCGCTGCCGGTCGGATGGCGCGTGCTGACCATGTACAAGGCATCCGGGCGCGTTGCGCTATAGGCACGGTGTACGCCGGCACCAAGGCCGACAGCCGTTTCGGCCATGCCGATGACCAGCACCGGACCGGGCAGGTCTGCGGGGATCTTGTGCGCCAGGTCCTGAAAACTTTTCAGCATCACGCCTGGACGCGCAGGGATATGGCGCCCCAAGACTCGGGACACGAAGAGAAACGCGCGCTTGGGGTTACGCCGCTCGGCGAAGCCGAACAGTGAATCCGGAGCGATGGTCGACGAATCGACGCTGACATCGAGGCGACCACGAAGCAGATCAGCACGAAGCTTTGTAGGGTTGGAAAAAGCTGCGCTGCTGTCCATCGATAAATTCCTGATTAGCGGGGCCGCAGCCCCTGACGCCTGCAGACCAGCCAGGCAACACCAACTTCATTGGCGAGAGGCTTCAACGAGCCATAACGACGACTGAGCGGTGCGTGAGATTTCTGTGGTGGTGTAGGACCTTTCCGGGCGGGCATGCGCAGCGTCGATGCGGCACGCCTGCAGAAAGGCCAGCAACAGTGCGGACTTCACGGCGAAGTTCATGTTTTGTCCGTCCGGTACGGTTGAGGTCACCATGCCAATCACCGCGCCCCCGTTGTCGAATAACGGGCTGCCACTGGACCCCGGCTGTATCGGTGCCGTGAACTGAAACAGGCTGGCATCGTTGTGCAGACCGAACAGACCGGAGATCCCGCCCTGAGTCACCTGCAACCCGCCGCCTGAAATGGACGCCAGTGGATAGCCCAAAACCGCTACGGTATCACCCGGCTCACAGCCCTGCCCGTCCCGGAATGTAACCGGAGACAACAGCGGTGCGCCCTGCACGCGCAGCAGCGCAATGTCGTTGCGACGGTCGATGACCACCGGCTCGGCCTTGTAACGGCCTTCCAGTGAAGTGATATAGAACACGCCCATGTCTTCGATGACATGCGCACAGGTCATGACGTGCGCCGGGCCGACCACGAACGCCGTGCCGGTCGCCGACTCATGCCGCGGCCCGCCCCCCGACCCCGTAGAGGGGCGGCGCGGATGACGGTCGTCCACGTCCAGACCGATCTTGCGCCCGAACGCCGACAGTCCATACGCCGAGCCTTCGCTCAGCGCGCGGAATTTCCATTGCTCATTGCGCTTGTAGAACTCGCCGATGATGATCGCAGCTTCGCCGTTATCGCGCAGGTCCAGGCGGTGCTCGATATCGCCATCCACGTTGAGGTGCAGGCTGGCAATATCGCGGATCGGCCCCATGGCGGCGTAGACGTAGACCATCAGCAGCACGCGATCACTGCCCGTCGGCAACCTGTCCAGCCTTAACGTGCAGCCAACGTCCTGAGGGCCGCCGCTCCACTCCATCCAGCCTTGTTCCTGATGCAGCAGCGCTGGGTCGCCCATCGGCTGGCGCTTATCGTTGACCGCCAGCAAGGCGACCGCCGCGTACTCACCAAAAACCGAAGACTTACCGCTCTCCAGGTTCCAGGAGCAGTGGGCGTTAGCTAAAGCAGTGTTTGCACCTGGCGCAAGAAGCTTCATGCCCGATCCTCCCTGATAAGAGCGATTAGTGATAGCAAAAATCTATTATCACGATCAAACCGAGGCCCGTACAGCGACCGTGATGGCCTTGACGCGGATATCTTCGAGCCAATGTGTTTCCGGTTCTTTCAAGCCGAGACGCCGGGCCGCAAAAATACCCGGCAGGTTGATGCCGGTTTCACGGGTGTAACCAATGCCACCTGAATAACGCGGGTTGATTTCCAGCAAGCGCGGCTTGCCATCCGCGTCGTCGCGGGTCTGTACATTGATCAGCCCGTCGCAGGCAAAATGCTCCGCCGCGCTTACCGCGAGCTGTACCGCTTCGCTGTCACGCTCGAAAGTCTGATTGAGCCCCACCTTGCGCCGCCCGACGAAAGCAACCGCCTTGCCGTGCTCGCAGACCATGTCTACCGAACACTCACTGCCCGGCATGTACGGCATGAGCAGCATGGCGGGAACATCATCGGCCTGACGATAAGCATTAAGGTACGCCTGAAAGGTCGTCTCACGCGCATCGGGGTTGGCGAAACAACGAAAATCGTCAACGTCGGTCTTGAAGCGCCAGAAGCCGCGCCCGTAAATCCCGACCACCGGCTTGATACACACCTCGCCAGACACCGCCAACGCATCGTAAGCCGCCTGCAACTCCTCGGCATTGCTGACGGCAATCCCCGGAATACACGCCAGCCCCGCCGCCTCGGCCGCTGCCGTGAAACGACTCTTGTCATCGACATCCATGAAGGTCTGCAGGGACGTTCCGCCGGTAACGAGGTCCAACCCTTCAGCGACAAAACGCGCACGCTGCGCTTCGTAAAAGCTGCCTATACGCCCGGCGACAATAATCTTGACGCCCAGCGAGCGAGCAGTCTGCAGCACCCAGTCGATACGCTCGTCGTTATCGACCGGCTCTTGCAGCGCCACATCGGCCTGCCCGGTGATTTCGGAGCGCTGCTGGCGATGCGAAGCGATGATCTGCACCGACGCAGGCAGCGCATCGCGCGCACCCATGATCACTTCACGCTGGCTGGATTGCCCTTCAAGGAACCAAATCATGTCAATCTCCGGGAGACAACGCCGTCAGCAACGGCCTTGTCGAATTTTGTAATAACTGTTTTGCTTCGAAATGTTCGGATTAGGGCAAAGTCACGCAATTTTAAACAGAGGACGCTGGTATGAAGTGGCTGAGAAGGTCGATTTGGCTTGTGGTATTCGTTGCACTGGGGATCGGCGCATTAAGCCTCTACTACGTCCTGCCGCGCCATGATGTCGTGATGATCACCGGCGTGGAAGTCAAAAGAATGGACGCCGACGGCGTCATCAACGCCGAAAACCCGGCAGACGGCCCGACCCGCGACGTGTACTTCATCAACACCGAAGACCCGGACACCAAGAAAGTCGTGGTCTACCGCAACGAAGACACCGGCTGGAGCTTCCCGTGGTACTTCAAATTCGACTCCGCCGACATCCAGGCCAAAGCCCAGGGCTACTCGCGCGATTCCCAGCAACTGGCTTTGATCCGTTACTACGGCTGGCGGATAACCATCCTGTCGATGTTCCCCAACGTGACAGAGGTTGAGGCGGTGACGAGTCGTGATCAGCCGTTTCCGATTTTTAACACGATCTTTTTTGTGGTGGTGGGATTGCTGGTGGTGATGGTTGTGGTTGGGGTGAGGAGGCGGTTTAAAGGGCGGGCGCGGGTTGATGGGGTGGTGCGTTAGAGGCTAATCCCTAACCTGAGCAGTCAGTTACTGCCTGGCCACGTATCTTAAGCTGCGTGGCTAAGCTCATAGTTAACGGCTGCTTTCACTGCGACAGGCGCAATCTCATATAGTAAAGCCACACGCTTCGCGTTCTGGCCTTCAGCCAGATAAGAATGATAGATCGTTGCTGTGTCGATTCCCGTTGTTGCCAAAATTCCTTGCCTGATCCAAAACAACTCAGTAAACAGTTTTTTGAAAAGGTATCCCGACCAAAAAGGTCGGGACATTTTGATCTATAATCTAAATTCTTTTTTTATCAGGGAAAATCAAATTAGCAACCCGATTAAAAAAGATTTTAAATACCACAAAATAGATACTTATCGGCAGCTCGTCGGACGGAAACGCTGGTCAATAGTACCGCCGCATGTCCATGTAACGACATTATTACCTGCGGCTGCCACAGCCGGAGTTAGCGTAATGGTCAGACCACGAATTGCAGGGTTCGAGTTTACAGCATCAGCTGTAGCGGTAATCAATCCATTAGCACCAATCACTACAGAAGTCGTATAGCGACCAGTTGCTCCGCCATAGCCAGCAGCTTGGTTAGAAGCAGGAAATGCACCTGTTGATTGATAATTTTCAGTAACTGCGACCTTGGCACCATCAGTCAGACCGATGAGCTCAGCCACTTGGGCTCGAACCGTATAATCCTGATATGCAGGCAGTGCGACCGCCGCCAAGATACCGACGATTGCAACAACAATCATCAATTCAATAAGGGTAAAACCTTTTTGTGATCTCATATCTATTTCTCCGAGGCGTCAATTTGGGTGCCTTGATGAGGTCCAAGCACACCTCATGCCAAAATGTAGCCAGCCGAGAATTTCCCTCTTGCATCGAAGAAAATGTTTGTTTCAGTGTCCAGAAATTTTCAGAAACTGACAATTTTCGTCACACACGTCGTTGCTATTTGGCAGCAAAGCCTGACTGCGCTATAAACCCTCAGACTGTCTGTGTCCGGTGGTTTTATGACTGATGCTGTTCTCACTGGCTTGGCCAAACAATTGGTCTTAGCCGAGCTGCTTACTGAACCTGCTGCGCTGCAAGCGTATCAACAAGCGCGTCGTGACAAAATTTCGTTAGTGAGCTATTTGGTTCAGAACGGACTAGTCAAAAGCCTGACGCTGGCAGAAATGGCTTCCGATCAGTTTGGCGTCCCCTTCATGGACCTAGCCAGCCTGGACAAAGAAAGCCAGCCTAAAGGCCTGGTAAGTGAAAAGCTGGTTCGACAACATCACGCGCTGCCGCTGTGGCGACGCGGCAATAAACTGTTTATAGGGATTTCGGACCCTACGAATCATCAGGCGGTCACCGATATTCAGTTCAGTACTGGCCTGAATACCGAAGCGATTCTGGTAGAAGATGACAAGCTAACCACTGCCATAGATCGTTTTTTTGACAGTGATAGCGGTCTAGGTAATCTGGAAGATGTCGATCTGGGTCTGGATATCGAACCGGCTGATGGCAAGGAAACTTCCCTCGCTACGCAGAATGACGCAGACGATGCCCCGGTGGTACGCTTCGTCAACAAGATGCTGATGGACGCTATTCGGTTAGGATCGTCCGATCTGCATTTTGAGCCTTACGAAAAGATCTTCCGCGTGCGGTTGCGTACCGATGGCATCTTGCATGAAGTCGCTAGACCACCAATTCATTTGGCAAACCGTATTGCCGCGCGCTTGAAAGTCATGGCCAGCCTGGATATCTCGGAACGGCGCAAACCGCAGGACGGACGGGTCAAGTTACGCGTGTCCAAAACAAAAGCCATCGATTTTCGTATGAACACCTTGCCCACATTATGGGGCGAGAAGATCGTGATGCGGATCCTTGATCCGACCAGTGCGCAGATGGGCATTGACGCCTTGGGATACGAGCCAGAACAAAAAGCGCTGTATCTGGAGGCGCTTAAACAACCGCAAGGCATGATTCTTGTCACTGGCCCGACAGGGTCCGGCAAGACCGTATCACTGTATACCGGTCTGAATATCCTCAATACTGTGGACATTAACATTTCCACAGCTGAAGACCCGGTAGAGATCAACCTGGAAGGTATCAATCAGGTTAACGTCAACCCGCGTCAGGGGCTGGACTTTTCTCAGGCTTTGCGCGCATTTCTGCGTCAAGATCCCGACGTAATCATGGTCGGCGAGATACGGGACTTGGAAACGGCAGAAATTGCCATCAAAGCCTCGCAGACCGGACACATGGTGTTATCTACTCTGCATACTAATAGTGCCGCAGAAACCCTGACCCGCCTGCATCATATGGGTGTCGCAGCGTTCAACATCGCCACAGCAATCAACCTCATCATTGCTCAGCGGCTGGCGCGCAAGCTATGCAGCCATTGTAAGAAAGAACTCGATATCCCCCGGGAAACGCTCATCCAGGAGGGTTTTCCAGAGGAGAAGATCGGTACGTTTAAAATCTATGGCCCAGTAGGTTGTGAGCATTGCAACGGCGGCTACAGAGGCAGGGTCGGCATTTACGAAGTAGTCAAGAAAACACCAGAACTGGAGCGCATCATCATGGAAGAAGGCAACTCGCTGGAGATCTCCAGACAGATGCGCAAGGACGGTTTCAATGACCTTCGCACATCTGGGCTTTCGAAAGCCATGCAAGGCATCACCAGCCTTGAAGAAGTCAACCGCGTGACCAAGGATTGAACATGGCCAGCAAGGTAGTCAAAGTTATCGTTTACACGTGGGAAGGTGTTGACAAGAAAGGCACTAAAACCAGTGGCGAACTGAGCGGCCATAACCTGGCGCTCGTAAAGGCCCAGTTACGCAAGCAAGGCATCAATCCTACCAAGGTGCGTAAGAAGTCTGCGTCGATATTCGGTAAGGGCAAAAAAATCAAGCCATTGGACATCGCGTTTTTTTCTCGGCAGATGGCAACGATGATGAAGGCTGGCGTACCATTGCTGCAGTCGTTCGACATAATCAGCGAGGGTGCAGAGAACCCGAACATGCGAACATTGGTAAACTCTCTGAAGCAGGAAGTTTCAGCAGGTAACAGCTTTGCGACGGCTTTGCGGCAAAAGCCCGAATATTTCGACGACCTCTTTTGCAATCTTGTGGATGCTGGTGAGCAAGCCGGCGCACTTGAGAGTTTGCTGGACCGAGTTGCGAGCTACAAAGAGAAGACCGAAAAGCTCAAGGCAAAAATCAAAAAGGCTATGACCTATCCCGCTGCAGTATTAATAGTAGCAGTTATAGTTTCAGGAATCCTGCTTATCAAAGTTGTACCACAATTTCAATCAGTATTCGCTGGATTCGGAGCAGAGCTGCCGACCTTTACTTTGATGGTTATTGGACTATCCGTTTTCATACAGGAGTGGTGGCTAGCGATCATCGGGATTTTTTTTGCTTCAATATTTATGTTCAAAAAATCATATAAAAAGTCTCAAAAATTTCGCGACAGTCTGGATCGTTTTTTATTAAAAGTGCCGATTATAGGACCGCTAATTTTTAAATCTTCAGTAGCCCGCTACGCACGCACACTAGCGACGACGTTTGCAGCTGGCGTCCCGTTGGTAGAGGCGCTGGATTCAGTCGCAGGAGCGACCGGCAATGTCATATTCAAGAACGCAGTCAACAAGGTCAAGCAGGACGTCTCGACCGGTATGCAGCTTAACTTCTCAATGCGCTCCACCGGGGTTTTTCCTAGCTTAGCAATTCAGATGACTGCTATAGGTGAGGAGTCCGGCGCACTTGACAGTATGCTCGATAAAGTTGCGACCTATTACGAGGATGAGGTAGATAACATGGTAGATAGCCTGACCAGTCTCATGGAGCCTATGATAATGGCAATCCTAGGCGTGGTTGTCGGAGGTTTAGTAATTGCTATGTACTTACCGATTTTTAAATTAGGAAACGCAGTCTGACATGCCCCTCCTCGACCTCTTGGCCAGCTCACTGCTGGCCTTCGTCATTACCTGCTGCATCCTCGGCCTGATCATCGGAAGCTTCCTCAACGTGGTCGTCTACCGCCTCCCGATAATGATGGAGCGCGACTGGAAAGCCCAATCCCGTGAACTGCTCGGCCTGCCCGCAGAACCCGATCAACCCGTCTTCAATCTGAACCGCCCCCGCTCCAGCTGCCCGCATTGCGCACACAAAATCCGCCCATGGGAAAACCTGCCGGTGATCAGCTATCTGCTGCTGCGCGGTAAATGTTCGCAGTGCAAAGCGCCGATCAGCCAACGTTACCCGCTGGTCGAGCTGACCTGCGCAGTGTTGTCGGCCTACGTGGCCTGGCATTTCGGCTTCGGCTGGCAGGCAGCGGCGATACTGGTGTTGAGCTGGGGCCTGCTGGCGATGAGTCTGATCGACGCCGACCACCAGCTGTTACCTGACTCTCTGGTGCTGCCACTTCTGTGGCTGGGCCTCATCGTCAACTCTTTCGGGCTGTTCACCTCGCTGAACGATGCGCTTTGGGGCGCTGTGGCCGGTTATCTGGCGCTGTGGTCGGTGTTTTGGCTGTTCAAGCTCGTGACCGGCAAGGAAGGCATGGGTTATGGCGACTTCAAGTTGCTGGCGATGCTGGGCGCGTGGGGCGGCTGGCAGATTTTGCCGTTAACCATCCTGTTATCGTCGCTGGTGGGCGCGGTGCTTGGGGTGATCATGATGCGTGTGCGCAGGGTCGAAAGCGGTACGCCTATCCCCTTTGGTCCTTATCTGGCCATTGCGGGGTGGATCGCTTTGCTCTGGGGTGGTCAAATAACCGACTCTTACATGCAGTTTGCCGGTTTCAGATGACTCACCCTGATGAAAAACCCTGGATTCTTGGCCTGACTGGCGGCATCGGTAGCGGTAAAAGTGCAGCGGCGAAGTGCTTTAGCGACCTTGGCGTCGACACTGTGGATGCCGATCATGCCGCCCGCTGGGTAGTCGAGCCCGGGCGCCCGGCGCTGGAGCAGATAGCGGCGCACTTCGGTACAGGCGTGCTACAGACCAGCGGCGAACTGGACCGTGGCGCGCTGCGCAAGCTGATCTTCGAAAACCCCGAGCAGCGGCGCTGGCTGGAAGCGCTGCTGCATCCACTGATCAATCAGGAAATCGTCAGCCATCTGGCCAAGGCCAAATCGCCGTATGCCATTCTGGTCTCGCCACTGCTGGTCGAGTCCGGGCAATACCGCATGGTCCAGAGGCTGCTGGTGATCGATGCTCCGCCGCACCTGCAGATAGAACGCACCATGCTGCGCGACAGCTCCAGCCAGGAGCAGGTCGAAGCAATTCTCAAAGTGCAGATCCAGCGTGAAGACCGCCTGCGTCATGCCAACGATGTGCTGGTCAACGACCGCGATCACGCTTGGCTGAACAGCGAAGTCGAGCGGCTGCACCACTTTTACCTTACTTTGCGTGGAGGCCAATCATGAGCCAACCAATGACCGTTCAATGCCCAACCTGCGACGCCCCGGTGGAATGGAGCGCAGCCAGTCCGAGCCGCCCGTTCTGCTCCGAGCGCTGCAAACTGATCGACCTGGGAGCCTGGGCTTCTGAAGAGCATGCGATCCCGGTGAGCCCGGATGCCGAGGATGAGTTGTTCTCGGGTGATCTGGAGGCTCCGCACAGGGGACATTGATAACAAGTCGATGTGAAGCAACTCGCTTTACGCAACTACGAGGGCTATCTTTCAGCCGCATCTCAGGACGCCTGTGATGGCCCTTTCGCGAGCAAGCTCGCTCCCACGACGCTAATGTCCCGCGATTATTTATGCTCCAACGCAGCCCTCAACGCATCAGCACTGCCAAACTGTTGCTGGCTGACCAACTGCCCGTCGCGCAACTGTAACCACAGCACTTTATCGTCATCGCCTGCGTACTGCGGCACGATGCGCGCGTCTCGATCGAGCATTACGCGGTAGCTGTAATCGCGCATTTTGGGGATGGCGAACATTTTGGCGATGATGGTTGGCATTTTCTGGATGTCAGCGACATACACCGTGTGGCGTGATTCCAGAAAGCCTTTTGGCTTGTCCTGAAGGGCAGCGTTGACTAGTTTCGCGGCGTCCATGCTGCGTGCGACCAGCAGGGTTTGTGTCTGGTTGTTCAGGGTGTAGGGCTGGTCGTATTGATCGAGCAGTGTCCAGGAAGACAGACGCTCGCCGACTTGCAGGGCGTTGGCGGTGAGGGGCAGCAAGGCAAGCAGCAGAATGGGCAGAAGCTTCACAGGTCGATCCTCGATAAAAACGGCGCCTGCGGGCATTTTTTCGCAAGCGATCAAAAAATGAATTGCCAGTCTACACCCCTGCATTCACTCTTCCAGTCATGGCAACTTGAACGCTAAGCTTGGCCCTATGGATGACTCAGACTACCTGCGCCTGTTGACGATCCAGGCCGAACAAGCCAACGCCTTTCTTTCCAATGCGCGGAAGTGGGAGCGTGAGCGTTGGGTTTGTCAGCGCCTGTTGCAGGGGCTGAACATTGCGCATCGCAATGAGGACTTCACGCCTGCCAGTCAGGAGCCGCCGGATGTGCTGTTTCGTGACGGGCGCTTCGAGGTGTTTTTCGTGCTGGATGAGGGGCGGCGTCTCAATGACGAGTGGCGCGAGGAACTGGCGCGACGACGAAGTGCGTTCTCGTTGAGCCAACTGGTACGTCGGGAGGCCAAGCCCAAGCGGATTCCGGCCTCTGAACTGCTGCACCGACTTGCCCCTACCCTGCGCAAGAAATCCACCAATTATCGCGAACGCGGCATCGACTTGGGCGGGCTGGATATCATTGCCTTCGCCAGCCTCAAGCGCGAGGTGCTGGACCTCAACAGTCACTTTCCACCACCGACCGAATACCTGCGTCAGGGCTGGCGCTCGTTGTCGCTGGTGGGGCCGACCTTCGCTCGGGTATTGTTCGCGCATCCCGGCGCTCCGGATTTTCTGCGTACCAATCTGGGGCGCAGTGTCGTTTTCGATGTTGGAATCAGTTTATGAGCCCCTTGCAGGAACTGCTGGCCGATGTGCCTCAACAAGGTCGCGTGCGCTGGATAGGCGTGCGTCCGCAATCGCGGGTCGAGATGATCGAGCTGGATGCCGTGGAAGCGCGTCGCGAAGCGGGTCTGACCGGCGATCACTCGCGGCCCGGCCCGCGCAATGCGCGGCAGGTGACGTTGATCCAGTGGGAACATCTGGCGGTGGTTGGCTCGTTGCTGAACCGCGCGGCGGATAACCCCATCGTGCCGCAGGATTTGCGGCGCAATCTGGTGATCAGTGGCATCAACCTGTTCAGCCTGAAGAATCGACGCTTCCGGATCGGTCAGGCGATTTTCGAAACCACCGGCTGGTGTCAGCCGTGTGCGACTTGAACAACGCCTTGGTCACGGGACGTTCCAGGCGGTGCGTGGGCATGGCGGAATCACTGCGCGAGTGTTACAAAGCGGCATCATCCGCCTGGACGATGTGTTGCAAGTCGAGCCGCTGGAAATCACTGATCCCTGGCCCCCTGCCCGTCAGCACGCTTGAGACAACGCATAAATTGAGCAGCCACCTGAACCCGGAACCGCAAAGGTGTGTCGAAGAGTACCTTCAGGCACACCGGCATCCAGTCGAGCGCAGGCCGCTCCTGAACCGGACAGTGTGGTGATGAACCCTTTATTGAGCCTTCTGACGCTATGAGCTGCCTTGCGCTCGCGAAGATCGAGCTCCCCCCGAATTCCTTAAACCTTCCGAGTAATCCTTATGACGCATCGTATTGTTATCGTTGGCGGAGGCGCTGGCGGTCTGGAGTTGGCTACCAGTCTGGGCAAGACCCTGGGCAAGAAAGGTACGGCCAGTGTCACGCTGGTTGATGCCAACCTGACGCATATCTGGAAACCGCTGTTGCACGAAGTGGCTGCCGGTTCGCTCAACTCGTATGAGGACGAGTTGAACTACGTGGCTCAGGCCAAGTGGAACAACTTTCAGTTTCAACTCGGGCGCATGACCGGTCTGGACCGCGCCAGCCGCCAGATTCATCTGGCCGAGACGCTGGATGAGAACGGCGCAGAACTGGTTCCGGCACGCAGCCTGGGTTACGACTCGCTGGTCATCGCCGTGGGCAGCACCACCAACGACTTCGGCACCAAGGGCGCGGCAGAACACTGCCTGTTTCTCGACAGCCGCAAACAGGCCGAGCGTTTTCACCAGCAACTGCTCAACCACTACCTGCGCGCCCACGCCGGCCAGGCCGACAGCGCACAGGAAATCACCGTGGCCATCGTGGGTGCCGGTGCAACCGGTGTCGAGCTGGCGGCAGAACTGCACAACGCGGCGCATGAGCTGGCGGCTTACGGGCTGGGCCAGATCAAGCCGGAAAACCTACGCATCACGGTGATCGAAGCCGGTCCACGGGTGTTGCCCGCGCTGCCTGAGCGCATCGGCGCGCCGGTGCACAAGACGCTGGAAAAACTCGGCGTGACGGTGCTGACCAATGCAGCAGTCAGTGAAGTGACGGCTGATGGTTTGATCACTGCTACCGGGCAGGTCATTCCGGCCAGCCTGAAGGTCTGGGCGGCAGGTATTCGTGCCCCGGCCTTCCTGCATGAACTGGATGGCCTGGAAAGCAACCGGATCAATCAGTTGCAAGTGCTGCCGACGCTGCAAACCACCCGTGACGAGAATATCTTCGCCTTCGGTGACTGCGCGGCCTGCCCGCAAAAAGGCACCGACCGCAACGTCCCGCCGCGCGCTCAGGCCGCCCATCAGCAGGCGTCCTTGCTGGTCAAATCGCTGCGCCTGCGGATCGAAGGCAAGACGTTGCCTGAGTACACCTACAAGGACTACGGCTCGCTGATCTCGCTGTCGAGCTTCTCGGCGGTCGGCAATCTGATGGGTAACCTGATGGGCAGCGTGATGCTTGAAGGCTGGCTGGCGCGCATGTTCTATGTATCGCTGTACCGCATGCACCAGATGGCGCTGTACGGCACCTTCCGTACCTTGATGCTGATGCTGGGCAGCAAGATCGGCAAAGGCACCGAGCCGCGGATGAAGCTGCACTAAGGTACGCCAGACGAGAGGCGTACGGGAGAACACCGCCGTGCCCGTGCTTCGCGTGGGCATGCCGTTCTGGACGCGCTGCGTTCGCTCTTGACTGTGCGACGCAGCGTAGAACTTGCGACGCAGAGCGTCGTGAAATGCATTCCCACGCTGGAGCGTGAGGAACGATCACCTCACTATCGTGCGGCGCTCTGCGTCGCATGCCATTCCGGACGTTCCGCGTCCTCTTGCGACGCAGAGCGTCGTGAAATGCATTCCCACGCTGTAGCGTGAGGAACGATCATCTC
>Ga0182228_1000195_pt1 | contig 13165 bp, 4 predicted proteins | sample G6R1MG_19_FD_128385 | JGI IMG/M metagenome (GOLD analysis project Ga0182228, IMG submission 128385) | Miscanthus phyllosphere microbial communities from Michigan, USA - G6R3_MAIN_07NOV2016_LD1 MG | ecosystem: Host-associated > Plants > Phyllosphere > Phylloplane/Leaf | place: USA: Michigan... | reverse complement strand
CCCTTCAGCTCAGCTTCCTGCTCGCGTGTCAGCACGCTCTGCCACCGGGCCGCACTCACAGTATCCGTGAAGCTGTCCGGCACGGGCGTGTAGTCCCAGTTCTCTGCCAGCTCCTGCTCACTCCGAGCCGCCCGCCGAGGCGCGAACTCGGCCGCCGCGACGGCCTCCTTGACCGCCTCGAAGTCCCCCGACCCCGAGCGCATCGCCTCGATCGCGTCGCGCACGGCCTGCACGTTCTTGCCCTCGATCACGCGAGGTCTCCTGCCATCGTCGGGGACCCCACGGGCAGCGGGTCGCTGGAGGCCGGTGCGGGCGAGGCCGGGAAGTAGCCGGGCATGTTCTCCCGGTCCTTCTCCCCCGAGCCCGACCCGCCCTGCCAGACCGGCTTCTCGCCGGTGTTGTCGTAGGCCGCCCAGCGCGTGAACTCGCCCTGGAGCTGCATGAAGTTCTTGGCGTTGTAGCTCTTGTAGCCCGCCGACTGGGCGGCCTGGTCGTCGGTGCCGATCTCGTTGGAGGAGATGACGGCGTCGGGCACCGCACGCCCGCCGTACTTGATCTCGGGGTCCTCGGGGCCGTACTGGCTGGTCCCGGTGCGCAGCTTGTCCAGTCCCTCCTTGTGCCGGGCGACGACCCGGCTGCGAGAGGTGTTGGGCGAGACGTCCACGAAGATGCCGTCGGTCTGGTAGTCCAGGCTTGTCAACCGGTCGATCGTGGCTTCGTGGCCCAGCGGGGCGTCGCGCTTCCGGCCGCCCATCGTGATGTCGAAGATGACGTTGTAGCCCTCGACCGTGAGCGCGTTCTCCAGCATGAAGTTCATCTCCGAGCTGGCCGCGTGGATGAACCCGGCCGTCTCGGCGGGCGCGATCCCGGTCAGCTTGGGGTACAGCCCCTTCTCGATCATCAGCTCCTTGAAGCTGTCGGGGTTGGCGACGATCCACTCCTCGGCGCGGAAGGTCCGGTTCTCGGCCAGCGACTTCAGCACCGAGGACTTCCCGGCGCCGGGCAGGCCGCCGAGCATGATCGCGCGCCGGTCCTTGGGCATCGTGCCGCCCTTGGTGACCTTGTCGATGGTCTCGGTGACCAGCTCGTCGAAGATCTGCTGCCACTCCTCCGACCACAGGCCGTTGGAGTCCTTGAACGCCGCGTCGTAGGTCAGACCGCGCGCCTTGGGGTCCTCGGGGTTGGACGTCGGCGGGTTGAACGCGAAGGCGGTCTGCTGGCGGACGAAGTCGTTGTGCGCGGCGAACTCCTCGGGGGTCATCGCGGTCTGGCCCGGCGCGATCGACGCGGCGCTGTCGGGGGACCCGGAGCGGATCGCCGCGTCCAGCGTGGCGATGGCCTCGTCGTACTCGGCCTGGCTCATCGCGGGCAGGTAGGTCTTGTCGTACTCCTCCTGCGCCGACAGGCCCTTGTTCAGGTGGGCCACGGCCTTGGGCGCGCTGGAGACCTTGTCGCCCAGCTCGGCGGCCGGGATCAGGTCGGGGAAGCCTGCGCTCGGGTCGGGCTCGATGACCTTGCCGTCGGGGCCCTGGTAGACGACGTAGGCGCCCTCGGGCCGCAGCTCGCGGATCTTGGCCCGGCGCCGGACGGCGGTCTTGTCCGTCAGCAGGTCGTTGCCGTCCGCGAAGATGTTGACCAGCGACGAGACCTCGATGAAGCGCCCGTCCTTGCCCCGGGGGTGCAGCCAGTCCTGCCAGCGAGCCGCAGCCAGCATGGACTCGTCCACCAGCATCTCCAGGGCTCGGGCAGCGGCGACCAGGTGCCGGAACATCCCGGCCGGGGGCCGTGCGCCGGAAGCGCAGATGCTGCTGAACAGCCCCGCCGCTGACCGTAGAGCGGCGGGCGTGTCAACCGCTACCAGGCTGTCTCCAGGCCCGCCTCCGGGAAAGGGGGCACCACCGCCGGGGCGGCCACGTTCCAGCTCGCCGGGATCATCGCGCTGGCCTGGAGAGCGCTGGCCCGCTTGGTCACGTACCAGCGGGCCGCCGGGTGGGCGTTGCCGTACCGGATGCCCAGGTCCAGGTCCTCGACGGTGCTGATCTGCGGGATCGAGATCCCGCTGGCGGCCATCGCGGCGGCCGTCTCGATGTCGACTCCGGACTCGGGCATCACGACCTCGCCGTCGTCGGTCTTCATCGGCAGGTCGAACACCGACAGCGTCTGGCTGGCGGCGTCGGCGGCGTCCCAGACGGCCAGCGCGCTCGCGGCCACGGCCACGATGCTCATGTTCTCCAGCGCGTCGGAGTCGGAGCTGAGCAGCTGCCAGTCCCCCGAGTAGCGCACGAACGTGCCCACCCCGGTCTCCAGCATCAGCGTCGCCACCGTGTTGTCCGCCGCGACGATCGCGTCCAGCTCCTCTGCCACAACTCCCCCTCGTAGAACCTCGGCCTGCACCACCACAAGCGGCTGGGGGACCCCGGCCGCCGACATCGACACCGCGTCGTAGGGATCGAGATCCCGGAAGCGGATGGTCTGCCCGTCCAGGGTGACGGCCATGATGGCGTCGCCCTGGTCGGTCACCGAGGAGAGGATGACACCCCGGATGACCTCACCGCCCTCGTCGTCCCAGCCCACCGACCAGCCGGTGGGCCCGAGGCCTGCCTGCACGCCGGAGAGGTACCGGGTGCCGACCCGCTCCTCGCTGAGGTCGGTCACCGGGTCGGTGACCACCCGGTAGGTGACCTCCATGACGGCCGGGTTCGGGAACTGCACTGGGGAGGTCACGCGGCAGCTCCAGCCGGGGCGGCGTCGAAGGACATGGGCAGGTCGGTGATCGGGCGGGCGTTGGCCGGGGGCACGACCGGGGGCAGGTCCGAGGGCTTCAGGTTCTTGGCGTCGGCCATCAGGATGATGATCTCCTCGACCGGGCGGCCGTTGATCGTGTCGAACCCGTCGGCCTTCAGCTGGGTGATGGCCTTGGTCCGCTCCGAGGCGTCCTGCACGGCGATGAAGCCGATCGCCTCCGAGGGCAGCCCGCCGCCCAGGAAGAAGTCCCGCACCGAGGACATCGTGGTGGCGGCCTTCAGGTGGTCCGAGCCCTGGCCCAGGCCCATCCCGAAGGCGTCGTTGTTGGCCAGCCGGTAGTCCATGATCCGGCCCAGCACGGCCTCGGGGCGGTGGTAGACCATCATCCCGGCGCTCTTGTACGAGGCCAGGCTGTTGGTCGTGGGCAGCGTGGAGACCTTGCTGGCCGAGGCGTAGGACCCGTGCCCGGCGTGGTTGCCGTTGTCCGAGCTGGCCGAGGCGCCGCCGCCCACGCTGGCCGAGCCGTCCAGCATCCCGGTGGTCTTCTTCAGCACCGAGCTGGCCGAGCCGTACTTGACGGTTGACACGATCTGCGCCGCCGAGCCGGTGCTGGCCGCGCGGTAGACCAGGTCGTAGCTGGCCTTGTTCGCCATCGCGGTCTGCGCCCGCTGGGACCAGAAGAAGCTGGTCTTCCCGCTGGACTCGTCCACGCCGATCGAGACGTCGTGCCAGCCCAGGTCGCTGATCCCCATCGTCTGCCCGGCCGTGGCGAACAGCTTGTCGTCGCTCCAATGCTTGGCCGTGTCGACGTCGCTGGTGTCCAGCTCCATCATCGTGCGCAGCAGGCCGCGCACGGCGGTCTTGGCGCTGTCCTGGGTCATCGGGGCGTAGTCGATCCCCAGCACGCTCAGGGCCCCGCCCAGGTCCTTCTCGTCCATGCCCTCGGGCAGGGAGATGACCGTGACGCCGGTGCTGGAGGCACCGTTGGAGCCCTTGGGGTCGATCAGCTCGACCACGGCCCCGTCGGCGCCCTTGTACCGCAGCGTCTGCCAGCTGGAGGACACCTGGCCCATCGCGGACTTCGTGACCCCGGTGCCGGGCTCGTTGTAGAGCACGGCCGCCGAGGCGCCACCGGTGGCCGCCGAGATCCCGCCGTCGTTGACCAGCGACCAGCCCTTGGCCTTGGCGTCCTCGTTGAGCGCGAAGGACCCGTAGGCGACCGGCTTGGGCTTGTTCGGGTCCCAGGTGTAGACGGTCAGGGACTTGCCGGAGTGGAAGCGGCTGACGATCTCCTCGCCGGTGTTCTTGTCCTTCAGCGTGACCAGCTTGATCCCGTTGCCCGCCGGGTCGTCGGTGACCGAGACGACGGTGTGCGTCGGGGGCTTGACCGAGCTGTCGACCTTCCAGCGCGGGGAGCCGTCGGGGTTGTCGGTGGAGGACTTCCGCATCGGCAGCTCGTCGCCCACGGCGACCTGCTCGCTCTGCTTGGACGACGTGGCCCAGTCGCCCTTCTCCCCGGAGCCGGAGAGCATGGCGACCAGCTTCTCCCGCTGCGCCGGGGTCAGGGTCAGGTGCACGCGCGAGTAGTCCTTGCCGCTGGGCCCGGTCGCCTTGGTGACGACCATCTGGCCCTGGCTGACGCCGGGGTGCCCGGACAGGATGGCGCGGAACTTGCCGTCCTTGATCGTCTTGGCCATGACCTCGGCGGGCGTGTCAACCGCCAGCGGCATGTCGGCCGGGACGTCCTTCAGCGTCACCGGCGCGGCGTAGGCCTGGTAGTTCGCCGTCTTGTCGGTCTTCAGGGCCTCGATCAGGCGGGTGGTCTTCTTCCCGTCCGAGGTCAGCACGACTGCCTTGGTCTTGTCCTTCGAGACCGAGATGATCTTGCCGCTCATCGGGCCCTTGCCCGAGACGTACATGCCCGGCGCGGGGATGAACCCGTCCTTGGTCAGCGAGCCGCCCCAGGCGTTGACGTCCTCCTGGCTGGGCAGCACGGCGCCGGGGTAGCTCGGCTTGGCCGGAGCCGACGTCGAGGCCTCAGCGGCGGCCTGAGCCTGCCCAGGGGTGGCCCCGGGCACGGGCTCGCCAGCGATCCCCGAGACGTAGAGGTTCGGGAAGGCGCTGAAGTCCATCGACACCGGGGCGTCGTAGGTGACCGGCGGCTTGACCTCGCCGTTCTGGACCGGGACGACAGTCTTGATCTTGGTCTGAGAGCCGTTGCCGGTCTCCTCCAGCTGGAAGAACAGGCCGTTCTTGGCGTCGGTGGCGTGGGCGTAGACCCAGGTGCCCGGCGCCGCGTCCCCGATCTTGCTGGAGTCGCTGAGGTAGCCCATCGTCTCGGGGTCGGGCAGACCCTCGGCCGCCCAGCCGGACATCCCGATCGGGCCCGCCGTGTTGACGGTGGACGTCGGCGCCTGGGTCGGCGCGACGATGTTGACCTTCTCCAGCGTGTTGGCGCTGAAGTAGGACCCGAGGTAGTTCTGCATCTCCTCGTCGGAGTAGGTCACCGGCGCACTGGAGACGTAGCCGTCGGAGTAGGCGAAGAACCACTGGCCCAGCGAGTTGCGCTTCAGGACCGTGTCAGAGGTGCCACCCAGCACGTAGGCCGACTCCCCAGGCTGGAGAGTCAGCAGCTCGACGGCCTTCTGCTGATCGAGCGTGGGCTGGTAGCCGTTGGTCCCGAAGGTCAGCGCCTTGCCCGCCAGCGACGTCGTCTCGGTGACGCCCAGGTAGGGCGAGACCGTGGCGTCGTCCAGCGCAGGCGCCTTTTCGCCGCTGTCGACGGGCTTGCCCGCCTGGACGGTCTCGATCTTGTAGGACTGGCTGGTCTGGGCCCACTCGATCGTGTCGTTGCTGTACCCGACGCTGAAGTCGGGCACGCCGAAGCTGTCGATGGCGGCCCAGCCCTGGGGCGTCTCGACGCCGCCGGGCTTCACCGCGTAGATCGGCGCGGCGTTCATGTGCTGGATCGAGATGACGATGTCGCTGGGGTCGCTCTGGTAGCCGTTGAAGACTCCACCGGCCGCCGGGGCAACCGGAGCGTCGGTCGCAGCGCCGGGCGCGGGCCAGACCTGGATCAGGCTGCCGTTCTCGACCATGAGCTGGATCTCGGCGTCGGTGTCGCCGTAGGGCTCCAGCTGGCCGTTGTAGACCGACTTCCAGTCGTCCGGCCCCAGCTTGACCAGCGTGGTCAGGCCGGACTTGGAGTTCAGCACGGTCTCGCCGGGCTTGGGGGTGTACCCGTTGAACTCCGGCGCACTGGACGAGGCGGCGTCGGCCGTGTCAACCGCTTCCGGCCAGACCTTCTTCGCCGCCTTGGTGGTCGAGTCCGCGTCCCACTCGGCCTGGGTCATCCCGCTGACGGTCAGCTTGCCCTCCCCGTAGGCGGCGTGGAACACGCCGTCCGAGGCGGTCTTGACCCACACGCTGTCGTTGGGCTCGACGTAGACCTCGTCGCCGGGGCTCGGGGTGTACCCGTCGAAGCTCGGGACGTCGGCGGTGTTGGCGTCGGTCGGGGTGTCCGGCAGCGGCCACAGCTGGCTGTAGGTGGCGCCAGCGCCGGTCTTGCCGCCCTGCTTCAGGGTGTTCTTCACCAGCAGGTCGGACTTGACCGCGCCCGACGTGGTGTTCGTCGTGCCGTCGGTCTCCAGCGGGTACCAGCCCGCACCCGGCTGGGCCTGGAGGTAGACGTTCTCCTTGCCGCTGGGCAGCTTGACCTTCAGGACCGACTGGCCCTCGCCCGGGAAGAAGGGCTGGTAGCTCTCGGGCATCCCGGCGACCGGCTGCGGCGCGTTGGCGGCGTCCGGGACGTAGGTGAAGCCGTAGTTGTGGGTCCAGCCCGCGTCGCTCAGGCTGCCGTTCCCGGTGCCCATGACCTCGCTGTGCGTCCAGCCGACGCCGAACGAGCCGCTGGGGTAGAGCTTGCCGTAGCCGGGGCTGTTCGGGTCCTTGATGAAGACGTGGGTGGACCCGTTGGCCGGGTTGGTGAAGACCTCGAAGTGCGTCCCGGGCTTGGGCTCGAAGCCGCTGGTCTGGAGGAAGGCCCCCAGGTCGTTCGGGGGCTGCGGGCCGGACTGCTGGGTGACCGGCGGGGCGTCGGTCTTGGGGCCGTACCCGGCCGCCTCGGCCTGGTCGTAGGGGTCGACCAGCACGGTGACGGTGTTGCTGTTCGCGGACCAGGCCTCCAGGTCGTACTCCAGGCCGCCCTTGTCGTCGGCGTCGGAGCCGAACAGCGGGTAGGTGGAGGTCTCAGGGGTCAGGGCCCCGTTCGGGCTCACGACCAGGCTGACATCGCCGTCGGAGTCGGTGATCGCCAGGACGGCGGCCCCGGCCGGGACCGGGTGCAGGTCGCTGTTGGAGAACAGCAGGGCGGCCGGGTCGATCGCGGTGCCCTTCAGCAGGCTGCCGGTCGGCGCCTTGCCCGACCAGACCTTCTCCAGGTCCTCCACGACCAGCCCGGAGTCGATCGGCTCCCAGGCGTCGTTGAAGAAGCCCTGGAGGCCCGTGGGGGTCTGCCGGTAGTAGCTGGAGTCCTCGGTGTGGAAGTAGATCGGGTAGCCCGCCTTGGCGAACTCCAGGCCCTGCTGGGCGGCCTGCCAGTTGTGGTCGACCGGCTTCTCGACCGGCGCCTGCTTGGCCAGCCACGCCTCGTTGACCTTGAAGACGTCCACGCCGAGCGCGGTCGAGGTCGTCTTGGGCGCGAGCTGGATGCCCATGACGTGGCCGGGCGTCAGGTCGGCGGCCGTGTTGACCACCGCGATGTGCTCGGGGTCCCCGTCGACCATCACCGCGAAGGTGTAACCACCGTCGTCGTTGGTCTGGGCGAAGGTGACGACCGTGTTGGTCTTGCCGTTCTCGTCGGTCAGCAGGACACCGGGGTAGAAGTCCTTGGCCCAGGTCTGCACCGTGAGCTGCACGGGCTCGCTGTAGACGTTCCCGAGCACGTTCCACGGCTCGGTGTCGTCGAAGACCATCCCCTCGGGGCCGGTGTCGGTGAACAGCTTGACCGTCACGCCGTTGATCTGGACGTCCTTGACCAGCGAGGACGGGCTGTCGGCCAGCACGTCGCCCGCGACCAGCTCGGCGCTGATCGCCGTCTTGGGGCCGCTGGTCGGGAGCTTGGCCTGCTCCGGGACCTCGGGGACCAGGTCGTCCTTGGCCGTGGTGTTCGCGTCACCGTTGACCAGCGCGGGGGCCTTGATCACCCAGGTGGAGGGCGCGTCGGCGCTGATCCAGCTGCCCGTGCCGTTGATGTCGGCCACGCCGAAGGTGCTGATGCCGACGCTGGTGACGGTCAGCCAGTTCTGGCCATCCAGGCTGATCTCGGTGCCCTCGGAGAGGTTCTTCTCCTTGAACCAGGCGGCGAGGGTCTTCGCCTCCTCGCCGTAGATGATCGGCGCCAGGTTCATGCTGTTGTCCAGCTCCTGGGCGCTGGCGATCGTGGAGAACTCGGGCAGGGTCTGGAACCCGCCGCTGGTGTCCAGGATCTGGAGCTGGCTGCTGAGCGGGACCTCCCAGGCGTAGTCGCTCGGGTTGCTGAGGTCCCAGAGGACCAGCCCGCCGTTGGGCCCGGTGGAGCCGTCGGTGACGTACAGGACGCCCTGGAAGACCACGGTGTGGTTGACGTCGTTGCCGATCGCTGCGTCGGCCTTGGTCAGGTGGTCGGCCACGATCGGGCCCTGGTAGTAGCCGATCCCGTCGAAGACGGCGATCTTGCCCTGGACGTTCTGGATCAGGGCGCCCTCGGGCTGCCCGACGTAGGGCTCCAGCCCGAAGGTCCCGTCGGCGTAGGCCACGCCCACCATCGACCCGGCAGAGGGGATGTCGTCGGCGTCGTAGAAGCCGTCCGCCGTCACGCCGCCCAGCTTCTGGCCGGTGACGTCCATCATCCAGATGGCCTCGGCCGTGACGGCGTAGTCCTTCAGCGACCCCGGCGCGACGCTGGGAGCCGTGTCAACCGGTGCGGTGCCGCCGGTGATGGACACCGTGCCGGTGGACTTGCGCTTCTTCTTGCCGTTCGCGTCGGTGATGAAGACGAACTTCCCGTCCGGGGAGATCATCGTGATCTCACCGGCGTGACCGTCCTTGGCCAGCGCCTGCATCCCCAGCGCCGGGACCTCACCGGTGGCCGTCTTGGGCTTCTCGATCTCGCCAGCGGGCACCGCAGCGTCGGCGCCGGGCTGGGTCATCGTGGACGCCAGCTTCAGCAGCTGCTTCTCGGGGTCCTCGCCGTTGGGGTCGGTGACGACGGCGTACTGGCCCTTGGGCTTGACGAAGGTGTAGGTCTTGCCGTCCTTCTTGCTGACCAGCTCGGCGCCGGTCTCGGCCTCGGTGCCGTCACCGATCAGCATCTTCTTGGCGCCGGGGGTGCCCGAGGTCTTCTTGGGCGCCGGTGCACCGCTGCCGGTGGGCAGGGGAGCGTCCAGGTCGGCCTTCAGGGCCGTCTCGGCCACAGCAGCCTGCCCGGTCTTCACCGGGGCCGCAGCGGGCGGCTGAGGGCCGTACTCGACGTCCTGGGTGACGTCGGTGCTCATGCCGGGCAGCTCGGTGGGGGTCGCCACGGGCGGCGCCGGGGCGCTCTCCGGGGACGGCGGGTCCCAGCGCTTGACCGTCCAGGTGCCGGTGGCGTCCTTGCCCTGGGTGTCCAGCAGCTGCGAGAACCCGCCGGATCCCTCGATCAGGACCGCGCCGGTGCTGTCGTTGACGCCCTTGATCTTGTAGGCGTTGCCCAGGATGTCCACGATCGCGTCGCCGCGATGCCAAGCCTGGCCAGCCAGGTCGGCACCGGCCAGCTCGCTGCCGTCCTCGGGGCGCGGGTAGCCCTTGCCCGCCTTCTTGCGGACGTAGACGCTGGCCTCGGGGCCCAGGGACTGCTGCATCCCCAGCAGCTCGGACTGCTGGCCGACGGTGCTCTTGGCCGTGCCGTCGGGGTTGACGCCGAAGGTGGCGATCGGGGTCGCGTCGTTGTCGTCGTAGTCGACCTTGTCGCCGGTCTGGAGCACGAACGCCAGCTGGCTGACCTTCACCTTGAACCAGGTGCGCAGCTTGCCGCCGTGCTCGGCCACGTCGGCCACGTCGACCAGCGGCGCGATGGACCCGACCTCGGCCTCGGGGGCCTTCTGGGACTCCGGCAGCGGGAGGCCGTAGTAGTCGGCCAGGTAGAGCCGCCGGGCCTTCAGGGTGTCGGCCAGGGACTTGGGCAGCCCGGCCTCGGCCACCATCTCCTCGATGCGGCCGGGCAGGATCGCCAGCACCCGCTCGGCGCCGTCGATCTCGGACTCCTTGGACATCGTGGAGCCGTAGATCGCGGACTTCTTGCCGTTGCGGAAGGCGTCCAGCTCGGTGACCTTGGAGCCGAAGTCGGTCTTGCTCTCGCCCATCGCCCGGTAGAGCAGCGCGCCGCCGTTGTCGATCCGGAACGGCACGCCGTTCTGGTCGGTCACGATGTTGTCGTAGGTCATGCCGAAGACGTCGCGGTTGCCCAGCCAGGCGTCGACCGCGAAGTTGGCCTGCACCTGGGAGGTCCAGGCCGGGTCCTTCAGCTTGGCGGCCATGTCCTGCTGGCCCTCCACGATCTTGCTGTAGAGGTTGCCGTCGCCCTCGAAGTAGTCGACCTCGGGGACCGGGACGCCCGCCTCCTCGTAGAGCAGGTTCGCCAGCGCCTCGTTCTTCCCGTGGCTCTTGCTCTTGGGCATCTTGACGTAGAACTTCTCGGTCTCCTGGGTGCCCAGGCTCATCGAGTCCTTGGTCGGCAGCTGGTACGTGCCGCCGAGGTTGGAGCCGCCCTGGCCGCCGATCTGCTGTGCACCGGGGCTCGACGTCGTCAGGTGCGCCTTGGCCTTGGGCGCCCGGTAGACACGGTTGGGCGTCAGCTCCTTGGCCGCGCCGCCGGTGGGCTTGCCCGCCAGGTCCGAGGGGGTGACGGTGAGCTGGACCTGACCGGCGTCGTCCTTGTAGATCCCGTCGACCTTGCCGTAGCCCCAGCCGTTGGGGGTCAGGTACTTGACGATGCCGAACTTCTCGATGAACCGACCGTCGGCACCGCGCGGGTGCAGCGAGGGGTCGAAGTCGTACTTCCCGGCCGCCAGCAGCGCGTAGTCGGCCCAGCCGACCGTCTCCAGGGCAGCCGCCAGCGCGGTGTCCTCGCTGTCGTCCTGGACCAGCCCGGGGGCAGCCTTGGCCAGCGGGAAGTTGATCTGCTCGCCCGCCAGCCACAGCCCCAGCGCGCCGACCTCGAAGCTCTCGAAGCTGTCGCTGTCGGGGGCGTCCTCGTCGTAGGACAGCGTCAGGTGCGGGATCCAGTTCGGGTACTGCTCGACGGCGGCCGTCGCGGTTGACACGGCCGGGGTCGCGCCCAGGATCTCGCGGATCTTGGTCAGCGGGTCGGACTGGACCAGCACGACCTTGGCCTTGTCCGGCCCCAGCTCGGCCGTGCCGCTCAGCTCGGCGGCGAACGGGTGCAGGTGCTGGGCGACCAGCGCGATGTCGGCCTTGATCTGCTCGATCGTCGCGTCGTCCAGCTCGGCCGCCTCGCCCAGGAAGTGCATTGTGACGTGCGGGTTGGCGTCGACCGCGCCGTGGATCGGGTCGTTGTCGGACGGCACCGCCGCGATGATCGCGGTGGTGAACTGCTTGTCCTCGCTCACGCGGCGTTCTCTCCTGTCGCTGCATCGCTGACGTTGGCCTGGGCCTCAGCGGTGGGGGTGAGCAGCTGGTCAGCGGACTTGGGGAAGGGCACGGGCTGCGACTTCTGGGCGTCCTCGCGGCCCTTGCCCAGCGTCTCGGGGAGCAGGGCCATGAGCAGCGTCTGCTGGACGTCGGGGGGCAGGGCCGCACCGCTGGTCAGCAGCATCATCGCCAGCTCTGCCTCCTCCGGCGCGTCGTCGTCGCTGAAACCGTGCTCGCGGCGCCACGCCTTGGGGCCCAGCAGGAACTTGTCGAACCCGTCAGAGGCGTCGGTGGCCTGGTTGGGCCGGGTGACGATCTCGCTCGGGTCGTACCAGACGACGATCCGGTTGAGATCCTCCTCAGAATAGCCCTTGGTCCTCAACATGGGCCGCAGGAAGACCTCGGTCAGCGCGTCCACCAGGACCAGCGCCAGCGGCTCGATGTTGGCCTTGTAGAGGTTCTCGTCGATGACCAGCGCGTTGGAATACTTCACGTTGGCCAGGCCGGTCACGACCTCCTTGGGGACGTCGATCCCCTGGAGGATGCGCTCCAGCGCGCGCTCGGTGCGCTCGACCAGCCAGGCGTCGGACGACCGCTCGAACTGGACGTACTTGATCTGCTCGGCCAGGCCGCCCTCGCCGGTGACCATGAACGGCGCCACGGCCGAGGCGTCACCCTCGTCGGACACGGCCGTGACGATGGACTCCAGCAGGTCCGCGATGATCGTGTTGGCCTGGTCGCCGCTCTCGACCTCCGCGATGACGTTGCCCTCGTCGTCGGTCTCCACGCTGACCGAGCTGCCAGCCTGGCCCTGCGACGTGAGGCCGTCGGGCAGGAACAGCAGGCCGTTGTTCAGCCGCGAGCGGGTCGCAGAGCGCACCAGCCGCTGGAGGATCAGCAGCTCCTCGACGGCGTCCGCGATGCCGACCATGCTGGAGTCGGGTTCGTGGGAGTGCCGGGGGTTCGGCCGCCAGATGCGGGCGATGAAGGTGTCGGCGGGCAGGGCTCGCGCACGGGTGGTGTCACCGCGCAGCGGGCGCAGGGTGGCGCCGTTCTGGTCGACCACCAGCTCGTCGGTGGAGACGATCTTCCACTCGACGGTGTCACCGGTCGCCGTGGAGTTCTTCAGCCGGACCAGGTAGCACTCGCCCGGGACGTTCATGTTGAGGCTGAAGCTGCGCACCAGGCCGGAGAACTTGGGCCCGGTGATGTCGCGCATGAAGTTCTCGGCGTCGATCGCCAGCTCGCTGCGGACCTTGCCGGTCGCGGCGGCGTCGCGGGCCCCGACGGGCTGCTCGTCCTGGTTGACGATGGCGGCGGCGTAGATCCGCAGGCGGCTCAGGACGTTGGCCACCAGGTTGAAGCCGTAGTGGACCTCGCCCACGCGCTCGTAGCCGGTCCAGGCCTCGGCCTGCCAGGCGTGGTAGCCCTTCGTGCGCTCCAGGGCGGCCTGCTTCAGGTCGACCCGCTCGGCAGCGGCCACGATCGCCCGAGGGCGGTTGTAGTCGGCCGAGCGGGCCGAGGCCTGACGGAGCGGGACGACCTCAGCCGACGCCGTCAGCGGCTGGACCGCAGCCTCTGAGTTGCTGTCTCGCCGGAACACGCCCATGAGTCAGGAGAGTAGCGGCCCTGTCACCCGCCGTGGTTGACACAGCACTCAGCGCACGCGGGTGTACCTCTGGTTGGTCGGCAGGCCGTAGGACGACTGGGTCTGCCGCACGCTCTGGGTGACCATCCGGCCCTGATACGGGTT
>Ga0182228_1000194_pt1 | contig 13198 bp, 10 predicted proteins | sample G6R1MG_19_FD_128385 | JGI IMG/M metagenome (GOLD analysis project Ga0182228, IMG submission 128385) | Miscanthus phyllosphere microbial communities from Michigan, USA - G6R3_MAIN_07NOV2016_LD1 MG | ecosystem: Host-associated > Plants > Phyllosphere > Phylloplane/Leaf | place: USA: Michigan... | reverse complement strand
TGGTCGTTTCACTGCAGGTTACGACAGTCATTCCATAATGAGCCGCGACCTCTATCAGCCGGTCAGCAGCCGACTGACTACTGAACACCTGGCGCTTCAACAGAAACGCAGGTGCTCCGTCATATCGAAATTCGGCAAGATGATCGCCGGGCTTGAGTGCATCTCCGGTAGGGAAGCATTTGACCGTATAGGCCTCACTACCTTCGATCTGCCCTAGGACGCGCTCTGCATTACGCGCATGCAGTGTACGCTGGCCACGCAGCTCCAGCATGGAAGTCATGGCCTCTGCCAAGACTACAGGCCAATGCTGCTTCTCCCGAATACTTGTGATGATGTCTGGGTGCTCCAGCAGCACACCCACATCAATCAGCACCTTTTGCTTTTTTCGTTCCGTCATGAGTAGCTGTTACAGCAGTCCATTTTATCAGGCTGGCCACAAGCTAATGGCGAAAGCCAAGGGCAGATACGGTCTAGATAAACTGAGTCATGGGCTTAGGTCTTCGCGACCCAAACGTCCGTGACGCATATCGCATTCAACCTACCATGGTTCGCCCTGCAACGTAGAGGTTGAAGGGGGCTTTTCGGATGTAGGTCGCTTCTTTCAGCCTTTTTGGCTTGGCTGAGGCGGATTTTATCCGTCAGCAATCAGTTCAGACCACCGCGTTTGGATAGAAGCCGGGGCAGTTGAGCTTACGTACCTAGCCCGTTCATAACCGGTTTAGAGGACGCGTTACACTCCTGGGGCCCGCTTGCAATAGACTACAATCCGCTTGTCCTCGACCTTGGATTTGCCAATAAAATCAAGACGACTCAACGCTGTGACCAGTCGTTGATCCTCTGGAGCGGAAGGAAGGTACGCACGTCCTTTCCCAGCTGCGAGTCCGAAATAATCAGCTCCCAAGACGCTCAGAGCAGGCAGCACATCAGCCCATTCGCACCCAATCTCCAGCGCCTGGATAAGCATTTCGATCCGATCCGCTTGCGAGAGTGCCGCGTCTGCCATCACCTGCAAAATCACCGGGAGATATGCCTGATCAAATCGCACTCCAGCTGCATTGACTCTCCGACAGACACTTGCCAACTCAACTGCTGAGCCGTGGTGAGTGTCGTATGCATCGAAAGGAATACCCGCCCAAATTGCAACGGCATCATGGGCGGATACAGTATTCGAGCGTGTGAGGTGGTAAGCGATTGATATCGGGAGCTCGGAGAGTCTGAGCTTTGCACGGGCCTGAGACCACCGGTGACTGATGTAAAGCCCCTGGAGGCTGAATGCCCGTTCCGAGAACGCTTCCTGGATAGACTCTGAATAAGGTACGAAATCGCTATCCGCAAACAGAGACCAGCGTGTGGATGGTACGCCGGCCATAAGCACCACCGACGCATCAAGAACCTGACCATTGAAAAGCGCCTTCAGCGTCTCGTTAACTACAGATTCCACGCTAACCAGAAACGACTGGAGCCTCAGCGTTTGGCCATTCCCGTCTGTCCAGAGTGTCGAGGCCAACTCGGTTGCATGCAACTTGATGTATGCAAGGAACGCCTGCTCCATAGCCAGGGCCTCACGCTCCGATCTCACATTGGTGTCATCAAGGCCCCGCAGGATCTCTTCAAAAAATGCCCAAACCGCGCTTGCACGAGGCATCACCCGATCGCCATTCAATATGATCGGCCAGACGGGTACCGGGAACCCCTTCAAATTTGGAAGTTGGCAGTCAGTCCGCTCGACAAGCTCCGCCATCAGGGATTCGTTTGGCGATACCATTGCGACCAGCTCAGCAAGCGATTCCACAGTCTCGGGCAAAAGGCCTTCCTGCTCCAGCAACGCCTCTGCAAAATCAGCGGCCTCTTGATCAGCCTTTTCAGCAAAACCAGGCAGGCCTAAACTTTTCAGCCGATCCATCGACACAACACCGGAAGCGTTGGCCTCTCCACCAAGCTTGGCCCAAAGCAGCTTCAGCATAGGTAGGGAAAAGCTGAGGCATCCCCATTCCACCAGTCTGCGAAGATCACCGGGCGCCACATCCACGCCCACGTTCTCAAACTGCGCTGGTTGCTTGCGTAGCCATTTCCAGGCACCTAGGTTCTGATCGAGATGTGGCAATAATGGCGCGACGTTCGAGATCTCATTTATTGCGTGCAGGAAGACGCCTTGGCGATCGTGGAGCGTTTCGGCCTGCTCGGCAGAAAGGTTATTCAGGATTGCTATCACAAGCTCCTGACGAGCCTCAGGCGCCTTGAACCGGTCAGATTTCAGCAATTGGAAAATAAGGTTGGGGTCGACTTCCCGAATAGCCCGGACAACAGCACCACAGCTTGGGGTCGGCAAGATGATTGTCATGGCCTCGGCAAATCGATCCATGTGCCCGTGAGCAGATTTGAGCACTAAGGCCAGCTTCGTCTCTGCCTGCTCAATCGCTCCATCGTCTCCGCTGTAGCGTCGGCACGATGCCAAGCCAAACTGTTCATGCGCGAGTGCACTAATCAATCCCGCTACGAGCCCCCGGCCCCCATCCAGCCCGTCCAAGTCTAGCTTACTGGCAACACGGTCGGGGTGACTCATTTGAGTTGCCACATCTACCGACTCACCACTGCTCAACGCCAAGATCACATTCTTGTCGACCTGAGTGATCGATCCCTCGTAGAAATACCCGAGGTAATCGGCATAGTCCGTATCGAACAAGCCACGGCGCATGAAATAGCTGACTACGCCGTAGCCCTTCAGTCGTCGGGCAATCTGTTCACCATACACAGTACGGGCACCCTCCCGGAACGGGAGGGCTTTCAGTTTGGCGATTTTCGTGAGCAGTTCATGGCGCTCCTGATCTATCTCATCAAAATCGGTCTGGAGCGTAGCTAGCCGAGCGTGGTAGTCGCAGCTCGCCAACACTTGGTCTACCGATACTTGCTGCCCCCCTAATCGGTTGTAGCTCTCCTGCACTATCGGCACGACTCTCTGGCTGGTCAGAAACGCCTCAAACTGCGAGTCCTCAACAAAGTCTATGAACTCGACATCGATGCTATTACGCAGGCGAATAAGGTTTGCGCTTTTGAGCCCACCTTGCTTGACGATTTCGTACCAAACCAATGCACGAAGGTGTGCAACGCGAGTGACCACATCCTCGTCTCTTTTTGCCTTCAACTGAGCCAATTCGGCGATACGCTGATCTGCCGTGGCCGTCTGCTCAGAGGCCCATCCCGCATACCCCATCAGTACGTCATAAATCACACCTGAGCGCTTGAGCAACGCGGTGAACGCCCCTGGATGGAGGTTCTTGATAACCACGATTGCGAAGAGCTTATTCGGGTTCAACTGAATGCCGCCATTCGCCAGCAGGCTGGCGTACATGTCGAACTCATTGACGATGTTCTTGATGAGCCGCATGTCGTCGATGTAATAGCAGACGTTCTCAACCATGGAATGGGTCAGCCCAACCTCAAGGCTTCTCCCGTTGACCTGGCGCTGGGCCAAGAGCTCGAACATTTTTTCGCGTGAGTTTTCCGAGTTGATCACTGGGATGACAGGGATGATCAGGTCGAAGAATTTGGTCTTGTCTGTGAGGGTGAACAGCTCGTCACGAATCGCGTAGACGAAATGCACTGGTCGCTTGATCTGCGGCGATTGGCGAATGATGAAATTAATTTCCCGCAGACGGAAAAAGATGTCCTGTGTGTCGAAGCGATCCAAGTCTTCGATGACGACAACCTGGATATCACTGCGCTCAAAGCAGTAGATGATCTCGTCAATGTTTTTGTGAAGAACGGAACCATGATGGGTCGACTCAAGCTTCCCACCTTTCAGCGTGAGGCCATCAACACTGAACATCGACCAAAACCGCAGTGCCTGGAAAAGAGCGTAGGCGCCGAGCACTAGAATGGTGGCGATGGCCAGCCACTGAGGTATGAACCCCAAACCTTTTAGCAGCCAGCCAATGTCGATGTCGGTCAGCTTTAACAGCGCTGGAGTACAGAAAGTGAGGACACTGACGGACAATGCGGAAATCCAGCAGGCCTGTATGGCAATCTCTCTTTTGGAGGAGTGAGCGATACGCTTGAGTCGTGTCTTAGGTAGTTTTTTAGACGGTACCGTGTACAGCAGTTGCTGGACGATGGTTTCTTCGATCCGGTTGATCAGATCTGCAGTGGCGGGCGCTGGTGCCTCGACAGTTGTGGCACTGCTCGCTTCTGCATTTTCATGGCTTTCCGGATTACTGATCTCACTCGAAGGGATTAGCTCGCGCCCTCCAGGAGGGCTCAGCGCAGGCACCGGGTCGTTTTTGCTGAAGGTGGCGAGGGAGACGAATGCGTGCGGGAACTCTGGATGTCGATCAAGGAAGGTTTTGATGACACTGCTTTTACCGGCGCCATAGCCCCCTGTGAGAGCGATGTTCAAAACGTCATCATTGTGGAGGGCCTTGAGCAGTTCCTGCTCGTAACGCGTGAACCTTCCATCCTCTAGACCGACAGGTATCAGCGGCTCAAACGATCCGTGGCCACGATCTGATTTCGCAAGTTTGAACGCTTTGAAAGCGGCTTTCGCTGCTGTAGATACGGCTGTCCAGTTGCGTTTGATACTTGAAAAATCTTGAGACATCTACCCTGACCTTGAATGCTAATCGTCCTTGCGGCTTGCGAAGTGGAGCACAGGTGACACTCTTTGGGACGCAATAGCGTCTATATGCCATATATCCGCTTCCTAGGCTAGACGACGCACTTGATCAGTTTGCTCTTGGCCCAGGCCCCCGCCCGAAATCCCGAGCGCACGATCCTAAGGTTGAACAGGCGCAACGCTCCATGCTAGCGTTTACCTATCGATCTGCCTGGATCGAGCGGCCGGCCTGCAAAGACGTCGTCACAGGTGTTTCAACCCCCTTCTTGTTCGCATTTCGACAATAGTCAGCGGACAGCCGGTGCCCTGGCTCTATTGGAGAACTGCGATGCGCGTTCCTCTTTATCCCGACGATCTGCTCCCGAAAAACGGCTTCAAACGCCTTGCGAAACGGTTCCAACGAGATTGGCCAGGCCTCTCACCCATTGGCCGTTCACAATCTCGCGAGGTACTGGCCAAGGCCCTGGGCTACCGCGACTATCATGACGCCCGACTGTCAGCCACATCAGACTCTTCCCAAGCCCAAGTACCTGACGTAGTTGAAGCCCGAAATCAAATCGCAGCATCACTTAGACAAGTGCCAAGTCAGGATGGCCAATCGTCCCTGACAGTGGCGGGCCTTCAACCTTTCGTGCAATCACTCCCGCTGCATTTCTTGAAAGCGTTTTCACGCCTGCACCCTGCTCAGCCGCTATCACATACGAGGTCTGGAGCTAACGGCAATCTCGGCACTGGCCAATACGTGCCTGGCTCATCCATAGCCACATCGCCTAGCAGCCCGCGTACGGCCAACACGAACAGCAGGCCAATGACCGCTGAAGAGGTCAATGCCATCGACGCCGTAGTGGCGCAGTCGGGCAATCTGCGCGATCAGCTCATTCTGAAATTGATGATTTCTGGGCTTAGGGCAGGTGAGATCCGAGGAGCTATAATCAACGCTGCAGGTGAAATTGTCATTACATCGCTGAAAAGCCCTGACCGTGAGTTTGTTGTCAGCCCTAATAAATCTCGCGCGGAAACACTCCAGGCATATGTGCAGAAATATGGTATCAAGCCTGGAGATTTTCTCTTCCCATCAAAGCGCGACGTGAAATCGCCAGAGCCGGCTGCCAGCTTTGCGAAGCGCTTCAAAAAATGGGCTTCACATGCTGAGGTAGATAGCGGCCTCACGCCACACAGCATGCGCAAGCTCGTGGTATCTCAGTTGGTGAATTCGCTTCAACCTGCTGAGATTCAGGATATTCAGAGGCTCATGGGCCACTCCAGCTCGAAAATGACGCAGTATTACGCCTCAAGAATCATCAGCGACCCCGACAATCAGTCGCTGACTTAGCCAAGGAGAGCTGCAGGTGACTTCCTGCAGCCCTTCTCGTAAATGAGCGAGCATCCCTGCATCAGCGCTGAGTACCTGCGCCCCTACAAATACATACGATGTGCAGCTGTTCTATACCTGTACGCAAGCCATTCTGCTCTTCCCAAGCAGCCGAGTGATCCCATGCCCAAGACAGTAGAAGACCTGACCCCTGACGGCGAACCTGCTGGCCCTGAGCTCAATTACCCAAAGCTTTGCGGCACCATGCTCCTCTATGCCGGGGTAATTCGTCTTGAGAACGAGCCCGTTGAACCAGCGCCAGTGAGGGGGGATTCGGAGGGCCCGACTTTCATCTAAACAGGCACTGCCTGTAGAACGCGAGCCATGTGCTCACCCGATCTACAGCCAGCCCCCTCGGCCCATACACCGGGATGCATCAGGCGGTACTTTTGCGCAATGCCCTCACATCGGGAACAGGTCAATCGCTGAGAAGCTGTGCAGAGGTCGACGAGGATGGTAATCCCTTCTTGGCGGAAGCTTTTCAGCTGTATGCGCTTGAAGATGTGCTTCGACGACTTCACAGACTGATAGGAAGAAAAGCTCCAAGGCACCAATCGAGGCCCCTTCCTGGTCTTTGAAGTAATATGATAAATACCCCACACCGTCTCTATCTGTAATAACGTAACCCTTTTTCAACTGGTACGAGGAATCAAGACCGATAATTTCATCTGGCAAAAATCCGAACGTGTCGTGATCGAACTCTTTGTGAGGCCCAGGATGGGGGTAGGTTTGAAACCAGTCATCGACCAATCCCAAGCCAGGGGCGTTGAACATAAACAGATACGTGCGCCATTTCCAGCTCTCTGCCTCGAACGACTTGAAGTACCGTATCACATCGTTGAACCGAGTTTTATTGATTGAGGTTTTGACCTCGATTACCGCAAGCACAGACTCAACGGGAACTACCACCAACTGACCAGCCCGGTAGAAAGGGGCATATCGGTGAGAGTCATAAATGATGATGTCGCATTGCTTGGACAGCCACCCTTCCGAACTGATGATGAAGCCTTCCTCCACGCTCACCCCGCGCGGGAGATGATCCTTGAGAAAGTCGCGTAATACTGCTTCGGCAAGGGCGCCGGTCGTAGGGTTGTGCTTTCTGATGTAGACCTTGGCCTGCTCAATCTTGCTGTGAAGCTGCTGGGTCACATGATCAAAATATCGGCTCACTTCAGTTACCTCCTGTAATTGCCTCCGAAACCGTTTCGCGGTCAATGCGCGCGATCCTAGGCGCCCTGGCATCCCCAAAGCTCAATGAAGCTGCTGCATCCGCCAACCGCTCTGCTAGGCTGGTTTGAACGAATAATTTCTGCAGGACGCACCATGCTGAATAACATCAGATTTGACCTCTCTGACTACCTTATCCATTTTTTAGGGACGTCGATCAGTCGAGCTCCGAGGGCATCCTTTTTCCAGAACATGCTCGATTTAACAACATCGCTGAATCGGATGTCCTAGATTCTTTGTTCCTCATGCGCTGTGCGCTACGGCACCTCAAGATCTTCGCAACCTGGTCGTATTGAAACGAGCGCCCTACGATCTATGGCACCTCTCCGGCGATATGCTTCACCGACATGCCTCTGGCGGCCTTCGTCCAGTCCAGCAATGAGCGCCTGTCGCGGGGGGAAATGTGGGTCGCTATGCCTTCATGATGCCCAAGCCTGCGATGTTTCGCCTTGGTGCCAGGCCGGTCATCTATGGTTTGAGCCAGGATGTCCAGGAGCGCCGCGATACCACACCGTTCAGGATCATTGAGACCGATCAGCTACCCCTCGAAGATTCGCCGAAGCGAGTGGTAAGCATGACAAGATGCTGAAAATGCTTGCGGACTACAAACCGGCGAATGAACGAGACTAAGCAGGTAGGTAATGCTAAATACCATCCAGATGAGAGATGGCAACCGCGCACCCCATTCATCATCGCTTCCAGCGGATTGAGTTCTTAGCCTTATGACGGATGACGGCGTGCACATTAACCAGTGCCCTCCCCCGCAGTCTCGATAGGTGCGCTTCGGGGGCAGGTAATCCAGCCCGCGTATTGGTTACGGTAAGTCCTTGGCGGGCAATGCGATGCGTTAATGACGGTCATGACCTGCCATGAGGCTCGGCGCCGCAATGACGTCGATCAGCATCCATCGACGCACGATGCAGAAATCGTTATGAGGAAATTCATCGAATGCAAATTGAAGCAAAGCCTCATCATCACGATCCGCTCCCGGGAGAGGTTTTGCAGGGCCGAAGCCAGGTCTTCGAGCGGTTGGTTGTACAAAAAGACATCGTGTTTGCTTCTAGCAGGTGTACATGGTGAGTTTGTGGATTAACCCTGCCCTTTTCGACCTGACGACAAGTCTCGATTGTGACGGCCATGACCGTCTGCATGCTGGCTTTTTGTGTGAAGCCCGACCCATCACCACATATGTCTTGTTTCTTTCTTTGTCCGCATAGGCGCAAGCCCAGCCTGGAGTGCCCGCGAATCCGTCTGACATCAAAGCCCGAGATCGCTTGCCATACAATTGTCGACAACCGTGTCCGATGCCGAGGAATGCGTAATAACGTGACTCTGCAAAACTCGGTAAAGATGTGCTCTGAGCGGCGCCCGTAGCGAGATGTAACCATCCGTAGCTATTCCGGTTGGGTTCTCGCTACTACTCAAGGCGATGCTAAGCGCCTCTACGACTCCTTCGTCGACATTTCCAGCATGAAGCCGATCAAGCGGGAAGTATCCTGGAGGCCTCCGGTAGGTGCGAATAGCCTGCGAAAGCAGCACGGCAAATGCATCCTTAGTCAGTCTTCGTTGCACCCCTCTCCAAATTTCTGACTCCAAACGAAAATCCACTTCCATCTCCTCGAATTTCAGACGCACTGACCAGATTCAGTGCTCTGCTAGGCGATGAAATTTTTATTTTTTGAGATTGTTGTTTGAAGTCAAGGAGCAAGCGTCGGCTTCGCCGCCGAACGCCGATTCCCCTGCCCACTGCTTTGCTGCCGAACCAGGCGTTCAATCGAGCGCTGGGAGAGCAAGATCACAAGCAGAGCAAAAGCCTGAAAAGCACAAGCCAAACCTTTGGCATCCTGCCCAGTGAAGGCGTCAGGGCTACCGCTGCTTTCTTTTGCTCTCAAATATAAGAACTCCGCCCCGTTTGAAATTTTTCAAGGGGGGTGGGGCTGAAGAAAAGCGTGTAAACCCGACGAACGGTATGATTCTGAGCACCGCATGTTGTCTTGTCGCACTCAGAGACCTCCTATATATTGTGTCTAGCTAGCATAGAAAAAACTACATGATGTGCCAGGCTAGCTATCGTTGACGTTTATCTGCAAGCCCCTCAGATATCTTTGGGAGATATTGTATGACTGACAGACGCCCTATCAACAAAAACGTAGTCGTTCCAAAACCGGGGGGTGGCACACAGCCTCGCTCTCGTAACAACGATGGTCAGATCCGTGACAAGCGGAGCGATGCTAAGAAACCGAAGTAGTCGTTTGAGGCCTTGGCGGGAGGAGTGAAGCCATCCACCAAGGTCTCAGTGGTCTATGTTCGGCGTCAAACGTAGGCGTAGAGCATAGGCATGGTCGGATAGGTGTCAGGTGCGCAGCATTGTCCCACCCGTAACCACGCTAGGATATTGTAGCGCGCAGCATTTCCAATTCAGCAGTGTTTCGCTGCATAGCCTGCGACCTAAGTCGTTCACACCGAAAACCTTTCCGATGTGCCTCCAGCGGAAGGATGGGAGTTGTAGGCGGCGTCGGCATCGTCCAACAGGTTGGCCCAGACTTTTTCCGGTATTGCCTTCAGTTCAGCACACGCTGTGATATACGCAGTGGCAGCGCCAAGACAGAAAACGGCTTCCTCCGTAGATTTGGCAGAGCTGATAGCATCGATCCGAAGCATTGCTTTTCGCATAGCAAACTCTGTGGTGCCTAGCGTTTCTATTGAATCCATTCGTTACTCCAGTGTTGGGTCTGAGACAACTGTAACAATTCGTGAAAATCGACCGCCACACACTTAGCGCCGCTGGCGGCGAGCTTATGTGCGCATCGCGCACCGCGCATTGCGCTGGTGCTGCGCAGAAGAATTATGATGCAGCATCGCGATATAGATCTTGCTGATGATGCTATAACCATCTGTTGACCTCTCACAAGCACGACGTCTGCCGCGGGCAGCCTGAGCTCAGATGTTGCATCTCGTTGGCGACCGCACTACATAAGACAAGGAAGGCGCTGATGCCCAATAAGCCTGCTGCTCCAGTTACCCCCAATGCACCATTAGCACCACCGCAAGCCCCCCCTCCGCCCCCGCCTATTGCGCTGGAACAGAATCGCAACGGTCTGCAGGCTTACCTCCCTCCAGGAGGCGAATGGTTGCCGCTCAATGCTGACGCCTACACAATACTGAATGGCGAGCTGCCTACAGAGCCAAATGAGATAGCGAAGAATCGCTCGGCCTTGGCAGATATGTTTGCTAACGCGCTCCAAGTTCCCAATCTCGGCTTCCTAGCAGGGAGCGGAACATCCCTCGGCCAAGTGGGAGGGCCCAGTATGGGATACCTCTGGAGCCAGGCAATGTGCGAGCCACCCTCAGGCCGCCTGACGCAAGCTGCTGCCAGTGTTATGGGCAAAGTTCGGTATCCCAACGGATCGACGAACATTGAGCATTTCCTTTCGCAGTGTGACGCCTATCTATCGTTCAACGACGACCTTCAAGTTCGGAATTTCGTGAGCGATGTAAAGGCGATAATTCTTGATGCCTGCTCAAACTTCCTGCAGACACCTCAGTCAGACATTTCTGCATATCGCCACCTCTTACAAAAGCTCGCCAGGCGTCGAGTGAGAGATCCAAGGCTGAAGGTTTTCACCACCAATTACGATATGTGCTTTGAAACAGCTGCATCAGATTTGGGCATGGTGGCGATCGATGGATTCTCCTACACAAGAAAGCGCAGGTTTGATGGCAAACACTTCACGTACGATATTGTACGAAGAGATGCAGATGCCCATGAATTCACTGAAGGTGTCTTTCAGCTCCTCAAGCTCCATGGCTCCGTCAGTTGGAGCCGCGAGGGCCTTGAGATTTTTGAGGATGCCGCGCCGACACCAGCAAACGCCTGCTTGATCTACCCAGCGAAAGGCAAATATCAACAAGCATTTCTGCAACCTCACCTGGAACTGCTCTCGCGTTATCTGGAATTTCTTCGCCAACCCAACAGCTGTCTAATGGTGGCGGGTTTTGGCTTCAACGATGATCACCTGTCGGAGCCCATTTACTCTGCTATCCAGTCGAACCCAAGCTTGAAACTCATCTTGTGTGATTTTCAGTGCATACCTCACGTGCACAACCGAGGGTTTTACGGCTCTAGCCCATACTGGGGCCAATTCCATGATCTGGCTCGGCAGGAGTTTGACATCCACTTCGTCAGCAGTACGTTCAATGATCTTGTCAGTCACATCCCTCATCTGCGTACTGCCTCGCCGGCAGAGCAACTCGCAAACGCTGTAAGGCGCATTGGAGCCAACCACTCATGATATCGCTCGACGGCATACTCGCGAGTAACATGAAAATTGGCGTGGTATCGAGCGTCAGCGCCCAACTGATCAAAGCCAACCTGGCGCACGCAGGTAATGTCAGCGGCCAATACCTCGGGCAGCATAGATACGGGAGGGGGGAGGTTGGTGAGCTGGTTCTCATCGAAGGCCAGCAAGCGGTACTACTAGGCCGGGTCACTGAGGTGTCTCTCCCAGACCGAGATCGAACCGAAATTTCGCAGGATTTTGCGGGCAGCCGCCAAGTTGACGCTATTGGTTTCGTACGATTACTGGGCTCCGTAAACTCGCAAACGTTGAAGGTAACAGCCGGAGTCAGCTCATATCCTCGCTTGGGAGATCGCGTTTACTCAGCACCGAGCGCGTTCATTTCTCAGATCCCGCTACTCACGTCAGCAGGAGTAGATGGCGCCATTCCGAGTGTCTCACTCAATCTTGGTCATATAGCAGGCGATGGCGGCTTTCCTATCTCCGTGACCCCGGAAAAAATCTTCGGGCGACATTGCGCCATCCTCGGTTCAACGGGGGGCGGGAAGAGCTGGACGACGTCGAAATTGATTGAGGAATGCCGCAGATTCGCATCGAAAGTCGTTCTAGTTGATGCCACCGGCGAGTACCGCTCTCTAGAAGGGCCTGACACTGTTCATTGCCACCTTGGAAATCCAATATTCCGCTCGCAAAACTCCACCGAGGTAGGGCTTCCACCAACCAGCTTTACAGAGAGCGATTTCATCGCGCTCTTTCAACCTTCGGGTAAAACTCAGGGGCCCAAGTTACGCGAAGCGATAAAAAGTCTTAGGCTTGCGAGGCTCGCTTCAGATCTCTTTCCTCAAGGGATAATTCGGAAGGTCGGCCAGCCCCGAGCAACCTATCAAGCTGCAATGAAGCGGCCTGGCCATGCCAACCTTGTTGACAGCCCGAGCCAACCTTTTAATCCGAAGCTCTTGGTACATCAGCTCGTCCAAGAGTGCTGCTTTCCCACTGCGTTCAACGATCCTGAGCAATTCGGGCCTGCCAGCAACGAAATATCTCACTGCTCCTCGCTAATGACACGAATCTTGGGTGTGATGGCCTCACCGTCATTGAAGAGTGTGTTCGACCCACCTCAGCAGGCGGGCAACTTCGTTGAGCAACTGGACGCCTTCCTGGCAGGCGAGCAACGCTTGTTCAGAGTCTGCTTAAGCGCTGTGGGATACGAGTTCAGCGCGCGGGAGGTGATCGCCAATGTCATCGGCAGACTTCTTCTCCAGCGAGCGCGAGCGGAAGTGTTCAGAGATCGGCCTCTGATAGTCATCCTGGACGAAGCCCATAACTTTTTGGGCAAAACCATAGGCGGTGAGGACGATTTGCAGAACCTAGATGCCTTCGAGTTGATTGCTAAAGAAGGTCGTAAATACGGTTTGAACATCTGTCTTGCAACCCAGCGCCCCCGCGACATAACTGAGGGGGTGCTCAGTCAGATGGGGACACTGCTGGTTCACCGCCTTACCAACGACCGCGATCGAGAAGTGGTCGAGCGGGCTTGCGGCGAAATTGACCGCTCAGCTGCTGCCTTCCTCCCTAACCTTAAGCAGGGTGAAGTCGCAATGGTAGGTGTCGACTTTCCAATCCCTGTGACCATTCAGATCGGACGCCCTGCTCAACCCCCAATTTCAGATGGGCCGAGTTTTCAGGCCAGAT
>Ga0182228_1000192_pt1 | contig 13211 bp, 12 predicted proteins | sample G6R1MG_19_FD_128385 | JGI IMG/M metagenome (GOLD analysis project Ga0182228, IMG submission 128385) | Miscanthus phyllosphere microbial communities from Michigan, USA - G6R3_MAIN_07NOV2016_LD1 MG | ecosystem: Host-associated > Plants > Phyllosphere > Phylloplane/Leaf | place: USA: Michigan... | reverse complement strand
AATGGCGACGGACTGAGGTGAATGGCCCAGGCCGGTCAGCGCCACGGCCAGCACCGCCATCAGCAACGGAATGGCGATCAGGCAGGCATACAGGCCTGTGTGCAGCAGCCTGCCGATCAGGTACGTGCCAACCAGCCCGCTGGCCCCCAGCGCCAAAAGCATCAGGGACAACGTGTTGACGCTGACCCCGGTGATCTCTTCCAGAAACGGGCGCAGGTAGGTGAAGACGGCGAACTGGCCCATGAACAGCAACAGGATCGCGCCCATGCCAACGGCCACTTGCGGGTTGCGCAGCAGGCGGAACGGATTGCGTGCCCGGTTGTTCGGCTGACTGCGCATGGCCGGCAGGCTCAGCCACTGCCAGGCAAACGCCAGCGCCGCGAGCGGGATGACCAGGAAAAACGCCCCGCGCCAACCAATGTACTGGCCCATGAAGCTGCCCAATGGCGCGGCGACCGTCGCCGCCAGCGCATTGCCGCCGTTGATCAGTGCCAGGCCCTTGGCGACCGATTGCTTCGGCACCAGCTTCATCACGGTGGCGGTCGACATCGACCAGAAACCGCCAATGGCAATCCCGAGCAATGCACGGCCTGTCATGAACAACCAGCCGTTGGAGGCCAGCGTGACGATCACGCCAGATACCAGCAACAACAGGCTAAAGCCCAGCAGGACAGGCTTGCGATCCAGATGCCCGGTCAGCGGCGTGTTCAGCAGACTGGTCAGCACGGCAAAAAAGCCGGAGATCGAAATCGCCTGCCCTGCCTGCCCTTGGCTGATGCCGAGGTCCTGCGCGATGGGTGTCAGCAGGCTGACCGGCATGAACTCCGACGCAATCAGCACCACCACACACAGCGCCATCGAAAACACGGCGCCCCAGGCTGGCGGATGAGTGGTTATTTCGGACTGCTTCAGAGTTGAATCAAATGCTTGCATGCGTCCTGACCTGGCGACGTTAAAAATGAGTCGGCACAGGTTAGGGCAAAGGTATTAGGATGATTAGACACCACAATTTATACGCGCTTGTGAGAAGGATTCAGTAATGAGCACACCCAAACTCAATGACCTGCAAGCCTTCCTGCAGGTGGCACGCGATCAGAGCTTTACCAAGGCCGCGACCAGACTGGGCGTTACGCCTTCAGCCCTGAGCCACACCATGAGGGGCCTTGAAGAGCGCATGGGCCTGCGCCTGCTGGCGAGAACCACCCGCAACGTGGCCCCGACCGAGGCTGGCGAACGGCTGATGCGCTCGATCGGGCCGCTGCTGGATCAGATTGCCGCAGAAGTCGAAGTGCTGGGCGAACTGCGCGACAAACCCGCCGGCACCATTCGCATTACCTGCTCCGACGACGCCGCAGAAGGCATCATCCGCCCGATGCTTGCAGGGTTTCTGGCGCAGTACCCGGATATTCAGATCGAGATCTGCATCGACTACGGCTTCACCAATATTGTCAGCGAACGTTTTGATGCGGGCATCCGTCTGGGGGAGTCCATCAGCAAGGACATGATTGCCGTGCGCCTGGGGCCTGACTGGCGCTTGTCAGTGGTCGGCTCGCCGGCCTACTTCGAGCGACATCCCGTCCCGCTGCAGCCTCAGGACCTGACTCAACACACCTGCATCAACATCCGCCACTCGCCAAACGGCAGCTGCTACGCCTGGGAGTTCGAGAAGGACAGCCGCAAGCTCAACCTACGAGTCAACGGGCAATTCACGTCGAACAGCATGATCCATGTGCTCAACGCCGCACTGGACGGCGTGGGCCTGGCCTACGTGCCGGACTCCATGGCCGAGCCGCACATCGCCAGCGGCCGCCTGAAAGAAGTGCTGGTCGACTGGAGCCCTTACTTCGAAGGTTTTCACTTGTACTACCCGAACCGGCGACAAGCGTCGCCGGCGTTCAGCGCGTTTGTTGAGGCGGTGAGGTATCGGGGCTAGCACCCCGCCGCCTGATTACTGCGCGGCTTTCAACGCATGCGCGACCTTGTTCAGCGAACCTTGAGCGGGTTCGGCCATCAGCTTCAGGTCGGTGGTCTTGCCACGCACCACCACTTGCATGGCGGTGGGCGTACCCTTTGCGTCACCCACGATCCGGTAAGCGGTGTCGCCGCGCACGAAGCTCAATACGTGACTGGCAGCGTCGTACTTCAGTTGCTCACCTTCAGCCTGGGGAAACAGCAGCCCGACCTGATTCTTGCTGTCCACGGCCGCGTAGAAGACCGGGCTTGCGTCCCCTGAGCGGAACAACACAATGCGCTTGCCGGACGGCGCGAGCCTGAACGACAGAAGAATCTCACGCTGCTGGTCTTCCTCCCAGACGATGCTGGTGGTGTGCGTCATCTTGCCATTCTGATTGCGACTGACTGTTTCAGTCGGCAGTCCCGACCCGCCGGTATGGTCAAGGACCGTCTGCGTTTCCAGAACCGGCTCGCCATTACGGATGCTGTAGGTAGACGTCTGGTGCCAGCAGCAACCGTCCTTGGTCATGGTCTCGATCTTGCGGGCTTTCTCATCCACGCTGAACAGGCCGCAGTTGTTTTGCGCCAGTTCGGTAAACGAATCGCTGTGCCGGAAACCATCGGCCGTGCCGAGAAAGACCTGATACGAGGGGCCGTGATAGCAGCTGTTCTGCCCGTCCATCAAGGCCAGGTCCTTGATGCCGTCGAAGTTGAAATCCTGATAGATCAGTACGCTCTGTTCGCCATAGGGCAATTCGTGCACGTTGGTTTTGACCTCGCCGGTTTTCGGGTCAGTGCCGAGCACCAGTTCATCGGACTGCACGCGGATCAAAGCCGCACCGCTGGCCTTGTCGTACACGTTGATCTCGCCGGGACGAAACACATCGTCCTTGGCTGAAATATCCAGCGTCGCACGGTATTTATCGGAAAAGTCCTGCAGGGCGTAGTTCTCCCGGGGCGAGCCCGCGAACCCTGCTGCGTCCATTTCACCGTAGGTCGGTAACGCACCGGCGGCACTGACCAATGTCGACGAGGCCAGACCGACCAGTACCCACAAGGCCTGCAACCCGAGACGTGACGCACAGCGTTGAACGATGGATAGGTGCAAGACGCAACTCCTTTGATAATGAGCGATGAGTCTACTTCAGCGATCGATACAATTTGAAATCATTGCCCAACGTACACTTCGTGCTCACGGGCCGCCCTGTCCGACCCGGTAAATGTTCTAATCACGCCCCCTCCTCGCTTAACGGGCCCGATGCTTTTATGGATATTCACTCGCTTTGGCTCAAAACCCAGGAAATCTGGGACATGCTCGATCAGCATCCGTGGGTACGCACCGGGCTGGCGCTGATCCTGTTGCTGACCGCCGCACTGGTGCTTGGCCGCGTGGCGCGCTTTCTGGTGCTGTACGCCGTCAGGATGCTCGGCCGTCAGCCGTCCCTGCACTGGGTCAACGACTTCCGCCACAACAAGGTCTTTCACCGACTGGCGCAGATGGTGCCGTCACTGGTCATTCAGTTCGGCCTCACGCTGGTCCCGGGCCTGAGCACTGCGGGCCGGAACGTGATCGGCAACATCGCCATGGCGTTCACCATCCTGTTCATGACATTAGCCATCGGCACCCTGCTCAACGCCCTGCTGGACATCTACGCGCGCACCGAACACGCCCGCACGCGCTCCATCAAGGGTTACGTGCAGCTGTCGAAGATGATTCTTTACGTCTTCGCCGGGATCATCATCGTCGCCACACTGATCGACCGTTCGCCCCTGCTACTGCTGTCCGGCCTCGGCGCCATGTCGGCGGTCATCCTGTTGGTCTACAAGGACACCCTGCTCTCCTTCGTCGCCAGTGTGCAGCTGACCAGCAACGACATGCTGCGCGTCGGCGACTGGATCGAAATGCCGCAGGTCGGCGCGGACGGCGACGTGGTGGACATCACCCTGCACACCGTCAAAGTGCAGAACTTCGACAAAACCATTGTCTCCATCCCGACCTGGCGCCTGATGTCCGAGTCGTTCCGCAACTCGATGCAAGAACCGCACTAAAACTACTATCAGGCCTACAACCCCCGCAAAACCTAAACCCTCAAATAGTAGACATACTTCCCACCCTACTACTATCTTAGTAGCCCTCTGTCACCTGCCCTCCCTGCAACCCCCTTGCTCACCTACGTAGCCATCCAGCAGCCAGCCAACAGCCACCCAGCGACGGCCACCAGAGGCAATTTTGATGGACATGATGCGGTTCAACTGTAGTGGTCTGGCACTAGGCGTTATGGGGTTCATAAGCTTTGGGTTGCTCGCCATCTTCACCTTTTGGCAACTTACAACGATAAGTCTCCATAGACGAATAATCGATGAGGCCTCGCCCACCCCCGCAGGCCCAGCGTGTGACTCGTAGGAGCCTGAAACGGATAACCAACACGATCGCAGACGGATCACTCGCAAGGCTCGGTCAGAATAATGGTCGTAAAGGACTGCTTCGAGGAGCTCAAGCTCAGCGAATGAGTGAGCTGTTTTGAAATGTAGGTGCTTCCGGCGGGAGAGCACCCATATCAACGGCAATGTTGAATCCGACTCATGCTCTCGCCTGGCCGATCACGGTGGGTTTCTGGCCAGACCTCCCCGGCATTGCGTTTAGCTGGAGCGTCACGACAAGACCCACGCGAAAGCGTTCGACCCCAGCGGCAACGATATTCCAAAACCTGAACGGGGGGATTGTGCTCAAGACCTCAAGTGCCACGATAGAGGACGCGCTCAATTTCTTCGCCTGTGCAGTCGAGCAGTTTTAAAAATAGCGAAGCATGTGTCGTTTTGCGGCTAAAGGCGTCGTTCGCAGTTTGCAAGACCCATGTGAATTCCTACATGCTGGGCTCAGGTTAAATATGCTGCAAGGAGCACATACAGAAGGAATGACAAGTTGCTAATACAACATGGCGTTACACAGTGAAGAAACAAACCGCTTTCCGTATGAGAAGGCACGCAGCCACCCCGATACAAACACGAATTACATATATATTGACGTTACATTTTAGCCACCCATAAAACTTGACACGCGCCGCTCCGTATAGTCTATTTGATTAACAGCCTTACGAGCACGAACAAGATGATCTACTCCCGAGTTTTGCATACCGAATACGAGCACCCTGCCAACGAGGACGGTGAAGGCGCATACACTGTCTTTACCGTAGCTCAGCCTTACAAACTAAATTTTAAAAGATCGAAACAATTTTGCATTCAAACTTTTGCTATCCTCTGGAAGGGTACTGTAGATACTCGGCTCATCTACATAGTCGAAAAGGCACTTATCGCTGGAGCCCTATCCCCAGTAAAAGCACTCTATGCTGCCAAGGGTAATCTGAACGTCATCTACAGCAATGATCTGGATGGAGATGATTACACCAAGCTTTATCAAAGCTGGAGCAAACTTGGACTTGGTGTATGGTATGATCAGTGGATCACCCAATTTTTCAACGAGACTGAAATCACCCATGAAAGGGGATATAACTTCTTAGGGAAAATTCGATGCATACTTCAACAGCATGATCTTGGAATCCAGCCTTTCACCAGCGAGATGTTTCTCTTCCACGAGGAATGGACACCGGAAAACGTGTTTGGCCCCGATTGTGCTGAAAGGGCCTGTGCAGACCCAAGCAAAGATGTGACTGATGAGTCTCCATCTGACGACGATGACGAAGCCTTTCCAGGCTTCTACGACGGCTTGCGCTGACTATGGGCATGTCACGTAGCTATCGTTGCAACCGTCCAATCAAAAGATCCCAGAAAAATTCCGCAGCGCCCTCTTCACTTAGTTTGCTGTTACGTCCGTTTAGAGAAGACCCCATCTGTGACTTGAAATGAATATCTTGATCATCCGCTTCTACCGACAAAATCTCGTTGTAACCGTTACTGGATACCTGGCCTGAATACGTAATGCTGTTACGGCCGAAGTTTTCACCAATGGCTATTGCACATTCGGCGATAACTCTTCCGTCCCGATAGATCGAAGCCGTAAAACGTACATCGCTGATCGACCTCATCGTCCCTTGTACGCCGGGGTTTCGAGCTCCTAACTCGCCGAGAGAGTTCTCAAAGAAGCGTTTGATGTACTGAAAGCCCGAATGCGCAAACTCATCCTTATCATAGTCCGTAAACTCCTTACGAAGCCTTAGATTGCTTGACCGCTGGGGACGATCTGGCTGACGAGCGGTGGCGGAAAATGGCCCAGGAGTGGGCGCAGAAACGGTTGCAGCTGTCTGAACGCTTGCAGCCTTGGAATGATGGCTAAGAAGCTTTCGGATCTGACGAACCACATCGGTATAGGCCTCGTCGGGGTTGGCCCAGCTCGTGATTGGTTTGCCGTCTGTAGGAATAGCCAACAGCTGTCCCAAGGGGGTATGGCTCCAGTCACAAGCGCGTAGGATCACCGGTACTACGCTGCATTCGTTGTTGCCATGTCGCTCCAAGGCACGGTTCATCTCTATCGAGTAGCAATAGTGAGAGCTCAAAAAACTCGCGCTGACTAACAACAGAATCACATCAGCCCTATCTATCTGAGCGTCGATAGAGGCCGCCAGGTCTTCCCCAGGATTGATACGGCGGTCATGCCAGGACTCTACCGCTCCCTCATGCTTAAGGGATGCTAAATGCTTCTCCAACTGATCACGGAGCAGCTCATCCTCGTGACTGTACGAAAAGAAGATCCGGGCCATAGCTACCTCCATCAACGTGTGCTTCTGACGTTAACACGCTCTATCAGCGTTCGATAGCGATGGAAATGCCGCACAGCCAGATTGCAAAGGGAGAGTCACCATACGCAAGGCATGAACGGCCTTAGCCACTGGCCTCTACCTGCGCTACGACCAGATGAAGGTTCTACAGCTGCTCAAGCAATGGATGGTTTACCAGTTGTACACATGTAAATTTGCAGACCATTCCAGCCGGTTTCCGAGTCACCATACAGGTGCTAGGACTGCCTTACCCAAGACTCAATCTCCTCATGGCCAAACTGAGCCTTCCAAGCACCCAGAAGCCGATTGTTCTTGCCCCTTGGACTCCACGATCTCGCCTGTCAGCGGATTGCGATAAACTTTTACCATCCTGGCCTGCCGAGTGCGTTTAGCAGGCACCGCCACTTGCCGTCCTTGTACCCTTGAGAGCTTAGGATCAAGCAGGTCGGCGACGTCAGCCAGTCCTTTGCCATGCTGGTCAAGCAGCTCTCGCAGTTTGCCCTCAAACTCCATTTCATTGTCTAGCCTTGGATCACTTCGAAGCTCATCCAGCTTGGAGCGTTGCTCGGCAATCTGCTCTTCGAGTCGGCGGTATTCTGCAAGGAGAGACATAGGAGCTCCTTTCGACCTGTACAACGGATTTTGACCGTGTATGACTACATGAATTCCGACGTTAGACGTGAAAGCTGTTTGGTTTTGGCGCCAAGTACCTCACATTCTGTACTACCTCTGCTGGAAGCCGCGTAATGCCTGGGCCTTCAGTTAGTACAAGTACTAGCGAAGGCTGTACTATCCGAAACTCCCAATCCCCCTTCTCGCTCTGCAGGCCCATGGTCTTCTTAACCGAACACCTTCCAACGGCCATCACTTTCGTGCACCGTGCGGTACCCAAATCAGTTGCGCCCCTCTCTGCTTAACCTCACTCAAAAAATCAGTCTGGTAAGCCCCAAGCCTGTCGCTGCTGACCGAAAGCTGCCCCTGGTGCTCCATCGCTCCCGCTCAACTCTTGAGCAGGGGAATTCAGGGTGATCAGCATGGAAATGATGGGCAAAAATTCGGCAGACGTGTTTACGGGCAAGCTGTCTTCACACGAGATACCCAAGCGTACCGGGCTGTCGCGCGACGCCATCCGAAAATGGGTCAGAGCGCCGGAGTCCAAGCAGCCGGTTCATCAGCGTCGAGCCGTGTTCAACAAGCTCGCTTAATGGACGCGTCACAAACCCCATAAAATTGCGAGCGCCGTGCGTTGCCGATTGGCCCAGGTGTATACCTGTCATAGTCCTGCGACCTTATATACGAAGCGCAACTCATCAGAGCTTTGTCGGCGAGCGCCCTGCGAGCTGCATAGCCCTGTAATCCTGAACTTGTATGACACTGCTTGCAGCATCAAACCCGGGCCGGTCACCACAACGATCCACGAGGTTTTGATACATCGCTTTTGACAGGGCCAGCGCATGGCCGGAGGTGTCGCCTGTAGCGAGTCTAGGGAGGTTCGACAGGATGGCATCATACAGAGCGACAGCAGCCTCATGATCAGGACTGGGCAGTTCTTCCTCCTCGTCGCGGGGACGCAGTGCACGATTGCGCATCAATCCCATCGCTGCTTCGTTGAGGCCCATCAGCTCATTAGGTCCAGTGCTGGGAAAGTCGAAGCACTCCTCGTGGATCAAGTCGGTAAGCGCGCATAGGCCACTTAGTGCACTACTGAGATCGAACGAACTGATCTCCCCACTCCGATCCTCATCCAGCTCCCGTAGATACTGAAGCTGACGCTGAGCGACTGCGACCAAGCCTGCTTCCCAAGAATTTAGCCGATCCAACTGCTTATCCATCCGTGCGATTAGTGATCTATCGAGGCAATGCTACTACAGGCTCAAGTCAGATTGCCGGCTTGCTGCTCAGCATTGCCTAACCCAGCCTAAGTCGCCCAGCTGGGGTTGGTAAAATCAAGCCCTACCTGAGTATCCAGCCAAGTGATGCTACTAGCGCCTATTTTTCAAGTTTCTGCGCACTACACTCTATCGCATCTTGAGCTGGCTCAGCCGTGATGGCTGTGGGATCGTCAAAAGGTGCACCGCCTGCCTTGTAGGACAGCCGTGTATTGAGCAAGTGCTTGAACCTGCCGATAATTTCAATTAAGACGTCTGCGGTAACAAGCAAGTGCCAGTAGCTGTAGGGCCTAGCCGACTCGTAGCCATCCCAGCGGTTATTTTTCTGACCATGTATATCTACGCTATCGCCCTTTCGTTTGTTTGCCTGCGTAACTAGCCGTAGAACCCCTCCAACACCCTCATAGCCTCTGCAGAATTGGTAGTAGTACTCAAACTTCTCGTCATGGCCTCTTAATAGCAGAGCAGCCATAGCAGATTCCGGTATTCCCCAGCTAGGAATCAAGACACCTTGGAGTCGATCTTCTAGTAATTTAATAGCATGCTCAATCTGCGACCTAACCACTCTGTCTTGATGAGCGGTGCTTGGCGTGAGAACCGTGCATGTGTGAAATCCGATCGACAGAACGATAACGTATGCATCAGCTGCTGCAATAAGCGGAGCCAGCCCCGCCCGTACCTGCTGTTCCTGGCTAGCCACGTATCGGTTGGGAGCGATTGCCTCTAGCGCTTTTTCAAATGAGTCCTCAAAGGCCGGAGCAGCTTCCGTACACAAATGTTGTGTGCGTATCACAGTGTGTTCCTGGCCGTGATCTGCGTATGTTTGGAGGCTATCGAGGATGGACTGATACCTCAGTTTCAGATCAAGCAAACGATCATCACCAAGCATTTCTCTCATGGCGCCGATGATTGCCGTATCATCGCGTCTTTCAACGACACGCTCTACATAGACGCTGAGCGCCGGCACGATGTCTCCGATAAATCCGAGCCGTTGCCCCATCTGGCCAGCACTGTCACGCGGAAAAATCTCGTGGTTAGGAGCTAGCTTGGTACCGTTCGCTAACGTGGGGGTGTGATCTGCCATACGATATCTCCAGCCATAAGACGCTCGCCTTAGCTAAGGCATGCAGTCTAGCGGCTAAAAGACGCCCTACCAAGCGCTCACTGGCAGCGACAGCCGCACCAGACGAAACGGCGCTGCGAATCGCCCCACACGAATCGCTCATCCAGGTTCCGATATCAGATACGCGCCGAAAGAGCCCGTCGAGATGGATGGCTTCGGCTCTCATCTGGTGCGGGTAATGAGCCCGGCCAGCGCCCCTGTGATCTTCATCTCCAGCAGCAAGTATACCGAGCCAGTAATCGCTCAATACACGGTGTTTCTCAATCACAGGACGAATGCCCCGCGAGTTCTAGTACAACTGGCCCGGCTCCTGACTTCCCAAGATATAGTCACAGCGTCCCAACAAGCCATATCATGGAGGGATAGCGATCCCATCTTCATTTTGCCGTTTCAACTATAGTTGATCGAGCTTGGGCATTTCACCTAGATCATAAAGCCGACAACACACCGATCGAACAGTCATCAGCAGATTTTGCGGAAAATGTACGCTCCAGGTTGGCGCCTAGCACCGCTCGCATCTCGGATGGCGAAATGGTTCGATTCCAGTTCAAAACCTGTCCGACAGCAGCCGCCGGCGATCCGTCAGACCTACGGTACAAACTCTCCGCCGTTCCATCACTCATGACGACGAAACCCGCACCCATCGTGCATTCACCCTGGTAGATGCGCAGCCTTTTTTCGGCGGTTGCGTCTGTTACGAAAAACGTGGTGTTTGCATATTCGCCATTCTCAGGATGGGACAGAACGACCAGTTGGCCGCCCTCTTCCTGCTGGATAATGCATCCGTCCCCCAGATGTCCCGCCAGATACCGCCCCTTGGAATGGGCAACAAACAGTAGAGTGCTTGCAAGGTCGGACAGCTGGCAGTCGAGCCGAAGCGCTTGGTGCTGCAGCGCTTCGAGGCAGTGCTGTAGCAATTGCCCAGAGACCTGAGAAGGGTCGTCTCCGGCTAGCCCCCATAGCTCATCAAAGCGATCAGACAAGATTCGCGTCACTGCTTTAACTACAGTGCGAGCCCCTTGTTCCGAATGCGTCTTCGAGCCGGCCCCATCAGCCAAGGCTACGCACGCAAAATCTCGCTGAACACGGGCCGCAACAAAGTCCTGGCAAGGAGTCCCACTTTTCTCGTGAGACCTCCCGATGATCTGCGCGCAGGATGCCCGATAGGAGTTGCTGCGTTGCGTAGCCTCCATCAATTTACCCCTGCCCCCAAGCGGCGATGCCCGCCACATCCAGAGCAACAGCCTCACCCGGAGTCGACTGCGACACACGCGAGACGCTGCGGCTCAGCCACATGAAGAACTCTTTGAAATTGAGCCCCTTCAGTCGCAGCGGAGGCCGGCCTGGAGATAGCGCTGAGAGCGTTTCCATGTTTGCAGCGGCCCCAATTGCAATTGGAAAGACCGTCAGCTTTTTTTCCGTGATCAGCGCACGGATGCGATCGCTGGCTTCGCTGATATCGTCAGTGGGCTCACCGTCTGTCATAACCACCATCCAAGGTTGGTAGTAATCAACACCTGCGCGCTGGTAATCAGCTTTGCGTACTTCCAAGAGATCCAGAGCAAGGTTCACCCCGTGCCCCATAGCCGTTACCCCTTCCGCCACCAGCGCAGGAACGTCCTGCCGCTCGATGGCCATGAAGTCGACCGTTTTCTTTGCCTCGGTGGCAAAAGTGACAATGCTGATCTCCGCAGCATACTGTGCAACGTCATCGGCGCGGATGGCCTCGTAGAACATTTGCACCCCTTCCTGGAGCTCCCGTATCGGCTCACCTGCCATTGAGCCACTCACATCGAGCACCAAGCAGATGGGAACTCGGGCGGTCGGGTTGTCCACCAGGTCTTCCTGGCTGAGGATGTATTCTTCCTTCATGGTCGATGTCTCACTTACCGGATAAATTGAGTTAGTTAAAAAACAACGCGCGCCATAGCCGCAGCAGCAGTTGGCCGACACCCGACTGTTTGGGTTTTCTAGCAGGTTGAGCTGCTGGCCTCGGCTGAGGTCGAGGTGGCGCAATGGGTTGCGGCTGCGCCTTGGGAGCAGTGGTCGCTTGCGAAGGCGGATTGACTCGGGATGGCTGTGCTGAAGGCTGGACACCCTGCATTGCCGGCCGGCTGGGGGCCGGGCGAGAGGGAGGCACCGAAGCGACCTGAGGCAGAGGCTGAGGTGGAATCGCACGACTGACCTGTGGAATTCGGACAGGGCGTTCCTGGTGCTTTTTCTCGGCCTCCAAGGCTTCCTTAAGGCTCTGCTCTGCCATCTTCTTGAGCCTGTTCTGCTTGTGGCAGTCTTGGCACCAGACCCTCATTCCCCGCTTGGCTTGAGCATCAGCGTATTTTTTTGAGGCAACGATACTGGTTTTGCACTTACCGCAAACCACCTCAATTGGATCTCGAATGAAAAAGTAAGATTGCGGGAAAATCTCATTCCCTAGGTATTTTTTCTGGATCGAGAACTGATATCTAGTTAGCAAGGGCAACCACTGATCAACCGTGAGCCGCTCGTCACGGCTGAAGGTTCGATGGAACGCGGCGCGCAGATCCTTTGAAAGGTGATTCCAGATAATCCCCCACGAGCCCTGTGGTGCGTTCTCGCCTGAAAAATTTTCTTTGTCGTCAAAATCGCGGTACGGAAATCGCTTGCCTTTGATATTTTCAGCTGGAGAGCCGCCACCCTGCTGGGAATACGGTGGTTTTCCGGGGAACAAAATCATGAACAGCATGGTAGCGACTGCGAAATCCTCATGCTGAATCGTTCGTAAGAAGCTCTCGTAGCCTAAGCCTTGGATTTCAGGGGCGGTGAAGTTGACTGTCCCCACTGGGCAAGGGAACGCCTCAACTTGAAAACTATCAGTGTCTACCAACCACAGCTGGGTGCTGTCTTGGGTCACAAGCAGGTTTTGCGGGTTGATATCGCCGACTATGATGTTGAGGCTATGGAGGTACTCTAGGTGCCGTAAGAAAGCGACACAGAGGTTGACCAAATCGATGCGCTGCCAGCTCGGGAAGGTTTTGAGCAAGACGGGCTTCACAAACATTGAAGCCTGCATCGTTTTGCCATGCGCTAGCGGCATGAGATAGCCGACGAACTCTCCGTGCTGATTGAACACAAGCTCTGTCGGCCAACAGATGCCCGGGCGATCAATCTTGCGGCTGACCATGAGCTCAATCTTTTGCCGCTTGAGTGTCGTTGCCTTGTTCGGATGATAGATTTTACAAACCAGCCCAGGAGTACTGGTTTTGTAGATCACTCCCTCGCCGCCCTCACTAAGCTTCTGGCCTAGACGTACCTGCTTACTCGATGGGGTTGATACGGTGCCACCCTCACTAGGAAAAGCCCTGACGGCCATCTGCACATCCGCGCTGCGCAGAGGGGTCTTGTGTAAGCTGAATGGGATGAGCTTTACGGGTTCGACCGGGTCGGCTGTGCCCTTGCGGGGTACGCGCGTATTTTCTTCGAGTGGCCATTTGTAAGATATGACCTTGGCAGCCTTGGCCAAGCTCTTGGTCGTTT
>Ga0182228_1000186_pt1 | contig 13698 bp, 10 predicted proteins | sample G6R1MG_19_FD_128385 | JGI IMG/M metagenome (GOLD analysis project Ga0182228, IMG submission 128385) | Miscanthus phyllosphere microbial communities from Michigan, USA - G6R3_MAIN_07NOV2016_LD1 MG | ecosystem: Host-associated > Plants > Phyllosphere > Phylloplane/Leaf | place: USA: Michigan... | reverse complement strand
CGGTGCGTCGCGCCTCGCTCGGCCAGGAGGTCTTCGTCACCGCCGTGCTCGTGCAGGTCGACGGCGCGACGGGCGAGCTGGAGGTGGTCTCCTGCGGCCACCCGGCGCCCTTCCTCGTGGCCCCGGCGCCGGCCGGCGGACCGGTGCGCGCCGAGGAGCTGCCGGTGGAACCCGGCCCGCCGCTGGGCCTGATGCACCTGACCGGCGCCCCCGTCGCCCTGACCCACCTGCTCCGCCCGTCGGACCGGCTGGTGCTGGTCACCGACGGGGTGCTCGAGGCCCGCAGGCCCCGGCTGCTGTCGCGGGAGGCCACCGGCCCGTTCGTCGACGCCGAGGAGCTCCTCGGCGAGCACCTGGGCCGCGGCTCGATGACGGACGGCCTGGACGGCGTGGTCCGGGGCCTGTCGCGGTGGACGCGCGGTCGCCTGCGCGACGACCTCGCCGTGCTGGTGCTGGAGCGGCCGGCGTCCTCGCCTCAGGGGCCGGTCCCCTCCGTGCACCCGCCGTCGGGGTCCTCGGGGTCGTCCGTGGGGTCGGTGCCCTCCTCCCGCTGAGTGCGGGGGTCCATCGGAGCCCGGGCCCGCCAGGCGGCGCCGCCGACGGCGTAGCCGGCGACCGGCACGGTGAACAGCTGCAGCGCGGCGGCCACCAGGAGCACCACCACGGCGTCGAGCCCCGGGGCGAGCACCGCGGCGCCCACGAGCACGAGCACGAGGCCGAGCGCCGCCGCCTTGGTGACGGCGTTGGCCCGCAGGTAGGCGTCGGGGAGCCGCACGAGGCCGAGGGCCCCGACCGCGACGAGAGCCACACCCAGCACCACGAGGAGCTGGCCGACGACGCCGAGGGCCCCCCCGGTCATCGACGCGGTCATCCGGACCTCCGCGCAGCCAGCCGGGCGAGCGCCACGGTCGCCAGGAACCCCACGAGGGTGCCCACCAGCACCAGGTCGAGCAGGGCGGGGGCGCCCAGCCTCAGCGCCAGCAGCGCGAGGGCGGCCAGGAGCACCACGAAGCCGAGGTCGACGGCGAGCACGCGGTCGGCGTCGGTCGGTCCGACCACCACGCGGACCGTCGCGACCACGGCGGCGACCGCCAGCACCACGAGGGCGGCGTCGAGGATCACGCCGCACCCCGCCAGGCGGCGAGCAGCAGCCCCTCGAGGCGCTGGAGGTCGCGGCGCTGGGCGTCGGGGTCGGGGGCGTCCATGGCGTGGACCACCAGCTCCGCGCGCTGCGCAGGACCCACCGCACCCCCGGCCGCACCACCGTCCGCACCCCCGGCCGCACCGCCGGTGCGCTGCACGTCGAGCACGGTGGTGCCGGGCGTGAGGCCCACCAGAGCCACGAACGTGGCCACCTCGGCGTCGGTGCGGGAGCGCAGGGGCACCCTCAGCACCGCGGGGCGGACCGCGCTGCCGGGGGTCACCACCTCGCGGACCACCTGGGCGTTGGCCACGACGAACTCCTTGGCGTAGACGGCGAGGAACACCGCGCCGTGGCGCAGCCGGCTCACGAGCGGCTCCCGGCCACGAGCTGGGCGGCCGCCGCCTCGCTCGCGACGAGCAGCGGCTCGGCCCACACCCCGAGCACCAGCGCGCACACCGCGAGGGCCAGCGCGGGCACGAGCACCGCGCGCGGGACCCTCCCGGTGCCCGTCACCGCCCCGCCGGCGCCGGCCGCCTCCGGGCGGGAGCCGGCGAACACGCCGTTCCACAGCTTCAGCATCGAGACCAGCGTGACGAGGCTGACCGCCACGACGGCCGCGAGGACCCACCAGCTGCCGGAGTCCGCCGCGGCGGTGGCGAGCTGGAGCTTGGCCACGAAGCCGCTGGTGGGGGGCACGCCCACCAGGCCGAGCGCGGCGACGGCGAAGGCCACCGCCAGCAGGGGCTCGGCGCGGCCGAGGCCCCCGAGGCGACCCAGCGCGTCGGTGCCCTCGCGGACCTCCACGGCGGCGGAGACCGCGAGCAGCGCGGCCTTCACCACCGCGTACTGGACCAGGAAGAACAGGGCGGCGGCGTACCCCGCGGCCGTGGCGAGCCCCACCCCGACCAGCAGGTACCCGATCTGGCTGACCATGTGGTTGGTCAGCACCGCCCGGACCGAGCCCTCGCCCACGGCTGAGAGCACCCCGACCACCATCGTGAGGACGGCGACCGCGAGCAGGGCCCACGCCACCCGCGCGTCGCCCTCGAAGACCACCGCCCAGACCCGCAGCAGCGCGAGCACGCCCACCTTGGTGAGCAGCCCGGAGAACAGGACGGCGACGGCGGGACCCACCGCCCCGTACGAACCGGGGAGCCAGGAGTGCAGCGGCACCGCCGCCGACTTCACGGCCAGCGCCACCAGCACCACGCCGACGGCGACCGCCGCGGCGGGGTCGGCGGCGGCGGCACCGCGGAGCTCGGCCAGGGAGACCGTGCCGGTGGTGCCGTAGACGAGCCCCACGCCGGCGAGGAAGACGGTCGAGGCCAGCAGGTTCACCGTGACGTAGAGCCGCCCGCCGGCCGGCCCGCGCCGCCCGAGGGCCACGAGCACGTAGCTGGGCACGAGCATCACCTCGACGAAGACGAAGAGGTTGAACAGGTCGGTGGTGAGCAGAGCCCCGGAGACCCCGGCCGACATGACGAGGACCAGCGGCACCAGCAGCGGCTCGTGGTCCTCCCGGGTGCCGGCGGCCACCACGAGGCTGGCGGCCGTGAGGGCGCTGGTGAGCAGGACGCCGAGGCAGGCGGTGGCGTCGGCCACGAGCGCGATGGCCACGCCGTCGGGCCAGCCGCCCGCAGCCGCCCCTGCGGTCCGCCCCTCGAGGGTCGCCGCGAGCAGCACCGCGGCAGCGACCACCACCAGCAGCGGCACGCCCACCCCCGCGGCCCGGTCGAGGGCGTCCGCCCCGGGCCGCCGCCGGCGCAGCAGGAGCAGCGCCGCTGCCACCAGCGGCACGACGACGGGCACGAGGACGAGCGCGCTCACGCCGGGCCCTCCGCGTCGTCGTCCTCGTCGAGCGCCTGGCCCTGCCGGAGGAGCCCCAGCAGGTGCACGGTGACGGCGAAGGCGATGACGACCGCGGTGAGCACGAACGCCTGCGGCAGCGGGTCGGCGACCGGGCCCTGCCCCTGCTGGCCGGGCAGGGCGAAGCCGCGGCGGTCGGTGCCGCCGGCGGTCAGCACCAGCAGGTTGACCCCGTGGCCCAGCAGCACGAAGCCGACGACCACCCGCAGGAGGCCGCGGCGCAGCACCAGCCAGGTCCCCGTGGCGACGAGGAGGGCCACCACGACCGCCGTCGTCACCGGACCACCTCCGCGTGCTCGGCGCCGGGGGCGGCTGCTGGTGCGGCTGCGGGAACGGCGGAGGGGACCCGCCCGAAGCCGCGCACGCACGCGGCGACCAGGGAGACCACGAGGGCGTAGACCCCGAGGTCGAACAGCAGCGCCGAGCTGATGCCCAGGGCGTACAGCCCCGGCACCGAGAAGGGCTCCATCAGCGCACCGCCCCACACCAGCGGCACCAGGCCGGTGCCGACGGCCACGAGCGCCCCTGCCCCGGCGAGCAGCACCGGGTCGGTGAGGCGCTCCAGGCGCACCGCGCGTCCCGTGCCCCCGGCCCCCTCGCCGCCACCGGTGCCGGCGAGGTGCACGAGCACCACCCCCGCCCCGGCCACCAGCGCGCCGATGAAGCCGCCGCCGGGCTGGTCGTGGCCGCGCCACAGCAGCACGACGGAGGCCAGCACCGCCAGCGGCGCGAGCACGCGGCTGGCCACCCGCAGGACGACGTCGGGCCGCTCGCGGACCTCGCGGCCCGGACCGCGGGTGAGCACGCCCAGACCGAGGGCGACGACGCCGACCAGCACGGACTCCAGGAGCGTGTCGAGGCCGCGGAAGTCGACGAGGACGGTGTTGACCACGTTGGTGCCGCCGGTGAGCTCCTCGGCGTTGTCGAGCAGGTAGGCGCCGGTGGGTGACAGCTCCCGGCGCCCGGTGAGCGACCACGTGCCGAGGCCCGCCGCCGTCCCCGCGCCCACCGCCAGCAGCGCCGCGGGCAGCACCGCCGGCAGGGCCCCCCGGCCGGCCGGCCTGACGACGGGGGGCAGGTGGAGGCCGCCCCCGCGCAGCACCAGCACGAGCACCACCGCGGTGAGGACCTCGACCAGCAGCAGCGTCAGGGCGACGTCGGCGGCCCCCACCAGGACCATCCGCACGGCCACGACGAGCCCGACCAGCCCCACGAGGGCGACCAGCACCACCGCCGAGGAGGTCACCGCCGCGCAGGCCAGGGCGACGGCGAGCACCACCAGCAGCACGGGCTCGCCGGGCACCGCCGTCGCGGTCCGCTCCGGGAGCGCGCCGCCCAGGGCGACCGCCCCCACGACGCCGAGCACGGCCACCACGGCCAGCGGCCGGGCCAGGTGGGCGCCCAGCGGACGGGCCCGGGTGCCGGCGCCGATGCGGCCGCCGAGGGCCAGCAGGCCGCTGTGGCCGGCGTCGAAGACCCCTCCGGCGTCGGGCAGGCGCAGGCGCACCAGGACCGCGTCCACGCGGTCGCGCTGCCAGAACAGCGCCGACCCCAGCGCCACGGTCACCCCGGAGAGCACCACCTCGGTCGACAGGCCGTGCCAGAAGTAGATCCGCGGAGGGACCGACCCCGGGAGCGCGGCGCTGGTGGCGGCGTCGACGAGGGGGTCGAACAGGAAGACCGCCGGGCCCAGCAGCAGGCCGGCGACCGCGGCGACCGCGGCGGGCGCCAGGAAGCTCCTCGCGGGCTCGTACAGCTCGGGGTGGTCGGGGCCGCCGAAGGCCCCCCAGACGATGCGCATCGAGTACGCGAAGGTCAGCGCGGAGGCCGTCACGGCGCAGGCCGCGGCGGCCGGGGCCACCCACGCGGGCCCGGGGGCGGAGACGAAGCCCTGGTAGAGGTACTCCTTGCTGACGAAGCCCAGCGCCGGGGGCACCCCCGCCATCGACAGCGCGGCCAGGGCCGTGGCCGCCGCGGTCCAGGGCATCGCCCGCCGCAGACCGGACAGGTCGCGGATGTCGCGGCTCCCGGTCTCCTTGTCGATGATCCCGACCAGCATGAACAGCGTCGCCTTGAACAGGGCGTGCGCCATCGTGTGCAGCAGGGCCGCCCCCAGGGCGGTGGGCGTGCCGACGCCGATGGCGGCCACCAGCAGGCCCAGCTGGCTGACGGTGGAGTGGGCGAGGATGCCCTTGAGGTCGTGCTCGCGCAGCGCCATCACGGCCCCCACCAGCGCCGTCGCCATCCCCACGGCCACCAGCGCGACCTGCCACGGGGTCTGCTCGGCGAAGAGCGTGGAGGCGCGGACCAGCAGGTAGATGCCGGCCTTCACCATCGTCGCGGCGTGGAGGTAGGCGCTGACCGGCGTCATGGCGACCATCGCGCCGGGCAGCCAGAACTGCAGCGGCAGCTGCGCCGACTTGCTCATCGCGGCCAGGAGCACGCAGGCGGCCACCGGCCAGGCCAGCGGCGAGCCGAGCACCACCTCGGGCTCGGCGAGCAGCACCGAGATGCGGGTGGTCCCGCCCGCCAGGGCGAGCAGGACGACGGCGACCAGCAGTGCCAGACCCCCCGCGATGGTGATGACCAGCGCCCGGCGCGCCGGAGCCACGGCCTTCGCGCCCGCCGAGGAGAGGAGGGCGAAGGAGCACAGCGTGGTGAGCTCCCAGAACAGGTAGAGCAGGACGAGGTCGTCGGCGAGGACCAGCCCGACCATCGCCGCGGCGAAGACCGTCAGCAGCGGGAGCACCGGGCCCCGCGCGGAGGCGTCGGAGAGGTAGCGGGCGCAGTACGCCATGACCAGGGCGCCCACCACGAGGGCGACGAGGGCGAAGACGAGGGAGAGCCCGTCGAGGCGCAGCGCGGCCTCGACGCCGAGGGAGGGCAGCCACGGGGTGGACGCCTCGACGGCGCCGCCGCCCAGCACCCGCGGGGCCAGGGCGACGAGCAGGCCGGCGGCCGCCAGGAACCCCGCCGAGAGCACGTACCCGGTGGCCCGGCCGAGCCGGCGCGCGAGCAGGGGCGCCCCCGCGGCCAGCGCCGCGAGCAGCACGAGCGCCGCCACCATGGTCATCTCGGCGGAGGCTAGCGGCGCGGCGCCGGGCCCGCCCGGTGGAGCGGAGCGGGTCACCTGGCAGGCTTGACCGTCCTCGCGCCGAGCGCAGGGGCCCCGCTCGGGTGGGCGAGCGGGCGACGGTCGACGGAGGGGTGGTCCGGTGAGCGGGCTGGAGCGCGAGACCGCGGCGGAGCAGGGGCGCGTCGACGAGCGCTACGCCCGGCTCGACCTGCTGCGCACCGCCGCGGAGCAGCGCCTGAAGGACGTGCGCGCCGCGGGCTCGGTGGGGACCCCCGCGGCGCGGATGGAGCGCGACGCCTTCGCCACCCTCTACGAGGACCGGCTCGCGCAGCTCCGCGCCGTCGAGGACCGCCTGGTCTTCGGCCGGCTCGACCTCGACGACGGCGACGTGCGCTACGTCGGTCGCATCGGCCTGTCCGACACCTCCCAGGAGCAGCTGCTCACCGACTGGCGCGCCCCCGCGGCCGAGCCGTTCTACCGCGCGACCTCCGCCGACCCCCTGGGCGTGGTCCGCCGCCGGCACGTCACGCTCACCGGCCGGAGGGTGACCGCACTGGAGGACGACGTCGTCGCCGACGGCGCGGCGCTGCCCGAGGGGATGGTCGTGGCCGGCGGCGGCGCGCTCATGGCGGCCGTCACCGCGGCGCGCACCGGGCGGATGAAGGACGTCGTGGCCACGCTGCAGGCCGAGCAGGACGCCGTCGTCCGCGCTCCCCTGCCCGGCGTGCTGGTGGTGCAGGGAGGCCCCGGCACCGGCAAGACCGCTGTGGCGCTGCACCGCGCGGCCTACCTGCTGTACGCCCACCGCGAGCGCATCGCCAGGTCGGGCGTGCTCGTCATCGGCCCGAACCGGGCGTTCCTGCGCTACATCGGCCAGGTGCTGCCGGCGCTGGGCGAGACCGGCGTGGTGATGGCGAGCGTCGGGGAGCTCTTCCCGGGGGTGGTCGCCACGGCCACCGACGCGGACGACGTCGCCGCCCTCAAGGGCAGCGCGCGGATGGTCGACCTGCTCACCGCCGCCGTGCGCCAGCGCCAGCGGGTGCCCGCGCAGCCGGTGCGCCTGGAGGTCGGCCACCACCACGTGCAGCTGCGCCCGCGGGTGGTGCGCTCGGCGCTGGACGCCGCCCGCGACACCCGGCAGCCGCACAACGCGGCGCGGACGACGTTCGTGCGCAAGGTCGTGAACGACCTGGTCCGCCAGCTGGGCACCGCGCAGGGCACCCGTGGTGACGACCTCGACGCCGACACCCGCCAGTCGCTCGACGCCGAGCTGCGCGAGTCGACCGACGTGCGCCGCGAGGTCAACCTCTGCTGGATGCCGCTGACCCCGGCCGGGGTGCTGCGCGACCTGTGGTCCAAGCCCCGGCTGCTCGCCGCGGCCGGCGCCGCCGCCGGCTTCACCTCGCGCGAGCTGAAGCTGCTGGTCCGCGACCGGACCGACCCGCTGACCACGGCTGACGTCCCCCTGCTCGACGAGCTGGCCGAGCTGCTCGGAGACGACCCCGACGCCGGCCGCGCCGAGGAGCGCCGGGCCGCCCGCGACCGCGACCAGCTGCTCTCCCAGGCGCGCGGGGTGCTGGAGTCGGGTCTGGTCGACGAGGGCGGGAGCGCCGTCCTGTCCGCCGACGTGCTCGCCGACCGGTGGGCGCTGGACGCCGGCGGGGGCAGCGTGGCCGACCGCGCCTCCAGCGACCGCACGTGGACCTACGGGCACGTGGTGGTCGACGAGGCGCAGGAGCTCTCGGCGATGGCCTGGCGCGTGCTGACCCGGCGCTGCCCCTCGCGGTCGATGACGGTGGTGGGCGACCTGGCCCAGACCTCCAGCGCCGCCGGGGCGCGGAGCTGGGCCCAGGCGCTGGCCCCCGTGCTGGGCACGGGAACGCGGTCGCGCGGCGGGGTGGACCTCTCGCGCGACTTCACCCTGGCGCGGCTGACGGTCAACTACCGCACGCCGAGGCAGGTCATGGACGTGGCGAGCGCGGTGCTGGCGGCCCACGGCTCCCCCGAGGAGGCCCCCAGCTCCATCCGCGACGCCGAGGTGGCGCCGTCGGCGGTGTCCGCTCCCGGGCCAGTGGGCTCGCCGGCGTGGACGGACGCCGTGGTCGACGCCGTCCGCGCGCAGGTGGCGGTGCTCGACGAGGGCCGCCTCGTGGTCGTGGCGCCGGACGCCGCGGTCTCCGGCCTGCACGCGGCGCTGGTGGGGGCGGTCGGTGCGGAGCGCGTCCGGGCCGTCACCGACTCCTCCGACGCCGCGGTCACCGTCTCGGGGGTCTACGGCGTCAAGGGCCTCGAGTTCGACGCCGTGGTTCTCGTGGAGCCCCGCGCGGTCCTCGAGGCCTCCCCCCGCGGCGCCGGCGACCTGTACGTGGCGCTCACCCGCCCCACGCAGCGGCTGGTGGTGGTGGCCTCGGAGCCGCTGCCCGCGGGCATGGAGTCCCTGGCCGGCTGACGGCCCGGCTCGGCCGTGGGCTCAGCCGGCGGCGGGCAGGTGGGTCGGCAGGCCGCAGCGCTCGAACAGGCCGCGGTCGGCGTCGAGGAAGAAGACCAGGTCGGCCACCTTGCCGTCGCGCTCGGCCATCACCACCAGGGCCCACGGGGTGTGTCCCGCCGCCGGGTCGGGGGCGGCGGCGCCGTGGTCGGCGCGGCGGTACTGCGCCAGCGCCCGCTGGCCGTTGAGGCGCACCGGCAGCAGCCGCGAGCCCTCGCAGTCGCGGCCCGGCCCGCGCAGCCACGCCGCGACGTCGGACGGACCCCGCAGCCACAGCGCGTACGGCGGCATCGACATCGTCGCCTCGGCGTGGAGCAGGGTGACCAGCGCGTCGACGTCGTACCGCTCGAACGCCTCGGTGTAGCGGGCGAGCAGCTCGGCGTGCTGGTCGTCGAGGGGCCGGAGCGCGGCCTCGCGGGCGTCTCGGGCCGCGAGGGTGGCGCGCGCCCGCTGGAGCAGGCTGTTGACCGAGGAGACGGACGTCTCGAGGAGGGTCGCGACCTCGTCGGCGTGCCAGTGGAGCACCTCGCGGAGCACCAGCACGGCGCGCTGGCGTGGTGGCAGCAGCTGGAGGGCCGCCACGAGGGCCAGGCGCACCGACTCGCGGTCCGCGGCGACGTCGGCGGGGTCGGCGGCGGGTGCCGTGCCGAGCACCAGCGCGTCGGGGGCGGGCTCCACCCAGGAGGCGCTCTCCAGCGCGGGACCCAGGGACGACACCACCGGCGGTGACGGCGCCGGTGACATGTCGACCGGCAGGGCGCGCCGCCTGCGGCCGTCGAGGCTGTCGAAGCAGACCCGGGTGGCGATCCGGTACAGCCAGCCCCGCTGGGCCGCCGGGTCGCGCAGGGACCCGGCGTGCCGCCAGGCGCGGACCATCGCGTCCTGCACGGCGTCCTCGGCGTCGGCCAGGGAGCCCAGCATCCGGTAGCAGTAGCCGGTGAGCTCGCGGCGGTAGTCCTCGAGCTGCAGCTCCACGCCGTCGACGGCTCCGTCGGCGACCCCCTCGAGCGCGGTCATGTCCGCACTCTGGCAGATGCCTGTGACACCCGTCAGCCGCCGTCCGTGGCCCTCGTCGCCGGCCCGGGTGGGGCCCGAACAGGTCCGTCACGACCTCGGAGTCCGCCCCGTCCCCCTCAGCCGCACGCTGGACACCGGTGGGTGGGTCTGCACCAGTCCCCGGACAGCACAGGGCCACCCCGTGCTCGTAGGAGTGGCACGGGGTGGCCCTGTGCCACACGCGGGGGCCCCGGACGGGTCAGCGGACCAGGTAGCGCCCGGGGCGGTGGTTCATCGCGAGCACGACGTTCACGACGACGACCCCGAGCAGCGACGCCGCCGCGAGCCGTGGCCCCACCACGACCAGGGCACCGGTCATGACGACGGCGTCGAAGGCCATCTGCACGTGCCCCGCCCGCCAGCCGTACCGGTCCTGCAGGTGGAAGGCGAGGATGCCGAAGCCGCCGGCGCTCGCGCGGTGGCGGAACAGCACCAGGAACCCGATGCCCAGGCTCAGCCCCGCGAAGGCGGTGGCCAGCCACAGCGGCATCGACACCCGCACCACCTGCGGCACCAGCTCGGCGAGCACCGAGGTCAGGGTCACGCACACCAGGGTCCGCAGCGTGAAGCCCCAGCCCAGCCGCCGGACGGCCAGCCCGTAGAAGGGCAGGTTGATCACGAAGAAGGCGGCACCGAGGGGCACCGGCGCCAGCTGGGCCACGAGGAAGGCCACGCCCGCCAGGCCCCCGGAGACCGCCTCGGCCTGCTGCAGGAGCAGGAGCGCCCACGCCAGCAGGAACGAGCCCACCAGGAGGGCCGCGCCGTCCTCGAGGGGGCTGTGGGGCGGGGCCGCGGGGGGGACGACCGCCGACGCGGACGGCTGGGAGGCAGGACCGGCGGCGGGGCTCACGGCGGGCACGGTAGGCCCCTCGTCGCCATGATCGGTCGGTGCTCCTCGACCTCGGCGCCGTGCTGCTCGGCCTGCTGCTGCTCGCCGGCGGCGGGGAGGCGCTGGTCCGGGGCGCCTCCGGCCTGGGGCGCCGGGCCGGGCTGCCGCAGGCCGTCGTCGGGCTGACCGTGGTCTCCCTGGCCACGAGCGCCCCGGAGATCGCCGTCTCGGTCGACGCCGTCCTGGGCGGGGTGCCCGACCTGGCGCTCGGCAACGCCATCGGCAGCAACACGGTCAACGTGCTGCTGGTGCTCGGCCTGGGCGCGGTGCTGGCGCCGATCACCGTGGGCCGCGACCTCCTGCGGGCCGACCTGCCCGTGCTGCTGGGCGCCTCGGTGGTGCTGCTGCTGGTCTGCCTCGACGGGAGGGTCAGCCGCGCGGAGGGCGCGCTGCTGCTGGTCGGGCTGGTGGCCTACTTCGCGTGGTGCGTGCTGCGCGAGCGGCGCGGTGGCGCGCGAGAGGGCGGCGCGTCCGACGACGGGGACGCCGCCACCGAGGAGGGCTCCCGCCCCGGCGCCCGCAGGTCCGCCCTGCACGCCGTCGCCGCGGTCGGCGGGGTCGCGGCGCTGGTGCTGGGTGCTGACCTCCTGGTCTCGGGGGGCACGGGCCTGGCCGCCGGCCTGGGGCTGTCCGACCTGGTGATCGGGCTGACGGTGGTCGCGATCGGCACGGCGACCCCGGAGATCATCACCGTGGTGGTGGCGAGCCTGCGCGGTCAGCGCGACCTGGCGCTCGGCACCGTGGTCGGCAGCTGCACGGTCAACACCGCCGCGGTGGTGGGCGCGGCGGCCGTCGTCGGCGCGGGCGGGCTGCCGGTCGACCCCCAGGCGCTGCGCTTCGACCTGCCGGTGATGCTGCTCGCGACGCTGCTGCTCGTCCCGCTGGCCTGGACGGCGACCCGCATCTCCCGCGCCGAGGGTGCGCTGCTGCTCCTCGCCTTCGCGGCCTACCTCTCCTACTTGCTGCTGGCCGCCGACGACCACGAGGCCGCCGGGCTCCTGGGCACCGCCCTGGTGGTCTTCGCCGGGCCGCTGGTGCTGCTGGGCCTGGGGGTGGCCGTCACCCGAGAAGTGCGCCGCGGGCGGGCTCGGAGGGTCTCCAGCCCTTAGGGTTGGGCGGACATGATCCTCCTCCTGACGGCCCACGCCGCGGCCGCCGGCATCGCGGTGCCCGTGGTGCGCCGCTGGGGGCCCCGGGGAGTCCTCCTCACCGCGCTCGCGCCGCTGGCGGTGCTGGTCTGGCTGGTGGCCCAGTGGGCCTCGGGAACGGCCGGGTCGGACGGCTCGGCGCTGCGCGAGTCGGTGTCGTGGATCCCGGCCCTGGGCGTCGAGGTGGCGCTCCGGCTCGACCCGCTCTCGGCGATCATGGTGCTGGTCGTGGCCGGCGTCGGGGCCCTGGTGCTGGCCTACTCCTCGGGGTACTTCGGCGGCGAGTCGCAGCGGGCCACCCGCAACCGCACCGTGCCGCTGCTGGTGGCGTTCTGCGCCGTCATGCTCGTGCTCGTCCTCGCCGACGACCTCGTCCTCCTGTACGTGGCCTGGGAGCTCACGACGGTGCTGTCGTGGCTCCTCATCGGCGGTGACGGGCGCTCCCGCGCCGCCCGGTACGCCGCCAGCCAGGCGCTCGTCGTCACCACCGCGGGCGGTCTGGCGATGCTCGTCGGCATCGTCGTCCTCGCGGTCACCACGGGCACCACCTCGATCAGCGGGCTCCTGGCCGACCCGCCGCCCGCGGGCGCCGCCACCACGGTCGCGGCCCTGCTGCTGCTGGCCGGTGCCGTCACGAAGTCGGCGCTGCTGCCCACGACGGCGTGGCTCCCCGGCGCGATGGTGGCCCCCACCCCCATCAGCGCCTACCTGCACGCCGCGGCGATGGTGAAGGCCGGCGTCTACCTCGTCGTGCGCTTCGGCCCGGTGTTCACCGAGGTGCCCGCCTGGCGCTGGACCATCGTCGTCCTGGGCGGCGCCACGATGGTCGTCGGTGCGTGGCGCGCCCTGCGCCAGCACGACCTCAAGCTGCTGCTCGCCCACGGCACCGTCAGCGAGCTGGGCTTCATCGCCCTGCTCGTGGGCGCCGGGGGCCGCACGGGGGCGATCGCCGGCACCGGGCTGCTGCTGGCGCACGCGCTGTTCAAGTCGTGCCTGTTCATGGTGGTCGGCGCCATCGACCACGGCGCCCACACCCGCGACCTGCGCAAGCTGTCGGGCCTGGCCCGCCGCGCCCCGGTGCTGTGCGTCGCCTCCGTGCTGGCCGCGGGCTCGATGGCGGGCTTCCCACCCATGCTCGGCTTCATCACCCACGAGGCGGCCTTCGAGGGCTTCCTCGTCGGTGGCGGCTGGCCGCCGGGCTCGACGCCCGCCGCCGACGCGGCCGTCCTCGCCGTCCTGGTCGTCGGGTCCGTCCTCACCGCGGCCTACAGCGCGCGCTTCGTGTGGGGGGCCTTCGCCAGCCGCGAGCTGCCCGAGGGAGCCCCCGACCCCGCCGACTTCCACGCCCCCGGCCCCGCGATGGCCGTGCCGCTGCTCGTCGCCGGCGTCGGCAGCCTGGTGACCGGCGCCGTCCCGGCCGTGGTGCGGGCGGTCGACGGCGTGGTGGCCGCCGCCACCGCGGGCTTCCCCGCCGGTGAGGAGGAGTACCACCTCGCCCTGTGGCACGGGATCACCCCGGTGCTGGGCCTGTCGGTGCTGTGCCTGGCCCTCGGCGGGCTGTTCTTCCTGGTCCGGGGCCGGGTCGAGCGCCTGCAGCACCGCCTCGACGTCCCCGCGATGAGGCACCTCACCGGTGGCCGCCTGCAGGACCGCGCCCGCGGGTGGATCGACGCCGTCGCCGCCTCCACCACGCTGGTCTACCAGCGCGGGTCGCTCCCCCAGTACGTGCTCACGGCGGCCGCCGTGCTCGTCCTGGGTCCCGGGTCGGCGCTCGTGGTGGCCTCGGCCACCGGCGCCTGGCCGGCCGTGTGGCGCTGGTGGGACGAGCCGCTGCAGGCCGTGCTCGTGGTGGTCGCGCTCGGCACGGCCGTGGCCACCGCCGTCTCGCGCAACCGCCGCGCGGCCTTCGTGATGGCCGGGGTCTCCGGCTACGCCGTCGCCGGGCTCTTCGTGGTCGCGGGGGCGCCCGACGTCGCCCTCACCCAGGCCCTGGTGGAGAGCATCACCCTGGCCGCGGCCGTGCTGGTGCTG
>Ga0182228_1000185_pt1 | contig 13756 bp, 11 predicted proteins | sample G6R1MG_19_FD_128385 | JGI IMG/M metagenome (GOLD analysis project Ga0182228, IMG submission 128385) | Miscanthus phyllosphere microbial communities from Michigan, USA - G6R3_MAIN_07NOV2016_LD1 MG | ecosystem: Host-associated > Plants > Phyllosphere > Phylloplane/Leaf | place: USA: Michigan... | reverse complement strand
CTCGTCACCCAGACCCGCAGCCCCGCCGCGGAGGCCAGGGAGATCGCCGCCGTCGAGACGCCGCCGCCCGCGCCCTGCACGAGCACCGTGTCACCCGGCGCGGTGCCGGAGCGGGAGAAGAGCATCCGGTAGGCGGTGAGCCAGGCGGTGGGCAGGCAGGCTGCCTCCTCGAAGGACAGCTCGGCGGGCTTGTCGACGAGGTTGCGCGCCGGCACCCGCACCAGGGGCGCGAGCGTGCCGGGCCACCGCTCGGACAGCAGCGAGCGCGAGGGGTCGAGGGTCTCCTCCCCCGCCCAGAGCGGGTCGGACACGACGGCGTGGACGACGACGTCGCGCCCGTCGGCGGTGGTGCCGGCCGCGTCGCACCCCAGCACCACGGGCAGGGCGTCGGGGTACACCCCGACGCCGCGCAGGGTCCAGAGGTCGTGGCGGTTCAGGGCCGCGGCGCGCACCCGGACCTCGACCCAGCCGTCGGGCACCGGAGCCGGCTCGCGCTCGGCGACCTCCAGGAAGGCGAGCGGGTCGGCGTCGGGGCCGGAGGGCGACCCGGGCGTGCGGACGGCGCGGGCTGCGAGCACCCCGTCACGCTAGCGAGGCGCCTGCACCTCGACCACCTGCGGCGCCGCCCCGGGCTCGGCCCTGCGCGCGGCCGCGGGCGCCGTCCCCAGCGCCAGGTGGCGGGTCTCGGTGATCCGCTCGGCCTGGCGGGTGGCGACGTAGCCCAGCAGCACGACCAGGTGCAGCAGCCACACCCACAGCAGCACGGCGGTCCAGGCGCCGACCGCCTGGTTGCCGCCGAAGGGGGCGCCGAGGTCGATGGGCAGCCAGAGGAACAGGGTGAAGCCCTGCAGGAACCCGGAGACGAAGGCCCCCGTGGTGAACCCGCCCACGAGGGCGAGGCGCCACGGCGGCGGGTCGGGCGAGACGATCCGGAACGACCACGCCAGCGGCAGCGAGACGGCGATCCAGTCGACGTTCAGGGCGACGTAGACGCCCAGCGCCGTGGCTCCCGGACGCCCCTCGGAGAACAGCGTGGCGAGCAGCGGGGTGATCCCCAGGACGGCGAGGAGCAGCAGCGGCGCGACCGCCAGCAGCGGCAGGACGGCGATGCGCCCCCGCCACCCGGTGCGGTCCTCGGCCACGCGGGCCAGCGAGGCGTACGCGCGGCGCAGCCCCTCGCCGTAGAGGCTCGCGGCGAAGACGGCGAAGCAGGTCACCCACCAGCTCGTGCCGGCGGCCTGCTCGATGACGGTCCTGGCCACCGGACCGGCCCCGGAGCTCCGCGGCAGCGCCGCCTCCAGCGTGGTGGCCAGGTAGCGGATCCGGTCCTCGCCGACCACGAGGGTGGCCAGGCGCACCGCGAGGAGCAGCATGGGCACGCCGGCGATGGCGGCGTAGAAGGTGACCGCGGCGCCGTGGAGGGCGAGGTCCTGCCGGCGCAGCTGGCTGCGCACCGCCCAGGGCAGCGCGGCGAGCACCGCGCGCCACCCGGCGCGCTCTCGGGTGCTCACACCCCCATGGTGCCCGCCAGGACCGCTCCCGGCGCTGCCGGGCGCGCGGTCGGTGACCCGGAGGTGGCTGGACCGCCTCAGCCGGAGATGCCGAGGCGCCGCAGCTCGACGGCGAGGTCGTGGGGGTGGCTCGCCGCGGCCAGCGCGTCGGTCGTGGTCACGGCGCTGTCGCGCACCAGCTCGACCAGGGCCTGGTCGAAGGTCCGCATCCCGTAGAAGGCCCCCTCGCCGATGATCCCGGGGATCGTCGAGGTCAGCGACGGGTCCGCGACCGCCTGGGCGATGCGCGGCGTCCCCACGGCGATCTCCAGCACGACGCAGCGCCCGTCGCCGTCGGCGCGGGGCACGAGCCGCTGGCAGATGATGCCGCGCAGCGAGCCCGCGAGCCCCAGCCGCACCTGCTGCTGCTCGTGCGGGGGGAAGAAGTCGACGATGCGGGCGACCGTCTCCGCGGCGTCCGCGGTGTGCAGCGTGGAGAGCACGAGGTGACCCGTCTCGGCCGCGGACAGGGCGGCGCGGACGGTCTCGGCGTCGCGCATCTCGCCGACGAGGATCACGTCCGGGTCCTGGCGCATCGCGGCGCGCAGCGCGGTGGCGAAGTCCTGGGTGTCGACCCGCACCTCGCGCTGGTTCACCATCCCGAGCTTGTCGGTGTGGAGGACCTCGACCGGGTCCTCGAGGGTGAGGATGTGGCACTCGCGGGTGCTGTTGACGTGGTCGACCATGCTCGAGAGCGTCGTGGTCTTGCCCGAGCCGGTCGGCCCGGTGACGAGCACGAGTCCGCGGGGCTCCAGCGCCAGCGAGGAGACCACCGGCGGCAGGCCCAGGTCGTCGATGCTCACGGGCGCCGTCGAGACGCGGCGGAAGACGAGGCCCACGGTGCCCCGCTGGCGGTAGGCGTTCACGCGGAAGCGCCCGACGCCGGCGATCGAGTACGCGAAGTCCGCCTCGTTCGAGCGGACGAACTGCTCGGTCTGGTGGGGCCGCAGCACCTCGGCGAGCATCCGCTCGGTGTCCGCGGGGGTGAGCTCGGGCGCGCGCAGGCGGCGCAGGCGACCGTCGATGCGGACCCGGGGTGGGGAGCCGACCTTGCAGTGCAGGTCGGACCCCGCCAGCTCGACGAGCGCCCGCAGGTGCGCGCGGACCCCCGCGTCCTGGGCGGGCGGCGGGGTCGCTCCCGGGAGGGTCCCCGGGCCGTGGGTCGCGAGCGTCACGGGAGGGCCATCGGCGCCCCCGGTCCCGGACCTGAGCCGTGTGGGACCATCGGGGTGACGCACCCGAGACGACAAGGAGGCCTGCCATGAGCAAGCGCGCACGCAAGCGCCGGTCCCGCAAGAAGAGCGGCGCCAACCACGGCAACCGTCCCAACTCCTGAGGAGCTGGGAACGCAGGAGGGCCGGGACCCCGTCGGGGTCCCGGCCCTCCTGCGTCCGCGGACGGCGCCGCGAGGGCTCAGCCGTCCAGGCGGGTCACCCGCGTGGTGCGCGTGACCACGGCGCTCTCCACGCCCGCGGCCGTGGCCGCGGTCACGGCGGTGGTGGTCGTGGTGGTGACCGTGCCACCGGTCGAGCTGGTCGAGGTGGTCAAGGAGGCCCGGATCCGCTCGCGCAGCTCGACGGGGGCCTGCTCCACGCAGCAGCGGCGCACCAGCGCCTTCAGCGCCACCTCGACCTCGTACTCGTCCAGGCAGGGAGGGCAGGCCTCGAGGTGCGCGTGGATCTCGGCGATCTCGCCGGCCGACACCTCGCCGTCGAGCACGGCGTAGATGCGCTCCAGGACGCCGTCGCACTCCGCGCTCACGAGGCGTCCCCGCTCGTCGTCGCCGGGGCGGCCTCAGCGGGCACCAGGCCCCGGTCGCGGGCGTAGTCCTGCAGCTGGGTGCGCAGGATGCGGCGCCCGCGGTGGAGCCGCGACATCACGGTGCCGATCGGCGTCCCCATGATCTCGGCGATCTCCTTGTAGGCGAACCCCTCGACGTCGGCGTAGTAGACCGCCATGCGGAAGTCCTCCGGGACCGCCTGCAGGGCCTCCTTCACGTCGGAGTCGGGCAGGTGGTCGAGCGCCTCGGTCTCGGCCGACCGGAGCCCGGTGGAGGAGTGCGCCTCGGCGCGGGCGAGCTGCCAGTCCTCGATCTCGTCGGAGTGGGCCTGCTGCGGCTGCCGCTGCTTCTTGCGGTACGTGTTGATGTACGTGTTGGTGAGGATCCGGTACAGCCAGGCCTTGAGGTTGGTCCCGGGCCGGTACTGGTGGAAGCTCGCGAAGGCCTTGGCGAACGCCTCCTGCACCAGGTCCTCCGCGTCAGCGGGGTTGCGCGTCATGCGCAGCGCCGCGGAGTACAGCTGGTCGAGGTGCTGCAGGGCCTCGGCCTCGAAGCGGGCAGTGCGCTCCGCCGGAGTCTCCTCCGGCGCGCGCACCGTGTCGGCCGGGTCCTCGCTCATCGAGTTCCACAGTAGTGGTGGGGCCAGGGCTGGGGCCTCTCCAGGCGCTTCGGCGACGAGCACGCGCTCCTCCTGCTCCGGCGGTGGCGCCCGGGTGGGCGTTCGGGTGGGCGTTCGGGTGGCGGCCGGTTCCGCCGCACGGGCGTCACAACGCCGCCTCCGGGGGCGTTGTTCCGCGCCGGTGCGCCGCGGCGGACCGGGGGGCGGGGGCCGTGGTGCGCGGGGCGTGCCGGTGCGGTAGGACGGTGGTCATGACCCTCGTGCGCCGTCTCGCCCGCCCGCTGCTGGCGGCCCCGTTCATCTACGGCGGGATCGACCAGCTGCGTCGTCCCGACCGGAAGACCGACGGCGGCGGGCCGATCATCCCCGCGCTGAAGGGCCTCGCCGTGGGACCGGTGACCCTGCCCAGCGAGGAGGCCGGCCTGGTGCGCCTCAACGGTGCGCTGATGACCGGGGCCGGCCTGGGCCTGGCCACCGGCCGCGCCCCCCGCCTGTCCTCGGTGGTGCTCGCCGCCTCGCTGGTGCCCACCACGCTGACGGGGCACCGGTTCTGGGAGGCCCCCGACGAGAAGACCAAGCAGCTGCAGCTGGTGCAGGCGCTCAAGAACGCCGCGCTGTTCGGCGGCCTGCTGATCGCCGCCGTCGACACCAACGGCAAGCCGGGTCTGGCCTGGCGCGCCCACCACGCCGCCAAGCAGGCCGAGCGCACCACCAAGGCCGTCACCGTGGCCGGCACCGCCGCCGCGAAGCGCGCGCAGAAGAAGGCCGCCAAGAAGGCCAAGCGCACCCACAGGAAGTTCGAGAAGGCGGTCAGCTGACACCAGCGCCCCCGTCACCCGACGAGCCCCTCCCGCCGACCTCGGCGGGAGGGGCTCGTCGCTGCTCGGCCGTAGGCTCGGCCCCGATGAGCGACACGACGAGCACGAGCAGCACCTCCCCCTCGGCCCGGCCCCCCGCCGAGTGGCCCGCGCCCCTGGCCGACGGCGCCGTCACCGCCGAGGTCCGCCTGCCGGGCTCGAAGTCGCTCACCAACCGCTACCTGGTGCTGGCGGCCCTCGCCGACGGGCCCTCCGAGCTCCGAGCCCCGCTGCGCTCGCGCGACACGCTGCTCATGGCCGCGGCGGTGCGCTCCCTGGGCGCCCGCGTCGTCGACGTCCCCTCCGCCACCGACCCGTCCACCCCCGACTGGCGCGTGGAGCCCGGCGCGCTGACCGGCGCCGGGACCATCGACTGCGGCCTCGCCGGCACGGTGATGCGGTTCCTGCCGCCGGTCGCGGCGCTCGCCGCCGGCGAGACCACCTTCGACGGTGACGCCCACGCGCGCACGCGCCCGATGGCCCCTCTGCTGGGAGCCCTGCGCGACCTCGGCGCCACCGTCGACGACGGCGGGCGCGGCCTCATGCCCTTCACCGTCCGCAGCGACGGACGGCTCCCCGGCGGCCGCACCGTCCTCGACGCGAGCGCCTCCAGCCAGTTCGTCTCGGCGCTGCTGCTGGCGGGGGCCCGCGCCGGGGCGGGCGTCGAGGTCGTCCACGAGGGGCCGCCCGTGCCGAGCGCCCCGCACCTGGCGATGACCGAGCAGGTGCTCCGCGACGCCGGCGTCGAGGTGTCCTCCGACCTGGCGGCCAGCGGTGGCCGCTCGGGCACGCGCTGGAGCGTCGCACCCGGCCGGGTGGGCGCGATGGACGTCGACGTCGAGCCCGACCTGTCCAACGCCGCCCCGTTCCTGGCCGCGGCGCTGGTGACCGGTGGGAGCGTGGTGGTGCCCGGCTGGCCGCAGCGGACGACGCAGGCCGGTGACGCGCTGCGCGACCTGCTCGACGAGATGGGCGCCGACGTCGACCTGACGCCCCGGGGCCTGTCCGTGCGCGGCGGCGACGGGGTCTCCGGCATCGACGCCGACCTCCACGACGTCGGCGAGCTCACCCCGGTGCTGGCCGCGGTGGCGGCCCTGGCCGACACCCCCAGCCGGCTGCGCGGCATCGCCCACCTGCGGGGCCACGAGACCGACCGGCTGGCCGCGCTCGCCACCGAGCTCAACGGCCTGGGCGGTGACGTGAGCGAGACCGAGGACGGGCTGCTCATCAGGCCCCGCGCCCTGCACGGGGGCCGGTTCGCCACCTACGGCGACCACCGCATGGCCACCGCCGCCGCGGTGCTCGGCCTGGTGGTCCCGGGCGTCGTCGTCCTCGACGTGGGCACCACCGCCAAGACGCTCCCCGACTTCACGGGGATGTGGCGCTCGATGCTGTCGGGAGAGCCGCAGCTGTGAGCGAGCGGCGGCGCGCCTCCGACCACGACGAGCGCGACGTCAGAGTCCGGCCCAACCGCCGCGGCTCCCGCCCGCGCACCAAGGACCGCCCCGACCACGCCGACGCCGTCGCCGGCCGGGTGCTGACCATCGACCGCGGGCGCATCACCACGCTGGTCGGCGAGGGCGACGGCGCGGACGCGCCCTCCGGGGGCGAGCGGGAGGTCCTCGCCATGCGGGCCCGCGAGCTGGGCCGCGCGGGCCTCGCCGTCGGCGACCGGGTCGCGCTGGTGGGCGACGTCTCCGGGGCGCCCGACACGCTCGCGCGCATCGTGAGGATCGAGGAGCGCTCCACGGTGCTGCGCCGCAGCGCCGACGACACCGACCCCGTGGAGCGGGTGCTCGTGGCGAACGCCCACCAGCTGCTCGTGGTGACCGCCGTCGCCGACCCGGCCCCCCAGCAGCGGCTCGTCGACAGGTGCCTCGCCGCGGCGTGGAGCGCCGGCATCCAGCCCGTGCTGGTGCTCACCAAGGCCGACCTCGGCGACCCGGCCGAGGCGCTGGCCGCCTGGTCGTCGCTGGACGTCCCGGTCGTCGTGGTGCGACGGGTCGCCGGGCCGGACGGCGAGCGGGCGCTGGAGGGCGTCAACGCCGTCCGCGACCTGCTGGTCGGGCGGGAGAGCGTCCTGGTGGGCCCGTCCGGGGTGGGCAAGTCGACGCTGGTCAACGCGCTCGTCCCGGGGGCGGGGCGGGCGACCGGCGGTGTGAACGAGAACACCGGCCGCGGGCGCCACACGTCGAGCTCGGCCGTGGCGCTGTCGCTGCGAGCGGCCGAGGGCGAGCGGGAGGGGTGGGTCATCGACACCCCCGGCGTGCGCAGCTTCGGGCTGGCGCACCTGTCCGCGGACGACCTGCTGCGCGCCTTCGACGACCTGTCGCCCGGTACGGCCGGGTGCCCCCGCGGCTGCTCCCACGACGAGGCCGAGTGCGGGCTCGACGCGTGGGTGGCGTCGGGGGCGGCGGGCGAGGCGGGTCCGGCGCGGCTCGACTCGCTGCGCCGCCTGCTGCGCAGCCGCGCCGGCGAGACCGACCCCCGCTGACCACTCCCTCGTGGTCACCGGCTCCCCGAGCGCCGTCCGACCGTGATCATGGACCTCCGAAGCACTCTCCCACCGTGATCATGGGCCTCCCGAACACCTGGCGCAGGCCTCACGTCGCCGGCGGCAGCCCCAGGGCCCGGCGCTCCAGGTCCGCCAGCGCTGCCGTGGTGCGCCGGTCACCGCGGCGCAGGTCGCCCAGCGGGTCGTCGCTGACCCGGGCGAGCACGCCCAGCGGCCGGTGCGCCAGCGCCCGCCACGCCAGGAGCTCCACCCGGCTGTGCGCGGCCCCGCCGCCGTCCTGACCCAGCCACGCGCCCGCCGCGCCCGCGCTGCGGGCGAAGCGCAGCCGCAGCAGCAGCCATACCCCCACCACGAGCAGCACGGGCAGCAGCGCGACGGCCAGTCCGAGCGCGGTGGCGAGGTGCCCGATCGTGGTGGCGAGGTCCGTGCCCGCCGCTGCCAGGTCCCCCGCGGAGCCGCTGGCGCCGGTCAGCGGGGAGGCGAGCTCGTCACCGACCAGCGGCACGGAGCCGGCCGCGTCTGCGGCGCCGCCGAGCTCGTCGCGCAGGCCACCGGCGCCGCGGGCCAGCGAGCGGGCCGGGTCGGCCAGGGCGTCGACGGCCCCGTGGACGACGACCCCCGTGGTGGCGCACACCACCGTCCAGGCGAGCACGCCGAGGTCGGCGGCCACCTGGCGGGCGCGGCGGGCGGGCGAGGCGGCGTAGGGCTGCAGCGGCACCCCCTGATCCTGTTCCGGAAACCCATGATCACGACTGGAAAGTGCTCGGGAAGCCCATGATCACGCGGAGTCAGAGGTCGACGCTGCCGCCGGTGCGCCAGTAGACGCCGTCCGCGCGGTCCAGGAAGCCCTCGTCGACGAGGTAGCGGCGCAGGGCGGCGACGTCGTCGTGGAACGCCCGCAGCAGCGCGTTCACCTCGAGCTCGGGGTAGCGCTCCCCCGGCTCGAAGAGGCGGGCCAGCAGGTCGAGCACCACCAGGCGCTTCGACCGCTTCGCCGGGATCGACACGAGCCGCCCGTCGGCGCCGAGGAAGGCCCTGAGCACGCGCTCGCGCGACGCGAGCGCCTCCTGGAGCGGCGCACCGATGGCGCCGTCGGCTGCGGAGTCCACGCCACCCAGGGTAGGTCGGCCCGCTACGGTGCGACGTGTGCCTGGCTACGACGACGACCTGAGGCTCGCCCACATCATCGCGGACGCCGTCGACAACCTGACCTCCACGCGCTTCAAGGCGCGCGACCTCGTGGTCGAGACCAAGCCCGACCTCACCCCCGTGACGGACGCCGACCGCGCCGCCGAGGAGATCGTGAAGTCGCAGCTGTCGCGGACCCGCTCGCGCGACGGCTTCGTCGGCGAGGAGAGCGGCACCTCCCGCGGCTCCTCGGGACGCCAGTGGGTGGTCGACCCGATCGACGGCACCAAGAACTTCGTGCGCGGCGTGCCCGTGTGGGCCACCCTCATCTCCCTGCTCGACGACGGCGTCCCGGTGCTGGGTGTGGTCTCCGCGCCGGCGCTGAACCGCCGGTGGTGGGCCGCCCAGGGCACCGGGGCCTGGTCGGGCCCGCGGCTCAGCGCCGCGAAGCGCCTGCAGGTCTCCCAGGTGGCCGACCTGGGTGACGCGAGCCTGAGCCACTCCGAGATCTGGGAGTGGGAGGAGGCCGGCCGCCTGCCGGGCTTCCTCGACCTCACCAAGAAGGTGTGGCGCACCCGCGGCTACGGAGACTTCTGGAGCTACGCGCTGGTGGCCGAGGGCAGCGCGGACATCGCGTGCGAGCCCGAGCTGGCGCTGCACGACATGGCCGCGCTGGTGCCGCTGGTGACGGAGGCCGGGGGGCGGTTCACGTCTCTGGACGGCGAGGACGGGCCGCACGGCGGCAACGCCGTCGCCACCAACGGGCTCCTCCACGAGGAGGTGCTGGGCCTCCTGGCCCGGCGCTGAGGCCCTGCCGCGCCCCGCGGGGCTCCCGGAGACTCCCGGGGTCGCCGCGGGGCGCCCCTCGTGGGATCCACGTGGTGGAAAGCGCGAAGGCCCCCTGGCTGAGCCAGGGGGCCTTCGACTGTTGTAGCGGGGGCAGGATTTGAACCTACGACCTCTGGGTTATGAGCCCAGCGAGCTACCGAACTGCTCCACCCCGCGTCGGTGAACAGAACATTACCCGACTCCGGCCCGTGCTCCAAACCGGGGCCCGCAGCAGCTCCGCACGGGCCCGGAGCCGGGTGCACGACGGGGCCCCCACCGGTCGGTGGGGGCCCCGTCGTGCTGGAACGGCGCCCGGGTCAGCCGGCGGACGGCGCAGCCGTCGAGGCCTGCTCCGCCTGCACCGCCGCGTCCAGCGCCTGACGCAGGCGCTCCTGCGCCTGCCCGTAGGCGGTGAAGTTCCCGTCGCGCAGCGCCTGCTGGCTCTCCTCCTCCGCCTGCACGGCCTGCTCCAGGGCCCCGCGGACCCCCTCGGGCAGCGGGGTCGCGGTGCCACCGGTCGCCGAGGGCGACGGCGACGGCGAGGCGCTGGCCGACGGGCTCGGCGTGGAGCCACCGGTCCCGCCCGGCGTCCCCGACCCGTCGACCGGCAGGTCACCCGTGCCCGAGTCGGCGTCCCGGGTGGTCACACCGGAGTTGCCCTGGAAGACCTGGTCGAGCGCCTCGTCGAGGGTCGGGGCGAACCCGATCTCGTCGCCGAAGGCCACCAGCACCCGCTGCAGGGTCGGATAGGCCGTCTCGCCCGTGCTCTGCACGTACACGGGCTCGACGTAGAGGAGGCCGTCACCCACCGGCAGGGTCAGCAGGTTGCCGTACCGCACGGTGGAGCTGCCCTGCCGGAGCAGGTTGAGGAACTGCCCGACCTCGGGGTTGGTGTTGAACTCGTTCTGGATCTGGCCCGGGCCGTTCACCGTGCCCTCGGTCGGCAGCTGCAGGAGCCGCAGCTGGCCGTACCCCTCCCGCTTGACGCCGGCCTGGGCGCCGGCGTCGGCGTCCACGGCGAGGAAGCCGGTGAGGATGTTCCTCGCCGCCTCGCCGTTCTGGTTGCGGGGGATGTACGTGGACGTCAGCGAGAAGGTCGCCGCGTCCTGCTGGGGCATCTGCAGCGTCAGGTAGTACGGCGGCTGCACGGCGCCCTCGATGGCGATCGGCGCCGGGGTGGCGGCCCCCGCGGCGGGGGCGGCGGCGGCCGTCGTCGTGGCGCTGCCCGTCGGGTCGACGGGGACCCTCCAGAAGTCGTTCTGGGAGTAGAACGACCCCGGGTCGGTGACGTGGTAGCTGGCCATCACGGTGCGCTGGACCTTGAACAGGTCCTCGGGGTAGCGCACGTGCGACATGAGCTCGGCGCTCATCTCGGCCAGCGGCCGGACGGTGCTCGGGAACGCGCTCTGCCAGGCCTGCAGCACCGGGTCGGACTCGTCCCAGGCGTACAGGACGACCGCACCGCTGTACGCGTCGACGGTGGCCTTGACGGAGTTGCGCAGGTAGTTCACGTCGTCCGGCGGGAGCGCGGCGATGGTGCCCGCGGCGGTGAGGGTGTCGGCCGTGGCCTCCTCCAGCACCTGCGGCTGGGAGTAGGGGTACTCGTCGGAGGTGGTGTACCCGTCGACGACCCACTGCACCCGCCCGCCGACGATCGTCGGGTACGGGTCGCCGTCGAGCGTCAGGTACGGGGCGACCTTCTGCACGCGCTCGCGGGGGCTGCGGTCGTACAGGATCTCGCTCTCGGAGTTCACCGCCGACGACAGCAGGATGTTGGCGTCGCGGAACTTGATGGCGTAGAGCGCCCGCTCCAGGTAGTTGCCCACGCTGGGACCGCCGCCGCCGGAGAAGGTGTTGCGCACCTCGCCGCCGTCGGTCGGGTAGTCGATCTCCTGCGGCGCGGCGCCCTCGGGGGCGCCGACGATGGAGTACTCCGGGCTCTCCTCGCCGAAGTAGATCCGCGGCTCGTAGTCCGGGAGCACGCCCGAGGAGGGGATGCCGCCCTCGAGGTAGGCCGGCTCGCCGTTGGTCTGCTTGTCGTCGGCCGCAGCGGCCACCAGGCCGTAGCCGTGGGTGTACGCGGTGCGGGTGTTGACCCACGAGGTGCCGCCGATGCCGGCCTCGCGCAGCTCGCGCACCGCCACGACCACGTCCTGGCTCTGCCCGTCGATGGTGTACCGGTCGACGTCGAGCGGGCTCGGGAACTGGTAGAAGCCGCGGACCTGCTGGTTCTGCGCGAAGGTCGGGCTGACGATGGCAGGGTCGAGGATGCGGGTGCTGGCCGTGGTGGCCGCGTCGCCGCTGAGCGCCCCCGCCACGCCCTGGGTGGTCGGCTGGTACTGCTGGACGTCGGTGTCGGCGATGCCGAACGCCGCGCGCGTCGCCTCGATGTTGTCAGCGATGTACGGCGCCTCGACGCTGGCCTCGTTCGGGGTGACCTGCACGCGCTGGACGATCGCCGGGACGATGCCGCCGGCCACGACGGCGGTCACCACGAGCAGGCCGACGCCGGCCGCCGGGAAGCGCCAGTTGCCGCGCACCGCGGTGACGATGAACAGCGCGGCGCAGATGAGCGCGGCAATCGCGAGGATGGCGCGGGCCGGGACCACGACGGTGACGTCCGTGAAGCTCGCGCCGTCGAAGCGGCGGTGGCTGTTGGTCAGGGTGGCGTACCGGTCGAGCCAGTAGCTGCCGGCCTGCAGGGCCACGAGCAGCGCCGCGGTCACCGCGAGCTGGACGCGCGCCGCGACCGTGGTGCGCGGGCCGGGACCCACCAGGCGCAGCCCCCCGTAGAGGTAGTGCGTGGCGGCGCCGGCCAGACCGGCGAGCAGCACGACGGCGGTCAGCAGGCCGACCACGAGCCGCAGGAAGGGCAGCGAGAAGACGTAGAAGCCGATGTCGTGGCCGAAGACCGGGTCGACCTGGCCGAAGTCCTGCCCGTTCCACCACAGGAGCACCGTCTGCCAGCGGCTCGAGGCGGCCGAGCCGGCGAACAGGCCCAGCAGCAGCGGCAGCACCACGGTGAGCACTCGGCGCAGCGGCTCCAGCCCCTCGCGGTAGCGGTCCAGGCTGGCGGCGGGACCGGGCACCGGCGCGTAGATCGGCCGCTTGCGGTAGGCCAGGGCCATGCTGGCGACGACGGCGGCCGCCATCAGTGCCCCCGCGACCAGGAAGAGGCCCGCGCGGACCCCGAGCTGGGTCAGGTAGACGCGGCTGAAGCCCAGCTGGCGGTACCAGAGCACCTCCGTGGCCACCGAGGCCACGACGCTGCCGAGCAGCAGGAGCGCAGCCAGGCCCACCAGGACGGGCACGAGCGGGCGGCGGCGCTGCGGCGGGCCCGGGCGGCGGCCGCCGGGCGCACCGGGGCGCGGTGGGCGGGGCGGGGGCTGGGACGTCACCGGGCTGTTCCTCCATCAGAAACCCGCCGGGGTGCCGCTGCTCAGCGTCCCGGCAGGGTGCTCGGGGCGGGCTCCCGATCGTCGCACGGACGCCTGGGAGGTCCGGGCCCCGGAGGCCCCGTCAACATCACGAGACGGTCACGACCTGCCGGCGCCGGCAGCCACCGGTCCTCAGGAGCAGCCGGGCAGCCCCTCGGCCTCGCCGCGGCCGACGGCCTCCACCGCCGCGCGGGCCTCCGCCAGCGTCGAGACCGCCACCACCTGCAGGCCCTCCGGCACGTTGCCGACGACCTCGCCGCAGTTGCCGGCCGGCGCGAGGAACGCCGTCGCCCCCGCGGCGCGGGCCCCCAGCAGCTTCTGCTGGATCCCGCCGATCGTGCCGACCCGCCCGGCGGAGTCGATGGTCCCGGTCCCCGCGACCGTGCGCCCCCCGGTCATCTCCCCCGGCGTGAGCAGGTCGACGACGCCGAGCGCGAAGACCATGCCCGCGCTGGGACCGCCGATCTGGTCGACGGCGATCTGGACGTCGACCGGCGGGTCGGCGTCCTCGCGCACCAGCACGCCGAGGACGGCGCTGCCGTCGTCACCGGTGCCGAGCGGCACCTCGACGGTCTCGGGGCCAGCCCGCTGGCCGTCGCGGACCACCCCGACGCGCACGACGGCTCCCCCACCGTCGCTCGCCGCGGCCGCCTGCACGGCGTCGCGCAGCGAGGTGGCCCCCTCGACCGGCGCGCCGTCGACGGAGGTGATGACGTCGCCCTCGCGCAGCACCCCCGCGGCACCCGAGCCCTCGGCCAGACCGGTCACGACCACCCGCACCGGCACGTCGTAGCCCAGCTCGGTCAGGGCCGCGACCACCGCGGCCTGCTGTGAGGACAGGAAGGCCGCCGCGTTGCTCGCGTCGACCTGCTCCTCGCTCGCCCCGGGCGGGAAGAGCGCCGCCTCGGGAAGCGCCGTGCTGCCGCCGTCCAGCCAGGCGCGCACCTGCAGGCCGAGGTCGACCTGCCGGCCCGGCCCACCGCTGACCCTGACGGTGGTCAGGTCGAGCGACCCCGAGGTGGGGTACGTCTGCGCCCCGGAG
>Ga0182228_1000183_pt1 | contig 13890 bp, 9 predicted proteins | sample G6R1MG_19_FD_128385 | JGI IMG/M metagenome (GOLD analysis project Ga0182228, IMG submission 128385) | Miscanthus phyllosphere microbial communities from Michigan, USA - G6R3_MAIN_07NOV2016_LD1 MG | ecosystem: Host-associated > Plants > Phyllosphere > Phylloplane/Leaf | place: USA: Michigan... | reverse complement strand
GTGGCGGCATTTTAGCCGTCTGCGCAGAGAAAAGTGCTATCAAGGACGTGCGGATTGACCGATGCCTGCAATCAATGGTCACAATCTCCATCAGGCGTTCTCTGAGCCAACATCAATCAGGAGTTGTGCATGTTTGAATCCGCTGAAATCGGTCATGCCATTGACGATGAGACTTACGAGGCAGCGTTGCCGCAATTGCGCGAAGCCTTGCTGGAAGCTCAGATAGACCTGCACGAGCAGGCCGGTCGACAGATCATCGTGCTGATCAACGGCATAGAAGGCGCAGGCAAGGGCGAGACCGTCAAACTGCTCAGTGAATGGATGGACCCGCGCCTGATCGAGGTGCGCACCTTCGATCAGCAGACCGACGAAGAACTCGCTCACCCGCCCGTCTGGCGTTACTGGCGGCAATTGCCGGCCAAGGGCCGCATGGGTATTTTCTTCGGCAACTGGTACAGCCAGATGCTCCAGGACCGGGTTCACGGTCGCTTCAAGGACGCGGTACTCGATCAGGCCATCAGCGGTGCCGAGCGATTGGAAAAGATGCTCTGCGATGAAGGCGCGCTGATCTTCAAGTTCTGGTTTCACCTGTCCAAAAAACAGATGAAGCTGCGCCTCAAGACCCTCAAGGATGATCCGCTGCACAGCTGGCGCATCAGCCCGCTGGACTGGCAGCAGTCCAAGACCTACGACAAGTTCGTGCGCTTCGGCGAACGGGTCCTGCGTCGCACCAGCCGCGAATACGCCCCTTGGCATGTGATCGAGGGTGTGGACGCCAACTACCGTAGCCTGACCGTCGGCCGCCTGTTGCTGGAAGGCATGCAGGCCGCGCTGAACAAGGCCGAGCCCGAGACCGCTGCGCTGACGGTCGGGCCGCTGGCGATTCACAGCAATGAGCTGACGCTGCTCGACAGCCTCGACCTGAGCCTGAACCTGAGCAAGGACGACTATCAGCAGCAGTTGATTGCCGAGCAGGCGCGGCTGTCCGGCAACATGCGCGACAAGCGCATGAAAAGCCACGCGCTGCTGGCAGTGTTCGAAGGCAACGATGCGGCAGGCAAGGGCGGTGCGATCCGTCGCGTTGCGGCGGCACTGGACCCGCGCCAATACGCCATCGTACCGATCGCCGCGCCGACCCAGGACGAGCGCGCGCAACCGTATCTGTGGCGTTTCTGGCGGCAGATACCGGCGCGCGGCAAATTCACTATTTTCGACCGTTCATGGTACGGCCGTGTGCTGGTCGAGCGCGTCGAGGGCTTTTGCAGCGAGTCGGACTGGAAGCGCGCCTACTCGGAAATCAATGACTTCGAAGAGCAGCTCACCGACGCAGGCGTTGTGGTGGTCAAGTTCTGGTTGGCCATCGATCAGCAGACCCAGCTGGAACGCTTCAAGGAGCGCGAAAAGATCCCTTTCAAGCGCTACAAGATCACCGAGGACGACTGGCGCAACCGCAAGAAATGGCCTGACTACCGCCAGGCAGTCGGCGACATGGTGGATCGCACCAGCACCGAAATCGCGCCGTGGACATTGATTGAGGCCAACGACAAGCGCTGGGCCAGGGTCAAGGTGTTACGCACCCTCAACGAAGCGCTGGAAGCGGCCTTCGACAAGGACAAGAAGAAGTGATGGTCCGAGTGTTGCGGTGGCGTCGGCGTTGCTCGGCGCTACCTCTTGCAACTGCCCGGTGCTCGCGTCTTCTGCCTGAGGATATAGATCGTCACCAGCACTGCGCTGGTCAGCATGAAGACTCGTGCCCAGGGTGATGGAACCAGGTAGCAGGACAGGCTGATGCTGAGCCACATCAGGCCGATGGCGTACACCTTGCCCTTGAGCGGGATGCCGTTGCCTTCGAGGTAATCACGAATCCACGGACCGAGCTGCGGGTGGTTGACCAGCCAGTCGTAGAAGCGCGGAGAGCTGCGCGCGAAGCAGGCAGCGGCCAGCAGCAGAAAGGGCGTGGTGGGCAGCACCGGCAGGAAAATACCGACGACGCCCAGTACCACGCTCAGCCAGCCTACCGCTACAAGCAGATAGCGCACCGCTCTGTGCCGGCTGGTGCGCGGTGAGCCTTGCGCCATAGGCGCCGACTCAGTGATGGCGGGGCTTGAGGATCGCCGGCTTTTCGTCGGGTGCCTGGCAGAGCAGGTACAGGGCGGTCAGCGCTTCGGGGATCTGCACGATCATGTCGTCCATCAGGTTGGCGTCCTGGGCGATGTCGGCGAACTCCGGCTGCTCGTCGAACAGACCCGAACCGACCATGATCGGCAGGAGCATTTCGCTGACTTCTTCTTCAGCACTTTCGAACCATGCGTTTTCACGCAGGAAAACGCCTTCCATGAAGCCGATGCACCAGCCGCGCAGATCGGAATCATCCGGGTCGTCGCCCAGGTCCAGATCGCACGGCAGCTCGAACTCTTCGTCCGAGGCCAGCTGGCGGGCAATGTGAGCCTTGAGGGCAATCAGCGTCGCTTCGACTTCTGTCTGTTGCGCTTCGCTGGAGTACTGCGGCGGCTCGGAGAACAGTGCGTCGATCCACTCGCGCTCCGGCACCTCTTCAGCGCAGATGGACAAAGCGGTCAGGTAGCCATGCGCGGCCACGTAGTCCAGTGCTTCTTCGTGCAGTTCATCTGCATCGAGGAAGACTTGCAGGCGGGTTAATTGCTCAGCGAAGGACATGGAAGCGCTACCTTGAAAATAAACGATGCTGGATTCTAGGCCCTGAGCGTCCGTGGCGCCAGCGCGCAGGCCAATTGCAGTTAATTTCGACCGCTCATGTCCCAGTCATCCATTGCTCCCGAGCGCTCGGGTATACTCCTCCGTTTTGCAGTGCAGCAGGATATTCCGGGGTTTTTTATGCTTGAGCAGGCACAACGCGTACTTAAAGACATCTTCGGTTACGACAGCTTTCGTGGTCGCCAGGGTGCCATTATTGAGCGTGTAGCCAGCGGTGGTGATGCGCTGGTGCTGATGCCCACCGGTGGCGGCAAGTCCCTGTGTTTTCAGGTGCCGGGGCTGTTGCGTGACGGGCTGTGCGTGGTTGTGTCGCCACTCATCGCGCTGATGGACGACCAGGTTGCGACGCTGGATGAACTGGGCGTGTCGGCCGCTGCACTCAACTCGACCCTCAGCGCCGAGCAGCAGCGTGACCTGGCCAATCGCATTCGTCTGGGCGAAGTCAAAATGCTGTACCTCGCCCCGGAGCGTCTGGTCCAGCCACGCATGCTGTCATTCCTGCAAAACCTCAAGATCGCCCTGTTTGCCATCGACGAAGCGCACTGCGTGTCGCAATGGGGCCATGACTTCCGCCCTGAGTACCTGCAACTGGGGCAACTGGCCGAGCTGTTTCCGGATGTACCGCGCATCGCGCTGACCGCCACCGCCGACAAGCGCACCCGGGAGGAAATCGTCACGCGTCTGCACCTGCAGAACGCCGAGCGCTTTCTGTCCAGCTTCGACCGGCCCAACATCTTCTACCGCATCGTGCCCAAGGAACAGCCGCGCAAACAGCTGCTGGCTTTCCTTTCCGAGCGCCGCAGCGATGCCGGTATCGTCTATTGCCTGTCGCGCAAGAAAGTCGATGAGGTCGCCGTCTTCCTCAGTGAAAACGGCTACCCTGCGTTGCCTTATCACGCCGGTCTGCCTTCCGAAACCCGTGCGGCCAACCAGAAGCGCTTCCTTAACGAGGAAGGGCTGATCATGGTCGCCACCATCGCGTTCGGCATGGGCATCGACAAGCCCAACGTGCGCTTCGTGGCGCACATGGACCTGCCCAAATCGCTTGAGGCTTATTACCAGGAAACCGGCCGGGCAGGGCGTGACGGTCTGCCCGCCGATGCCTGGATGGCCTACGGTCTGCAAGACGTGCTGATGCTCAAGCAGATGCTGCAGAACTCCGAAGGCGACGAGCGCCACAAGCGACTGGAGCAGCACAAGCTCGATGCCATGCTGGCCCTGTGCGAAGAAACCCGTTGCCGTCGGCAGACCTTGTTGGCCTATTTCGACGAAGACATGCCCACCCCGTGCGGCCATTGCGACAACTGCGTCGATGGCGTGCAGACCTGGGATGCCACCGAACCTGCGCGTCAGGCGCTGTCGGCCATCTACCGGACCGGCCAGCGTTATGGCGTCGGTCATCTGGTCGACGTGCTGCTCGGCAAGTCCAACGACAAGGTAGAGAGCTTCGGCCATCAGCACCTGTCGGTATTCGGGGTGGGCAAGGCGCGCACCGAGGCCGAGTGGCGCTCGCTGTTCCGCCAGCTGGTTGCGCGTGGTCTGGCGGACATCGACCTTGAAGGCTATGGCGGCCTGCGCCTCAGCGAGACGTGCCGCCCTCTGCTACGTGGCGAAGTTTCTCTGGAACTGCGCAAGGACCTCAAACCACAAACCACGTCGCGAAGCAGCTCCGGCAGCCCGGCCAGTCAACTGGTGCGTGGCGAAGAGCGCGAGCAGTGGGAAGCCCTGCGTGCCTTGCGCCGCAAGCTGGCCGAAGAGCACGGCGTCCCGCCTTACGTTATTTTCCCGGACTCGACCCTGCTGGAAATGCTGCGCAGCAAGCCCGGATCAATGGCCGAGATGGCCAAGGTCAGCGGCGTCGGCGCGCGCAAGCTGGAGCGTTATGGCGAAGCCTTTCTTGAAGTGCTCAGTGGCAAGGCCGAGGCTCCACGCGTGGTCGCCGATGTGCGTCATGAACTGATCAGCCTGGCGCGCGCGGGCATGACCCCGACGCAGATCGCCGGGCAGTTGCAGTGCTCGGAAAAGAATGTCTACACCCTGCTGGCCGAGGCCATCGGCAAGCAGCAGTTATCCATCGAGCAGGCGCTGGACTTGCCGGAGGACCTGCTGGGTGAGGTGCAGGACGCCTTTCTCGATGGCGAAGGAGAACTGCCGACGGTGTCGGCGATTGCCGAGCAGTTCGCCGGGCGGGTGCCTGAGGGCGTGCTGTATTGCGTGCGTGCAGCGCTGCAATCGGAGTTTGAGGTATAACAGCGTGCGGCGGAGCGTCACCGTCCCGTGCTTGCTTGAACATAAGGACCATGCTTAGCTCGCTAATAATTAGTTTGAATCACGAGTTTCCTTATGCCAATGACTGATGAACATCGTTTCGGGATGCAACTCGGACACCTCACGCGAGGCTGGCGTGCCGAGCTGGATCGCAGGCTGGCCGATCTTGGCCTGTCTCAGGCTCGCTGGCTGGTCCTGCTGCACCTCGCGCGCTTCACCGAACCGCCCACCCAGCGCGAGCTGGCGCAGAGCGTGGGCGTAGAAGGCCCCACCCTGGCGCGGTTGCTCGACAGTCTTGAAAAACAGGGCCTGGTTCAGCGTCAGGCGGTGCTCGAGGATCGACGTGCGAAGAAGATCCTGCTCAGTGACACGGCATTGCCCCTGATCGAAAAAATTGAAAACATCGCCAATGTCTTGCGCATCGAGCTGTTCGAGGGCGTGAGCGAAGAGGATTTGCGCGTCAGCATGCGCGTGCATTCGCAGATTCTCGCCAATCTGGAAAGATCCTGAGACGAAGCTGCGCATTCTCAACCATAATCGTTCAACGGATACTGACGTCCATCTGATTACGTGAGAAGCCTGCCGTGGTTTCCATAAGGGTTCGCATGCTGAAGAGTTCACTGGCTGCTGTCGAAGGTGCAGGTCGCAGGGCGCGCATGGCGTTGGGCAAGGGCGTGCTGGCGGTCTCGTTGCTGACCTGCTCTACGCTGGCGTCTGCGTTGGGCCTGGGTGAAATCACCTTGCACTCGGCGCTCAACCAGCCATTGAATGCCGAGATCCAGTTGCTGGAAACCGGCGGTCTGAGCAATGAAGACGTGATCGCCCGGCTCGCATCGCCTGAAGCGTTCGCCAAGGCGGGTATAGAACGCGTGTTCTTTCTCAATGACCTGCGCTTCACGCCGGTACTGCGCGGTGACCGCGGCGTGATCCGGGTGGTTTCCAGCAAGCCGGTTACCGAACCCTACTTGAGTTTTCTCGTCCAGTTGGCGCGGCCGAATGGCGATTTGCTGCACGAATATACGGTGTTGCTTGATCCTGCCACTTCGGCACAAGGTCTGGCCGCCACGCGCAGTCGCAACCAGCAGCGCTCGGCCACCTCCGCTTCGGAAAGCCGCATGCCGGTCGCGCCACCGGCGGCCGTGCAGGGCAAACACTATACGGTCGCCAGTGGCGACACGCTCAATGGTATCGCCAGCCGCTTGCAGGGGCCGGGCAACAAAGTGTCGGCAAGCCAGCTGGCGGATGGTATTCGTTCGCTCAACCCACAGGTATTTGCCGCAGGCGCCGGTTCTGCGCTTAAAGTCGGTCAGGACCTGTTGCTGCCGGACGCAGCCGTATTGCCAAGCGCCGCAGCGCCTGCCGCAGGCGCTGCGGCGCCGTCGCCAAAACCTGCTGAATTGCAGCGTACCGCCGAGCAGTTGTCGGCTGCGGCCATCGAAAACCAGCAATTGGCTCAGTCGCTGGAGGCGCTCAAGGCTCAGACTCAGGAACTGCAAGAGCAGATGAGCGGCAAGGACAAACAGATCATCGCCTTGCGCAGCGATCTGGCCGCCGCGCAATCCGCTGCCACGCCATCTGCACCTGCAACAGCCACGCCTGCACCCGCAACACCTGCGGCTGCGCCGGCCACTCCTGCTCAGCCTGTTGCTGCATCGGGTGACGACTCATTCCTGAGCCTGCCGATACTGCTCGCTGCCGTATTGATCGTGCTTCTGCTGGTGGCGTTTGCTTATTCGAAACGACGTCAGCAGCGCAAGGACTCAGCAGCGCCCGCCGTTACCCCGGATGACCCGTTGATCAAGCCCGCGCAGGCCGCCATGCTTCCTGTGTTCGAAGTTCCTGCGGTGGCGCCGCAACCCGTGGTGCAGACCCCGTCACCGGCACCGGCCAAACCGTCGCCAGCGCAACGCTCGCCAGGCTCTGCTCCGGATGCGCTGGATGGCGTGAGCATTTACATCGCCTACGGACGCTTCACCGAGGCGATGGGTATTCTGCGCAGCGCCCTGGAAACCCAGCCCGAGCGTGATGACATTCGCATCCGCCTGCTGGAGTTGCTGGCGGAGCAGGGCGATGGCAGCGGTTTCGTTCGCGAAGAACAGGCCGCGCTGGAGCATGGTGTCGACCCGCAGACCATTCAGGATATTCGTGATCGCTTCCCACAGCTCAAGGCTGCCGAGGTCGCTCCCGTGGCGGCGGTCGTCCCGGCTGTCACAGTGGCGGCCAGCACATTGTCGTTCGACAAATCCGAACCCGAGCCTGCGCTCTACCTGCAGCCCGAGCCTGAGCCAAAACCCGCCGCGCAGCTGGATGAAAGCGCCGCTGCGGCGCTGAATCCACAGCATACCGACGAGTTTCAGTTGAACCTGGATGACCTGTCGATGGACGCCGACTGGGATCTGGTCGACCCGTTCGACAGCCCGCCGCCGCGTGCCAAGCCTGCCGCTGCGCCAGCGCCCGCTGAAGTCGACCCCGGATTTTCATCGGACCTGACCCAGCTGCCGGAAGTCTTCGAACTCTCGGACGAACAGTTCCTCAGTGATTTTTCCGAGCCCGAAATCGTGGAGCCTGTCGAGGTCATTGCGCCTTCTGCCGCCGACGGCCTGAGCGACGATTTCCTCGACAGCTTCATGAACGATGACGCCGATTTCGACCTGCTGGATCTGGAAGAACCGCCCCTCAGCCAGATCAATCAGGCGCAGGTGCTGATTGAGGACGGCGATCTCGAGTCGGCCCGTGAAATCCTCCAGCAAGTCATTGACGAGTCCGACGAAGAGCATCAGCGCATGGCGCGCGAGCTGCTGGCCAGCATTACCTGAGCGACGCTGTCGAGGCGCGACCGGTCTGGCGTTTAGCGAAAGATCGGTCGGATCCCCCGACATTTCGGATAGGCCACACAACCCCAGAATTCTCCGGCGTTCTTGCCGGTGCGGGCCACCTTGATCACCATGGTTTTCCGGCAATGCGGACACGCAGGCGCCGCCGGCTTTGCCGTGGGTATTGGCAGCGCAGGTGTGCGGGGCTGTTTGCCGGGTTTGGCACGGCGGGTTTTGACAGGCACCTGCGGTTCAGGCGGGAGCGCTTCAGGCGCAGCGGGCTCCGGGTGCTGTCGCTGCGGCGTGCCTCCTGCAACCCGGCTCAATAACTCGCGCAGTGTCTTGATCAGTGCGTTCAGCGCAGAGGCTGCGTTGCGTGCCATTGGAGTGCCTTGGGTCGGGTCGCGATCAGGGCAGCATGGTGCAGGCATCCTCGTCGTGGCGCAAACACTTGATTTCGCCACCATGCCTGACGTTTCTTGAACAGCGTATTCCCGCTAGCTGTTAAATCCCTGAGTCGTGTGGGCGATAACAGTGCATCATGACGATCGGTTGTCACTTTGAAAGGCAGTGCTACACCTTCAACAGCTGCCCGGAGTATCAGCATCATCACGGAGCGATTATCAATGCGCGTCAACATGCCTATCACGCAGACTGAACGGACTTTCCCTGCCTCTGAACGCCTCATTTCCACCACCGACCTCAACAGCCACATTACTTATTGCAACGACGCCTTCGTCACGCTGAGCGGCTTCACTCGCGAAGAGCTGGTCGGGCAGCCGCATAACCTCGTGCGCCACCCGGACATGCCAGCCTCGGTGTTTGCGCATATGTGGGAAACCATCAAGCAGGGCAAGCCGTGGATGGGTGTGGTCAAGAACCGCTCCAAGCAGGGCGATTACTACTGGGTCAGCGCTTATGTGACGGCGGTGTACGAAAACGGCCGGATCGTCGGGTACGAGTCGGTGCGCTCGCTGCCGACCCGCGATCAGGTGCGGCGCGCCGAAGCGTTGTATGCGCGCTTGCGGGCGGGCAAGTCGGCAGTTTCCGCCAGCAGCTCAGCGACCTATCACCTGATTCGTCAGTTACCGATGATCCTCTGCGCGCTTGCGCTGGCTGTGGGTGTCTACCTGCTCGACGATTTGCCGTCGATCATCATGATCCCGATTGTGATGGTTGTGCTGGGCGTTTTTCTTGAAGTGCGCCAGCGCAGCAGCATCCGCAAAACCCTTGAAGAACACCCCAAGGCCTTCACCAGTGCACTGATTGCGTTGACCTACAGCGACAATCGCGGCCCGCAGGCGCAGCTCGACCTGGCCATGCTCAGCGAAGAGGCGCGCCTGCAAACGGCCCTGACGCGTCTGGCGGATACCGGGGAAAGCGTGCGCCAGCATGCCGGGCGGTCAGCGCAATTGTCCCTGCGCCAGGCCGAGTCGCTGGATCAGCAGCGCAGTGAGGCCGATCAGTCAGCCACGGCCATCAACCAGATGGCGGCGACCATTCAGGAAGTCACCCACAACGTGCAGAACACTGCCCATGCTGCCGAAGAAGCCGACAAGCTGGCACAGCAAGGGCGTGGTCTGGCCGATGAAAGCCTGTTGGCGATTCGACACATGGCCACCTCGGTGACAGACATTGGCAACGCTGTCGGGGAACTGGCTGACGCGACCCAATCGATCGGCAGTGTGGTCGATGTGATCACCTCGATCGCTCAGCAAACCAATTTACTGGCGCTCAACGCGGCCATCGAAGCGGCGCGTGCCGGTGAACAGGGACGCGGTTTTGCAGTGGTGGCTGATGAGGTGCGCTCACTGGCGTCTCGCACGCAGTCGTCGACCGAGCAGATCCAGCAAATCATCACCTCACTGCGCGATGGCGCCGATCGAGCGGTACAGACCGCCAGCAAGGGCGAGCAGATCTCTCAGGAGAGTGTCGCCAGTGTTGAAGCCGTGCAGAAGGCGCTGGATGGCATCAGCCAGTCGGTGACCCGCATTACCGGCATGAGCCAGCAGATGGCGTCGGCGTCTGAAGAACAGAGCCACGTTGCGGAAACCATCAGCCAGCAAATCACCCGCATCGCGCAACTCTGCGACGAAAGCGCCAGCCAGGCGCAGCAAGGCTCGCAGATCAGCAGCGAGCTGGAAGAAATGGCGCATTACCTGCACAGCCTGGCCGAGCGGTTCAGTCGCTAAGCATGCGCAGAGGACGCAGAGCGTCCGGAACGGCATTACCACGCGGAGCGTGGTAACGATGATCTGCGTTGGATTTGGCCATGTACGCTGATCGCAGACCCCGGAATCTTGCGCTGTTCCGCACTCTCTGGATTGGACACAGAGCGTCCTGAGCGGCATTACCACGCGCAGCCTGGTAACGAGAGTCGGGGGTATTGCGGCTGCGTGCGTTTACGCAAAACCCAACCCCACCACCTATCGTGCCCATCGCTCCGCGTGGGCATGCAGTTCATGACGCTCCGCGTCATCTGTTTGCCGTAAAGCAGACTCCATTTGGGTGATTATCAATTATTGTCGGACAATTATTGGTATATCCGAATAAATAAGGCGCTTAACTGAAGTTGTTGAAGATATGGGCTGGAAAACTAGAAAAAGTGGAGAGCGTGCAATTAAATTGCCACTACTCAATTCAATTACCTCCATATCAAAAAAAACTCAATACATTCAAACGGATATCACTGAACTATATATCCAGTAATGCATTATCCTTATGTACTTAAACTTGTATCAGAATTGAAATAAATCTGTTGCCAAGTGCATAACTGCAGACTATGTTCTGGAATCGCTCAATCAAGAGCCAACCAGTATCAGGTGTGCAGGGATGCAAAAGTCGAAGTGCGTGGGTGTTGTCCGTTATTCGTTCAAGCCTGTAGCAACAGGCGCGCTTTGTGCGCTGTCTTTTACGTTTGGCTGCTCGGCTTATGCTGACTATGTCGAACAGGGCAAGCCCGGAGACGCGGCCAGTTGGCGGTCGGCAGAATTCCAGAGCGATTGGGGGCTGGGCCGTATCCAGGCTGATCAGGCTTACGCCGCTGGCATCACCGGGGCCGGCGTCAAGATCGGTGCGCTGGACTCGGGTTTCGACCCGTCCCACCCGGAAGCCACGCCATCCCGCTACCACGCAGTCACCGCTACGGGTACTTACGTTGACGGCTCGCCGTTCAGCATCACCGGTGCCATCAACCCGAACAACGACACCCACGGCACGCACGTCACCGGCACCATGGGCGCGGCGCGCGATGGCGTCGGCATGCACGGCGTGGCGTATAACGCTCAGATCTACGTCGGCAACACCAACCAGAATGACAGCTTCTTGTTCGGCCCCAACCCCGACCCGCAGTATTTCAAGGCGGTGTACGGCGCCTTGGCGGATGCCGGCGTGCGCGCCATCAACAACAGCTGGGGAAGCCAGCCGGCCGACGTGACCTACGCCACCGAAGCAGGCGTGCGCGCTGCCTACGCACAGCACTACAACCGCGGCACCTGGCTGGACGAAGCGGCGAATGTCTCGCGCAAGGGTGTGATCAACGTGTTCAGCGCCGGCAACAGCGGTTACGCCAATGCCAGCGTGCGGGCGTCGCTGCCGTATTTCGAGCCGGACCTCGAAGGCCACTGGCTGGCCGTGTCGGGCCTCGACAGCAGCAACGGTCAACGCTACAACCAGTGCGGCCTGTCCAAATACTGGTGCATCACCATGCCCGGTCGGCTGGTCAACAGCACCGTGCCGGGCGGTGGCTACGGCATTAAATCCGGCACTTCCATGTCCGCGCCGCATGCCACTGGCGCGCTGGCGCTGGTGATGGAGCGCTTCCCGTACATGAACAACGAGCAGGCGCTGCAAGTGCTGCTGACCACCGCCACCCAGCTCGACGGTTCGATCACCCAGGCACCGACCAATAGCGTCGGCTGGGGTGTGGCGAATCTGGAACGGGCGATGCGCGGCCCCGGCCAATTGCTCGGCACCTTCGATGCCAATCTGGGCGCAGGTTTGACTGATGTGTGGAGCAACGATATTTCCGATCAGGCGCTGATCCAGCGTCAGGCCGAGGACAGCGCCGAGCAGGCGACCTGGCAGCAGACGCTGATCAGCAGAGGCTGGCAGAACGGCGTTGCCGGCACCGCCAGCCAGCAGGATCAGACCGATTACGCCACCGGCACCGCTCGCGCCGCTGCTGCTGCGCAACGCCAGTATCAGGGCAGCCTGATCAAATCCGGCGCAGGCCGCCTGATTCTCGACGGCGCCAACACCTATCGCGGTGACACGCTGGTCAATGGCGGCGTGCTGTCGGTCAATGGGTCGCTGGTGTCAGCCGTGCAGGTCAATGCCGGCGGCACACTGGGCGGCAATGGCCAGATCGGCGGGCTGACAGCGCGCAACGGCGGTATCGTCGCGCCGGGCAATTCCATCGGTACATTGCAGGTCAATGGTGATGTGACCCTAGAGCCGGGTTCGACCTACGCCGTGGAGCTTTCACCGACCGCCAGTGACCGCATCGTCGCCACTGGCAGCGCTACCGTGTCAGGCGCGAACATGACGCTGGCTCTGGAGAATACAACGCCAGTGGCCTTGAGTTCTGCACCGATCCAAAGCGTGGTAGGTCGCCAGTACAGCGTGCTGCAAGCCGCCAACGGTATCAACGGCCAGTTTGGCAGCGTCTCTTCCAACTACGCCTTCCTCGGTGGCCGACTCGACTACGCAGCCACCGGCGTGGCACTGAACGTTGAGCAAACCGCCGCTTTCAACAGCGTGGCGCGAACTCCTAATCAGGCTGCCGTGGCGACGGCCGCCGAACAACTCGGCGCCGGTAACGCGGTGTACGAAAACCTGCTGCTTACCCAGAGCGCGGCCTCCGCACGCGACAGCTTCCAGCAATTGTCCGGCGAAATTTACCCGGCCATCGGCAGCATGCTGATCAACGACAGCCGCCAGGTCCGCGATGCGGTGGGTGAGCGCCTGGGCGCCAGCGTGTTTGGCACCGATGGCAACACTGCCGCACAAGACAACGTCTGGCTCAAAGCCCTGGGCGCATGGGGCAAGACCGACTCGCGCGATGACACCGCCGGTTACACCTCCTCGATTGGCGGGCTGCTCGCCGGTGTCGATGGCAACCTTGCCGATGACACCCGTCTGGGCGCCGTCGCAGGCTACAGCGACAGCTCGTTGAACATGGGCTCCGGCACGCATTCCCGGGCTTCGGTGGACAGCTACCATCTGGGCGCTTACCTCGGCCATGAAATCGGCGCACTGCGCCTGACCCTCGGCGCCGCACACAGCTGGCATCGCATCGATGCGCAACGCGACGTGCAGGTCGGCGGCGCAGCGGGCAAGGAGAAAACCAAACACGACGCACAGAGCACCCAAGTGTTCACCGAGGCGGCGTATCGCATTCATCTGCAACCCGCGACGCTTGAGCCGTTCGCCAATCTGGCCTATGTCCACCTGAACACCGATGGCTTCACCGAGAAGGGCGACGCTGCAGCGCTGTCTGCCGGTAGCGACAACCGTGATGCGGTACTCAGTACCCTGGGCCTGCGTGCCCTGAAGAGCATCGCGATCAGCGACCGCCAGAAGGTCGACCTGTCCGGCAGCCTCGGCTGGCAGCACAACCTGAGCAACACCGATTCCGAGCAGCATCTGGCGTTTGCCTCCGGTGGCAGCAGCTTCGCTATCGAAAGCTCGCCGCTGGTGCGTGACGCTGCGCTGGTGGGTGCTCATGCCAGTCTGGCGTTGAGCAAGGAAGCGAGGATAAGCCTCGATTACAGCGGCCAACTGGCCAGTCGTGAGAAAAGTCACGGTGTGGGCCTGAGTCTGAACTGGCAGTTCTAAGCAGTACGCAACCCTAAAACCAAAAGAACGACGCGCATGCAGATGCATGCGCGCGGAGATTCGTGCGCGTTAACTAAGGACGGTAGCTTGATGAAAGATGCATCCACCACCCGACACACCTCTGTCAAACCCCTCGGTCAGGCCATTCGCGCCATCAACCGCGCCTCTTGCGGCGCACTGGCCTGCTACCTCGCGACCTTGGGAGTGGCACATGCCGCACCCTATGTGGAAGCAGGGC
>Ga0182228_1000182_pt1 | contig 13910 bp, 8 predicted proteins | sample G6R1MG_19_FD_128385 | JGI IMG/M metagenome (GOLD analysis project Ga0182228, IMG submission 128385) | Miscanthus phyllosphere microbial communities from Michigan, USA - G6R3_MAIN_07NOV2016_LD1 MG | ecosystem: Host-associated > Plants > Phyllosphere > Phylloplane/Leaf | place: USA: Michigan... | reverse complement strand
TGACGAGTTCGCCGTCCTGCTCACCGCGCCCGTCACCTCCGCGCAGGCCGTGCTGCACGGCAAGCGGCTGCTGGCCGCGCTCGGCGCCGGTGGCTTCAGCGCCGACGGCGTCGACCTCGACATCACCAGCAGCGTCGGTGCCGCCGTGGCTCCCGCCGCCGGACGCACCGTCGGGGAGCTGCTGAGGCACGCCGACCTCGCCATGTACGAGGCCAAGCGCTCCCGCGCCGGCGTGCTGCCGTACACCCCCGACCTCGCCCCCGACAGCTCCGACGGCCTCACCACCCTCGCGCTGCTGCGGCAGGCGATGGAGGAGGGCCAGCTGACCCTGCGGTACCAGCCCGTGGTCGACGCCGCGTCGCTGGAGCTGCGCGGCTTCGAGGCCCTGCTGCGCTGGCAGCACCCCACGCGCGGCCTGCTGCTCCCCGCGGAGTTCCTGCCCCTGGCCGAGCGGACCACCCTGGTCCGCCCCCTGACGCGCTGGGTGCTGCTGACCGCGCTGCGCCAGGGCGCCGCGTGGCGCCGCGCCGGGCTGGACACCTCGGTCGCCGTCAACGTCAGCGCCTCCGTGCTCGAGCCGGGCCTGCTCGGCATCGTCGACGAGGCCCTGGCGCGCAGCGCCTGGCCCGCCGAGCAGCTGGTGGTGGAGATCACCGAGACCGCGGTGTCCAACGACGTCGGCGAGGCGCTCGAGGTGGTCCGCGGCCTCGCCGACCGCGGCGTGCGCGTGTCCGTCGACGACTTCGGCGCGGGGTACACCAGCCTCGGCCAGCTGCGAGGCCTCGAGGTGCGCCAGCTGAAGGTCGACCGGCAGTTCGTCACCGACCTGGTCGGCGTCCCCGAGGACGAGGCCATCGCCGCCAGCATCATCGACCTCGGGCACCGCCTGGGCCTGCAGGTCGTCGCGGAGGGCGTCGAGGACGCCGGCGTCGCCGAGCGCCTGCGCGAGCTGGGCTGCGACGAGCTGCAGGGCTACTGGGTGGGCCGACCGGTCACGCCCGAGCTGGCCCTCGCCCGGTGGGTCGGGGGCGCTGACGCCCACGGCGCCGTCGAGGACCTCAGCCCCGGCGCCACACGAGGATGAGCGCGCGGTCGTCGGACTCCGCCACCGCAGCGGCGTCGACGAGCCGCTCCGCCTCCCCCGGCCGCCAGCCCCGCGCCGACGCCTCCGCGGCCAGCGACAGCAGCACCTCCGTGCCCACGGACAGGTCCTCCCCCGGCACCTCGACCATCCCGTCGGTGCACAGGTAGAGCCCCTGCCCGGGCAGCAGCGCGCCACGCAGCACCGGGAAGTCGACGTCGGGCACCAGGCCCAGCGCCGGGCCGGAGTCGTCGTCGAGGAGCCGCCAGGTGCTACCGGCGCCCCCGGTCCCCGGTGGCGGGTGGCCCGCGAGGCTGACGCGGTAGTCACCGGTGGCGAGGTCGACGGCCAGGTGGACGGCGGTCGCGAAGCCCTCGGGCCAGTCCTGGCGGAGCAGGTAGGCGTTGGCGGCGGGCAGGAAGCCCTCCGCGGGCATCGCCCCCAGGAGGCCGCTGAGGGCCCCCGAGAGCAGCAGGGCCCGGGTGCCCGCCTGCTGGCCCTTGCCGGAGACGTCCACCAGGGCCACCTCCAGCACGTCGGCCCCGTCGCCGCGCCGCGAGCGCGTCGCCACCACGAAGTCGCCGCTGAAGGAGTCCCCGAACGCCGGGCGCAGCTCGGTCTCCACGTGCCAGTCGTCCGGCAGCGGCGGTACCGCGCCCTGGCTGCGGAGCCTGTCGCGCAGGTCGACGAGCATCGCGTCGCCGAGGGTGCCCTGGACGCCGAGGCGCTCCCGGCTGCGCACGAAGAGGGCCACGAGGACGGCGGTCGCCCCCAGCAGCAGCAGGTCACCGGGGCGGGTGGACCCGCCGGGGCCGTCGGCCGCGACCGTCAGGGCGGCGCCCGCCGCGGCCACGAGGTACAGCAGCACCATCGTGCGCATCCGCAGGAAGAACCCGCCCAGGAGCAGCACGAACACCATCGCTCCGGTGGGCGCCCACCGCGGGGCGATCGCCCCCGTGAGGGCGACGACGACGGCGAGCGCCGTCAGCCACAGGAGCAGCAGCGCCTGCCGCGGCATGGTGCGGGGGCGGAACCTGCTCACCAGGCGGCGGGTCAGCCTCCGCCGGCGCCGGTGGAGCCAGCGCGAGGCGCTCTCGAGGCGCACGCGCACCCGCCGACCCTAGCCGGGGGCCCCCGGGCCCATCCGGGCTTCGGCCACTCCCGTCACCCCTGTCCGTCCCCCGGCCCGTGGTCAGGCGGCGAAGGGCGAGGTGGTCACCCCGGGCGCCTGGCACCGCGGGCACCAGAACAGGTTCCGCCCCTCGACCACCGACGTCGCCACGGTCGTCCCGCACAGCCGGCACGGCAGGCCCTGTCGCCGGTAGACGTAGTGCGCCCCCGACTGCCCTCGGCGCACCGGGCTCCCGTCGGCCTCGTCTCCCGAGGCCTCGACCAGGCCCCGGCGCCGGTCGCCCGGGCGCGTGGTGACGATCCGCCCCGAGCGCACCCCGGCGCGCATGAGCACGGCGAGGTCGTCCCAGATGCCGAGAAGGCGCTCGGCGTCGACGTCGCGCCCGGGCACCGCCGGGTCGAGGCCGGCGCGGAACAGGGCCTCGGCGCGGTAGATGTTGCCGGCACCGGCGAGCACGTCCTGGTGCATGAGCAGGGCCCCGATGGTCACGCGGCTGGCGCCGGCGCGGGCGAGGAAGCGCTCGGGCCCGTCGTCGCGGCGCAGGGGGTCGGGACCGAGCCGGGCCCGCAGCGCGTCGACCTCCGGGCGCAGCAGCACCTCGCAGGCCGTCGGGCCGCGCAGGTCGGCCCAGCGCAGGTCGGTGCGGGGCTCGTCGTCGCTGTCGGGGCTGGCGTCGAGGGTCACCAGCCGCAGGCGCACCGCCCCGACGGGCGGGGGCGGCTCGCCGGTGCCGAAGGCGACCTTGCCGTACAGGCCCAGGTGCACGTGCAGCCAGTGCTCGGGCGCGCGGCGCTCGGGGGCGTCCGGGGGCGCGAAGCCCACGAGCAGGTGCTTGCCCACGGCGTCCGAGCGCGCGACGCGCTGGCCGTCGAGCAGCGCGGCGCCGTCGGTGAAGCGCCCCTGGGGGCTGCCCGCCTCGACGGTGCGACCGCCGAAGGCGTCGTGGACGGAGCGCGCGAGGCGGTGGAGGGTGTGACCTTCTGGCACGAGGAGAGAGCCTGCCTCCCCGCGGCGATCACCGCTCGGTGAGGTGCTCCGCCTCCCAGGCGGTCATGAGGTCGAGGCGGCGCTGGTGGCGCTCCTCGCCGCTGAACGGCGTGGCGAGGAAGGCGTCGACGATGGCGGTCGCGTCCTCCACGGAGTGCATGCGGGCGCCCACGCTGACGACGTGCGCGTCGTTGTGCTGACGGGCCAGCTGCGCGGTCTCCAGGCTCCACGCGAGCGCCGCGCGGACGCCGGGCACGCGGTTGGCGGCGAGCTGCTCGCCGTTGCCGGACCCGCCGAGGACGATGCCCAGGGCCTCGACGCCGGCGCGCACGTCGGCGCGCACGCCGAGGGCGGCGGGGATGCAGAAGTCGGGGTAGTCGTCGAGGGCGTCGTAGGCCGCGGGGCCGTGGTCGACCACCTCGTGGCCGCTGTCGCCCAGGTGCTGCACCAGGTGCTGCTTGAGCTCGAAGGCGGCGTGGTCGCTGGCGATGTGGACGCGCACGGCGCTCATCCTGGCACTGCTGCGTCCGGCGACCCCACCCCCGTCCGTGATCATGGGCGTCGTGCACACCACTGCGCACAACGCCCATGATCACGGTGGGGACGACGGTCAGTCGAAGACGGGGCCCTGGGTGCGGGTGCGCTTCAGCTCGTAGAAGCCCTCGTAGGCGGCCACCGCGGTGACGCCGTCCCACAGCCTCCCGGCCTCCTCGCCCTTGGGGGCGGGCGTGATGACGGGGCCGAAGAACGCCGGGCCCGGCGCGCCGTCCTTGCCGGCCACGCCGATGACGGGGGTGCCGACGTCGTCACCCACGCGGCTGATCGCCTCGTGGTGCGAGGCCTTGAGCGCCTCGTCGTACTCGGTGCTGTCCGCGAAGCGGATGAGGTCGGCCGGGAGGCCCGCGTCGGCCAGGCCACCGACCACCGCGGCGTGGAAGTCCTTCTCGCCGCCGGGGTGGATGCGGGTGCCGATCGCGGTGTAGAGCGGCTCGACGACCTCCTGGCCGTGCAGCTCCTTCGCGGCGGTGACCACGCGCACCGGCCCCCACGCCTTTTTCATCATCTCGACGTACTCCTCGGGCAGGTCGCGCCCGTCGTTGAGCACCGCGAGGCTCATCACCTTGAAGGTGACGTCGATCTCGCGGACCTTCGCGGCCTCCAGGACCCACCGGGAGGTCATCCAGGCCCACGGGCAGATCGGGTCGAACCAGAAGTCGACGGGGCTCTTCGAGGCGCTCTGCGCTGCGTCAGTCATGCCCCCGATAACACCACCGGCCCGCCTCGTCTGCCCGGCCTCGCTGCGTGGCAGCATCTCCAGCGTGCGGACCAGCCACCACGAAGACGGCGCCGGGCAGCCGGCGGACCACCAGCAGGGCCTGAACCTCTCCCGGGCGGAGGCCGCCGAGCGCGCCGCGCTCGTCGACGTCAGCTCCTACGACGTCGAGCTGGACCTGACCACCGGGCCCACGACCTTCCGGTCGCGCACCACCGTGCGGTTCAGCGCGCGCGAGGGCGCCTCGACGTTCCTGGACCTCGTCGCGCCCCACGTCCACGAGGTGGTGCTGAACGGCACGGCCCTCGACGCCCGCGAGGTGGCCGACGGCGTCCGCGTGCAGCTGCACGGGCTCGCGGCCCAGAACGAGGTCGTGGTCGTCGCCGACTGCGCCTACATGAACACCGGCGAGGGCCTGCACCGCTTCGTCGACCCGGTCGACGGCGAGGTGTACCTCTACTCGCAGTTCGAGGTGGCCGACTCGCGCCGCGTGTTCGCGGTCTTCGAGCAGCCCGACCTCAAGGCCGTCTTCACGTTCACCGTGACCGCTCCCGACCACTGGACGGTCGTGTCGGTCTCCCCCACCCCGGACCCGGAGCCCGCGGGGCAGGGGTCCGCCACCTGGCGCTTCGCGCCCACGCCGGTGCTGTCCAGCTACGTCACGGCGGTCGTCGCCGGGCCGTACCACGTCGAGCGCGGCGAGCTCACGAGCAGCGACGGCCGCACGGTGCCCCTGGGCGTCTTCTGCCGCAGGAGCCTCGCCGAGCACCTCGACGCCGACGAGGTCATGGACATCACCCGGGCCGGGTTCGCCTTCTACGAGGGCCTGTTCGAGATCCCCTACCCGTTCCCCAAGTACGACCAGCTCTTCGTGCCGGAGTTCAACGCCGGCGCCATGGAGAACGCCGGCGCCGTGACGTTCCTGGAGCGGTACGTCTTCCGGTCCAAGCCCACCGAGGCCGTGGTGGAGCGCCGCGCGGTGACGATCCTGCACGAGCTCGCCCACATGTGGTTCGGCGACCTCGTGACCATGCGCTGGTGGGACGACCTCTGGCTCAACGAGTCCTTCGCGGAGTACGCCTCCACGCTGGCCACCGCCGAGGCCACCCGCTGGACCGACGCCTGGACCACCTTCGCCTCGATGGAGAAGGCCTGGGCCTACCGCCAGGACCAGCTGCCGAGCACCCACCCGATCGTGGCCGACATGGTCGACCTCGAGGCGGTCGAGGTGAACTTCGACGGCATCACCTACGCCAAAGGCGCCAGCGTGCTGAAGCAGCTGGTGGCCTACGTGGGCCGGGAGGAGTTCTTCGAGGGGGTCCGCCGCTACCTGCGCGCCCACTCCTTCGGCAACGCGACCCTGGCCGACCTGCTGCGCGAGCTGGAGGCCACCTCCGGGCGCGACCTCAGCGCGTGGTCCGGGGTCTGGCTGGAGCGGGCCGGCGTCACCACGCTGCGCCCCGAGGTCACCACCGACGACGAGGGCGCCATCACCTCCCTCGTCATCACCCAGACGACGCCGGCGGAGCACCCCGTGCAGCGGCCGCACCGCCTGGCCGTCGGCTTCTACGACGTGCACGTGCCCACCGGCGGGTCGGGCGCCCGCCTGGAGCGGGTGCACCGCGTGGAGGTCGACGTCGACGGCGAGCGCACCGACGTCACCGCGCAGCTGCCCGAGCTCGTGGGCGTCGAGCGCCCCGACCTGCTGCTGCTCAACGACGACGACCTCGCCTACGCCAAGGTCCGCCTCGACGACACCTCGCTCGAGACGGCGGTCGAGCACCTGTCGTCGATCAGCGACGCGCTGCCCCGCACCCTGGTGTGGTCGGCCGCCTGGGACATGGCGCGCGACGCCGAGACGGCGGCCCGCGACTTCGTCGACCTGGTGCTCGACAACGTCGCGGTGGAGTCCGCGCCCGCGACGTCGTCGGTGCTGCGCACCCTGCTCGGGCAGCTCACCTCGGCGGCGAAGCTGTACACCGCCCCGGGCCACCGCGACGACGTCGCGGCCCAGGTCTCCGAGCGGCTCCTGGAGCTCGCGGTGGCGGCGGAGCCGGCGAGCGACGCCCAGCTGCAGCTGGCCGGCGCCGCAGCTGCGTGGGCGCAGACCCCCGCGCAGCTCGACGCCGTGGCCGGGTGGCTCTCGGGCGACGCCCCGCTGGAGGGCCTGTCCGTCGACACCGACCTGCGCTGGGAGCTGCTCACCGCGCTCGTGGTCGGGGGCCGGGCCGGTGAGGCGGAGATCGCCGCCGAGCTGGCCCGCGACGACACCGCGTCCGGGCGCCTGGCCGCCGCCGGCGCGCGGGCCGCGGTGCCCGACGCCGCGGCCAAGCAGGCGGCGTTCTCGGCGCTGACCAGCTCGACGGCCGACCCGGGCCTGGCCAACGCCGAGCGGGCCGCGGTCACCGCCGGCTTCTCCCGGGTGCGGGCCGCCGACGCGCAGGCGCTGCTGGGGCCGTTCGTGGAGCCGTACTTCGCGGCCGTCGAGCCGGTGTGGCGCAGCCGCACCAACGAGATCGCCCAGCAGGTGGCGGTCGGGCTGTACCCGACGCTGCTCGCCTCGCAGGAGCTGCTGGACCGCACCGACGCGTGGCTCGCCCAGGCCCCCGAGGACCTGCCGGCGCTGGTGCGCCTGGTGAGCGAGCAGCGCGACGGCGTCGCCCGCGCGCTGCGGGCCCAGGAGCGCGACCTGGCGCGCTGACCCCCTCGCCCCCCGTCCGCAGCCGAGCGCCTGGTTGCGGTTCCCGACGCCCCGGGAACCGCGACCAGGCGCTCGGCTGCGGTTCCGAGAGGGGGCGGTCAGAAGATCGTGGCGGTCGGCCAGGCGCCGGGCGTCCACGCCAGCTGGGCCGCCAGCCGCGCCACCGCGGAGCGGTCACCCGCCACGCGGCCCGCGGCGTGCAGCGCCACCAGCGACGTCTCCCCCAGGTACGCCGCCGAGAGGGCGCCCACGTCGAGGACGACGTCGGCGGCGGCGTCCGTCGGGGTCACCGAGACCTCGCCGGCTCCGGGGCCCCCGACGTCGAGGTGCCAGCGCCCTCCGGCCAGGCCCAGCGCGTCGTGCACCTCCAGCACGCACGCCCCGGGCGGACCGAGCCAGCCGCGGGCGGCGAGCGCCGCGGGCACGTCGAGCAGCCGGGCCCAGGTGACGTCGCTGCCCTCGGAAGCGAGGGCGCGGCGGCGGTCGCGCAGCATCTCGGGCAGGGGGTCGTCGAGGGGGCGGTTGGTCGCGCGCACCGAGTCGACGACGTCCACCGACAGCAGGTGCTCCCACAGCGCGGCGTGCGCCGCGGGCGTGGAGGCGCACAGGTCGTCCACCTCGACCTCGTTGTCGTGGCGCATGTGGGCCCACCGGTCGTGCGTGCGGTAGCGGGCGAAGCCGACCGCGCGGCCGTCGGCGTCGCGGGCCAGCAGGGCGGGGGTGGCGGCCTTCGGGTCGTCGGGGGCGGGGTCGATGCCGAGCACCTCGTCCCACCAGGCGTCGTCGCGGCTGACCAGCCCGGGGCGGTGCGCGACGGCCGCGGCGTGGACCGCCGGGGCGTCGGCGCGCAGGTCGGCGTGCTCGCACAGCTCGACGGTGACGTCTGCGGTGCCCGGCGGCCGGTGCTCCAGCTCGGCGGGCGTCCGCACCACCAGGGTCTGGGTGGAACCGGCGGGGCCGAAGCCGAAGCGCCCGTAGATCGGGGCCTCACCGGCGACCAGCAGCGCGAGCGCGACACCCCGCTCGTGGGCGTCGCGGAGGTCAGCGGTGATCATCCGCGTGAGCAGGCCGCGGCGCCGGTGGGTGGGCGCGACCGTCACCGAGCTGACGAGCGTCGCCTCGAGGCCCGCCGCGTCACCCGGCACCGGCACCCGCTCCTCCCAGGAGCGGTACGTGCCGACCACGCGGTCGCCGTCGTACGCACCCACGAGCCGCTGGCGGTCCCAGGTGCGCGCCCTCGACTCCACCGAGGCCTCGTCGACGCGCCGGCCGTAGAGGAAGGTCCGGCTCGCCGACCTCCGCCACGCCAGGCGCTCGTGCTCCTCGACCGGCCGGACCTCCACCTGCGCACTCCCGGGGCCGTTCACGGGCTCCAGGCTAGGAGGAGCAGCCCTCGCCCCTCCGGGTGCCCTCGACCACGACGCCCGCGAGCGACTGCACCCGGGGCGTGGTGCGCAGGTCCTCCAGGAGCACCACCTCACCGGCGCCGTCGGTCAGCGGCACCCGCCAGTTCGGGTACTCGTCGGAGGTGCCCGGCTGGTTCTGCGTGCGGCGGTCGCCGACGGCGTCGGTGAGGGCCACCCCCACCAGCTTCGACGGCGTGGCCAGCAGGAACGCGTGCAGCGCCTCCACCACCTCGCGCTCGGTGGGCCGCTCGCCGAGCAGCCCCAGGTCGCGGAGCTGGTCGATGACGGCGGCGCGGTCGGCCTCGTCGACGCGCAGCTCCTCCTCGAGGGAGCGGGTGAGCAGCCCGAGCCGGTCGCGCAGCTCGATGTGCTCCCCCGCCAGGTACCCGGCCGTCGGCGGCAGGTCGTGGGTGTTGACGGTGGCCAGGCACAGCTCGCGCCAGGACGTCGGCGGGAGGGGCTGGCCCTCGCCGTCCTTCTCGAACCAGAGCACCGAGGTGCCCAGCACCCCGCGCTCGGCGAGGTAGCCGCGGACCCACGGCTCCACCAGGCCGAGGTCCTCGCCGACGACGACGGCGCCGGCGCGCGCGGCCTCCAGGCAGAGGATCCCCACGAGGGCGTCGTGGTCGTAGCGGACGTAGGTGCCCATGCCCGGGCCGGAGCCGTTGGGCACCCACCACAGGCGGAACAGCCCGAGCACGTGGTCGACGCGCAGGCCGCCGGCGTGGCGCAGGATCGTGCGGACCATGTCGCGCCACGGCGCGTACCCGGCCTCGGCGAGGGCCACCGGCTGCCAGGGCGGCTGCGACCAGTCCTGGCCCTGCTGGTTGAAGGCGTCCGGCGGGGCACCGACGGAGACGCCGGTGGCGAGCACGTCGCGCAGCGCCCAGGCGTCGGCGCCGGAGGGGTGCACGCCGACGGCGAGGTCGTGCATGACCCCCAGCGCCATGCCGGCGTCGACGGCCGTCGCCTGGGCGGCGGCGAGCTGGGTGTCGCAGAGCCACTGGAGCCACTCGTGGAACTCGATGAGGGGCCGCAGCTGCTCGCGCAGGCCCTCCACCAGCTCGGAGCCGACCCGCTCGGCGCCCTCGGGCCACGGCTGCCCGGGACCGAAGTGCTCGATCATCGCCGCCCACAGGGCGTAGTCGGCCAGGCCGCGGCCCTCCCGCTCGCGGAAGGCGTCGAAGGCGGCCTGGCGGGCGGGGCTGCGGCCGGCGTCGAAGACCGAGCGCAGCACCGAGCGCTTGGCCTCCCACACGGAGTCGCGGTCGAGGGTGCTCGGGTCGGTGTTGGAGGCGCGCAGCGGCTCGGCGCGCCACTCGACGAGCGCGCGGTCGGTGGCGGGCAGGTAGGCGAACTCCCGCACGTCCTCGACCCGCAGGTAGATCGGGTTCGTGAAGCGGCGGGTGGTGGGCAGGTACGGGCTGTCCTGCTGGTGGCCGACCGGCTCGGCGGCGAGCAGCGGGTTGATGAGCAGGAAGTCGGCGCCGAGGTCGCGGCCCGACCAGTCGAGCAGCTCGCCCAGGTCGGCGAGGTCTCCCAGGCCCCAGGAGTCGCGGCTCCGCACCGAGTACAGCTGCGCCATGAAGCCCCAGCGCTGGCCGCCGGCCAGCGCCTCGGGGAAGGCGAGGACGTCGGGGGTCACCACGAGCGGCGCGCTCGCACCGCCGCCGCCGTCGCCCCCGGCGGTCGAGCGGACCTCGTGCCAGCCGAGCGGCAGGTCGGTCGGCAGGTCGAAGGAGATGCGCTCCAGGCGGCGCCCGTCGACCTCGCGGCGGTCGGCCTGCTGGCGCGCCGACGGCTCGAGCGCGACCTCGCCGCCGTCCTCCAGCAGCACGGAGAGGGAGACGTCGGAGTCCTCGGGGACGTGCGCCACCACGGCGGCCTCGCGGCCCGAGCGCACGACGACGACGGGCGGCAGCGACCGGCGCCACGGGGCCAGCTCGTGGTCGGCGAGGGACGCCTCGACGGCGCCGTCGTCGTCGCAGGCCACGCCCATCGCGGTCAGCACCGCGACGATGGTGGACCGGGCGACGGTGATGTGGCCGCCCTTCCAGTCCCAGTACTCGGTGGCCACGCCGTGCGCGGCGGCCAGCTCGGCCAGGCGCGGCGACGGCGGCTCGTGGCGCACCTCGAGGCCGTCGGCGTGGCGGCTCTGGTCGCGGTGCCCGCCGTCCTCGCTCCGGGTCAGCGTGGACTGCGGGCTGTCACTCACGCGGAGCTCCTGGGGTGGTGCGGGCGCTGCTGCGCGCTGCTGTCAGACGGGGGGGAGAGTACGGCGGCAAGCCTGCCCGCCCCGGCGCGGCGGCGCGAGCGGGCGCGCCGGGAGTCCGCCCCGCGCGTCCCCTCCGCCGCATAGGGTCTCCAGGCGTGCCGCCGACCTCGTCGCCCACCCCGTCGTCCTCCCTGCCGCCCTACCCGCCGGCCGAGCGCCTCGACCTCGTCGAGGAGCTGCCCGCGAGCGCCCCGCGCTACCGCGTCGCCGACCCGTACCGGTGGCTGGAGGACTCCGCCGACGAGCGCACGGTGGCGTGGTCGGCGGCGCAGGACGCGCTGTTCGCGTCGGCGCAGGCCACCTGGCCGGGCCGCGAGCGGGTGGCCTCGCGGGTGGCTCAGCTGCTGTCGGCCGGGGGCGTGGGCCCGCCGGTGTGGCGGGGCGAGCGGTGCTTCCGCGTGCGGCGCGACCCCGAGCGCGACCACCCGCAGCTGCTGGTGGTCGAGCCGGGACCCGACGGGCCCGTCGAGCGGGTGCTGGTCGACCCGCTGGCCTGGGACCCGGCCGGGCGGACCACCCTCGACGCGTGGCAGCCCTCCCGCGAGGGCCACCTGCTGGCCTTCCAGCTGTCCGAGGGCGGCAGCGAGGAGAGCGTGCTGCGCGTGCTCGACGTCGCGACCGGGGAGGTCGTCGACGGGCCGGTCGACAGGCTGCGGTACTCCCCCGTGTCGTGGCTGCCGCAGGACGACGACGACGCGGCGCGGTTCTTCTACGTCCGCCGCCTGGCGCCGGAGGGCCTGCCCGCGGGCGAGGAGAAGTACCACCGCCGGGTCTGGCTGCACCGGGTCGGCGCCGACCCCGACGCCGCGCCGGCCGACGGCGGCGACGTGGAGGTCTTCGGCGCCGACCAGCCGGTGACCACCTACTACGGTGTCGGCACCTCCCTCGACGGCCGGTGGCTGGCCGTGACGACGTCGGTGGGCACGTCACCGCGCTCGGACTGCCACCTGGCCGACCTCGGCTCGGGCGACGACGGGGCCGCGGGCCTCGTGGCGGGCCCGCCGCGCTTCGCGCCGGTGGCCGTGGGCCTCGACGCGCACACCAGCGCCGGGGTGGGCCGTGACGGGCGGCTCTACGTCGGCACCGACCTGGGCGCGCCGCGCGGCCGCCTGGCGGTGGCCGACCCGACCGGTCCCGCCGGCCTCGGGCCCGAGGCGTGGCGCGACCTGGTGGGCGAGCGCGAGGACGCGGTGCTGGAGGACTACGCCGTCCTCGACGGCCCCGAGCTGGAGCGCCCGCTGCTGCTCGTGGGCTGGACCCAGCACGCCGTCGCGCAGCTGACCGTGCACGACCTCGCCAGCGGCGAGCAGCTGCCCGGCGAGCGCGGGCGGGTGGCGCTGCCGGGGCCGGGGAGCCTCGGCGGGCTGCGGGGTCGCCCCGAGGGCGGCCACGAGGCGTGGTTCACCTGGACCTCCACCGCCGAGGTGCCCTGCGTGCTCCGCTGGGACGCGCGCACGGGCGAGCTGTCCGTCGAGGCGACCGCGCCGGGGCTGGCCGCGATGGGTGAGCTGCCCGCCGTCGTCACCCGGCAGCTGGAGGTGACCAGCGCCGACGGCACCGTCGTGCGGGCGCTGGCCGTGGCCCGCGCCGACGCCTTCGACGACGCAGCCGGCTCGCAGGACGGCGCGCCGCGGGCGCCCCTGCCGACGGTGCTCTACGGCTACGGCGGCTTCGGCCACACGATGACGCCCGGCTACTCCGCCACGGCGCTGGCGTGGGTGGAGGCCGGGGGCGCGTGGGTGGTCGCGGGGCTGCGCGGCGGCAGCGAGGAGGGCGAGGACTGGCACCGCGCCGGCATGCTCGCGGCCAAGCAGAACGTCTTCGACGACTTCCTCGCCGTCGCCGACGCCCTCGCCGAGCGCGGGTGGACGACGCCGGCCCAGCTCACCATCAGCGGCGGCTCCAACGGGGGCCTGCTCGTCGGCGCCGCGCTCACCCAGCGGCCCGACGCGTTCGCCGCCGTGCTGTGCTCGGCGCCGCTGCTCGACATGGTCAGGTACCAGCTGCACGGGCTGGGGGCCACGTGGTCGCCGGAGTACGGCGACGCGGAGGACCCCGACGAGCTGGGATGGCTGCTGGCCTACTCGCCGTACCACGCGTGCTCACCCGACCCGGCGTCCGTGGAGTACCCCGCGGTGCTGTTCACGGTGTTCGACGGCGACTCCCGCGTCGATCCGCTGCACGCCCGCAAGCTGTGCGCGGCGCTGCAGCACGCCACCCGCTCCGACCCGGCCCAGCGCCCGGTGCTGCTGCGTCGCGAGGCGGGGGTCGGCCACGGGGCGCGCGCGGTGTCGCGCTCGGTGCGGCTGGCCGCCGACACCCTCGGCTTCGCGGCGGCTCACACCGGTCTGGACCTCACCGGGGGCGTGACCGGGGGCGTGACCGGGGGCGGGACGACGGCGTGACCGGCACCCTCCTGGCCAGCACGGCCACCGCGTCGCCCAGCGCCTCGGCGACGGGTGTCACCGAGGTGATCACCCGCACGACTGATGCTGCGGAGGCGCTGCGCTGCACCCCCGGCGACGGCACCTGGTGCAGCCTCATGGTGCGGGCGGGGGTCGACGAGACCTTCGCCAAGTTCCTCACCTACTACGGCTCACCGCTGCTGAAGGTCCTGGTCATCCTCGTGGTGGGCCTGCTGCTGCGGAACTTCCTGCACCGGGCCATCGGCGCCCTGTCCGAGCGGATCGCCAACGGCGAGACCCAGCCGGGCCAGTCGCGCTGGTGGCGCGCCGGCCGGGGCCGGGAGACCACCGCGGTGCACGGCGACACCGCCCGCCACGACGGGACGATGGCCTTCGAGCGGCGGGCCCAGCGCGCCCGGACGCTGGGCTCGGTGCTGCGGAGCACCACGACCGCCGTCCTCATGACGGTGACGGCCCTGCTGGTGCTCGGGCAGGTGGGCATCCCGCTGGGGCCCCTCCTCGCGGGCGTCAGCGTGGTGGGCGTCGCCGTCGGCTTCGGCGCGCAGACCCTGGTGAAGGACTTCCTCGCGGGGATCTTCCTCATCGCGGAGGACCAGTTCGGCGTGGGCGACTCCGTCGACCTCTCCGCC
>Ga0182228_1000181_pt1 | contig 14000 bp, 10 predicted proteins | sample G6R1MG_19_FD_128385 | JGI IMG/M metagenome (GOLD analysis project Ga0182228, IMG submission 128385) | Miscanthus phyllosphere microbial communities from Michigan, USA - G6R3_MAIN_07NOV2016_LD1 MG | ecosystem: Host-associated > Plants > Phyllosphere > Phylloplane/Leaf | place: USA: Michigan... | reverse complement strand
CGCCGCCCCAGTCGTGGCCGATGGTCACCACCGGAGTGCCGCCGTCCGCGACCGGGGTGGTGGCGATCCCGAGGTGGTCGGTCAGGCGGCCGAGGTCGTCGATGCGCCGCTCCAGGCGGCGGCGGGTGCCGGTGCGCTCGGAGTAGCCCATGTCGAGCTGGTCGAGCGCCACCAGGCGCCACCCGGCCGCCGCGGCGGGCAGCAGCAGGGAGCGCCACAGGTAGGACCAGGTCGGGTTGCCGTGCACGGCCAGGAGCACGCCGACGGGGTCGGCGCCGGTGGCCTCGCGGACCGCGTCGGCGCCGTCGAGCAGGTGGACCGTGCGGCTGGTGCCGTCGGCGTCCGTGAACGTCTCCAGGCGCGACCAGGCCGGGTCCAGGCCGGGCAGACCGGCCGGGGGGAGCGCCGCGGGGGCGCGGGTCACCAGTCGATCTCGCAGAAGGCGGAGTTGAGCCCGGAGCCCACCCCGAGGCACAGCACCCGGTCGCCCGGCTCGAGGGACGCGGCCTCGCGGGCCAGGGTCATCGGCAGCGAGGCCGGGCCCACGTTGCCGAGCACGGGGTAGCTCTCGGGGACCTTGGACCACGGCACCCCGGTCCGCTCGACCAGGGCGCGCATGTGGATCTTGGAGACCTGGTGGAAGACGTACCGGGAGACGCCCTCGCTCCAGCCCCACTCCGGGTCGGCGGCGTCGAACGCCTCCCCGACCAGGGCGACGCCGTGCTCGAGCAGCCCGCGGCCGTCGGCCTTCATCTGCTCGGCGCTGGCGACGCAGAGGCCGTGGTGGGAGCTGCCGGAGCGCCCCACGCCGCCGCGGATGCGGTGGCCCTCGGGGTGCTCGTCGGCCCGGCCCAGGACCGCGGCGACAGCACCCGACCCGAGGGTCAGGGAGGCGAACTCGTCGAGGTACTCCTGGCGGGTCACCGGCTCGTTGGCCAGGCGCTCCAGGGTCCGGTCGAACATCGGGGAGATGTCCTCCGCACCGACGACGACGGCGTAGCGCACCTGCCCGGCGTCGATCATCGCCGAGGCGGTCTGCAGCCCGTTGATGAAGCCCAGGCAGGCGTTGGTGATGTCGAAGTTGATCGCCGACGTCGGCAGCCCCATCGACTCGTGCACCACGGCGGAGACCGCGGGCTCGAGGTGGTAGCGCGTCACCGAGGTGTTGATGAGCATCCCGACGTCGGAGCCGTCGATCCCGGCCTCCGACAGCGCCTTCGAGCCGGCCATCGCCGCGGCCTCGCCGCAGCTGACGTCGTCGGGGTAGAGGCGCCGCTCGCGGATGCCGGTGACCCGCTCGAGCAGGCCGGGGCGGATGCCGAGCCGCTTCATCGTCCCGGCGAGGCGCTCGTCGAGCTCGTCGGAGGTGACGACGATCGGGGCCTCGATCGCGTTGATGGAGAGCAGGGCCGTGTTGGCCGACCGCCAGCTCGTGTTGCCGTTCACGCACACCTCGTTCCAGGGCTCAGGAGTCCTGAGGTTAACGGGAACCGCTGCGAGCCGCCTGCGACGCAGGTCAGACGGCTGACCGGGTGCCCGGGAGCGACCGGACCGCAGGTCAGCGCAGCCCGGTCCGGGCGACCCCCTCCACGAAGTAGCGCTGGAACAGCGCGAAGACGAGGAGCATCGGCAGGATCGACAGCAGGGACATGGCCATGAGCGAGCCGTAGTCGTTGCCGAACTGCTGCTGCAGGAAGCGCAGGCCGAGCGGCAGCGTGAAGGCGTCGGGGTCCGGCAGCACGATCAGCGGCCAGATGAACTCGTTCCAGCGCCACATGAACGTGAAGATCACCAGGACGGCGACGAGCGGCTTGCTCAGCGGCAGCACGATCGCGACGAACGTCCGCAGCGCCCCCGCGCCGTCGACCCGGGCGGCCTCCAGCAGCTCGTCGGGCACGGCGTCCATGAACTGCCGCGCCAGGAAGAGCCCGAAGGCCTCCGCGAGGCGCGGCAGCACCACGCCGGTGGGGGTGTTCACCAGGCCCAGGTCCACCACGAGGTTGAACTGGGCGACCATCACCACCTGCACCGGGACCATCAGCGTGCCGACGATCGCCAGGAACAGCGTGTTCTTCAGCGGGAAGTCGAGCTTCGCGAAGGCGTAGCCCGCCGCCAGGTTGATGACCACCGTCAGCGCCACCGAGACGACGGCGATCACCAGCGAGTTCGCGGCCCAGCGCAGGAACGGGAACTGCTCGAGGGGACGCGTGAAGTTCTCCCACCGCAGCTCGGTGGGGTAGACGGCCGCGTCGGGCCGGGTGAGCGCCCCGGGGCTCGACAGCGCCGTCACCGCCATCCAGTACAGCGGGAAGATGACGACGGCCGCCAGGACGACGGCGGTGGTGAGGCGCCAGCCGGTCAGCCGGCGCTCGGCGCCCCGGCGCGAGGGGGTCGCCCTCGCCGGGGCGGCCGGCCCCGACCCGGTCGCGGCGCGGGGCCTCGCGCTGGTGCTGGTCATGCGACCTCCCGACGACGGCCGGCGCGCCACTGCAGCAGCGTCAGCACCATGACGATGACGAACAGGACGACGCCGAGCGCTGCCGCGTAGCCCTGGCGGCGCTGCTGGAAGCCGGTGTCGTAGGCGTAGTTGACCAGGAAGGTCGTGGCGTTCGCCGGGCCACCGCCGGTCATGATCACCACGATGTCGAAGACCTGGAACGACGTGATGACCATGTAGACGAGGATGAAGAAGGTCGTCGGGCCCAGCAGGGGCCACGTGATGGAGCGGAGCACGCGCCAGCGGCTGGCCCCGTCGAGCGCGGCGGCCTCGTACACCTCGCCGGAGATCCCCTGCAGGCCGGCGAGGTAGACCACCATCGCGAACCCGAGGCTGGTCCACACCTGCACCGCGATGACGGACGCGAGCGCCGCGGGCCCCGAGGTCTGCCACCCCACCTCCGGCAGGCCGACCCCGCTCAGCAGCCGGTTGGCGATGCCGAAGTTCTCGTTGAAGATCCAGCGGGCGATGATCCCGGCGGACACCGCCGAGATGACGACCGGCACGTAGAAGAGCGCCCGCAGGAGCCCACGACCCGGTAGAGCGCGGTTGAGCAGGAGCGCCAGGCCCAGCCCGCCGAAGACGCTCAGCGGCACGCTGATGACCGTGAAGACGGCGGTGTTCGCCAGCGACCGCCAGAACAGCGGGTCGGCGAAGATCTGGGTGAAGTTCTCCACGCCCTGGAAGCGCGGGTCACCGAACCCCGTGTAGCGGGTGAGGCTGTAGTACGCCGTCATCACCAGCGGGGTGAACATGAACACCGCGAAGACCGCCAGGGCGGGTGCGGCCAGCCCGAGGCCGGCGAGGGCCTCCCCCCGGCGGCGCGAGCGGCGCCCGGGCCGCCGGGCCCGCGGTGGCTGCTCCAGCGCCGCAGCGCCGACGACGGCCACGGCTCAGGCCTGCTGCTGCTGCTCGAGCGCCTGCTCGATGGCCGTCTGCAGGCCCTGGAGGGTCTCGTCGACCCCGGCGCCGCTGGCGAAGGCGCCCTCGAGGCCCTGCTGCAGCGCCTGGTTGACCTGGGTGAACACCGGCGAGGTGCTGGCGGTCACCAGCGACTCGGGGATGGTGGTGGCCTGCTCCACGAAGACGGGCATGAGGTCGGGCCGCACCGCGTAGGTCAGATCGGTGACATCGGTGCGCGTCGGCAGCACCGTCGTCGCCTCGCAGAAGCTCTTCATGTTCTGGGCGTCGGCGAGGAAGACCGCGAACTTCGCGGCCGCCTCGGCGTTCGGCCCGTTGGTGACGACGACGGCGTTGCCGCCCAGGTCGGTGGCGGCCGCGACGTCGCGGGGCAGGTAGGTGGCGCCCCACTCGAAGCTCGTGGCGCTGGTCACCAGCGACGGCAGGTTGAAGTCTCCGGTGGCGATGGACAGGGGGGAGCCGGCGGGGAAGGCCTCGTCGGGGTAGTTGCCCGCCTGCACCAGGAAGGTCGGGTCGTGCAGGCCCGCCGTGTAGAGGCCCTGGGTCCAGGTCAGCGCCCGCTGGCCGGCGTCGGAGGCGATGGTGACCTGGGTGAGGTCGTCGTTGAAGACGGAGCCCCCGGCCTGGGCGAGGAACGACAGCCACCGGTAGGCGCCCGCCGCCTGCCAGTTCATGGCCACCGGGTAGGCACCCCCGTTCGCCCCCTTGACCTCGGTGAGGACCTGCTGGAGCTCCTCCCAGGTCCAGGCCGCGTCGAGCGAGGTGGGCACCTGGATCCCCGCAGCGGCGAACGCGGGGGCGTTGTAGACCATCGCGCTGCAGTCGGTGTGGTGGGGCACGCCGACGGGGGTGCCGTCCGCGCCCTGCACCGCGGCCCACAGGGCGGGGGTGAAGGCGTCGGCGTACCCGTCGGGCAGGGCCGAGGAGATGTCGGCCAGCACGCCCTCGAGGGACGTGTAGCGCCCGAGGTCGATGTAGGAGACCCGGAAGAGGTCCGGCGGGTCGTTGGCCTGGATCCGGGAGTCGACCGACGGCAGCACGTCGGCGTACGGCAGCTGGTTGAGCCTCACGGTGACGCCCTCCTGCTGCTGGAAGGCGTCAGCGACGGCCTGGAACGCCGCGAGCTCCTCGTCACCGCCCCACAGGGTGAAGGTCAGCGCGCCGTCCTCGCCGCTGCCGCCGCCCCCGGAGCTGCTGCTGCAGCCGGTGAGCGCACCCGCGCCGACGGCGCCGGCGCCGAGGGCGCCGAGGAACTGCCGGCGGGACCAGGGGGAGCGGGTGGGGAGCACAGCGACCTCCGGGGGCGCGACGGTGCACCCCGGGCGGCGGTGCTCGCCCTTGCTACCTCCGCCGGGGGCCTGCGGCAACACCAGAGGGGCGTCCCCGCGGCGGAGGAGATGCGCGTCACGCCCCGGACGCGGTCTCCGGGGACGACGGAGGCCCGGTCACCGCAGTGACCGGGCCTCTCGCTCGCGGTGCGCGAGGGGGGAGTTGAACCCCCACGCCCTTTCGGGCACACGGACCTGAACCGTGCGCGTCTGCCTATTCCGCCACTCGCGCGAGCAGAGGAAAACCTAGCACGGGCTCACCCGCGGCCCCGTCGGCCCCCGGGCGGGGTGCTGCGCCGCGCGGGAGCCGCGAGACCCCGCGGTCACCAGCCGTCACCGATACGATCGGAGGCCGCCGCCGGGATCCGTGGGAGCCGATCGGTGCGGGCACCGGGTCGGACCGGTGCGGCGACCGACAGCGACACCACAGGCCGACGACCGGCCGACGACCGGATCACGACGGGGGAGGAGGAGCCGTGGGAGTGCTCGACCGCTTCGAGCGCCGCGTGGAGAGCGTGGTCAACGGCGTCTTCGCCAAGGCGTTCAAGAGCGAGGTCCAGCCCGTGGAGCTGGCCAGCGCCCTGCGCCGGGAGGTCGACACGACCTCCGCCGTCGTGGGGCCCGGGCGCACGCTCGTGCCCAACGCCTTCACCATCGACCTCGGTCCGTCCGACCACGAGCGCCTGTCCTCCTGGGAGGACGCCCTCGCCGACGAGCTGACCACGGCCGTGACCGAGCACGCCCGCGCCCAGCGGTACTCCTTCTCCGGTCCGGTGAGCGTCCGCCTCCAGCGCGACGACGAGCTCGCCACCGGCGTGTTCCGCGTCCGCAGCGCCCGGGTGCGCGGCGGCATCGCCCCCGCGAGCTCGGCGGTCGCCACGCCCGCCCACCCGGTCCTCGAGGTCGACGGCCGCAGCTACCAGCTGACCGCCGAGCGCACCGTGATCGGGCGCGGCAGCGAGTGCGACGTCGTCGTCGACGACCCGGGCACCTCGCGGCGCCACCTGGAGGTCGTGCGCGCCGAGGGCCGCACCACCGCCCACGACCTCGGCTCGACCAACGGCACCACCGTCGACGGGCGCCGCCTCGACGCGGCCGGCGGGCGCACCGCCGTGCTGCGCGACGGCAGCCGCATCCAGCTCGGCTCCACGACGGTGGTCTTCCTCTCGGGCTCCAGCGCCGACGAGGGCGGGGACGACTGGTGAGCCAGCTCACCGTCACCGCGCTGCAGCTCGGGCTGCTGGTCCTCCTGTGGCTGTTCGTGCTCGGCGTCGTCGGCGTGCTCCGCCGCGACCTGTTCGGTGCGCGCACCCCGGCCCCCGCCGCCGCTGCGCGCGCCGAGCCGCAGCAGGTCACCCCTCGTCCCGCCCCCGCCCCCGCGCCCGAGGCCGCACCCCGTCCCGCCGTCGAGCGCCCGCGCTCCCTGGTCGTGGTGGAGGGCCCGCTGGCCGGCACCCGCCTCCCCCTCGACGACTCCCCCGTGCTGCTGGGCCGCGCCCAGGACTGCACCCTCGTGCTCGGTGACGACTACGCCTCAGGCCACCACGCGCGCCTGCTGCCGGTCCCGGGCTCGGCGAGCGGCTGGGCCCTGGAGGACCTCGGCTCCACGAACGGCACCTCGGTGGGCCGCGGCGGCGCGTCGTCCAGGGTCAGCGGGTCCGTGCCGGTCGGTGTCGGCAGCGTCGTGAAGATCGGCCGCACCACCCTGGAGCTCCGCGCGTGACCCTCTCCCTGCACGCCGCGGCGCGCTCCGACGTCGGCCTGGTCCGGGCCAGCAACCAGGACTCCGGCTACGCCGGGGTCCGGTTCCTCGTCGTCGCCGACGGCATGGGCGGCCACGCCGGGGGCGACGTCGCCTCCGCCGTCGCCGTCGCCGAGCTCATCGGCCTGGACGACGAGGCCCACGGCGAGCAGGCCCCCCAGCGGCTGGCGGCCGCGGTGGCGCGCGCGCAGCAGGCGCTGCTCGACCGCGTCGCGGTCGAGCCGGCGCTGGCCGGGATGGGCACCACGGTGACCGCCATCCTGCGCGCCGGTGAGCGGCTGGTCCTGGCGCACCTGGGCGACTCGCGCGCCTACCTCCTGCACGAGGGCCGCCTCGTGCAGGTGACGCGCGACCACACCTTCGTGCAGCGCCTGGTCGACGAGGGCCGCATCACCGCCGAGGAGGCGGAGCACCACCCGCAGCGCAACGTCATCCTGCGGGTGCTGGGCGACGTCCAGTCCTCCCCCGAGCCGGACCTGTCCGTCCGCGACGCCGAGGCCGGCGACCGCTGGCTGCTGTGCTCCGACGGGCTGCCGCGCGTGGTGTCCGACGAGACGATCGAGCGCACCCTGCTGGAGCTCGACGACGTCGGCGACTGCGCCGACCGCCTCGTCCAGCTCGCGCTCCGCGCCGGTGCGCCGGACAACGTCACCTGCATCGTGGCCGACGTCCTGGACGCCGACCCCGCGCACGCCGGGGCCGGCGAGGACGCCGCCGCGGCCCGCGCCTCCGAGGGCTCCGGCAAGCGGCAGGTGGTGGGCGCCGCCGGCGGCGGCAGCCCCCACGCCGACCGCGGGGTGCGCGTGCCCACCAGCCCGGCCCTGAGGGCCGCGGTGCTCGGCCGCTCACCCGCGGCGGCCCCGGCCCCCGCCGCGACCGGGGCCGGGACCGGGAGCTCCGACGAGGTCCACGACGTCCCCACCGGCCGGGCAGCCCCCTCGGCGCCCGGTCCCAGGACCGGCGAGCACGACGGCGAGGACGACCCGGGCCACGACCCGGGCCACGACCCGGCCGGTGGCCCGGTCGAGCACCCACCGCCGGGTCGCTCACCGCGGGCGCGCTGGGGGCTGCGGCTGCTCGTGCTCGCCGTGGTCGCCGTGGTCCTCGGCGGCGGCGCCCTGGCCGGGTCGGCGTGGCTGGGGCGCCAGTACTTCGTCGCCGACGACGGCGGCCAGGTGGCCGTCTACCGGGGCCTGTCGCAGGACCTCGGCCCCGTGAGCCTGTCCAGCCTGGTCGAGCGCAGCGACGTGGCCGTCGCCGCGCTGCCGCAGGTGTGGCGCGCCAGGGTCGCCGAGACCATCCCCGCCGACGACCTGTCGAGCGCGCAGGCCGTGGTCTCCGAGCTGCGCTCCGAGGCCCGCTCGGGGTCCTCGGGCACCAGCACCGCCGCGGCCACGTCCACGACCGAGGCGCCGGCCGCGCAGCCGACCACCGACCCGGCCACCCAGCCGACCACCGAGCCCGCGCCGGTGCAGTCACCGGAGACGGCCCCGTGAGCGGCTCCGCCGCCGCACCCCCGGCACACGTCGAGGTCCCCCGGCCCCCCCGCTCGCGCCGGTGGCTCGAGCTCGGGCTGTCCGCGGTCGCCGTCGGCGTGGCGATGATGGCGTACGGCCTGGTCGGGGTGGCCACCGACGGCTCGTGGCCCGCGGGGATCCTGGGCTACGGCGCCGGCCTCGGGGCCCTGGTGCTGGTGCTCCACGTCGCCGCGCGCTGGCGCGCCCCCTGGGCCGACCCGCTCCTCGTGCCGGTCGCCACGCTGCTCAACGGCCTCGGCCTTGCGCTGATCCACCGCCTCGACGTCGCCCGCGACGGCTCCTTCGCCGAGCGGCAGCTGGTCTGGTCGGCGATCGGCATCCTCGCGGCGACCGCGATCGTCGTCGTGCTGCGCGACCACCGCGTGCTGCGCCGGTACACGTTCACCGCGATGGTCGTCGGCCTGGTGCTGCTCGTGCTGCCGCTGGTGCCCTTCCTCGGCGTCAACATCAACGGCGCCCAGATCTGGATCCGCGTCGGGCCCGTCGGCTTCCAGCCCGGAGAGCTCGCCAAGATCGTGCTGACGGTCTTCTTCGCCGGCTACCTCGTGACGGCCCGCGACACCCTGTCCCTGGTGGGGCCGAAGGTGCTGGGCCTGCAGCTGCCCCGGCCCCGCGACCTGGGCCCGCTCGTCGTGGCCTGGCTGGCGAGCCTCGGCGTCCTCGTGCTCGAGCGCGACCTCGGCACCTCGCTGCTCTTCTTCGGCCTGTTCGTGGCGATGCTCTACGTGGCCACCCAGCGCGTGAGCTGGATCGCCATCGGCCTGTCCCTGTTCGTGGGCGGCGCGGTGCTCGCGTGGAGCATGTTCAGCCACGTGCAGGCGCGTGTGACGGCGTGGCTCGACCCCTTCGACGCCGAGGTGTACGCCCAGTCGCCCGGCGGCAGCTTCCAGCTGGTGCAGGGCCTGTTCGGCTTCGCCAACGGCGGGCTGCTGGGCACCGGCATCGGCCAGGGCCGCCCGCAGACCGTGCCGTACGCCGAGAGCGACTTCATCCTCGCCACCCTGGGCGAGGAGATGGGCCTGACCGGCCTGCTGGCCGTCCTCCTGCTCTACCTGGTCCTGGTCGAGCGCGGCCTGCGCACCGGCACCGCGGTGCGCGACGGCTTCGGCAAGCTCCTCGCGGGCGGGCTCGCCTTCGCCATCGCCCTGCAGTGCTTCGTCGTGGCCGGCGGCGTGCTGCGCGTCATCCCCCTGACCGGCCTGACCATGCCGTTCCTCGCCTACGGCGGGTCGAGCCTCGTGGCCAACTGGATGATCGTGGCGCTGCTGCTGCGCATCTCCGACGCCGCCCGCCGACCCTCGCCCGAGACCCCCGCCGAGGCGTCCCCGGTGCTCCCCTCGGAGCAGGACGCCTCCGCGACCCAGGTGGTGCGGCTGTGAACGCGCCCCTGCGCCGCCTCGCCGTCGTGGTCACGGCCATGTTCACCGCGCTGATGCTCGCCGGCACCTGGGTGCAGTTCGTCGACGCCGGGCGCCTGCGCGACGACCCCCGCAACACCCGCACCCTCTACGAGGAGCTGGGCCGCCAGCGCGGGGCGATCACCACGGCCGACGGCACCGTGATCGCGCAGTCCGACCCCGTCGACGACCAGTACCGCTTCCAGCGCGTCTACCCCGACGGCCCGCTGTACGCGGCCGTCACGGGCACCTACTCCGTCACCTCCGGCCCCACCGGGCTCGAGGCCGCGGAGGACGAGTACCTCTCGGGCAGCTCCGACCGCCTCTTCTTCCGCAAGGTGTCCGACCTGGTGACCGGTCAGGAGCCGGGCGGGGCCGTGGTCGAGACGACGATCCGCGACGCCGTGCAGCAGGCGGCCCAGGAGGGCCTGGACGGCCAGCGGGGCGCCGTCGTGGCCCTCGACCCCACCACCGGGGACGTGCTGGCGATGTACTCCTCGCCCGACTGGGACCCCAACCTCCTCGCCTCCCACACGCGCTCCGAGGCGGCGGCCGCGGCCGCCGAGCTGGAGGGCGCCGAGGGCGACCCCCTGGTCAGCAAGGCGACCTCCCAGCGCTACCCGCCCGGCTCGACGTTCAAGCTGGTCACCGCGGCCGCGGCGCTGGAGAGCGGTGACTACACCCCGGAGAGCCTCATCGACTCACCCGCCGTCCTCGACCTGCCGCAGACCACCGCGGGCCTGCGCAACGACGACGGCCAGGCGTGCGGCTCGAACGGGCAGACCACGCTGGCCGACGCGCTGCGCGTCTCCTGCAACACCGCCTTCGCCAACCTGGGCATGGCGCTGGGGCAGGACGAGCTGGGGGCCCAGGCCGAGGCGTTCGGCTTCGGCGAGGCCCTCGACGTCCCCGTGCGGGTGGCGAGGAGCCAGTTCCCCACCGGTCTCGACCAGGCGGCGCTGGCCCGCTCGGCGATCGGGCAGGGGGACGTCACGGCGACGCCCATGCAGATGGCGATGGTCGCCGCGGGGATCGCGAACGGTGGAGTGGTGATGCAGCCGAACCTGGTGAGCACGGTGCGGGGGCGCGACCTGCAGGTCCTCGAGGCGCCACGCCCGACCGAGGTGGGCCGCGCCGTGTCCCGGCAGACCGCGGCCGCGCTGACGGCCATGATGGAGGGTGTGGTGGAGTCCGGGACCGGTCGCGCGGCGCAGATCGACGGCGTCGCCGTCGCCGGCAAGACCGGCACGGCCCAGAACGGCCAGAGCGCCCCCCACGCGTGGTTCACCGCCTTCGCCCCCGCCGACGCCCCCCGGGTGGCCGTCGCGGTGTTCGTCGAGAACGGCGGCAGGGCCGGTGACGAGGCCTCCGGCGGCCGCGTCGCCGCCCCGATCGCGAAGTCCGTCATGCAGGCCGCGCTGGCCGCCACCGAGGGGAGCGCCGGCTGATGCGCGTCGACGCCGGCACCGTGCTGGGCAACCGCTACCAGCTGACCGTCCCGATCGCCTCGGGCGGCATGGGCGAGGTCTGGGAGGCGCGCGACGAGCTGCTCGGGCGCACCGTGGCCGTGAAGGTGCTCCGCAGCGAGCTCGCGACCGACCAGGGCTTCCTCGCGCGGTTCCGCACCGAGGCGCGCAACAGCGCGCGCCTGGCGCACCCGTCGATCGCGGCCACCTACGACTACGGCGAGTCCGACGGCAGCGCCTGGCTCGTCATGGAGCTGGTGCCCGGCGAGCCCCTGAGCGACCTGCTGGCCACGCAGCACTCGGTGGAGCCCCGCCGCGCGATGCAGATCATCGCCTCGGCGGCCTCCGGTCTGGCGGCGGCGCACGAGGCCGGGATCGTCCACCGCGACGTCAAGCCCGGCAACCTCCTGGTCACGCCCACCGGCGGGGTCAAGGTCACCGACTTCGGGATCGCCCGCGCCGCGGCCGAGGCCCCGCTGACGGCCACCGGCCAGGTGATGGGCACCGCCGCCTACCTCTCCCCCGAGCAGGCGACCGGACGGCGCGACCTGACGCCCGCCGTCGACGTGTACGCCCTGGGGGTCGTGGCCCACGAGATGCTCGCTGGGCAGCGGCCCTTCACGGGCGAGTCGCAGGTGGCCATCGCGCTGGCGCAGGTCAACGACCCGCCGCCCCCGCTGCCCGCCTCGGTGCCCCGGGGCGCCCGCGCCCTGGTCGACGCCTGCCTCGCCAAGGACCCGCACGCGCGCCCGCGCGACGCCGCGGTCGTGGCCCACGTCGCCTCACTCGTGGCCGAGGGCGACGACTCCGGCGCCGAGCGGGTCCTCGCCGCGGGGCTCGGCGCCGCCGGAGCTGCGGCCGCGGCCGCCGGCGCCACGGTGGCGATGCCCTCGGGCGTGCCCACCACCGACGCCACCCGCGTGGTGCCGCCCTTCGGAGCGGCCGCTGCGCGCTCGGAGGACACCGTGCCGTGGCCTGAGCCGGCGGCGTCGCCCACGCGGCGCTCCGCCCAGGCCGCCGCGGCGTACGGCGCCGGCAGCCAGCTCGGGCACGACGGCTACGGCGACCAGGCCGGTCGTGCGGCGGGTGACCCGGAGCCGACGGGGCAGCGCCGCGGGCGCAGCCGCATGACGGTTCCGCTCATCGGGCTCCTCGCGGTGCTCGTGGTGGTGCTCGTGGCGCTCGTCGCGGGCGCCTTCGGCGGGGCCGAGGACCCCGTGGTGCCCCCGGCCCAGCTCAGCACCGCCGACCCCGGCGAGGCGACCACGCCGTCCACCGGGCCCACCACCGCGGTGCCGCAGGAGTCCGAGTCCGCCGCGACGCCCTCGGCCACCACGCCGAGCGAGACCGCGACGACCCCCGAGGACACCGGGACCACGCCCGCCGACCCGACCACCGACCCGTCGGCGACCCCTGACGACCCGGCCTCCTCGGCGGTCCCGAGCTCCCCCGCGGCCACCTCGGCCGCTCCCACCACCCCGGCGGCCGGTGCGGCTGGCGCCGCCGGTGCCGCAGCGGGGGCGGGCGGAGCGTGAACGAGACCCCCCGGGTGCTCGCCGACCGCTACGAGGTCGGCGAGCTGCTGGGGCGCGGCGGCATGGCGGAGGTCCACGCCGGGCGCGACCAGCGCCTCGGCCGCCGCGTGGCCATCAAGCTGCTGCGCTCCGACATGGCGCGCGACCCGGTCTTCCAGGCCCGCTTCCGCCGCGAGGCGCAGTCCGCGGCGGGGCTGAACCACCCCGCGGTCGTCGCGGTCTACGACACCGGCGAGGACGTCCGCACCGACGCCGGCGGCGCGCAGGTGCGCGCCCCGTACATCGTCATGGAGTACGTCGAGGGCCAGACGGTCCGCGAGCTGCTGGACCAGGCCGGGGGCGGCGGGCTGGGGACCCAGCAGGCCGTCGAGATCACCGCGGGCATCCTCACGGCGCTGAGGGCCGCCCACGAGGCCGGCATCGTGCACCGGGACGTGAAGCCCGCCAACGTCATGGTCACGCGCTCCGGCGCGGTGAAGGTCATGGACTTCGGCATCGCGCGGGCGGTCGCCGACTCCTCCGCGACGATGACCCAGACGTCCGCCGTCATCGGCACCGCCCAGTACCTGTCGCCGGAGCAGGCGCGCGGCGAGGTCGTCGACGCCCGCACCGACCTGTACTCCACGGGCTGCACCCTCTACGAGGTGCTCACGGGCCGGCCGCCGTTCATCGGCGACTCCCCCGTGGCCGTGGCCTACCAGCACGTGGGCGAGCTCCCGCAGCCTCCGAGCGCCCACAACCGCGCCGTCGACGACGAGCTCGACCGCGTCGTCCTCAAGGCGCTGGCCAAGTCGCGCGACGACCGGTACGACGACGCCCAGCAGTTCCTCGACGACCTGCTCGCCGCCGAGGCCGGGCAGCCGGTGCTGGCCCCCGCCGTCGCGGTGGCCACCGCCGCGGCGACGGCCCACCTCCCGACCACCACCGAGGCGACCCGCGCGGTGGCCGCCGGCGGCTTCGTCAGCCGCCGGAACCGCGGCCAGGCCACCGGGGCGACGACGGCGGTGCCCGCCCCGGGCACCGGGTCGCTGCCGGTGCAGCACGAGCCGCGGCGGGGCAACCGCGGGGTGGTCGCCCTGCTGGTCACGCTGCTGGTCGTCGTGCTGGGCCTGGGCGCCTGGCTGGCCTACCGCGCCGTCCAGGAGTCGAACCTCGTCACCGTGCCGACGGTGGTCGACCTCTCCGAGTCCGACGCCACCACGGCGCTCGAGACCGAGGGCCTCGTCGTGGGCCCGTCCGTCCAGCAGGCCGATGACTCGGCCGCGGGAACCGTCATCGGCTCCGACCCGACCCAGGGCACCAGGGTGCCGCCCCGGTCGAGCGTCGTCCTCACCGTCTCCACCGGGCCCGGCAACGCCGCGGTGCCCGACGTGGTGGGCCAGACGGAGTCCCAGGCCGCGCGGACCCTCGAGGACCAGGGCCTGCGGGAGGGCTCCGTCACGTACGAGGACCAGCCGGGGGTCCCGCGCGGGACCGTGCTGCGCAGCGACCCCGTGGAGGGGACGAGCGTGCCAGCCGGCACCGCGTTCGCCCTCGTGCTCGCGAGCGGGCAGGTG
>Ga0182228_1000180_pt1 | contig 14021 bp, 9 predicted proteins | sample G6R1MG_19_FD_128385 | JGI IMG/M metagenome (GOLD analysis project Ga0182228, IMG submission 128385) | Miscanthus phyllosphere microbial communities from Michigan, USA - G6R3_MAIN_07NOV2016_LD1 MG | ecosystem: Host-associated > Plants > Phyllosphere > Phylloplane/Leaf | place: USA: Michigan... | reverse complement strand
CGCATTCCAGCGAGCGCTCCAGCTCGGCCTTGGCCATATTGATCAGATGCCTGCTGCTAAACAAACAAGGGTGGCGACTTTGACGCGGGTTAGCAGACCGGTAGAGAACACAGACCCGGCGCACTCGAAAGTGCCCCACGCAAAGCCGCCATAAAACGGTAATTGCGCTGCGTGTCTCTGGACAGGCTGCTAAACCCGATCGCTGAAAAATCAGCGACCGACGCAGCCTAGTGTGCGGATTTGGCAGGCGCAAGGGCCCGGGATTTTCTAGGAAAGGTCATACGCAGGAAAGAGAAAAGACTGAAAGAAAGGTCCTGCAGGACAGGTTTTTCGTGAGCGGAAGTAACCTGATTTTTTAGAAGAGGACGCAGAGCGTCCAGAACGGCATTCCCACGCGGAGCGTTGGAACGATAAGGGATCTCCCGGACACCTACCGTTTCTCACGCTCCGCGTCATCTTCAATACGCGTCGATCAACTGCCCTCGGTGCCGTGCGCTTCTTCGAAGAAGTAGTCCTTCCAGCTCGCCGCCTTGTTTTTCAACACGCCCAGCTCATGCAGTTTCTCGGCGTAGATAAAGGTGCGCTGCGGCGTGACGGTGAAGTCGATTTCCGGGTCGGCGACGATTTTCTCTACCAGTGGCAACGGCAGCTTCGATTGCTCGACGCGGATGTAGGTCTGCGCGGCAGCAGGCTTGTCGGCTTTGATGATCTTCTCGGCTTCAGCCAGCGCGTCGTAGAACGCCTTGTAGGTCTTGGGGTTTTCGTCGTGGAATTTCTCGGTGGTGTAGAGCACGTTGAACGTCGCCTGGCCGCCCAGCACGTCATAGGAACTGAGCACCTTATGCACGTTGGGGTTCTCCAGTTCCTGGTACTGGAACGGCGGGCTGGAGAAGTGCGAGTTGATTTCCGAACCACCGGCAATCAGCGCGGAGGTCGCGTCCGGGTGCGCGAGGCTGACCGAGATGTTGTCGAATTTCTTGTAGTTGTCGTTACCGAACAGCCTGGCGGTTTCGATCTGCAATGTGCGCGACTGGAAGCCCACGCCCGCAGCCGGTACGGCGATGCGGTCCTTTTCGGTGAAGTCCTTGAGGTTCTTGACGCTGGGGTTGTTGGTCAGCAGGTAATTGGGCATCGAACCCAGCGAGGCAATCGCCTTGACGTTCTGCTTGCCCTTGGTGCGGTCCCAGACGGTCAGCATCGGCGGCACGCCTGCCGACACCACGTCAAGCGCGCCGGCCAGCAGCGCTTCGTTCATCGCCGTGGCACCGGAGATGCTGTTCCAGTCGACCTTGATATCCAGCCCCTGCTCCTTGCCGTGTTTCTCGATCAGCTTCTGATCGCGCACCACGTCGAGGATCAGGTAGCCGATGCCGAATTGCTGAGCGATGCTGATCTTGCCTTCAGCCTGAGCGCCGCCACTGAGCAGCGCGCCAAACAAGCCAAGCGTCGCCGCCAGCACAGTCAGTGCCGGGCGTTGAAATGCAGTGTTCATGTGGTTCCCACCCTGATTATTCAAAAAAAGACGGCGTTTCAACGCTGCATGCCCCAGCGCTTGACGGTCAGGCGCTCGATGTTGGCGAACAGCAGGTTCTCGACCAGCAGGCCGATGAGGATCACCGCTGCCAGACCGGCAAAGACCTTGTCGGTATACAGCTCGTTACGGTTCTGGAAGATGTACCAGCCCAGACCGCCCTTGCCGGAGGACGCGCCAAACACCAGCTCGGCGGCGATCAGCGTGCGCCAGGCAAAGGCCCAGCCGATTTTCAGACCGGCGAGAATCGATGGCAGCGCAGCAGGAATCAGGATGTGCCAGACAAAGCGCAGGCCTTTGAGACCATAGTTGCGCCCGGCCATGCGCTGGGTTTCCGAGACACCGAGAAAGCCCGCATAAGTATTGAGCGCCAGCGCCCACAGCACCGAATGCACCAGCACGAAGATCAGGCTGTTCTGGCCCAGCCCGAACCACAGCAGCGCCAGCGGCAACAGGGCAATGGCCGGCAGCGGATTGAACATCGCAGTCAGCGTGCCGAGCAGGTCGCGGCCCAGTTGGGTGGACACTGCCAGGGTGGTCAGGGCGAACGCCAGCACGATGCCGATCAGGTAGCCCTGAATCAGTACGGTCAGGGAAATCCACACCTTGCCTGGAAGCTCGCCAGAGATCAGCCCGTCATAAAAGGCGGACGCCGTTTGCAGAAAGCTCGGCAACAGCAGGTCGTTGTTCTGCAGACGTGCAGCCAGTTCCCAGATCACCGCCAGGGCGATCATGATGACGCATTTGCGCACCCAACCCAGTTGCCAGATGCGCTGTGCCAGGGGCAGGTCGCGGGCCAGGTCTTCCTGAGTGAAAGGCTCCAGCGTGATTTCATATTCTTCGCGAGCGGGAGGTGCGAGGCTCATGATTCGGGTTTCCCGGTAATCGTGTAGATAGGACGCGGAGCGTCCTGAAAGGCATTACCACGCGGAGCGTGGGAACGATCAAGGCAGTCGCCTAGTAAGCAATCCGGATGTCCTGAAAATTCAGATCCTGCTCCACCGGCCCGGCCTCGCCCTCATCGAACAACAAACGATGAATACGCTGCGCGGTCTGCTGAAAACCAACGCCGCCCAGGCTTTTCAGGTCGTATTGATGGCTGTTGATTTCCGCCCGTACGCGGCCCGGATGCGGTGACAGCAGCAGGATGCGGTTACCGACCACCAGCGCTTCTTCGATGGAGTGCGTGACGAACAGCAACGTAAAGCGCACCTCTTCCCACAGCTCAAGCAGCTCTTCCTGCATCTTGCGTCGGGTCAGTGCATCGAGCGCGGCAAACGGCTCATCCATCAGCAGGATTTTCGGCTGCATGGCCAAGGCCCGGGCAATCGCCACGCGGGCTTTCATGCCACCGGACAATGTGTGCGGGTAGGCATCGGCAAACGCACTGAGGCCGACCTTTTCCAGGTAGTAACGTGCACGCTCCAGCGCTTCGGGACGCTTCAGGGTGCGCGATGCCAGCAGCGGAAACATGACGTTCTCGATCACGGTTTTCCACGGCGGCAACTGGTCGAATTCCTGAAACACCACGATGCGGTCCGGGCCAGGTTCGGTGACCTGATGACCCGCCAGACGAATCTCGCCCTCGCTGGGCCGGATGAACCCGGCTACGGCTTTGAGCAATGTGGACTTGCCGCAACCGGATGGGCCGAGCAGCACGAAACGATCGGCCGGATCGACTTCGAAACTGACCTGATGCGTTGCCCGTACCACACGTTCTGGTGTGCGGTATTCGAGGCTGACGCCGCGAACTTGCAACAAGGCTTCAGCTGTCGGCTGTGCGGCCGGTTGCGGTTGGGTGCTGGTGCTGGCCGTGTGGCCTTGCGCGACAGCATTCATGAACGGCTCTCCTGGATCAAAATGGCGCGGTGCCTTGAATGGTCGTGCGATGCAGTTTGCGACGCAGGTGCGCCGGGCAGCCGGCAGCCAGATGGATCAGGGAACGGTTGTCCCAGAACACCATGTCGTCGGCCTGCCACTGGTGCCGATAGATGTGCTCGGGCTTCACGCTGTGGGCGTAAATCTCGTTGAGAATCTGACGGCTCTCGTCTTCCGGCAGACCGAGGATGCGCGTCGTGAAACCCTCGCTGACGAACAGCGCCTTGCGCCCGTTTTCAGGGTGGGTGCGAACGATCGGGTGGCTGACTTCCACCACCTGAGCCAGTTGCTCGGCGGTCAGGGTCGGACGCCAGTTGGCGGCGTTATGGCCCTCGGCGTAGCGTGCGGTGTAACTGTGCACCGCCGAGCGCCCTTCGACTGCATCGCGCAGGTGTTGCGGCAACGTTTCCCACGCCAGGTGCATGTCTGCAAACAGCGTATCGCCGCCTTCACTTGGCAGCTCCTGAGCGTAAAGCATCGAGCCCAGGCTCGGCAGCTCTTTGTAAGACAGGTCCGAATGCCAGTACTTGCCGGCATCGCCCAGGCCCACAGGCTTATCGTTCTCGACAATGTTGGAGACGATCAGGATTTCCGGATGGTTGGCCAACAGAAACTGCTTGAGCACATGGATCTGCAGCACCCCAAAACGCCGGCTGAAATCGATCTGCTGTTGCGGCGTGATCTGCTGATCGCGAAACACCACGACATGGTGATCCAGATGTGCCTGATGCACACGAGCGAAGTCGGCATCGTTCAACGGCCTGGACAGATCCAGCCCAACGATTTCAGCGCCCACCTTTTCGGTGAATGGACGCACTTCGAAGGATTGCGAAGCAGGTTGAGCGGACGATGAAGCGAGGGAGGCTGCTGGCATGAGAACTCCGACTCCAGGGCAGTGTGACTGAAAGAAGAAACTCTATAGATATAAGAAAGATAATTTAAATACCGTTAAGGAATATCCATAGTGCTGAATTTTTCAACGCCTCGCTGTGTAGCGTCAGCCAGCATAAATGTGTCACGACAGATACATCCAAGTGTAAGACCGCCTTGCTAGGGTCGGCGCCTCATCCGAATCGAGTGAAGCGCCCGCTATGCGATCCAATAAACCGGTTGCCCATGTAATGGTGTCGTCATTGATACTTTCGCTGCTTGCCGTCTCGGTTCAGGCAGCGAGCCGTGCCAATGACAATCGTATAAACGGTGTCGACCTGCTCTCCGGGTTCAACACCCTGTGGACGACCGGTGCGACCTGGGACACCGGCACGCCGACTGCCCTCGGTCAGAGCCTGCTGCGACGCAACCTGCAGATCGTGGTCGACCGCGCCAACTCGCGCACGCTCGCGCAGGAAACAGCCGCCTACTTCGATGACCGCCGCGACCAGAGCTACAGCGCCATCAGCGGCCTGGGCTCGCTGAGCGATGCTTACAAAGCCGGCGCGGGCGCGTTCACGACGATCACGCAATTCGACGACAGCAACAAAACCGTCAGGTACGACGACAAGGGCAATGGCGCAGGCAGTTCATCTTCGGCGCTGGGCAAGGTGGTCGACCTGGTCGGTGCCGTGCGCAACGATGCCTCCACGACTCCGGCCAAGTCCCACTATCTGTATCCACGGCCATGGCGGCAGAGCCTCGACGGACAGAGCCTGGCATTCGTCGTCGCGCCGTCCCTGCGGCCGGCCGAAAGCACCACGCCGGCCAGTGACTCGGGCTTCCCCAGCGGGCACACCAACGCTGCCTACCTGTCAGCCTACGCCTTGGCCTACGCGATCCCCGAGCGGTTCAGCGAGTTGATGCTGCGTGCTTCGGAAATCGGCGACAACCGCATCGAAGCGGGCATGCACTCGCCCTTCGACGTGATGGGCGGGCGAATCACCGCGACCTATTTCGCCATCGACAACCTGTCCAATTCCGCCAACACGCAATTGCGCGCCGATGCTCGCACGCAGGCGCTGGCCTACTTCACCGCTCAGTGCGGCGGCGACGTCAACAATTGCATGACGGCCATCGACCCGGCCACCGATCGCACTTCCCAGCATGCGCAGGACAAGGCGCTGTATACCGCGCGCATGACTTACGGCTTCGACCCGGTCGGCCCGACCAATCTCGCGCCGGTCGTGCCGACCAACGCTGAAGTGCTGCTGGAAACACGCTTCCCGTACCTGGACGCCAGCCAGCGCCGCGAGATTCTGGCGACCACTGAGCTGTCGTCGGGCTACGCAGTGATCGATCAGTCAGGTGGCTACGGTCGCTTGAACCTGTATGCCGCAGGCGATGGTTACGGCGCGTTCAATTCCAACGTCACCGTCAACATGAACGCCAGCCTGGGCGGCTATAACGCCATCGACGCCTGGCGCAACGACATCAGCGGCAGCGGTGCGCTGATCAAGAACGGCACGGGCAACCTGATCCTGACCGGCAACAACACCTACTCGGGCGGCACGCTGATCAACGGCGGCACCCTGACCGGTCATGCCCAGGCCTTCGGCAGCGGCACGATCACCGACAACGCAACGCTGGTGGTCGATCAGTCCACCAACGACACCCTCGCCAACACCCTGACCGGCAACGGCGCGTTGATCAAACGCGGCGTCGGTTCACTGAACCTGACCGGCAACAGCAGCCTGTCCGGCGCGACCACCGTGCAGGCCGGTCGCCTGGCAGTGAATGGCAACCTCGGCAACTCCATCGTCAGCGTGCAGCAAGGCGCGACGCTGGGTGGCAACGGCACCGTCGGCGGCATCAACGTCGCTCAGGGCGGCGTGGTCGCACCGGGTAATTCGGTCGGGCAGCTGAACGTCAATGGTGACGTCAACCTGGCTCAGGGTTCGGTTTATCAAGTGGAATCGGACGCTAATGGCAATGCCGACCGCATCGTCGCCAGCGGCCGCGCGACGATCAATAACAGCACGCTGTCGCTGGTCGAAGGCGGTAACTGGCTGGCCGCCAGCCGTTACTCGATCATTTCCGCAGCCGGTGGCGTGAGCGGTGCATTTGCCGCCGTGCAAACCAACTTCGCGTTCCTTACCCCGACGCTGAACTACACCGCGACCGACGTAGGGCTGACGCTGGATCGCAACGCACAAACCTTCGCCAGCCTGGCGACCACGCGCAACGCCAAGGCGGTCGCGCAGGGTCTGGACAGCGCGGGCGCAGGCAACGCGCTATGGCGTCAGGTGGTGCAGGACGACGCCTCGACGGCGCAGGCCACGTTCAGCGCGCTGTCCAACGAGCTGCATGCATCGACCCAATCTGCACTGATCGAAGACAGCCGGCTGGTGCGCAATGCCATGAACGATCGCATGCAACAAGCGCAGTCCGCGCAGTCATTCGGCAGCACAACACAAACCCTGGCCGGTGATGCCTCGCGTGGCGTGGTGTGGACTCAAGCCATCGGCGCGACCGGCCAGACCGACAGCAGCCGCGACGTCTCGGGCCTGGAAACCCGCACCAGCGGCCTGTTGTTCGGCGCCGACGTACCGCTCGACGACACCTGGCGTGTGGGTGCATTGGCAGGCTTCAGCAACAGCAGCTTCGACCTGCGCCACGCGTCTGGCTCGACCGACAGCGACAACTATCATCTGGGTGTCTACGGCGGCGCGAAATGGGGCCAACTGGGCCTGCGCCTCGGCGCGGTACGCACCTGGCATGAGCTGACCGCCAAGCGTACGCTGGACCTGCCGGGCTCGTCCGAGCACTTCAAGGAAGACTACAAGGCAGCGACCAATCAGGTCTTCGGCGAGCTGGGCTACTCCATCGAAATGGGCAATGCGCTGCTTGAACCCTTCGCCAACCTCGCCCATGTGCGCCTCGACACCGACGCCTTCGACGAGAACAGCAACGCCATCAGCCTGCAGAACAAATCCCAGGACAACCACATCACCTTCAGTACCCTGGGCCTGCGTGCAGCGACCCGCCTGAACGCTGGCAGCGTCGTGATCAAACCCAACGCCACACTGGGCTGGCGTCGCGCCTACGGTGACGTCACCCCGGAAAGCCGCTCAGCCTTCAGCGGCGGCAGCACCTTCGAACTCTCCGGCGCACCGATCGCCCGCAGCGCCGCCGTGCTCGGCGCAGGCGTCGACCTGGGGTTGAGCGATACGCTGAGCGTGGGCCTGAGTTACGACGGTCAGGTGAGTAACGATGCTTCGGATCAGTCGCTGAATGCTCGGGTGACGTTGGCGTTTTAAGGCTGAAGCGGCGGCTGCTCTCTGTAGGGGCGGAGAGTAGCCTGCAGGATTTCTAGACTCGGCATGTAGGACCCATCAGAAAATCCCGGGCTACTTTGACTTCATTATCGGCCTTCCCTATGGTGCAGCTACCAACCGGGGCAGTCAGGGAGACACCCAATGCAGCTATCGGGCATTGTGCCGTCGTGGCTCGATATAGAACGACGCATCAGCCGAAGCATGGGCTACCATGCCTGGAGCCAGCTTCCAGCGCAGACTCAACAATGAGCCGGTTTCAACATTACAGCTCAACCTCCGACGCGTCGGTAATATCAGAAGCGCGTTCAACCGCGCCGAACTGGAAGCGGCCCGCCGGCTTGGGCGGCGTTTCCTGGATATCGACATCGCCAGCATCATCAACGACCTGATAGACGTGGTCACCCAAATGGCCATGATCGTCGCGGGCAGCACGCTCGCAGGGGGCGCGATAGGTGCGGGAGTCGGCAGCTTTTTCTTTGGTGCAGGCGCGGTGCCCATGGGCATGGCGGGTGCCGCAATAGGCCTGGAGCTCAGCACCTGGATCCTGGGCATTCTCGGCCTGGCGTCCATTGCCGAATTCTTCGTCGACGACCTTCCGCGGATTGTCGACTATTACGTGCGTGGCATCACTGTCGCCTGGGAAGGCACCCGTGGCGAGCCCGGCCTCAACCCCTTCGGCGGCGACGATCCGCAGGTTGTAGACCGCGCAGCACACCACATCGCCCAAGGCCACGAAGAAGTGGTGGTACTGCTACTGGGCGCCATCGTCGCCTACCTGACGCGCGGCCGAGGCAGCGCAAGCGTACTTGCCAATGAAATGCAAGCCAGCAAAAAAGGTGCGAAGCTCGGCCAATGGATGCTCCAGCACGAAGACGCCCTGACAAGACACCCCGACCTGCAACATGCCGGCCCTCGTAAAAGTGCACTGGACAAACAGGAACCGCCGCCTCCGCCTCCGCCGCCCAATCGACGTGCGGACGAGCCCGAACCGAAAAGAGCGTCGGGCATGGCGGAGCATGAGGTGCCATGTTTTAGATTAAGTGAAAAGCACCGCAACCTTGCTAAAGAGTTTGATGACCAGCTAGAAGCTCAGCAAAATGGGTTGAATGACTTGACGGTGAATGATTATCTGAAAGGGCGGAAAGCTTTTACGGATGGGGACGTTGTGCGAGCCCCTCAGTTGGCTGCAAAGGCGCGCGAGGAATTTCGCAATGAACTAGAGGAAAAAATGCAAGACGAACTAATCTCGGGCGGAGCTATGCCCGAGTGGGCAGAAGCAACAGCCAAAAAAATGGCCTCAGAAAAAATGGCAACTCTGGCCGCACTGCATAATCCTGATTTATTTGCTGGAGGGAAAGACATAATTGGTGGTTTTGGTGATCGGAGGATCAACTCTAGCTTGGGTGCACAATGGCCAAGCCGTATTACAGGCTTGGATAGTGCCGCACAGGAGGTGCCAGAGGCGTTGCGTAGGTCTACCAATATGAATGCCAAACTTAAAAAATGTGAATAGAGGGAAAATTATGGACGAGCACTATGCTTTTTTTCTCAAAAAGTTCGGCCCGGCGATGGAACGCCGTGAAGTACCCGCATCAAGCATTGCCAAGTATAAACACAGACTCCCTGATCAGCTACTTGATTACTGGGCTGATCACGGCTGGAGCGGGTATGCGGAGGGACTTTTCTGGACGGTAAACCCTCAAGATTATGAAGAAATACTTGACCAATGGCTTTCAGACACCAAATTCTGCAGCCAAGACAATTACCACGTTATAGCTCGAAGTGCGTTTGGAAAACTTTACGTATGGGGTGAGAAAAACGGATTCAGCTTAACTATAACCAGCTCTATGGCACGTTATGTAGAACGGGAATCCAAGTTTAAAGGCGACGCACTCGATTTGGGAATAAGAGCATTTTTCTCTACAAAAAGCCCGAAGACCAATGGTTTTGAAGAACTATTCCTACCCGCTCTTGAAACTCTCGGCTTACTTAAAGCGGATGAAATGTACGGCTTCGTTCCTGCTCTTGCCCTGGGAGGACCGATGGAACTGAAAAACTTGAAAAAAGTGAAAACTATCGAGCACTTAACATTCCTGTCTCAGCTCTCGCCACTTCAGGACTGGGGGTTTCCAGATGTCTAAATCCGGAAACCGGAGATTAGCCTTCTTCATGACGCTGTCAGTTCGGACTGCATGATGGACGAAGACTTTGCTTTCTTTCTAGAAAAATTTGGCCCTGCGATTGAGCGAGATTAAGTTCTGAAGTCAAGCATCATCAGATATAAAAACAAACTGCCTGACCAACTACTGACGTATTGGATAGATCATGGCTGGTGCGGATATGCAGATGGGATTTTCTGGACCGTGAACCCTCAAGATTATGAAGAAATACTTGAACACTGGCTTACTGACACAGATATCCATGGATTGGATAATTACCATGTTATCGCACGCAGCGCTTTCGGAAAGCTTTACGTATGGGGTGAAAGGAAAGGTAGCTGCTTGACTATTAACAGCTATGTAGCCAGATACACTCCTCGTACCTCTAAATTTACAGGCGAAAAACTCGATTTCGGAATAAAAGTTTTTTTCTCGTCAAAAAAACCTAATGAAAGCGACTTAGATGATCTATTCAAACCGGCTCTCGAAAAACTCGGGCCACTCAAAAGTGACGAAATGTACGGCTTCGTCCCAGCCCTGGCACTCGGCGGTCCGATGGAACTTAAAAATCTACAAAAAGTAAAAACCATCGAGCATCTAACTTTTCTGTCTCAACTCTCCCCACTTCAGGATTGGGGATTTCCCGATCTTTGAATACAGCAATGAAATCAATTCTTCACCGCGCTCTTAGCATTGCATCGTGGACAAGCACAATGCCTTTCCTCAAAAGCCCTGACTCTATCCAGATTCAGCGAAACGGACTCAGCTCCATTTTCATTTCCCGACCTCCCGATCAGCCTCAGCAATCGAGGTCGGGAATGGGCTGCGTGCCTTTGCAAACCACCACAGGGCACCCGTCCCGATAACGCTCGTCAGCATGGCCAAACTCAGGATGACCTGGCGAATGCCCAAAGGCGCTGCGAGCAGTGCCACCAGCAAACCCGCCAGAGGCTGCGACAGGTTGTTGAGCAACGTGATCACGCCCACCGTCTTGCCGAAGTCCTGAGGCGGTATCACCCGCTGCCGGAGGGTGCGCATGTAGACGTTGAACATCTTGTCGAAGCCGACGATCAACAGAAACCCCAGCGCATAGCCAATCAGGTTCGGGCTCAGGGCGCTGATAAATGCCCCGATCGCGATCATTGAATACCCGACACCGCCCAGCACCCGCAAAGGCAGCACCACACGGGCCAGGAAGAACAGGATCACGATAGTGGTCACTGCCCCCGCCGCCTGCAGCACTGCATAGTTATCCTTGCCTGCGCTGTACTCGCCGATGACCATGGCTGCCGAGGTCGCCAGCGTGACGCCGACGATCAGGTTGACCCCTACTGCCAGCGTGATGATCTTTTTCAATTCGGCCAGGCCACGGATATGCCCTAACGCAATCCGCAGTGGCTGCAGCCAGATGTCTTGATGCTGCTCGAACACTTCCAGCTTAAAACGGCCAAGACGTTGCCAAGCCAACATGCAGAGGTCTGCCAGCAGGAATAGTCCGGCGATCCAGAGCACAACCCAGTGCCAGGCCCACACCTCCAGCATCAGTGCCGCCACCAGCGGCCCGAGGACCAGCCCTGACTGGTCGGCGATCTGGGAATAGGACAACGTTTTGGTGTAGCTGTAGTGCTGAAAGATATGCGGCATGAGCACTTCGCGCGCCATGATGCCTTGCGTGGTCAGCACCCCGCACAATGCCGAGAGAACCACGAGCCATCCAATGCCACCAAAGAGTGCGTAGAACACCATCGCCAGCACGCAGAGCAATGCCCGGTAGACCTGGCTGATGTGCAGAATTCTGATAGGCGAATACTTGTCGCACAACGCGCCGCACAACGGAAACGCGAGAAACCTCGGTAACGATTCGACGAAAAACGCCAGCCCCGCCCATGAAGCGCTGTTGGTGGTCTGGAACACCACCAGCGGCACTATGAACAACAGGATCTGATCCGCCAGCCTGGACAGGAAAAGCGAGATGAAGAAAGCGAGGTAATCCTTGCGCATGAAGAACTCCGTTCAGTACACGCAGCGCGTGCGTCAGTTATCATCGCTCAGGTCATAATCGGCTTGATACATCGATGCTGATGCGCTCTCTCCTGTCAGCTTGTGGAGAAATACCGATGAACTCATCGCCAAGGTATTCGGCCGTTCTGGCCACTCTGTTGATGGTCCTGCTCGCAGCTTGCAGCGCAGTGCCAGGCACTTCCATGAAAACTGTCGCCGTTGCCCAGTCAGACCCGGGCGAAGGCGGTGTTCCCGCATTTTACACATGGCCGGATAAAGTGCCGTCGACACCGGGCCAACTGCTGCGCTCGGAGCCGCTGACGGCCACGCAGAGCCTTGAGAGTGCCGGACAGAATGTCCGCATCCTGTACACCTCGACAGACGGGCTCAACAACCAGCCAGTCGCAGTGTCAGGAGCCTTGTTCATGCCCAAGGGTGAGCCGCCAAAGGGCGGATGGCCGCTGATGGCGTGGGCGCATGGCACGGTTGGCAGCGCGGACATCTGTGCGCCTTCCTTTGCCGGGCGCAGTGATCGCGACACGCGCTATCTGAATGAATGGCTCGGGCGGGGCTACGCGATTGTGGCTACTGATTACCAGGGTTTGGGCACGCCGGGGCTGCACCCGTTCGGGCTGAGCAGTCCGCTGGCGTATGGTGTGCTCGACAGCATTCGTGCGGTTCAGAAGGCGGACTTCAATCTGTCTTCGCAGGTGGTTGTGTTCGGGCAGTCGCAAGGTGGCCGTGCCGCTTTCGCAACAGCCGTCTACCAGAAGACTTATGCGCCCGAATTGAACATTGTCGGTGTGGTTGCGACAGGGACGCCGTATCCGATGGCTCAATCGCGTGAGAAACATGCCGGACCAGACACCTTCCGCGATCAGGTCACGCCATCGCTGGCCTATAACCTGTTGCGACTGAGTACTGCCGCGCTGATCGACCCGTCGCTGCATCCTGCCGATTACCTGAGCGACCGCGCAAAGCCCGCGTTCGAAACCAGTCAGCGTGAATGCCTGCAAGCCATCGAGCGCAAGGTGGTCGCGGATGGACTGACATTCAACAACAGCTTCAAACGCTCACCCGATAAGGCACTTGATCAGGTCAATCGCCAATCGGACTACCCGACGTTAAAGTCGGACATTCCGGTTTTTATCGGTACGGGAGGCAAGGATGTCATTTCACCTGTTCGCAGCCAGATCGCGCTGGTGAAAGACGCGTGCAAGGTCGGCGACCGCATCGAGTGGCATTACTACCCGCAGCTGGATCACTCGGGAGCGGTGAATGGCTCTCTGCCGGACTCGACGCGCTTTGTCGAGAAAGCGTTTTCGGGGGAGTTTATGGCGGGGAATTGTGGGGCGACGCAGAGCGTCGCACGACAGTGAGATGATCGTTCCTCACGCTCCAGCGCAGGAATGCCTTGCGTGACGCTCCGCGTCACAGGTCTGCGCCGCGCCATATGCTCAAAAGAGGACGCAAAGCGTCCAGAACGGCATGCGACGCGGAGCGTCGCACGATAGTGATGTTATCGTTCCTCACGCTCCAGCGCAGGAATGCCTTGCGTGACGCTCCGCGTCACAGATCTGTGCCGCGCCACATGCTCGAAAGAGGACGCAGAGCGTCCAGAACGGCATGCGACGCGGAGCGTCGCACGATAGTTAGATTACGCACGACACTCAGAGGGTCAGAACGCAGGCAGTACCGCGCCATCGTACTTCTTGTTGATGAAGTCTTTGACTTCCTGGCTGGTCAACGCTTTCGACAGTTTTTCGATGGCGTCGGTGTGAGCGTTGTCTTCGCGGGTCACGAGGAAGTTCACGTACGGCGAATCGGCACCTTCGATGATCAGCGCGTCTTTCTTCGGATTGAGCTTGGCTTCCAGCGCGTAGTTGGTGTTGATCAAGGCAAGGTCAACCTGCTTCAACGCACGTGGCAGTACAGCCGATTCCAGCTCGCGGAACTTGAAATTCTTCGGGTTGGTTGCGATGTCTTTCGGCGTGGACAGGGCGTTGGTCGGATCCTTCAGGGTGATCAGGCCACCTTTTTGCAACAGCAGCAGTGCGCGGCCTGCGTTGCTGCCTTCGTTTGGAATGGCGATGGTTGCGCCTTCAGGCAAATCAGCCAGCTTCTTGTACTTGCTGGAGTAGCCGCCGAACGGTTCGACGTGTACGCCCACGCCAGTCACCAGATTGGTGCCTTTGCCCTTATTGAAGCCATCCAGATAAGGCTTGGTTTGAAAATAGTTGGCAT